>Ga0315298_1000016_pt1 | contig 354075 bp, 310 predicted proteins | sample WHS_1_MG_FD_203077 | JGI IMG/M metagenome (GOLD analysis project Ga0315298, IMG submission 203077) | Extremophilic microbial mat communities from Washburn Hot Springs, YNP, Wyoming, USA - WHS_1_MG | ecosystem: Environmental > Aquatic > Thermal springs > Hot (42-90C) | place: USA: Wyoming... | reverse complement strand
CGCTGCACAGCAGGGTCGAGTCTTAGGGCATTCAGGGTGCCAGGAGATTCCGGATAGGCATTCAAGACGACCTCCTTGGAATATGACGTGGGGCTCAGCGTTGTCTGCAGTATGATGTTCTTCGGCAAGGATGGGTCCGCCTTCCAGGTCATGTACGTTCCTGGGAGTATCTCTCCCATATCGGTGTCTCCGGTCCTTATCGAAAGTGCCAGGGTCGATTCCTCGGAGAAGAATTTCACGATGAGCTTATCGACCTGCAAATCTCTCCTGTGAGTCACTCCCAATCCATGGGCAACGCCATCATCGTCGGTCCAATTGTACCACCTGTTTCTTATCAGGGTCACGGATGCGTTATAAGCAATCTCTTCTCTCGCTTTGGCGGTAAATTGAAACGGCCCTGTGCCTATCGCATGATATCCAATCCCATCCCGCGCAAGGTATGACCACGGCATTTTCTCGAACACGTGCTTCGGGAAGATAGGCATGAATATACTGTTACCGAAGGCCACCGGTGTCGGCTTCTTAGTATCGTAATCCGAGAAGAATATCCTGACCTTGAAGTCGTTCACCTTTTCGACGTGGTCTATCCATCTGGTATATTGTTGGTGTACCCAGTAGGTCATTAAGTTCGACCCTATCTGTAACTCCAAGGTCCATTCAACGTCATCCGCCGTGAACTGCACACCGTCGTTCCAGTATGCGTCATCCGTCAGGTTATATTCCCAGATCGACCCCATAGGCCAATCAGTCACGTTGTACGCCACAGGGAATTCTGGTCCCTTGACGAATTCGGTTCCGAGAGAGGCTGCCATCTGGCCATCCAGATACCACCAACTGGTTGCGAGATTTGGAATAATATTGCCATCTTCGTCAACGGATGTTAGAGAATCAAAGATGAACTTTTCAAGACGAGAATAATAATACTGACAAATGGGGGGCGTGAAATCGGGAAAAGGACTAAATAAAGAGCGAAGCTCCGGCCAAACGATGCCTATCGACAGTACTTTTTCTTCCTCGTTCTCAACGGCGATTGCATTCGGGAGGCAGCTGAGGACGATTATCAGACAACATATGATCGAGAACAATAGCCTCAATGTGCGCTCCCCCAATCGAATTGAGATTCCATCTTTTCAATAAATATCTTCTTACTCCGCAACGAAAGGATTGAATATTCTGGATTCAATGAGAGTCATCCAGAGAGGTCATCGACTTGCCGTTCGAGCTCGATAAGGAGACTATCGAAAGGGTCGCGAGGTTAAGCAGGATAGAGCTCACTCCCGAAGAGAAGGAGCGTTTCCTGGTGGACCTCAAGGAAGTCCTTGATGCGTTCTCCATGCTCGACGAAGCGAAGAGCGATTGCGACCCCGCGTTCCATCCGATCGAGATAACTAATCACCTCAGGGAAGATGAAGCTGCTATCAGAATAGATCCGGACGAGATCATTTCGGGCATGAACATCCTCCAGCGATATCTCAGGGGGCCGAGGATGCAATGACGCGTGCATCCATCTCACGTTATCTGGAGGCAGTGCGTTCCGGCAGCCTCGATCCCCGCGAGTACATCGTCGAGCTCATTCCGAGGCTCGTCGAGGAGAATCATCGGCTCAACCTGTTCTCGAACCTCGTGACAGAACTGGACGGCTGCGCGGAAGGGCCGTTGAAGGGAGTCCCGTTCACCGTTAAAGACAACATCTGTGTCAAGGGCCAGCTGACCCGCGCAGGGTCGAAGATCCTCGAGGGCTATCGGCCACCGTTCGATGCAACGGTCGTCTCTCGTCTGAAGGCTGCGGGCGCGATATTCATCGGGACGACGAACATGGACGAGTTCGGGTTCGGGACGTTCAGCACGAACTGCGCATTCGGCCCTCCGAGGAACCCGTTCGATGATTCCAGGAGCTGTGGCGGCTCCAGTGGCGGTGCGGCTTGCGCTGCGGCGATCATGAGACATCACATTGCGATCGCTGAATCGACCGGAGGGTCCATCTCCTGTCCCGCCTCTTTTTGCGGGGTTGTGGGGTTCACCCCTACCTACGGCAGGATCTCGAGATATGGCCTCATCGATTACGCAAACTCTCTCGACAAGATAGGTCTGATCGGCAGGTCGATCGAGGATATCGCAATTGTTCTTCCGATCGTGGCGGGCCGGGATGAGCTGGACCCGACCAGCCTCTCTCAGCCTCAGCTGGATATCGTCGACGAGGAGATCAAAAGTGTCGCCGTCCCGAAAGAGCTCATTGATTCCATCCCGGACGACGGGATCACACACATGTTCTGGGAATCGATGAAGAAGCTCGAAGAGCTCGGCATGGAAGTCTCGAAGGTCGAGATGCCAGTACTCCGATTCTCGATCCCCGCGTATTACATACTCGCGTGCGCGGAGGCGTCCACGAATCTCGCGAAGTTCTGCGGGATGAGGTATGGTAAGGAGGGCAAGGACTATGACAGGATGTACAACGATTTCTTCACCGAGGTCCGGACAGAAAATTTCGGTGCCGAGGCGAAGCGCCGGATAATGCTCGGGACATATGCGAGGATGGCAGGCTACCGCGACCAGTACTACATGAAGGCGCTCCGTGTCAGGAGAAAGATAATCGAGAGGTTCCAGGAGGTCTTCAAGGAATATGACTTGATAGCCACGCCGACCATGCCGCTCCTCCCGCCCAAGTTCGAGCATATAGAGCAGATGTCCCCTGCAACGATCTATTCGCTCGATTTCCTCACCGTGCCTCCGAACCTCGCCGGGATACCTCAGGTATCCATGCCGATGGGATACATCGACGGTCTTCCCGTTGGGATACATTTCATGGCGGATCACTGGCAGGAATCGAAGCTCATCTCGATCGGGCGGGTATGGGAAAGGCAGATCGAATATCGCTTCCCGATCAACCTGGGGTGGTCCCTGTGACGATTATAGGGCTGGAGGTCCACGTGCAGCTGCCGACGAAGAGCAAACTGTTCTGCTCCTGTCCGAACACGGCATCGGATGATCCGAACTCGCTTGTCTGCCCGACCTGTCTCGGACTGCCAGGATCGAAGCCGAGCGTGAACAGGAGAGCTCTCGAGCTCGCGTGCATCGCAGCGAGGACCCTGCATTGCAGGTTGCTCAACAAGACATGGTTCTCGAGGAAGACGTACTTCTATCCCGACCTGGCAAAGAACTTCCAGATAACCCAGTACGAGGCGCCGATAGGTGTCGACGGTTTCCTCGTCATGAACGGAAAGCGCATCGGGATCTCAAGGGTTCATGTAGAGGAAGATCCTGCAAGTGCTGTTCACGACTTCGCGCCGGAGCAGGAATACTCGCTTCTCGATTACAACAGGAGCGGCGTGCCGCTGATCGAGATAGTGACGAAGCCGGATATGACCAGTCCGGCGGAGGCAAGAGACTTCCTCAGGACGATGCTCGGTGAGCTCAGATACGTCGGGGTCGTTGTCGCCGGAGAAGATCTGAAGGTCCGGACGGATGCGAACATCTCGATCCAGGGAGGCGAGAGGGTCGAGATAAAGAACATAACCGGATTGAGGAACCTCGAGCGCGCGCTCGAGTTCGAGGAGCGGCGGCAGATGAAGCTGCTGAAGGCCAGGATGTCCGTTAGGCGCGAGACGCGCAGCTTCGACGAGGAGAAAGGGGTTACGGTGGCCAGCAGGGAGAAGGAGGAGGAGGAGGACTACGGGTACATCTTCGAGCCGGACCTACCAGTATTCGACCTCCGAGAGCTGTCGAGCAAGATGTCCTTCCCGATGACAGCTACCGAGAAGTCTCTCGAGCTCTCGAAGCGGTTCGGGCTTGAGGTCGCAGATGTTAAGTCGCTGTTGATAGATTCGAAGGAGCTCGGAGAGCTGCTCGAGGACCTCTCTCAGCGTGTCGACCCCGCGAAGGCTCTCAGGTGGATAAGCAGCGTCATAAAGGCAGAGCACTACAAGCACCCAGAGATACATCTGGATTCCGTCAAGAAGGAGATAGAGCGCGTGATCGCGGCAGATTCCGAGGGGAGGATATCCGATGTCGTCGCGAAGAACGCGTTCAAGAGCATTTTCGAGACGGGGAGCGCCGGGGAGCTTACCGAGCTGGAAGAAGCCGAGGAGGAGCTCGTGCGTATGGTCGCGGAGATACTCGACAACGAACCGAAACTGCTCGAGGAGATCAAGAAGCAGCCCAAGGCTCTGAACAACATCGTCGGGAGGATAATCCGGCAGAGCAAGGGCAGGTTCGACTCCAGACGCGTGTTCGAGGTTGTCAAGTCCGAGGTCGAGAAGAGAAGCTGATCATTCCTCTTTTTCCTCTTCGCCCGCGAGAGACAAAATCTGGAGCTCCCGCAGCTGTGCCTCATCGACCGTGCTCGGGCTGCCGTCTACGAGCGACTGGAAACGCTTGTTCTTCGGGAATGCGATCGTGTCCTTGATCGAATCCAGGCCTAACAGAAGCGCTACCAGCCTGTCGAATCCTAATGCGATTCCGCCGTGTGGCGGGGCGCCGTAGTCCAATGCGCGCAGCAGGAACCCGAACTTCTTCTCCGCCTCCTCATGGGATATGCCCAATATCTCCAGCACCTTCCTCTGGACGTCGGATCTATGGATACGGATCGACCCGCCGCCGATCTCGACGCCGTTCAGGACAATGTCGTAAGCCCTCGCGCGCATTTCGGCGGGCCTGTGCCTCTCGAGGTATTCGAGCGTCTGCTCCTTCGGGCTCGTGAACGGGTGGTGAGTCGCGACTGGCCTGGCACCTGGTGCGGGTATGTCGAACAGCGGGAAATCGACTATCCATACAAACTCGTCGGTATCGGGTATCAGCCCCATCTCGGCGGCGAGCTTCTCGCGCAGCCTGCCTGCGAGCTCGGCCGCCTGTCTCTCCTCATCCGCGATGAACAGCAAAAGATCTCCGTCTCTGCCGCCGACGGCCCTGACAAGCTCCTTCTGGACCTCCTCGCTGAAGTACTTGACGATGTTCGATTCCGTCTTTTCCCCGACGACCTTCATCCAGGTGAGCCCCTTTGCTCCCTGGTCCTTTGTCCACTGGATGAGCCTGTCTATCCAGTTCCTCCCGAATCGCCGTTCCTCTTCGGGCTTATCCGCGTCTATCCTGAATATCTGCCGCGCATCAATGCACTTCACGCGGCCACCCTTCTTGATGACCGTTTGGAAAATCGAATAATCGGAGCGCCGGCAGATATCGGTGACGTCTACGATCTCGAGCCCGAACCTCGTATCGGGGGAATCCGTGCCGTATTTCGACATCGCGTCGTCATAGGATATTCTCCTGAACGGTCTCTTGAGCTCCTTCCCCTTGACCTTTAGCCAGATCTCCGCCAGAAGCTCCTCGACGAGCTGCATCACGTCCTCCTCGTCAACGAAGGACATCTCGATGTCGATCTGTGTGAACTCCGGTTGTCGGTCGGCCCTCGCGTCCTCGTCCCTGAAGCATCTCGCCAGCTGGAAGTACTTGTCCGCCGAGCCTATCATCAGCAGCTGCTTGTACAGCTGGGGGCTCTGCGGAAGCGCGTAGAACTTGCCCGGGTGCAGCCTGCTCGGTACCAGGAAATCCCGGGCGCCCTCTGGCGTGCTTCTCACAAGGCACGGCGTCTCGATCTCCAGGAACCCCTTTTTCCAGAGGAAGTTCCTAACGATGCTCGCGACCTTGTTCCGGACGACGAGACAGTTCATCATCTTTGTCCTTCTCAGGTCGAGGAACCTGTACTCCATCCTGACGTCCTCGTTCGCAAGCAAGCTCTCCTTCTGCTCGATGAGCTCGAACGGCGGGACCTCGGACTCGCTGAGTATCTCGATATCGGATATCGCGACCTCGACCTCGCCTGTCGGGTTCCTCGGATCCTCCGTATCTGGCTCCCTCGGCCTGACGATCCCTTCTACCCTCAGGACGAACTCGCGCCCGATCCTGTCAACGATCTCCCTGAGTCTCCTGCGCTTATCTTGATCCTCTATCGCCTCAGGGTCGAATACGACCTGCGAAGTGCCGTACCTGTCCGCAAGGTCGATAAACATCACGCCGCCGTGGTCCCTGATCAGCCTCGCCCAGCCTGCCAGTACGACCTTGTGCCCTATCATCGACGGCCGTATCTCACCGCAGGTGTGTGTCCTCATCATCTCTCGTTGCCAGCCTCTTGCATCACAAGCTTAGACAACCCATCATGAGGAGACGAGTTATGAAGCTTTTGTTCGCCATTTCCCCGAGTGGAAATCAAAATAGTCATGTAACCTGATTCCCCAAAAGGCAAAGGTGACCCGGGTGTGCTGATCTGGCAGAAGCTGCTGGTGACGATGTTCATCTGGACGATCGTCTCTATCCTGATATCTCTATCCGCCGGCCTGGAGGTCTTCGTGACGCTCGAGATAATCGGCCTGCTGGTCGTGCGCGAGTTCACCGAGGGCCTCCTACCGAGAGAGATGAAGGACAGGTTCGACTTCTTCATCTACGCGGGCCTGGTCGTCTTCGTCATAATCGTGATAAGGCGTGTCTGGCTGGCCCTGAGTTAGGTCCTGCTATTCCCCTGCGCGCCTCTTCGAGATGAACTCCGAGTGCCTCAATTTTTCCCGGAGCGCGTATCTTATCAGCCCGAGCTTCCAGTCGGGGTGCGCTTCGATCAGCTGCTTCGCGATCGCCTCGATGTCTATCTCGGCGTGCCTCTCCTCGAGCGGCTTCTTCCCGGTCAGCTTCGACCACATGCGCGCGATCAGAAATTTCGACTTTCTCCAGGCCCAGAGAATTGCCTTATCGATATAATCCGTCGATAGCCAAATGAAGAGCACGAGCGCGAGCAGCACGAAGGCGATCTTCACTTCCGCCGGGATCGACCCCGAGACACTCGTCGAGATTTTCACCGGGTCGAAATATTCCCGATGGCTCTCATCGAAATAGACCTCCGTTCTTAGCCTGGAGATCTCCATTATCAGATTAGCCGAGAGTGCCGCGTTGTCCAGTTTATCCCTCATCCCGTTTATCAGGATGCTCGGGTCAGCGACGAGGATGATCTCTCCTTTGCCAAACCTCTCGCGGACGATGAGAGGAAACGGTCCCCAGCTCTCTCCTGTCGTGTACCGATGGTCCCCATCGGTATCTAGCCAGCTCGCAATGCTGGTCCAGGCGATTATCCTGGTGTTCGTTTTTCCTGGTATCACGCTCGACGGGTAGTTCAACAGTACCGCGGTTATGTTGCGCGTGATCGTGTCGTTCTCGAAATCGAAGCAGATGGAGAACTCGGGCCTCTTGTCAAATGCCAGGTCCATGACGAGCTTGTTCGAGAACCGCGACGACGCGCCCATGGCTGCCAGCAAAGAATTTCCCGTCCCGAAATCGTCCGCGAGAAGTAATACTCCGCCGTCTGTCACAAACTCCCGGACGAGATCGCCTTCACTCTCCGAGAAGGGTAGGCTGGGTCCGATGATTACCAGAGCTCCGGTATGCGGTTCGAGCCTCAGCTTATCCAGCCCGAGCATGGCAACGGCGATGTCGGACCCGGTGTACTCCAGCTCGAATGTTGGCATGAGCCTCCCGGATTCATATACGGCTTTCGCCAGCTTGCTCGTGCCGTTCCAGCCGGAATTGAAGAGCGAGAAATCGGCCGTACTGGATATAGCATATCCCACAGCGCATAACATTGGCAGCACAACTGAGACCGTTATCGCCGCTGCGGCGACATACCCTCTTCTGAGCTCAGCCCGCAACGGGCACACCTCCGGTATCGAGCCTCTGGACGGACTGCTCCATGCTCTGCGCATCCGAATCCGTCAAGGGTTTGCCGGAATAGAACGCCAGCTCGAACAGGATCGTCACGTTCTCGATTTCCCTGATCGGGTATCCCAAGGACTTGAGGAGTCCTGCAATCTCCCAGTGCGTCATGCTATCCAGGATTTTTATCATTCGCCTGCTCGTCAGCGTGCGCAGCAGATAGTTATAGTACCACACGATTTTGTCGTTCGGGTTCTCGGGCGGCCTGACCCCCGGTTTCTCGTGCTCCTTTTCCGGCGACATCTCGGTGGCAACCGCAGGCTCGGCTATAGTCTCGACGGTCTCCGCAGCCGCTCTTCTGCTCTTCTTTCTGAGCTGCCAGGTGCGGATTATGATGAGAATGATCACGACTATGAGCAGCCAGGTCAGGAGCGCATATTTCCCGAAAAACAGGTCTTTCAGGTCCTCTAAGAGCTTCTTGAAAAAGTCGCCGATGCTTCCCCCTCCGGAGCCGCCCGCGCCGGGGAGTATCGGGAAGAACGGGAAGAATGGGAAGTACGGCAGGAACGGTGTGAAGGGATACGGCTGGATGTTTGGCGGTTCGAATATCTCGAAGACCGCCTCTGCCTGGCAGTATCTCCAAATGCTCTCCCTGTAGAGGAAGGCAGCGACCAACCGGTGAGCGCCCACCGACAGGTTCGCGCTATTTATCGAGAATCTGTACGTGCCGTTCACGTCCGTCGTGAGGTTCATGAGCTCCCTGTCATCGAGGATCAGGGTTATCGTCTTACCCGCCAGAGGCTCGGAGTAGTTGGCATAAAGTGCGCCCTGGCCGTGAATCTCTGAGCCGCGCGGATATTTGTCGCTCGAAAGAGTCAAGGTGATGCGTGTCGGGATGTTCACAATTATCGTCACGAGCCCAGAATCGCTCGGGGCATACGGCAGCTCTCCCAGGAACTTCGCCTGAATCGTATGTGTCCCGAGCCCGATCTCCGAGGATTTCCAGATCGTCGAAAAGACGCCTTTCTCGTCCGTCGAGAAAGAGGCCTGTGACGAATCCCTCAGCAGAACGCAGTTGGCCGTTTTTACACCCCTCCCGTAGACGTCCCTGAGGACCGTCCGGATGGAGAGGTCCTCATTCGGTGCCAGGAGGGTCTTATCGACCGTGATCTGGATGGTCGTCGGTATCAGGGACACCTCGATCGTGACAATATTGCTGCTCAGCTCCTGCCAGCCCGTGAACGCGAATGACTGGATCCGATGAAGGCCGAGCCAGGCAGCATCTATCGGGATCTCGAAGCTGAAGCTGTATCGCCCGCCATCGCCCGTGGTCGTGTTGATCCGGATATCGCCGTCTATCCTTATCTCCACGTTCCTGCCGGACCGGAAGCTGCCGTTGAAGAACAGATATCCTCCGCCGATGACGGTCTCGCCAAGATAGAGCTCCCGGTCCTTGATCCACAGTATCAGGAATGGGAGTGTCTCGTTCCAATGGATCCTGTGGATTATCTCCTCAAATTCGATGCTCAGCCATATCAGCAGCTCTCGCAGCTTCTCTATAAGGGGAATCATATCGTTTGGGAGAAACGGATAGCTATTCTCCACGGTGAGCGCGTTTATCTCGTTGGCGTAAACCAGCATCTCGTCTATCGTGGAGTTCATGCTCGCTATGAGCGCTCTCCCCCTTGCCACGTATCCCAGAGCTGCCAGATGCTCCTCGCTGGTGAGCATTCCCTGATCGGCGTACTCCAGCAGTCGGGCGCGGATGCCCAGGAACTCGCGCTCCATGCTCGCGAAGTCCTGCTCTTCGCTGGAGAGCGCCACGAAGGGCGGGAGCAGCTCGCTCAGATTCCTGTAGCTCTCGGCGAGGTTGATTATCTTGTCCACTAGCTTGCTCGCAGGCTCGATTACGTCCTCTACGAGCCTGAGGTCCTGGTCGACGGCGTCCATGCTCATGTTGTACATGTCCATAAAGGCGCGTTCCGAGGCACGGATAGACGAGTTCAATAGCGCTATGACTGCGTCCAGATCGGATCTGATGAGGTCGTAGTTCTCGTGCGGGATTTCCGCCTGGCCGGACGAGGAAAACAGCTGCACCGATGAGAACAGAAGGATCAGTGACACGATCAGGGAGGATATCTTTCTTCGGGGCTGTCCGTGCTCGGGGTTCATCGATGGCATTTATCCGTCACCCAGCTTATAAACCATGTATACCCCTTTCTCATATTCGCATCGCGAAGCAAGTCCTTACCATTCCCTGAGCGATAGCGTGAACTCGACCCTGTCGCTGGAATTAACCACGCGCTCTATCGCGACCGCCTTCCCGGTCGCTCTTGCCAGAGCGGTCAGAAGACAGGAACACCCGTGACAGGCCACCTGTCTGCACGTGTCCGGCTTTTCTTTCCTGACGCTCCTGCAGGCGTCCAGGAGGGACGAGTATTCGACCCTGAGAATGATCCTGTCATCCCGTTGCTTGAAATGGAAATCTCTCATCATGCCAAGCCCGAGCTTCAACATTTGAAGAGCCCCTTCCGCGCCTTCCATCCCTGCGCCGCTCAGAGGGATACCGGTTTCCTTCTCTATGCTGTTCAACAGCTCGAGGCCAGATGGCTCTATCAATATTCCAGGGGATGACCCGTCCTTTCCGGGATTGAGGTACAGATCGTCCGATAGCGCGCTTGGCAGTTCCGTCCTGCCGTTCGGCGCGGGGACATAGAGCCGCTCCCGGGTCAAGCCGTGCTTTGCGGGCAGATAGATCGAGTTCCCCTTCAGCGAGAGCGCGGAGATTATTTCGCCGGTCGCGCGTGCCGTGCCTATCATCTGGCTTTCCGATACGCCCAGGGCCATACTCCTTTCCGAAAGGACGAAAACTGCAAACAGCCCAAGGAACAGGAAGCCTATTGCGGAGATTGCCGCGGCATCCCTCACATCCGTCAGGTACACGATCCTTTGCTGGAGCAGCGGATCCGTCGTTGTGCCTATCGTGTCCAGCTCGGATTGTGCATTGTATGCGATAAACGAGAGGACGATACCAAGGATAATGAAGGCTATGCCGATGATGCTTGACAGAGAAAGCTCGAAGCGGATAACTATCCTTCCTATCCTCATTCCTCAACCTCGCATGTGATGCATCGGCGTCATTCTTTCATTGGTAGACCTATCGATGTCTGATCGCCCATTCGGGTAGTTCATCTTCGTTTTTTTTATGTCACAGGGAATTTCGGCGGCTTTTCTGGTAGAATGGGCTCGGGATATATTAATTAGATTTTCAGCCAAAAGGTATACAAGGCATCTCTCGTATGGCATTCCTGGGCACGCGATCCCCCATATCTTGCGGACGAATGGCCAGGAGTATGCCGCAAACGAGTTCCTTGCAGTTTTTAGACCGAAATGTTTACATCTCGGGACATTTTTCGCCGCCCCCGATGGCCGGTCTTGTTTGCCGATGAGCATTGAACCCGTTCATCTTACGCAGGTCTGGATGCTCTCGGGCGCGTCATTCCGCAAATTGATAGCCATGAAATATGCCTTAAATATGCCTCAGTAAGGTTATTAATCGGGGGCAGGAAAAGTGATCGCAAAGCGCTCCAAGGATTCAATCAGCCCGGATAGAGGCCGATGCGCTGACGTATCTTGCGATTCGGAAAGTCTGCCGTTGGAATTGTTCCCCTCATAAGTGCGGCATCATTCCTTTTGGCACTATTCCTCCCCCTCGCAAGTCGAGCGCAAAGACCTCGGTGCGGATCCGGGCCGAACTCCGTGGAGCGCACCCTTCTCTTATAATGAGATGGCCCAGCCCAGTCAGGCGCGACTCTTTCGATTCGATGGATCATTCCCATCTTCTGGCAAATGAAAAATAGCGCGAAGTGTCGCACTGATACGCGCAAGCCTGAGGATCTTTCAGGTACCTTTTCCCGCAGGATGTCTCTAGCAGAGAAAGCAGGCACTCTTCCCCCTGTCAGATGCTATCAGATACATGGTTTGCTATATCGGGATGGTCGTATGCGGGATTCGCATTTTCAATCAGGTATCAGAATGATTGCGTCCAGGGTTCAGTCTACTCGATCCTGCCCCTTGCGGCTCTCTTCCTCGGTTTTATCATGGAAGCCAGAGAGCCAGAGATGACGGTTGCGGATAGAAGTATCGAGATCTCGAACAGCGTGGAGATGTGTATTAGGGTCGCGAGAGACAGGACCATAAGTATGAAAGCAGCGATCGGCAAGGAGAGAATGCTTATGGATATGACACTCAAGGTCAGGTACAGATGTCTCTTGCCCGACAGCTTCGCCTTGCCGAGCTCCGCATCCGGATCGAGCAGTATCGTCCCTATCATGAAGAGCGGCAAGAATATCCCCAGGACGGCCGAGAGGAGCATCCTGACCTCCAGTACGCTCTCTGTGCTCAGGGACAATGAGCCCTCCAGGCCCAGCAGTACCATCGCCAGTAGCCCGACGTGCCTGCTCCCGGTTGCCATTGAGAAAACGACAAGCAGGATGCCCAGGATCAGCAGGAGAACGGTCGTGGCGGTGAACGAGGAAAACATGATCAAAAGCAGGACTGCAACGGCCAGAAGTGCACCCCTCCGCCAGAGAGAATCTCCGAGCGGCATCAAGCTGTCCTCCTAATGGTCTTGATTATCCTCGAGGTCGTGTCCGCAGGGCCTATTCTGAGATAATACGCCCCGAACCTCTCCAATTTTGCCTGGAGCGATATGCTCGTCATCAGGTTCTCGTAGAGTTTCTCCGCCATTTCCTTCTCGAGCCCTTCATCTAACGCGGAATACCAATCGGCGTACGTGTGGATCGTTATCAGGACATTGTTAGTTTTCTGACAGATCCTTGCCATAGACAAGATGGATTTCCCGGACGAGATGAGGTCAGAGATGACGATGAACAGTAGCTTCGACGCGAGGTTCTTCGCAATCACCTGCCTTATCTTGGTATCGATCCCGATACCGCTCGAAGAAACAATATCGGAATCAGCCAGATGTCCGAGGGCCCTGATGAACTCCTTATCGTGATACCCCGTCTCAGTCCCGGTGACGACTGCCCGGGCCACAGTGGGTCCAGGCTGCTTCTCTGCTTCTGTACTACCAGAGATCCTGATTGACGCCGGGGCCTGCTTGAGCAACGACACTATGCCATCGAACTGATGCTTTCCTGTGCCCGGCATGACCTCGCCGATTATCGAGACCTCGTCGAACAGTACGACTCCTGTCGGCTGCAGCCCGCTCAGCAGCACGCGCGATATCTGTAGTGTAAGGTCTATTCCGTGGTCTAACATTGATGTCTCGTCTGCCGATAGCCGCATGCTGCGCGAGCAGTCAAGCAGGATGAGCGTTCTCAGCACGCTCTCTTTCCTGTATATCTTCGTCAGCAGCTCGTCCAGCTTTGGAAGCGCCTTCCAGAGGATGTCCCGCGCTTTATCCCCCGGGATGTACTCCCTTATGCTGTCGAACTCGAACTCCTTGAGCGCAATCGCAGGGTTTCGCGCAGGTCCGACAAACCGCAGGTGTTCCCTCTGCGATAGCCTCCTCGCGGTCTCGAGGATATCCCTCTCGGTATGCACGACGACCGTGCTCTCGAAGTCGATAGCTATCGTGTCCTGATTCAGCCCGAACAGGTCGCTCAGGTGCAACCGGATGCCCTTTATGACGTATTCCCCTCTCTTATCCGCGAGAACGGAATAGCTGAAGCTGAAGATACCCCTCGGGGCGATTTCCGCCTCGAGCCGGCTCATCCCGCCTACGAGCACGAGCTCCTCCGGCAGAAGCTCCTCTATCTCCCCCTTTACCCGATTGAATCCCTTGTTCAGTATCTCGACCTTTATCGTCGCCTTCTCCTTGGCGTATATCATATCCTCGAGGACCTCGCGCCTAACCTCTATGTCCAGCTCCTCTGTCTCCGCCACCAGCCTGAGCCTCCCGTAGACGAACAGCGACACCAGGACGATAGTAACGAACATCCAGGAGACGCTGTTGAAAAGGATCGCCGCGAGCGCGAAGCATGCGGAGAATGACAGCAGCAATTTTCCAAGCGGAGAGGCGCGCAAGACCGCTCACTCTTGAGTCTCTTTTCCGAACTCCTCTTTCGGGACAGGCACGGTCGAGAGTATGGAGTCGATCACGCTCGATGTTGTCACGCCTTCCAGGTCCAGCTCTGGCGAGAGGATCAGCCGGTGCGCCATCACCTTATGCGCCATCGCCTTCACGTCGTCAGGAATCACGTAGGACCTGCCGGAGAGAAATGCGTGTATCTTTGCGACCAGCAGGAGGTGTATCGCCCCTCTCGGGCTGAGCCCGAGCTCGACCCCTTCTGTCTCCCTGGTCTTTCTCGCGATGTTCTTGACGTATTCGTATATGCTAGGGTGTACATATGTCCTCATCGCTTCCGCCTTCATCGCGGCTATCTTGCTCCTGTCAATGACCTTGTTCGGCATTTCCTCTTCCCTGTTTTTCAGCTTGAGTATCTCGACCTCGTGCTCCTCGGTCGGATAATCCAGCACGACCTTTAGCATGAACCTGTCCAGCTGCGCCTCGGGCAGAGGGTATACCCCCTCCGTTTCGATCGGGTTCAGCGTGGCGATGACGAAGAACACGTCTGGCAGCTTGAGGGTTGTTCCCTCGATCGTGACCTGCTTCTCCTGCATCGCCTCGAGCAGTGCCGACTGTGTCTTCGGAGGCGCCCTGTTTATCTCATCTGCCAGTAGCACCTCGGTGAACACAGGGCCCTTTCGTATCTCGAACGTCCTCTTCTCCTGATTATAGAAATAGTGACCCGTTATATCCGCTGGCAGTAGGTCCTGGGTGAACTGTATCCTGCCGTACGTGAGGTCCAGGGTCTGCGCGAAAGCTTTCGAGAAGGTCGTCTTCGCTATTCCGGGAACGCCTTCGATGAGCACATGCCCATCGGCAAGAAGGCAGGTAAGGAAATCCTTCGTTTGGTCCTCGTATCCGATGATGACCTTTCCGATCTCCCTTTTTACGTTCTCCAAGACTGCCCTTCCGCTTTCGGACATGATGCCCAAACTCCTAGCCTAGCAATGAGATACTGTCATCGAAACAGCAACCTTGATTCGACCACATGATATTTATATGATTATCCTGCGTGTTTGAGTCAGCCATTCGATCCTATTTGAGCAAACTGAAGACTTGCCAGTGAGCGAAAAGCTATTAAACCGGCCAATAATGTGCGTCGCGGCATTCGAAAATCGTTGGAAGGTGATGGCTTCTTGCTGGAAATGCGCAAGAATCTATGGAGATTAGTGACGGTATGCTTCATCCTGGCGATTTCAATCACGACAAGCGCGGCTCTTGCCGGCTCTCCGGAATTCGTCCAGATAATCTCCATTGACAGCTACTCGAAGTCCGTGCCTGCGGGTCATGAGGTGCAATACAACTGGACGCTCAGGAGCGTCACGAACGACAATCTCACGGTGGAGGTCCGGGTCTCCCTGTCCGGGGAGGGCTGGACAGCTAACGTGACGCCGCACACGCAGACATTAGCTCCGAACGGTCTTGGCGCGGTCAGATTGACCGTCCGCGCGCCGCTCGAGAGCGGCACGACGACTTCTAACGCCACGGTGACCTTCCTAGTGTACGATGCCGGGTACCTCATCCAGGTCGAGACCTTCTACGCGAAGACTTCTATCTCCGGCGTGCTCGCCAGTGCCGACAAGGTGCTCGGGCTGTTCGAGAATCCCCTGCCCGCCCCGCTGGACAACGAGTGGGGTGTGTTCATGCTCGATGTCATCTTCTGGCTCGCCATAGCCTTTGCGATAACGTACACCTTCGATTCCGTCCTGAAGGCACTCACCAGAAAAACGACGACGATGATAGACGATATCATCATCGGCATAGTCAGGACACCCCTCATCCTGATAATATTCACATTCGGGGCGCTCCAGTCGCTCGACGCGTTGCACCGGTGGATCCCCGAGGATATTCGGAACACCCTTGCGTCGATTTACCAGATAGTGCTCGTGCTTGTGATATTCTATCTGGCGTACAAAATATTCAAGGAGGTCGTGCTGTACTACGGGAAGCTGATCGCCAAGAAGACCTCGAGCAAGATCGACGATATCCTGATACCCGTCATCGAGAAGGTCGGGATAGTCGTGATAGGTCTGGCCGCCCTTGGGTACGTGTTGAACATCCTCTCGGTCGACCTTACGATGTTCGTCGCCGGCGGTGTCGTCGTATCCATGGTACTAGCGTTCGCGGCGCAGGAGACCCTTTCGAACTTCTTCAGCGGGATGTTCATCCTGCTCGACAGGCCGTTCGCCGAGGGAGACACCGTGATCCTCCCGGACGGCGACTGGTGCGAGATACGAAAGATCGGCCTTAGGACCACGAGAATGTACAGGTATTCCGACGCCACCATGGTCACCATGCCGAACAACAAGCTGGTGAACGAGAAGATAATCCGCGTGACGAACGTCGAGGACCCCGCGAGGATAAACGTGAGCGTCGGTGTGGCCTACGGCACGGACCCCGCAAAGGCCAAGGAGGCCATCCTGAAGGCTATACGCAGCTCCCCGTACTCGCTCCTCGACCGGAAGGACAAGGAGCCGATGATCCTGTTCGATGAGCTCGGGGATTTCGCGCTGATATTCAAGGTGATATGCTGGATAAACGACCCTGGCAAGAGGATGCAAGCGAAGGACAGGCTCATAGAGGAGATCTACAAGAAGCTGAACGAGGCGAACATCGAGATCCCGTTCCCGCAGAGGGTCGTGCACCTGAAGAAGGTGGATTGATATCGAATAAGGTTGTTACTGTCCATAGGGAGGAACGATCCGTATGCCCGAGGATGATCTGAAGCATCTCGATATCAGGGAGGTCAGGGTTGGGGACCTCATGGACGTCTACCCGCAGACGGAGCCTGTGGCTGTACAGAAGGACACATCGCTGAAGGACGTCACGGACGCGATGATAGACAGGAGCAGGTCGCGCAAGGTGTACGTCGTCGACGAGGACAGGAAGCTACTGGGGACGATAACCTTCGAGACGCTTCTCAGACACGCGGGATACCAGCTTGGCGTGAGGAAGACCGGGGTGACCTCCTTCTTGAGGATGCTCAAGGAGATCGGGGAGGAGAAGGCGTCCGAGGTCATGACGCCCCCTGTCAAGGTGCTCAGGGAGGAGCTCGTGGTGAACGCGATGAAGCTAATGGTCGAGTATCACCTGAACGATTTGCCTGTCGTCGATGAGAAGGGGAGGCTCATAGGAGAGCTTAACGGCCTGGACGTGCTCAGGTACGCGCGGGAGAAGGCGTGAGGAGATTTCCTATCCATCGCCTTATATCTTATCTTCAACCTTAAAGAATGAATCGGAATGCAAATTGCTTCTGCTCTTTCCTTTCACCATATTCTCTAAATTATATCTGACTTTGATTAAAATTTAGTATAACTTTATAACTCAAAAATCACTTTTTTCGTTCTGGAAATGGAACTACTATTATTTTTAATCGATTTCAATCCGGAAGCAATCAACTGTATGGGTTGGATATAGAAATCTTCCGAATCTTCAATGCAATTGTCGATCCCATCCAGGCATTCTCATTGTTATCGAGAAAATCAAATAGAGTTGCAATTGCGTTTCTCAGCCGTCGAGGCATTTTGCACAAATCCCACAATCATCAAATGCGGGCATCAAGAAACCACATTTCTCTATTTTAAAACCCTTGCTTTTTAATAGATCATCAAGATTTTTCAATCTAAAACATCGGGCACACCAGATCTTTTCCAATATTCGAATAGGAAGATAAGTTGCAAATGGAAGAGGAATTCCAATCATATTATCAAAATATCTATTTCCCAAACGAAAACCATGAGTTAAGAATGGAAATCCTCTATTTGGTGTAGTAATACACAGAATTCCTCCTTCCTTCAGAACTCGATGACATTCTTCGAGAGTCGATTCTACAACATCGACATGTTCCAGCACCTCAATCATTAATATGACATCGAAAGAGCTTTCTCTAAATGGAAGATATTCCGCTTTGCTTTGAATAAAGCTCGCATTGAGACATGTTGAAGCGCATTGTTTGATAGACTTCTCATCGACATCTATTCCGATAACGTTCTTGAATCCTTTTCGCTCTAATTTCTGTTCATAAACTCCTATGCCACATCCTATATCAAGAATTGCTGCGTTATCTTTATTTTCAGGAAGACAATAAATAAGCCAATTAAAGCGCTTTTCTATAGTATTTGGTTGTCGATTAAGTGTGCACGGTGATCCTCTCCGAATCATTTTGATTCCCAAAAATAAATTTTGTTATTATACAAATAAGTTTCGAAAAATATCATACGCCATATGATTTCGAAACAAATCTGGACGTGTAATCACTTTATAATTATTGAATTAGGAAAAGCCTAAACGCAACTATAGACCAAAAATAGTGAGCAAGTGAAGATATTGCTGAGGAGTGGACTTCTTTTCGATTCTTTTCTTAACGTATCAATGAGATAGTTTTGACATCACGTTGCGTTCTTTGAAGACAACCTGCTACTTATTTTGAAAAGCCAGGTGATTTCTCGACAAAGAAAAGGGGTCTCTATCGTAAAGACAAGTCCTAAGCGCTTCCGAGAAATCTGTCTATCTCCGAAACCATCCTTACGTTCGCACCTCGTGGGCCGAAGATGTCCGGGTGCTCTGCCGGCGGTACGAACTCCCTGATGGCTCTGAGTATTTTCTCCTTGTTCGCACCTACAAGGATGTTCCAGCCGACTCTCACGGTGTCCGTCCATTCCGTGTTCTCCCGCAGGGTTATGCAGGGAACCCCGAGAATGTACGCCTCCTTCTGTAGGCCTCCGGAATCCGTCAGCACTCTTCTAGAGTTCGCCACCAGCCAGATGGTGTCCATATGGCTCAGGGGTTTAGTGATGATTAGGTTCTTCGGGAGGTTATCTTTCATGCCGTACGATTCGAGATATTTCATTGTCCTTGGATGCACGGGGAACACGGTCTTCTCTCCGGATTCACCGATGGCCGAGATGATGCTTCGCAGGTTCTGCTCATTGTCGGTGTTTGATGCCCTGTGGCAGGTCATGAACTGGTATTCCTTTTTCTGCAGGAATAGGGTATCGAGTATCTTCGAGTGTTTCTTTGCCGCTTCGAGACTTGAGTTCAATGCATCTAACATTATGTCTCCGACGACGGATACCCCTTCAGTGACGCCTTCTGCGGCGAGGTTCTGTCTCGCCAGCTCGTTCGGGCAGAACAGCAGGCTCGAGAGATGATCCGTGACGATGCGGTTTATCTCCTCGGGCATGCTCCTGTCGAAGCTCCTGAGACCGGCCTCGACGTGAGCTATCGGGATGCCGAGCTTCGAGGCTGAGAGCGCGCCTGCAAGCGTGCTGTTTGTGTCGCCGAACACGATCGCCAGGTCCGGCTTTTCCTGGGATAGTACCTTTTCGAGCTCTATGAGCATCTTCCCTGTCTGCTCCGCGTGAGTTCCGGAGCCTATCCCCAGGGAATAATCTGGCTTGGGGATTTGGAATTCGGAATAGAAGTTAGATGCCATTTCCTCATCGTAGTGCTGACCAGTATCGATGAGGATTTCGTGATGCCTTTTCCTGATCTCTTTGGATAGCGGAGCGAGCTTGATGAATTGCGGGCGAGCGCCAACTATTGATGCTAATTTCATCTTATATTCTCCATGATGATAAATTTATATCGATTATATAGTAATATTGAATCGGTTCTTATTATTAATCATTTAATATATTTAAATAATTTTAGAAATATTTTATTGCTATCTAGAATTAAAAAATCTTCTTTTCGGCATGTTTTCAATTAGCTATTATTGATATTATCACGAGAAATCATTAAAACCTAAGAATTTCCAATTGTAAGCAACAAGTCGAAAACTCAGAATTTTCATTATGTCTATCGAATTTATGCATAACTCTATCATTTGATTATCGGAAATTAATTTATCGGAACGTCTTTTATTGAATTTTTTCCTGAGACTGCACAGAGTTATTCATTTAAATGCTATGTGTGCCTATCAAAGGTCAATTCGAAGGAAGTTCCTTTTTTATCACTGCCGATATAACTATTCATAATAGATAGTATTTCAATATTGCCAAGAGATTAGATCCCAAATTGCAAACAAGAGAAGATACTCACCGAGGATTTGCGAATGAGAGCAATGCGCATTTATCTGAACATTATTGGATCAGCCATTACCAATGTGTTGGGTGTGCTTGCATTTATGGCAATTGCAAGGTTTTCAGGAGCCGATGTTCTTGGTATTCTCGGATATTGGAGTGCATTCGTGGGAACATTTGGATTCTTGATGTGTGTAGATATCGAGAGTGCACATCTAAGAATTATTCCATCTTTGAAAACTGCCAAAGAGAAAGGACGTGCGATTGGTGCGTATGCAACATTAAAATTCACATTCATTGTTTTTTCATTTATTATTTTAATACTGCTCCTCTTACTATATCATAGTAGCGAAGCTATTTCTGAGATTGAGATGGGAATCTTTATCATTATATTCCTATCCGTAGCATTAGCTAGCTACAGTAATATATTCATTATGAGTTTTGCTGCGTATGGCCAGACCGCAAGACAGATAATCTCATCAATTGTAGGAATGCTTATAAAGAATATAATGCTGATAATTCTAGCAATCGTGGGCGCAAGCGTGATACTGTTAAGCGCATCATATATTATTGGCGCTTCTATAACTTTGATGATTGCAGTGATTCTTTTTAGGAACTATCCATTTTCGCTCCCCACGCGCAAAGAAATTAGGGCATATCTCAGTATTGGTGGTCCGCTGATGCTTGCTCCTATTTTAACCAACATTATCATAAATCTTGATAAAATCATGCTTCGGGAATTCTGGGATACTTCTGATGTCGGAATATATTTTTTATTTCAATCTATTGCTTTATCATTTATTGTAATAGGGCGGTCGATGACATATGTTATGATTCCGGGTTTTTCTGAGGACATTACAATTGGCAAGACAGAGAGATTGAGAAACCAGTGCAATTATGCCTCTAGATTATTGTTGTTGCTGTTTGTGCCTCTTATAATCTTCATTTTATTCTTTTCAGGTCCCTATCTTAGTTTCTTTCTTGGCGAATCTTTTAGATTTGCTAGTTCTATGTTTGCAATTCTCATTGTAGGATCTGTGTTTATGATTTTATCACACCCACTCGCTTCAATCCTTGTTGCAAGAGGACGCCAATTATTAATCTTGAAATCAACCGCACTGGGATTACTCGCATCAATAATCTCGCTAATTCTGCTTGTCCCTGAATCGATTAATGATTTCCGCCTACTAGGTCTTGCGGGATTAGGTGCATCAATCTCGTTCTGTTTATCATCTTTGATTCAATTCATCTTTTATTGGAAATCGAATAGAGAAATAAGATGTTATATTGTTCCTAAACAACTAATGACAATCTTAGTAGTTAGTCTAATATCAGTCCTCGTGATTCTTATTAGCAATTCTTTATTCAATATTGCTGGTCTATCAATTCTATCCTTAATTATCTCTCCATTTCTATTTATAGGAATTACAATCTATCTGTCGCTACAGTTTGGAGTGCTTTCAAGAGATGACTTGAAATTTATCGTTAGAACTATCTCATTAGGGAAAATTTATCGTTACATCAAGGACGAGATAAATGGAGGTTATCACCGAATTTAATGTATTCATCATGAGAACACATTCCTATTATTATTCTAATTACAATTCTTATTAACCCATGCATGAAGCATTACAGGCCAATTTTCATTGTGAGTATTACCATCAACATCTTCTACAACAAGTCCATATGTTTTGATTTTATAACCGATGTCTAAACCCATAAGAAATTCCTTGATTTTTCTCGCATCATGTGGGTAATGATAGGTCGTAACCGCAATCTTTGGTCGATATGCGCATATTGTATTCTTGGCTCCTTTGAGCATATTGATTTCATGACCCTCAAGATCCGCCTTTAGAAAGTCAATTTGTATTCCTCTATTAAAGAACAAGTCATCGATTGTAGATAATGAAATCATAACATCTCCCTGGTCGTCCGATATCCTTGAAGCTGCTCCCTGACAGATAAATCTCGATTTTCCGATTTTATCTGAAAGACCGACTTCCAGTACTGCCACGGATGAATTATTACTAAAAGTCCTTCTTAGGCATTCTGCAAGGATAGGATGAGGCTCTATTGCAAAGATTTTCCTGCATCTATGAAGGATTGAAAGAGAAAATAATCCCTCACCGGCACCACAATCGACAACAACATCATTATAGTTAACAGGCGTAATGCATTTTTCATAATAATGATCCGATTTTTTATCTAGGAGGGCAAGCATCTCGTTATAGAATTGAAAAAGGAAATTATCATCGGGTGGAAGGAATATGATATTATTAAAGGATGAAATTTTTACTCGATAGAAATCCTGTCCTTTCTTTACAAATTGAATCAATGATCTCATGTAAGGTTCCAAGTAGATTTTTTGATAGCATAGGTAAAATGGCCATAAGGTTAGAAATTTCAAAAGACTAGAAAAAGTAATATCATCATTATGGCCTTTTATACAATTCGTAATTGCTTGTACAAGAAATTTCCGAGATATCTTCAATTCATGACCCAAATGATACAATAGTTATCCAATGATATTTATCATTTATTTCTCTCTGATAAGCTGATAGGTGTCATCGCTCTTATCATCGAGCAGACGACGATTCTCGCACGAAGATAAATAATTTGCTAGCAATAATACTATCTTTCAATGAAGTAAGAAAAATACATATGATAGATATTTTGATTAATTAGATTCGGCAAATAATTTTATGAAAAAAATGAATAAATCAATTCATTTCATTCATTCGATGAATACATAATGGATTCTCCATATTTGAAAACAAATGAAGTATAATTTACTACGAGCAGAAGCCCGATGGGTTACTATAAATCAATAATTTGATAAATTATAAATCGAAAAAATCGCAATTTACGGATAATGAAAATTAGGTCGAAGACCCGTGAGAATAATTTTCATGTGATCATAATTGTAGAAGACATTGAAGAGACCTTCATGGCATCATCTGATATTTGGATAAGAATAAAGGCTATTATAAATGCTCATAAAGCACTCATAATAACTCGTTCAATGCGTATCCAGAAACTAGTATATCCTGTGCCTTGCATATTATTACCCGGAGGTAACGAACGAGGAGGATCCGCAGCCTTTTTATTCAGCTGTTTGCTATTATTACCCTTTATAAGATGTAATATCATATATATAGCAGAAATATCTGCATGTCCTGTTACTCTTCTCGTAAGACGAAAAAAGAAAAAAATAATCTGTTACGGTAACACGCATCCATCTCAATATGGAGAAATACGTCTTCGAGGGTTTAAAGGAAAAATAGCGAAATTCATATATCTCTCGCTTTATCGCATCGCTATTCGCAAAATTGATAGGATTTTCGCCATATCTAATTATCTACGAGATTTCTATTGTTCTCTTGGTGCAACTTCCGTAATAGTTCTGCCTATTGGGGTAGATCTATCACTTTTTGGTCAAGTTACAAGACAACGAGATGATACATTTCGATGCATTTATATCGGAAGTCTTACCCCTGCAAGGGGCGAAAGAGAGATATTGCAAGCTGCTCAGATAGTATCAAGAGAATTGCCATGTTTTAAATTGAGGTTTGTTGGGATTTCGGAGGGGAAAAAACAACAACTCATAAGTCAAGCAAAAGTATTGGGAATTGAACAGATACTTGAAATTTTTCCGCCTGTAAATCATTTAGAAATTCCGGGCCATTTAAGAAGTGCTGATGTCGGATTATCTTTCCTTTATCCAACGCCATATTATTTATTTTCTCCGCCGACAAAGGTTTTTGAATATCTTGCTGCAGGAATTCCTGTTATTGCAAATTCTATTCGAACTCATACGGATTATATAATCCACGAATATAACGGCCTAATCACAGATCTCGATCCAGATCATATTAGTGCAGCAATCCTTAGACTTGCTAAAGATAAATCACTCTATGATAAATTAGCCAGCAATTGCAGAAAATCCGCGGCATCATTTGATCAGGAAATAATCATGCGTCAATTTCTTAAGAACTTCTCGTAATTGAGCCCAAATTAGTAATACTTCGACCGCTGGAATAATTATCTACGAATGAGGGTGTTCTTTACAATTTATGTCAGAAGCCAATGGTTGCGCATTAATATGCTGTCATTCATAAAAGCAGATTAGAATTTTACAAATGTCACGCCATACGGGGAAGTGATTCTTTTTTGCAAAGTTGTTGTGCAGAAATCCTCAATGAATGATAAAGAGAGTGCCTCTATCCTCACAGCCAGATATATAAAATCGTTTCTGTCCTGCAGCTAATAGAGTGCGAAAGAGTTCATTCGCCGTAGCTTTGAGAAAATGAAATCGGCGATAAATTCTCCAAAATATGTAGTTTCATGATTTCCGCCTTTCTCCTAATCTTGCCCGGTGTAATATTGCTTATTATCGGTCATTTTGATTCTTGAATATGCTGAAAAAGAATCGAAACGTGTTATTATTGTTTTAGTCGTGCAATGTACACTCTTGACCATACTCAGGATTGATAAGCAAAGATTGTTCCAAAGTCTGAAATTCTATCAAAATGTTCTAAGTCGAGAAAGTCAAGAAGATTATAGTCTATCTTATAGAAACCTCCTTTTGCATCGAATGGATTGTGAATCATATCTTCTCTTATCAAGATCGTCGTATTTGAAAGACCAGTAAAATTACGGAAAATAAATGCATCTGTTGCAGGGACAAAGTCTCGTTCCAGCACGATTCTGATATAAACAGATGCTCCCCAATCTGATGAAATTGTCAAATCAGATATGTTTGAAACAATCATCATCCCTACTATTTCGGATTCGAAGAATGCTCTTCTTACTGATGTCTCTTTCGAAAATATTGGATTATCAAAATTAGCGACATTATCAAGAGCCATAATTGTTCCAAATCCTCCGAAAAGTAAGGCAATCAGTAATGCGCTCAATTTCTTAATGACGCTGCGTCTGATTTTAATTCTAAGTCCTTGCAATTCTTCGATGGCAAAGGATGCTAATATTGCCACAAATGGGATTGATGCAAAGAGCACCCTGTCCGAAAAGAGTCTGAGAGATGTGGCTGCACCCACATATCCAACGAAAAAGAGAAAGCCTCCTATTATTGTAATTGCCTTTGCATATCTACCTTGTGGTGGGTTATTTCTAAAGACCCTCATTATTCCAAGAACCGCCATAAATATCAAGAATAGGAAGGCAATTCTGTTTATGATATATGCCGACCAAGGTAGAGAACCCATATACTGTGAGACTTCAGGATAAGGTAACGTCCCATATGCTTCACTACTGAAACTAAAAATAAAAAGTTTTTCTAGTTCTACGAAATAATCCGATGCATACATCCACCACATTAGAACAAGAAGAATATAAAATATTAGCAACTTCGGCGAAAATGGATAATTTGCTTTTTTTGATCTAGTCTTTCTATCTAGCATAGATGCAAACCAAAAAAGCAATAGAACAATTATCATTATTGCAGCTGAGAGACTGTGAGTTAGAACAATTGCAGTCATTATTATAATTGGCGCGATTCTAAACTTAGAATTTTTATTTAAATAATCCCTGATAATTAGCATCGTAACGATCAACACCAAGATGATGCCCAATGTATTTGGATAGATTGTAATACCGCGTATAATTGAAAGATCTGTAATTATTGCGATGAACGCGCCAAAGAGACTTATTTTTTTGTTGTTTGATAAATACAATGTAATTGTATAAGTGCACACCGAGAATACGATGACCTTTAGATTGCTAATAGTAAGAAATGATGAATCTTTGAAGCCTAGACCAGTAACTTCTTCGGTAATTGCAACGATGATGTGCATGAAAGGAAGATTTGAATAGGCCTCTCCACTTGGTATTGTTCCACTCATAAAGATATACGTGGTAAATTTTTTATGATACCATGGATCAAACCATATCTCGCCTGGGTAAAGATAGTATACCGATGCTCTAATTATTACACCAAGACAGATTATCTCCGTCAAAGAAATCGCGATCATTTTCCGATTTGCTGGCAGTGAAATAACAGTTAGTGCAGTTATCCCGCATGCAACTCCAAAGAAAAGAAAGAATATAATTGGACGCTGATAATCATTCTCTCTATAAGTATATGATACGAAAATCAATATTATGGATATGAGAAATAATAAAACTAATATGAACATTCTTCTTGTTACGAACTTGTTTTCCGAGCTAATGTCAGTCTGTGAGCACCCTTCGCTGACACTGGTATGATCTCTAATTTTTAAAACGAGATATATTATGAATGCAGATAATGGGAAAAGAACCGCGACAATCAAATCAGTTCGCAAATGCGACATTACTGAAATTGCAATGATTATTACACATGCAACAACTCCAAGAATAGCTAATCCAATGTCGGCCTTTCCTTTGCTCTTTTCCTGATATTGTTCTTTTCTTATCCTATTGAATGTGTTCATTGGGATCTAATCCTGTTCTTGAGCCATTTCATTTTGGCATCTCGCCCTCCTGGGGCTCTCTCAATAATATATGCTCGATGCCTATGCCAACGGATATATATGCGAAAATAATGGTAAGAACCCATAAGATTATACAAATAATTATCATCGAAACTAATTCCGCATGAACATATAGCTTCTTAAACATCATTGATATATATATGCATCCCAGAAAGATGACTATAAAATAAATATAATAAAAAATAGAATTAATAATTTCAGCAATTCCTGATATTTCCATGTCCATCGCTTCCCTAGCCAATTCATCCCTTGATTGAAGATCTAATACTTCTCCTTGCATCTTACTCAAGTCTCCATTTACTTATTCTTCATTTCCAGAGTTGTTGGCTGAATTATCTTCTTCCATCTTTTTATAGCATCATCATATGAATAGAAAGAAGCTAATCTTCTCGCGTTCTTAGAAATATGTTCCAAAAGCTTGGTATCAGCCAAGAGTTCTGACGTCTTCAAGAAAATCGATTTCGAAGAAATATCTTCAAGAAAGAAACCCGTCTTTCCATTCTTAACAATATCAGGAATTCCGCCTACTGGATATGTAATGACAGGCGTACCGCAAGCCATTGCCTCTATAATAATCGTTGGCAGTCCCTCAGAATATGATGGCAATATCAGGATTTTCAATTCGTTTAGAATCGATGGAATTGACTCATGAGGCACAAACCCCAAAAGTTTGACTTTATCCGATGAAAAATTATTTTCAAGAATAAATTTCTCAACGCTTTCTCTTAATGGGCCATCACCTACTATTAGGACATTCAAATCTGGATATCTTCCAATGAGCATAGGTAATGCATTCAAAAACTCGAGAATTCCTTTTGCTCTGTCTAATCTTCCTATAAAACCTATCGTATTCTTCCTTTCTTCTATTTCTTTTACAGGTTTGAAAGAAGACAAATCAACAAATCTGGCCCCCTCCGGAACAATTTTATTCTCATCTATATTGAATGGCTTCAGATCATTGGCGACTGAAGCGGATTCGACGATAATTTTATCAGCCAAGATGAAGTTCAATTTTTCAGCCGCTCTTAAGATCAATGAGAGAATCATTGATTTGGATTGCAAATTAATTGTCTTGGAACCTAATCCCATTGCCATTAACAATACTCTTTTCCTCAGTAGCTTTGAAAGGATTACTGAGGGCAAAAGTAACGCTCCGCCTACGAAAAAAAGAATAGAATCTATTTTTCGATTAATCCTTAATATGATAAGGCAAAATATCGTCTGAATAATAGCAATCTTTATTGCTTGAATTATGATCGATAGGATTCTGGGACTAATCCTATTGATAAAATGAAGACCTATCTTGATATCGATCATGATACAACCCGAACCATTCAAGGACTTTTTATTACCGATTTTTGTTATCAGATAGACTTTCGATGCGATCTCGGATAAGATTTTGATAATGTCGTTTACGAAAACATCGGTGACGAGATTGCTAGCCATCGGAAATGATACTACCGCGATTCGAACGCCATTATTCATAAATTATCCACGCCTAACATTACTCAGTATCTGCAATACAGCGTATTATTATTAAGATAGATAAGAAGGCTCCTGTCTGTAACGTTTAATATTCCGAATTTCTCAGCGATTTTTTCAATTATATTCTTGATTATCAGTTGATTCAACTTTCTTAAGATGGATGCATATATAGCTAGTGAAATTCTTGGTAAATGATGCATTATTACCCCTGTTCATTGAATCTGTTCTTGGAATGTATGAAGTGATGTAATTGATTGAAAGATAATCCTGAACGCATAATGATCTAGTGAGTAAATCAACTGCATGAATTTCATTTCTTTCTGCCAATTTCTCACAATAGATTCGTGCTCTTTGAGAAATAGGCCAAGAACAATGCAGTATCCACAGTAATTTGTTCATTGTTTCTCACTTCAATTATGGTATCATAGATATATTCTGTTATAATTATCAACGATCTGGATGCAAATTAAATCAATTCGATCTCGGTATGCTAAATCACGATTTAGTTAAAGATAGAAAGATAAATTAAGTAGATAATCTTTACATCTAATTATATGAGAATTGTTATAATAACCGAATTCATGGCTCATAAGACTCACGCTCCATACGGTGGGGTTGATTGGAGAGAAAGAAATATTGCGAGTGTACTTGGACTCGATAATGAAGTCTATCTGATTACTAGCAAGACAATAAGAGAGGCAGATGTTCAAGAGCGGTATAATATAATTCGAGTCGGTAGTTATCGTAACTTTACGCAGAGTGGCGATTTTCTTAGACGCCTATTCTTTATTTTTGATTCTGCAAGGACAGCGGCACAGCTTCGCCCGGACGTAATAATGGGCAGCGGTTATGTATCTTGGCCAGCAGCAAAACTCGCGGCAAGAAAATCAAGATCAAAAGCAGTATCCGTGATTCATGAAATATGGCAAGAAGATTGGATTAAAAATGTCGGGCTGATTACAGGGCTCATGGGACGATTGACGGAAAGACAGTTTTTAAAGGGATTTGATGGTTATATATGTGTAAGTGAAACAACTTTTAGGAAACTGTTGGCTTTGGGGATCGATGCAAGCAAAGTTAGAATAATAACAAATGGTGTAGATTTTGATCTTTTTGACAAAATCCCAGCGCATTCAAATACTTCTGAGCCATATATTATTTGTATCTGCAGATTAGTCAGTTATAAGAGAGTATCCGATTTAATATCTGCGAGCAAGAAATTACTTGATAAGGGAATTAATCATAAACTCGTAATAATTGGCGAAGGGCCAGCAAGAAAAGATCTCGAAAGACTTGCTAATCAACTGGGGATCTCAAAGAATATTGAATTTAAAGGTAAGATTGATGATAGATTAGAACTGATTAGGCTATTAAAAGGCAGCAGCGTATTTGCACTTCCAAGTATCAGTGAGGGAATGGGAATTGTTATCGCAGAAGCAATTGCGAGTCGTGTTCCTTATGTTGCTGCAGATATACCTGCAATCAGAGAAACTACATTTGGCGGAAAAGGTGGTTTCTTATTCAGACCATTAGATATAGATGATCTTGCGGAGAAATTGCATGCCGCCATGTTAGCCAAGGTTGATGAGTCAGCATATCTCCTTGCAAAGGAAAAATACGATTGGAGTGAAATTGGAAAGCAGACCATCTCCTTCATCAGGCAACTCGTCGAAGGAGGGAACTGAGTTGAGAATCGCTGTCACGTGTCCATATTTTTTCCCTCGAATTGGTGGTATGGAAAACTATGCCTTTAATATTGCTCGAAGATTGCATAATCTCTGTGGGGAAAGAGTGCTCGTATTCACATCACGTTATGGATCGGAAGCTATAGAAAATAAGTTCTCAGAATTGAATATTATTTGGAAACCAAGTCTTTTTAGGATTCTGAGCACTCCATTAAATCCATACTGGCTCATAGATCTATCTAAATTATTGAAGAAATTTGAGATTACCCATGTTATCACGCACACTCCTGTTCCTTTTATGAGCGAAATTAGTTGGTTAGCTGCCCGCTTGACTGGGCCAAAATTCGTTATCACCTATCATGATGATGTTATTAAAAGGGAGGAATTTTGGAATCATGTATTCCGTTTATATTATCGTTTGATTCAAGAAAAGGCGTTCGAATCAGCTGATGCGATAATTGCTACATCCTCTCTCATGGTACAGCGTTCCGAATTCCTAAAAAGATTCCGCGAGAAAGTTCACATCATCCCCCCAGGGGTTGATACCAACATATTTAGACCGGATCTTCCTTCAGACTTTATTGATAAGAAAATTGGTTATCAAGATAAGCGATATGTTCTGTTTGTTGGGCAAATGCATTCTGCATCAACACACAAAGGAATAGATGTTCTTATTAATGCATTTAAATATGTGTTGGAAGAGCATAGGGATGCTCATCTTGTCTTGGTGGGAGACGGAGAAAACAGGTCAAATTACGAATTGCTTGCAATGAGCACTCTTCCAAGAAATTCATATACATTTGTTGGAAATTTGCCAGCGTCAGAAATGCCTTTATTCTATCGAGGTGCAGAAGTAACCGTATTGCCTAGCGTTACATCTGAAGGATTTGGAATGGTTCTTCTTGAAGCAGGCGCGTGTGCTCGCCCAACGATCGGCACTAATATTGGAGGAATACCTGCTGCTATCCAGCATGGCAAGACAGGATTATTAGTTCCTCCTGGAGATTCAATTTCTCTCTCAAAGGCCATATCCATCATATTATCAGATGACAGACTTGCTAGACAATTGGGAAATCAAGCAAGAGAAAGGATAGTTGATCAATTCAATTGGGATTCTCTCGCAAGGAAGACGTATGACTTATTATTGTCTATTCAATAGATATGTTTGTTATGAATAATGAATATAATAAGAAATATCTTAATTGCAATAACTGTGGTAATAATTATAAATAATAAAGCTACAATGACAAATGGGTACGAAGTCGAGTCAATGAAGAAAGGGAATCTAATTCACTTGTACTAATATCTCATAAATGCATTTGTCATAATATATGCAGGCGTGATAGAAGGGATATAAAGGTATATTGGATTTAATATCTGCATTTCGAATTCTTGATCGTTCGAATTCGAATATTCATCTCTAAGTTGTGGAGGAGGATCATTGAAAAAGAAAATTATTGAGGAATTAAAAGATACTACCACTTCAAGAAAGATAATATTTGCAGGTTACATTTCCCCAACTTCAGAGATGCTATCATTTTATGATGCATGTGATGTATTCATTCTACCTTTGATATCAGAAAAGGAGGGCTTTGGAATCGTGCAATCGGAAGCAATGACTCGTTGTAAGCCAGTAATTTGCCCGGATCTTCTAGAAATAAATGAAGTAGGATTCAAATTGTGGGACCTTTATCAAAGTTAAACCGAGAAATCCAAAAGCGTAGGCTGAGGCTATTCAATTGCTTATTAATGATAGGCAAAAAGCAATTGATATGGGAATAAGCGGTAGAAGATTGGTGCAGGAAAAATATATATGGGATAAAATTGCAGAAAGGATCGAAGAATGTTATAAAGAGGTTCGATGATGAGAGTTTGTCTCATTGGGGAATTCTTCGGTCAGCCAGATGAAGGGATGAGAAAAATCTCTTTAACGTTGGCCGAGAAATTGAAATCAGGTAACCTTCAACTTCTATTGATTGATATTAGGGAGTTAATTAATCCTCGAAAGGTGTTCATGATCATAGCTTTCAAGCCCCAGATAATTCATTATCTTCATGGGCCAACTCTTCGGAGTTTAATCATGTTGAAGTTATTATCTATTCTTTGTAAAAAATCAAAGACTATTAGTTCTGCATTTCACCCTCAATTTACTTATTTAGAAAGAAATCTAATTCCCTTTTTCAGACCGAACATTGTACTAGTCCAATCCGATGCCACAGAAGCAATTTTTAAAACAGCTGGATGTAGGACTCAATTTTTCCCTTCGGGTGTAGATATAAGCAGGTTTAAGCCTATATCCCATAAAGAAAAAATGCGCCTACGACTAAAATATGGATTACCCGAAGACAAATTCATTTTATTACATATTGGTTCAATAAAAGAAGGAAGGAATATCAAATTATTGAAACATTTGCAGGACAGCAAAGATATCCAAATTCTAGTTGTAGGAGCCCTATCAGTTGGTTTTGATATCAGACTCAAGATGGAACTTAGTAGCAGGGGTATTATCGTCTGGATTGATTATGTCAAAGATATAGAAGAAATTTATCAGACAGCAGATTGCTATATTTTCCCCACGATATCAAAATACGATTCAAAGGGCAGAGCGATTGCAAATAGTATTGAGATGCCCTTAACTGTTTTAGAGGCAATGGCGACGAATTTACCAGTCATAGCCACGCGCTTTGGTGCGCTGCCGCGAGTATTTAATGAAGGTGCAGGATTCTATTATGCTGATAATAAGGAAGAGATTAAGAAAGCAATTGATCAAATTAGAAATGGTGCTATTATTCAAACGAGAGATATGGTAATGGGTTTCGCCTGGGAAGAATTGATTCAACAATTAATAAGAATATATGAGGATTTGACTAATTAAATCCCATAGTGAAAGGTTGTAGCAAATGTCCCAGAAATTAAAAAGTGTCCTAATCTGTATAATTGGCATTGATGGTTCAGGTAAGACATCTGTATCGAAATTGCTCATTGACCAGTTAAATAAAAATGCATTGAATTTTCATTATGCCTATGGTAGACTGAGGCCGATCCTTTCAAAACCTATCATTAGAATTGGTAATTTCCTATATCTCAAGGATCAAGATATTTTCAGAGATTATAATTCATTTATCAATAAGAAAAAGGAGGTTATGAACGCATCAAATATCTTGACAAAGCTCTATGTTCTCACGATATTGTTCGATAATATACTACAAATAACATTCAAGATATCTCTTGGTTTGAAAAAAAAGAATTTAATTTGCGACCGATATATTTATGATACTTTGATCACTGATATTTATCCATATTTTGATATCATGGATCAAAATTTTTATGCCATCATCAATAAGCTTCTGACCTTAATTCCAAAACCCGCAATGACTTTTCTTATTGATGTTGATCCTATTATAGCTTTTAAAAGGAAGAATGATATCCCTTCCCTTGATTATCTATCCGAACGGCGTAAACTGTATTTGGAACTCGCTAAAAAAAGTGGTATGATAATAATCAATGGTAATAGATCGCTGGAGATTATAACTAATGATATATTCAAAATAATATGCAGGAGGATTGATTTATGCCAAAGCAATTAGCGGCATCATCCGATTTATTCAAATTGATGCATGTAGTAGGATCTCCATTTACCACTAATAGAATACCCCCTGCTAATTCAGAGGAAGCGCATTCATTATATCTGCTGGCAAGAAAGAATAAGATCGGATTTACATTTCTTCAAGTATTGCAAGATGATGGTATACTTGATAAGTTTGGGTTAGAAAAAGAATACCGTAAAGAATGTAACTTGCGAACAGAGCAATTGAAAACATTGATAAGAATTTGTAAGCTTCTAAATGAGTATGCAGCTTCATATGCAGTTTTCAAAACCTTAATGCCATTTGGTGCGATAACGAATGATATTGATATAATTCATATGGGTAACTCATCGGAGTTTGAACATATAAGGCGGATTTTATCTTCTTGCGGTTATATTGAAATAAAATCAAAGACAGACACTGGCCAAGTAATGTTTCATGATGTAGCAATAGGTGGAAGTTTCGTAATTCATCCGAAAGAAAAGGACGTTTATGATATCGATATTTATAATGATATTTCGGCAAGTAAAATGATATATTTTGATAAAAGAGAATTAACAGGCGAAATAATTAGTAAAAATCTGTTTGGAACTTCCATCAAAGTACTGAAGGAAGAAGCGGAATTAGCTCTCGAGATCACGCATGCCATTATGCCAGAAATGATATTTACTCTTCTTTCTTTTTATTCGACCTTATATTATTTAAAGGAAATGAATCATGATTCAATTGAGAGATTTATATATCTATCAAGAAAGAATTGCGTCTCTACTGCTATAAGGGCACATTTGACACTTACGGGATTATTGCATAAAGAAGTTTTTGGTTTCTTGCCAGAAAAAATAGAATGTATTTTTAAAATGGTTAATATCGATAAATATATCGAGAATTCTCTTTCTGAATCAGTATTTGAGAGTCCCTATCGTTACGCCATGATCACTGTTTTATCTTTTCTTATTGAGAAAATGGGTGATCCCATTTTTGTGAAAAGTCTGAGTAATCAGATATTTTCGATGATGCTTAATCCAGTCAATATTCAATGGATAATCAGCAATTTATTATGGAGACGAACAAGAGAAACGTATTAATTATTAATGCATATGAACATCAAAATCATCTCTTATTAAATCAAAAAATGTTTTTAGTGGCCGGATATTTCCTGAAAAACTTATTTTCCGATTGGTAAAAGTCAAATATTTATTCTACGAAAAATATCTTCAAAATCTCTCAAATACGCATCAAGTTCACCTTGTTTTCCTTTCCACCAATCATTTATTGCAATTACTGTTACATCATGATTTATTGATAAATGTTTTACAAATTGAAGGCATCTATTGTGCTGCGATTTTTTAAGATCGACAATAGATGTCACAAGGATTTTCGCCTTTCTCAGACTCCCTCGGAGGTAGCACCTTAATTTTCTCTTATCGTGGGCAGGTTTAATATGATTTCAGGTATAGTTTCGTCTAATTGCCAAGGAATTCAAAATAATGCCTGCAAATATCGAGATTAACCCGAGGAAAAAGAACAACACGCCTATCAGGCTCGGGAGAAACGGCAAAGCTTTCATCGCAATGAATTGTGAGATCGAATACAGGCCAGCTATTACCCCGATTAATGTAATTATCAATCCTCCGACACCGAAATACAACAAGGGGTGATCATCCCTTACCGCCCTGATTATGCTAGCAAGAACCTGGGTTCCATGTCTCATAGGCTTAATAGTCGAAGTCTCAAGCCCCTCATACCTTACCTCTATCGGTACCTCGACTATCCTGAGTCCAAGCCGATTCGCTTCGAGAATCATCCGTGATGAGAACCCCATGCCATCGTCTTTCAAATCCATCTTATAAACAGCTTCTCTTGTAATGCATCTGAACCCGCTCTGGGAATCGCTGATCCCGTTCTCCGAGGTCACATTCGTCGCCAGATTTAGCGCTTTCTGGCCGACGGTTCTGTATTTCGGTATTTTTTCTTTGCTTTCTTTCTTTAAAAATCTCGACCCGATCACGAGGTCTGCATCCTTTCTGAGGATAGGAGCCACAACCTTCGGAATGTCATCAGGATCGTGTTGGCCGTCTGCATCGAGATAGGCAATAACATCAGCGCCATTCATTGCAGCCGTCGTTATGCCGACTCCAAGGGCCGCACCATATCCCCTGTTGGTCGGATGCCGGATCACATACGCCCCCGCCGCCTTTGCAACGAACGCCGTCCCGTCCGTGCTGCCGTCATCGACGACGATGACCTCTTCCGCGTACTTCGCGGCGCCCTTGACGACCTCGGCTATCGTCTTAGCCTCATTGTATGCGGGTATCACGACCGCGAGCCGGGGCACCTTCGGCTTTGTATCGTCCGTAACTGCCCGGAGCTCTCCGAAACTCACGACCTCCTTCGTGTTCTCCAACCTCGCCTTCATATTCGAACCAACACGCGATATACGCCATCGAAAGCATCTACTCGCATAACGCACGACGCTAGCTTTCTCAACAGATGATGATGCGCCTTTGACAGGGGTTTATGCTATATCCATTCTGATTTTAAATATTTCGCCGTGGAAAATATTGGATATCATGAAGCCGCCAGATGAAGGAATATCGGGAGAAACATCTCCGAAGAGGCCCGATATGAGACGCGATCATAATCAATCGTGAGACTAGCATATCCGAAAAGCCGTGCAGCCCGTTCTACAGATGCATGCGTGGGATACGCCAGAGGGTGTCACGTTTTCTGCTTCGGCGGCATCGTCGGCAGCGTGACGACGAAGCACGCGCCCTTCGTGTGGTCCCCTCGGACCCTGTCCTCGACCCAGATGGACCCGCCGTACTTCTCTACGAGCTTCCGGCACATGTTCAGCCCGATGCCGAACCCGCGCGCGAAGCTCGCCGCGACCGCCTTCCTCCCGGAGAATATCTCCTCCTTCATCTCGTCCGGGACGCCGCACCCGTAATCCGCGATCCTGACCGCGCAGAACCACCGGCCCTTTATCTCCATGCGCTCGATCGTCACGTCTATCCTGACTTTCTTGCCTTTCGAGAACTTGACCGAGTTGTGCAGTATGTTCAGGAATATCTCGTCAAGCATCTCCCCGGCCCTTGCGGGGAACGGCTCGTTCTCCGGAATCTCCAGATTGACCTCTATCTCCTTGTTCGGGAAGGCCCCTTTCAGGCTCCTGATGGCATCCTTTATGACGTCCCTGACCATGACAGTCTTTACCTCCTCCATGTCCTCCAGGTCGCCCTTGGAGAGCTTCCTGACGCGGGACACGAGCGCGCTCATCGCCTCTACCTGCGCGTGTGCCTTCCTGAGGAGATCCTTCGTCTCATCCGGCAGGTCCGAGTTCAACAGGAGGTCGAAATACGAGTACAGCGGTGTGTTCAGGTTCGCGATGTCGTGCGAGAGCAGATCGAGATACAGCTTCGACCGGTCCTTCTCGTTCTCCATCATCTGGAGCAGCTGTGCGTTCTCGAGCGCTATCGATGCCTGCTGCGCGAACAGCGCGCCTATCTTCAGCTCCTCCTCGGTAAAGGTAGCTGGGAGGTCCCTGTGGATCTCGATTATTCCGAGCGGCTTGCCCTTCGATATCAACGGCAGGGCGAGCATGGCGGTCGATTCCCTCGCCGTGCCCTCTATCTGCTTCCCGCGGCCGTCCGCGAGGGTATCGGGGATTATCTCCGGCTTGCCGGACATCAGTATATGGCCCGCGAGCCCCGCCTCTGACAGCGGGAAGGTCCCCTCGGCCATTATCGCCTCGGCGTCCTTCCCTATCGCGTCCGCGGCCCTGAGGGTCTTCTTTCTGTCGTCGTACAGGTACACCATCACGTCCCTCGCAGGAATCAACTCTATCAGTTTGCTGATGATCGAGTGCGATATCTTTTCCACGTCAAGCTCGAGCTGGAAGAGCAGGGAGACATCGAGTAGCGCTTTTTGCGTCTCCGCCAGGCGCTTCATCTTCTCGATGTTCATCATCTGCGACATCCAGAGCCCCAGCTGGAACGCTACCAGCTTCAAGTGCTCCCGGTCCTCCTCGGTCACTGGGAGCTTCTTTCTCGAGCAGATCAGCACCATGCCCAGTACTGTCTGTCCGGATATCACCGGAGCCCCGAGCGCGGTGCTGTAACCCTCCTTCTTCAGGAGATCCATCGATTCCTGCATCAGCCTGCGGACAGGAAGTCTATCGCCGCTCAGCCAGGAGGCAAGGGCGAGGCAGAAGTTGTCGAACTCGGCGGTGTACTTTTGTATCTGCGCCAGAAGAGCCTTCGGAGTCTCTCCTGAGGCCGCGATGAGAGAAACATTCCTGGACGTTGTGTCCATCAGGAAGAAAACCCCCGATTCCGCCTCGAAAACCCTCACCAGGCGGTCCAGGGCGCTCTTCGCTGCGTCCGCGATGCTTGTCGAGGTCAGGTATGCCCTCGATATCTCGTTCAGGGCCAGGGTCTTCTCGTTCTGCTTCTCGAGCCTAACATCGTGGTTCGCCTTCGCCAGCAGGACGAGCCCGAGTATCCAGGCGAGCAGTGGTCCCGAGAGGGCGTCGATGGGGATTATCCTCCCATCGGGCGACAGGCCGAACAGGTCAGGAGCGAGCAGCGTTACGCCGGCGAAGAATCCGATGAGCAGGATGAAGAGCGCGAACATCGACCATGGGTATCTCTTCTTCTTCGAGAGCGCGAACATCGAGACGAGAACGGCCGTCACGATCGAGAACACCATAATTATCCAGAGCTCGACCTCGAACGCCATTCAACGCCTCCTGAGAGCTATCAGTATGCCGACGAAGAACGCGAGGACGGTGAGAGCGGAGAAGTAGGCCGAGAGAGCCTCCGCGAGCTCCAAGGGAAGTTCGTGCCAGGCCACCAGGATGAGAATTGTGATCGCCATCAACGGAAAGGCCGCATAGACCCAGAAATGCAGGCCGTGCTCCTCGAGTTCTTTCCGGAGATAGATGGTCTCAGCAAGGGCGGCCAGGGTCATTACGGCTATCACCAGTTCCCCCGCGTTGAGCATGCTCTCCTCCTTCCTTCAGTTCTATCAACGGCTCATGAGCGACTATGCGGACCGATGAGGCTTCTTTAGGTAGCGCTTTCCTGATATTTTAACCTCACAAGGCCTAGCCTGGGCATCCCGATCCGGGGATTAGGCAATCTTTAAACGAGCAGGTCATCATCCCGAATCCGCCTTGACAGAAACGACCAGCGCTCTCAGGAAAGGATTGCTCGGGCTCCCCAGGAACGTTGTCCTCCTTGGGATAGTCAGCCTGTTCGCGGACATCAGCAGCGAGATGGTGAACCCCATCATACCCGTGTTCCTCGCCTCCGTGCTGACCGCGTCCCCAGAGATAATTGGGCTGATAATGGGTGGCGCGGACAGCCTCGCGAACCTCCTGAAGGTCATGACAGGCTGGTATTCCGATAGCGTCCGGAGGCGGAAGCCGTTCGTCGCGTTCGGGTACGCGCCCGTGGCGCTAGTGAGACCATTGCTGGCGTTCGCGACCTCCTGGTGGCACGTTCTCGGCATACGCTTACTGGACCGTGCTGGGAAGGGCATCAGGACGGCCCCGAGGGACGCCCTGCTGATAGATTCCGTATCGATCGACAAGCGAGGAGCCGCTTTCGGGCTTCATAGAGCTCTGGACACCGCGGGGGCGATCATCGGCACGGCGATAGCGATCTTCCTCGTGGCGTTCGGCCTGGGCGCAACTCAGACGGACGATATGAAGCTCCTGTTCCTGCTGTCGGCGATCCCCGCGGCGATATCCGTGCTGATAGTGATACTGTTCGTGCGCGAGAAGGAGGCAGCCGGCGCCGAGGGCGCAAGGCCGAAAGGGTTCATCGCGAGCCTGAGGGGCGTAAACCCGGCGCTGAAACGGTTCCTGGTAATTGTCGTGTTCATAGGGCTCGCGAACGTCGGATACACGTTCTTCATTCTGAGGGCGTACGATTTCGGTGCGGGGCTGGTCGAGATACTGCTCGCGTACCTGTTGATGAACATCACGTACACTCTCTTCTCATACCCTGCGGGGGCGGTCTCTGACAAGGTCGGCAGGAAGAAGATGCTCATGCTGTCGCTCATCGTGTTCGTCCTCGGAGCGGTCACGATAGCCTTAGCAAACAGCCTGACAATGCTCTTCCTCGGGTTCCTGATATACGGCACGTTCCTCGCCATCGCGGAGGTCAACCAGGGAGCGTTCGCGTCCATGCTCTCGAAGAGGACTGACAGGGGCACGGTCATGGGGGCATTCCATACCGTGTCGGGCCTGACTGCGCTTCCGGCAGGGGTCGTGTTCGGGCTCATCTGGAGCTCGGTCGGGATGATCTACGCGTTCGCCTGGGCTTCGGCCATGGCGATCATCGCGTTCTTCCTGCTGTGGGGATTCGTGAGGGAATCCGAGAACGTGGCATCGTCCGCCGCGTGAACGGGTGATATCAAAGCTGATATCTACCAGTGCGGGAATCTGTATAACGAAGCACATGGCGGGCATAGAGCTCGTATTCGACCTCTCGATAATCATGCTCGTCGCAGCCGGCATGACCCTCCTTTTCAGCTGGCTGAGACAGCCGCTGATACTCGGGTATTTACTCGCGGGGATCGTCATCGGCCTGATAGCCCCGCAGCTGAACATCCTGACGGACACGACGCTCATCTCGTACATTGCCGACATAGGTATCGTCTTCCTCATGTTCACGCTCGGGCTCGAGTTCACCCTGGGCCGGCTAAGGGAAATAGGGCTGTTCGCGATCGCCATCGGCACGATAGAGATGCTGATGATGATAGGCATCGGCTTCTGGACAGGCCTGCTCCTGGGCTTCCCGGAGAGCGCCTCGCTGCTTCTCGGGGCGGTGATGGCGATCTCCTCGACCGCCATCATCGTCAAGTCGATGCAGGAGTTCGGGCTGGTCACCAGGGAGCATTCGAAGATAGTCGTCGGAGTGCTCGTCGTGGAGGATGTCGCCGCGGTGGTGATCCTCGGGCTCATCAGTGGTCTGGAGAGCACGGGCTCGGTGACAGTTGCGAGCCTGCTGCAGACGATAATCTCGATGATTCTCTTTCTTATCGCCAGCATGGCGATAGGCCTGCTTTTCATCCCGCGGATAATCTCGCGCGTCTCGAGGACCAGGCCTGCCGAGGTCGTCCTGATAGTCTCGCTCGGCATCTGCTTCGGTCTATCGGTGCTGTCATCGATGTTCGGTTTCTCGCTCGCGATCGGCGCGTTCATCGCGGGCATGCTGATAGGCGAATCCGAGGACGCCGACATAGTCGTCCTGAAGACCACGCCGCTGCGCGAGATGTTCGTCGCCGTGTTCTTCGTCACGATGGGCCTGATGTTCGAGCCCGGGCTAATCGGGTTATATCTCGTCCCAGTCGTGGTGGTGATGATCTTCTTCGTGCTCGGGAAGTCGCTGCTGATAAGCGTGGGAACCTTCATGTTCGGCTTTCCTGCCAAGACCGCGCTCCTCGCGGGTTCGAGCATGATAGCCCTCGGGGAGTTCTCGCTCATCATCTGTCGCTCCGGGGTAGATGCCGGACTCGCAGGGGAGTACCTATACTCGATCACGGTTCTCGTCGCGACAGTGACCGCGTTCGCATTGCCCCTGTCGGTCAAGAACGGCGAAAGATTATATGACTGGCTATTGAAACGCCTGTCGCCGGAGATGCGCGCATCGATATATCATCTCCAGCGGTCCCTGATCTCCGCGAGGCTCTCGACGAAGCGCTCTCCTGAGGTTGCCGATGAATGGAACAGGCGCGCGGTCAGCAGCCTGATCGATATCGCCCTGATATCCATCGTCGCGATAGTCGCGAGAACGGTGTTCTTGTTGTCCGGCCAGCTATCCGCGTATATCGGCGTTGACACGGTGCTGTTCAACGGGATCGTGTTCGTCCTCTCCGCAGCTGTCGTGATCCCGCCAGCGATGGACCTCGCACGGAACACAGAACATATGATATCACTCGTCATCAGACACGCACCCGGAGGGTACGGGAACCATTCCCGGATCCGTACGGGTCTGAAGAACCTCCTCAGGGGCTTCGTCATAGCCATAATAGGCATTCTGCTCATGCTGATCGCACTCCCCTGGGCCGTCGATCCAGAATTCCACAAGGGTCTCTCTCCTGTAGTCTTCGTATTCACGCTCGTGGTCATCGTCTTCCTGGCATGGTACCTGAACAGGACGATTTACAGGAGCTTCTGCGAGATAGTCCAAAGGGATATCATGCGCGAGCACGTGTCTGTCGGTACGAGAGCGAAGAGCAACGATAAGCAGAGCACAGAACCGCTTCCTGTGACGGACATGTCCCGAAAGCCAGGGAGCGAGGGATAGCAGAGATTATCCTTTTATCCGACAGTTCGTTCCGTGTCTTCGGCAAACATATGTCCGGAGACGATTTCATCGCGGAGCTTAAGAGGCTACTCGGCGAGGAACGGGTTCTGACCTCGAAGGTGGATATACTGCCGTACTGCTCCGATTACCTCCACAGGGATTCCTACATCGAGTACGGCGCCTGGCCGAGCTGCGTCGCGCTCCCTGAGACGACCGAGGAGGTCTCGCAGATAGTCAGGATCGCCGCGGAGAGGAGAATCCCAATAGTACCGAGAGGCGGCGGGTCGAGCCAGGTCGGCGGGTCGATGCCTGTCGATGGCTGCATGGTCGTTTCGACCGCGAGGATGAACAAGGTCATCGACATCGATGCGGTGAATATGATGGTCACAGCGCAGCCCGGGGTCAACCTGAAGGAAATGGACGAGATACTCGAGCCTCACGGCCTGATACTCGCCCAGGAGCAGGGGAGCTACAGGACGGCCAATATTGGAGGCGCGGTATCGACCAACGGGCTCAGCATGCGGCACAACAGGTACCGCGATATCGGCGAGAACGTCATCAGCCTGGAGGTCGTACTCGGTGATGGAAGTGTCCTGCGGACCGGCAGAAAGGTCTGCTCCAACAGCTCCGGATACCCGCTGCACAAGATATTCGTCGGCGCGGAGGGGACGCTCGGGATAATCACCGAGCTGACCCTGAGGATACACCGCAAGCCGGAGAAGGAGCTGGCGGTGCTCGCGCTATTCGACAGCTGGGAGAAGACCCAGGCGGCTGCCTGGGAGCTGAACGCGAGCGGGATAAACTTTGCCGGCGGGTACGCGTTTGAGCTCGACCAGGAAGAATTCGGAGGCAGAGTGACAGGAGTGCTCGTGGGCATCGAAGGGAATGCCGAAGAGGTCGATGCGAGCGCGAAGCTCGTCACGCGTCTGCTCGAGGAGAAGGGCGGGAAGCTGACGGACGAGAAGACCGCGTGGGAACAGTGGCGGTTCGACAGGATGCTCTGGTGCGGCTCCGCTGCGAAGACGGAGCTTTGCGGGGACGACCTCGTCGCGGCGATGCCGCTCCAGTACTACGACGAGGCCCGGGAGCGCATCATTCGTGAAGTTTATCCGAAGTATGGGGCGATACCGGGTGGGGAGAACTCGCGGGTGATAGTTCTTGGCCGACGGCATCTTGTCACCTTCGGGTTCTATTACGATCCCGAAAAGCTGCCTCTGCCAAGGCTGAAGGAGATGTTCGGCGAGATGATGAGGATAGTCGCCGAGTACGGCGGAGTAGGGCCAGGCTGTCACGCGACCGGCATGCTGCTTGCGGATCACTTCGAGATAGAGCACGACCCGGTGAGGGCGGAGATCATGCGCAAGATGAAGCGCGTGTTTGACCCGTACAACATCATGAACCCAGGGAAGAAGTTCTTGTTATGACTCACGGCTCGACAACGTTCACCCAGAAATGCAGCTCACGGTAATACACGCCGTCGATGTACACCTTTACCGATATCTTCTGAAATCCGGGCTCGAGCATTGTGGCGTTCAGCAGGAACGTCCTGTTCTCGCCGTCTCTCAGATGACATGTCAACTGCGACTCTTTCGTAAGGTTGAAGTAGATCTCCACGCGGAACGAAGCATTGTGTCCCTCGCCGTTCTTCAGCATAAGCGTGAAGTTCACTCTCTCGCCCACGGAGGCGTTCTTTGGCAGCTTGAGATCCATGTTCTCAGACATGAGCGCGATATAGGTCGTCGATGGCGGATGCGTCGTCACGAGCATGTACGTGAATATCAGTATCAGTACGATCCCGAAGACGATCCCGGCCAGAATTATCGGGTCAAGGTCCTCCTTCCTGGGCATCGAGAGTTCCAGATCGAATTTCCTGTTCTCGTGATGCAATATCTTGTCCGCCATGAGCGCTACCACGGTGAGTCCGACGAGGGAGATGATCGACACCTCCTGCGTCAGGATGCCCGCGAGCGCCAGCCCGACCGAGATGAGCATGGCCGAGAGCACGCTTAGGGCTATCGACAGAAGCACGAACATGTCCGATTTGACCCTCTCATGGAAAACCAGGCGCGTGAGTGCATACCCTGGGAGGAAGAACAGCAGGAGCAGCCCGAGCACGAACGTCACCGGCGAGGAGCCCAAAAGCAGAGTGGAAAGTCCCGCAACGACCGCCGTGATGCCTGCGAGCAACCGCAACAGATCATCTGAGACCCTGAGCTTCAAGGCACAACACCGCGAGTGGCCGATACCGGCATATCGACGGCCGGTCAGGATGTCCTGAGAAACTATTTATCTGTATTTTAAGCTTAACTCACTGGCTTCTATGCTTCCGCTGGAATTGTTCAGATACGGCACTAGGATGAAGGTCCTGACGTTCGCGATAGGGATTTGCGTCGCGTTCATCGTGGGATCGTTTGCGTTCGCGAACGGACTGAACGCCACCGTGCAGGAGATAACGGGAAAATTCGAAAAGGAAGGTGCGCTGGTCTATGCGGGCGATAACCTCACATCGAGCTTGATAGACGAATCCGCCATCGCCATCGGCAGCCCGCACATCTCTGTGGGGATCGCGGAGGCGCTCCTCAACGGTACGTCATACGTCTTCTTCGCCGTAAAGGACCCCGCAAACCTGCTCGGCCAGGACCTGGTCCCGTCACCGGGCGAGATGCTCGCGGGCAAGGACGTGCCCGTGAGAGGATATCTGACAATAACCTCGGTCGAAGGCTCGGTCACACTGTTCGCGAACCATACATACTCGTCAACGATGTTCCCGACATACTGGCATCTCGTCAGATGGGAGGATATCGTCAAGCTCCGACAGGCGCTCTCGAACAGGACCTCCTTCATGATATTCACGAGCATGACGGACTCCCTCGAGTCATCCATCAAAGCCAAGGGACTCTCGTTGCAGCCCATGCCCGGAATATTCGGATACTTCAACGCGGGTGCGAACCAGGTCACGAACGATCTCTGGCTAATCATAATTCCGTCATCGTTCATAGTCGCCATGCTCGTCTATTCCGCCATCGCGATGGAGACGAAGGACAGAGCGAAGGAGATCGCCATTCTGAAGACGATAGGGGCGAACAACGGGCAGATAGCCCGGATATTCATGTTCCAGGCGTTCATGCTGTCCCTGCTGGGCGCTATTATCGGGATAGTCATAGGGATAATCATATCATACGCGATATCAACGTCCTCTTCGGTCGTCATCGAGAACTCGTTGTTCTATCTCAAGGTGACCGAGTACTCGATGCTCGTCGCGCTGGTCTGCACGATTCTAGCAGGCATGCTCGGGGCGAGCTGGCCAATTTACCGCGCTTCGCACCAGAAGGTCCGGGAGGCGATGACGTGAGGAGTCCCGCAAGCCTCCTGCTGAGGAGGAGGACGATAATCGCTGCGACCCTGAGCCTCGTGATATTCACGGCGACCATATCCGTCCTGATGGGCATCTCGAGCCTGCCGAAGACCATGCTCGGCAATGCAGACGTCTATGTGATCACGAGCAAGGGCTCGGAGAGCGTGCTCACGAGCAGGATAGATGTGCAGCTGGCGGAGATGCTACTCGAGAACAGGTTCGTGACGAACGCGAGCCCTGAGATATTCGCGTTCGCGGAGTACCGGGGCGAGCCTGTGACCATCCGCGGGGTTGAGTTCGGGCAGTTCATGAGCGTCGAGCGGGCGGTCCTGGTATCCGGGCGGCTGCCGCAGGGCCTATCCGAGGCGCTGATAGGCACGCGGCTCGCGAAGCGGTTGAACGTCGAGACAGGGGACAGCATACCGCTGGTCGGCTCATATTCCCGCGCTGTGGCAGAAGCGCGTCTGGTGGGCATGCTGGAAACGACCTCAGGGGTCGGGGACGAGCTAATAGTCTCGCTCAACTTATCGAGGGATCTCGTCAGGATGCCTTCGAATCAGGTATCCATTGTGAGAGTCACTGGTGATATGGAGTTCCTGTCAAAGGTGTTCGCCCCGAACACACCGCGGTTCAGCATATTCGATCTATCCATACCGAAGAAAGAGGTCGTGGTCAATTCGACAGTTCAGGTGAGCCTGAAGGTCAAGAACTGGGGCGATGCGGACGGTACTGTACGGGTTCTTTTGAGAGATAACACCGACAAGGTGACGCTTTTCGACTCGAACCTGTCGATTGCCGCATCACAGACCGTGATCTTGACGCTCAATCATACCGTTTCCAGACCGGGCAACCATAGCTTGCTCGCGCGTTGCTTCGGGCTTCTGCCTCAAAGTATCTCAACGACCATCACAGTCAGGAATCCATATCTCATCGTGGTTGCACCTGAGAGGGTCGCCCAGTTCAGCAATTTCTCCGTTACGGTATTTGACAACCGCATGTCCCCGGTAGAGAACGCGTCGATCGATGTCGGCGGTAGGGCCACTCTTAGGACGAACGCCTCAGGGCAATGCGAGATCAACCTCACGTTGCCGGTCGGGGATATCGAGCTCATCGCTGAATATCAGGACTTCGAGGGCGGGACAGCCACCGTAGAGGTTGTGAACTCGTCCTCGCTACCGCAGGAGGTGGATATCCAGGTTTACAAGATAACACTGACCCCGGCGATCGTTAAGGTCCAGGAGAACGCAACGGTCGCCGTGTTCTGCCAGAACTTCGGGAACGTGAGCGGAAGCAGGACGATAACAATATACCTCAACGGCAACCTGTTCTCGCAACGCTCGGTCTATCTGAACCCGTTGCAGATCAAGGTGTTCTATTACAACGTGTCGTTCACCACCACAGGCGACAGGACGTTCACCTCGGATTCGGTCTCGGAGACCCTCCGGGTCGAATCGCTCTACCAGCTGAATCCCGGGCTCGTCCAGTTCCTGTTGAGGTTCGGGAACACGGGCTCGCTCGACCCGTCGAGAGGCGATCTCATCTACACCACGGCGAAGATATCCGAAGCGAACATCGTGATAGTCCTCGTCTCCCTCGCGATCCTCTCCGCGACGCTCGTGACGTTCGGCGTGTCGAGCAGCTTCATGAAGGAGATAAACGACAATATGCGCATCATCGGGATATTGCGTTCGATAGGGGCCTCCTCGCGTCAATTGTCCTGGATGATCTTCCGGCAGGCGATACTGCTATCGATCCCCGGAGCCGTCCTCGGGCTCCTCGGCGGCATACTCCTGGCGTACCTCATCTCTCTCTCGGAAAGGCTCCTTGCCTTCGGACACGTCGTATACCCAATGATCGAGCCGGGAGTCGTTGTCGCCGCGGCGGCAGGGTGCATCGCTATCTGCGTCGGGTCGAGCCTCATAGCGGGGCTGAGCGCGTCGCGCAGGGTGACAATCAGGATGATAAGGGGCACGCGCGAGGAGGCGCTCGAAGGACCGACCCTGCGGGAATTGCTAGGGGAAGAGTGAACATGAGTGTAGCCTCGAACAAACTCGCGGTCCCGATGTTACTGGTTTTCCTGCTCGCGTTCGTTGTCAGGCTCTACCCGCTCGTCTGGTCGCCGTATCCATATAACATCGACGGATTCGGCGAATCGAAGTTCGCAGAGGACATCTTCGATACGCACTCGCTGGCAATCCCCCCGGAGGCGACCTACGCGGACAGCTACATCATCTACATGCCGTTCTTCAACACTCTGCTCGCGATGTTCTCGAATCTGATGTGCGCGGATCCGCTCATCATCGCGCAGGTGTTCGCAGCAACGATAGGCGCCCTATCTTGCGTGCTCGTCTTTCTGTTGCTGCACGTCATTACGGGCAGCAGGCGGGTCGCGTTCCTCGGCGGGCTCTTCATGGCACTCATGGGGACATACGTCTTCTGCACGACCTCGGTCTGGAAGGAGAATCTCGGGATGCTCTCCTTGGTCATCGTCGCGGCGTTCTTCCTTGAGCGCCGCGATATCAGATTCCGCGTTCTACTGACCCTGTTGCTGGTCATCCTGACTTTCGTTCATCATCACAGCGCGGTCATGACATACCTGTTCTTCTCCTTCGCGACGGTCGCTGAGGGATATATCTCCATGAAGGCCAGGAATTGGTCCTGGCACAACTATGCCGATATCGGAACAATGCTATTCGTCTGGCCATTGGCAGTACTCTACTACTCAGGGATCGACCTCCCGTACTACGATTTCCTGACACCGGATACTGGCATGTACCTGATGCTCGCGGTCTCCTGTGCGATGGCGGTCCTGATGACGTACTTCCTGTCGGGACGAAGGCGAGGATCCGGTAAGCGCTATCTCCGAGTCGTCATCCCAGCACTGGGCATCGGGCTCCTCGTGTTGAATCATTTCCGTCCAATATTCCCGGGGATCGAGGGCACCAGAGAGCCGGTTCTCATCTTCGGGATTGTGTATCTCGCGCTCGTTGTACCGATGTGGATCGGTGCCGATCGTGTGCTCGCTCCGGCCGAGCGCGCAGCCCCCATGCTCTACGCCCTCCTGTTCGCGCCCCTGACGATGATCCTGTTTGCGCTGCTCCGAGCGCTCGATGCGACCTCGCACATGATAATTTACCGGACGTTCGATTTCCTGGACATCGGCCTTGCGATCATGTTCGCGGCCGGGGTTGTGATTATACTCCTCAGGATGAGACAGCAGTTGCAGGTCCTCGGGGTTCTCTTCCTCATGCTCGTGCTCGCGACGACCCCGATAGCGTTCCAGACAGAACAGCTGTTCGGGGTGCATAATCAGACCTATGAGTACGAGGTCGACGCGCTCCTTTGGATCGATTCTCATGCAGGCGGCGCGAGGATAGACAGCGACCAAAGACTCGGCACAGTGTACGGAGTGCTGACAGGGTCGAACGGATCTATCGACCTCGCGCTTAGGATATCCGAGGGGCGGTCCGTTCATGGGTTCGACCTGCTCCTGCTAAAGAGCAGCTGGTCGGTCTCGGGCGCCCAGCAGTTCCCCCTCGGGCAGGTCGTGCTCGATCGAGAGCTCCTCGATAGATTCCTCGATGAGCAGAATGTTGTTTACCTCGCAGGGCCAGTGGAGAACCAGCTGATCGTAGCGATGAGCGCGTGATCTGAGCCTATTCCGATCTCTCGAAGAAGCTTCGGATTCTCCTCAGTATCCATTTCACGTCTTCGACCCTTCTCACGAGCCAGCCTTTCATCTCTGTCCTGAATATCACCAGTACCGCGACGAGGACGAACAGGTACACGAACCCGGCTTCGGAGATGAACACGTACTCGTAGTCGTCCTGAAGCGGCCTCACGCCCCATTCGACCACAAGATCGAAGCGGACAGTCGGCTGCGTGTAGAAGTACAGGTTCGGCTCGAAGTAGAACGCTTCCTGATAGAACGGGTACAGGAGCGCAACACCGCTGAGGTCGAGCATGACGTGAGAGACGAGATAGAACATGATAATCGCGATCGGGAGGACCCAGCCGGGCTTCCTGGCCTTCGCGTATATCAGAAAGGCCAGGGGTATCAGCACGGTCACGAATATGTTATGGAACAGCTGCCGGTGTATCCCGAATAGCGAATCGAAGTCCGGGAAGAGAGCGAAGAAGGACAAGGGGACGACCAGTCTCGGGTTCATTCTGGCAGCGAGGAGTATCAGGAGCGGAATGGCGAGATGGGTAGCTGGGTCCACGCATCTCTGAAAGGCCTAGCATCTATTCAATCGTTTTGAGCACGTGGCAATAAGCCATTTGACGTGCTGGGTTGTCAATCTCGCACGCGTCATCCACGTAATAACATATTTGTAGCCGAATACCCTAATACCGTAAGTCCTGGTAGGGGCACCTCACCCGTCAGGACTAGTTGCAAGCTAGGAGGAATCGCTGTGGCGAAGAAGAAAGCACCGGAAGAGGAAGAGCCAGAAGTCACCTGCCCTGTCTGCGGTAACCCGGTAACCCTCGAGGATCCCTTCTGTCCGCATTGCGGCGCGGAGTTCGAGGAGGAAGAAGTTGAAGAGATCACGGTAGAGGAAGAAGAGGTACCCGAGGCCCCCGAAGAAGAGGAAGCAGAGGTTGAGGAAGAGGAAGCCGCCGAGGAGGAGGAAGCTGCCGAGGAAGAAGAGGTCGCCGAGGAAGAGGCCAGTGAGGAGCTCGAGGCCGAAACGGAGGAAGCAATCGAGGAAGAGGCTCCCGAAGAGGAGGAAGCAGAGGTCGAGGAAGAGGAAGAAGCTGCCGAGGAAGCAGAGGTCGCCGAGGAAGAGGAGGTTCCCGAGGAGGAAGAGGTTGCCGAGGTGGAAGCGGTCGAGGAGAAGCCAGCGGCCAAGCCCGCAGCGAAGGCGAAGACGTATGGACCAACGACAGGCCTGACAGACATAAGGGTGTTCGGGATCGCGTTGCTGGTGCTGGGAATAATAGGCCTTCAGATAGCCCTGTTTATACGATGGTACTGGACCTGGGTGCCGCCGATAGATCAGAATCTCGGCATGTACGCCCTGATAGGTTTCCTGATCATCCTCATCGGCTTTGGCGCCTTTACGCTCGTTAAGAAATCGGCCGAGGAGAAGGGCAAAGAGTATCACCCAATGCTTCCGACAGTCCTGCTCTCCGTGTTCGTGTTCGGTATACTCGCTCTCATATTCCTTCTCGCGGGCAAACCGATTAGCGATGCGATGAAGGACAATCAGGCCGCCCTGGCAGTGATGTTCGTGGTATTCATCGTCATCGGTATACTGCTTTATATGGCGGGCCAGAAAAAGCTTTCAGGCACGGCCGCGTGAATGATCGGAAAAAACCCTTCGAAACCCTTTTCATGTGTTTCCTATTTTCATGAGAAAAATCCTGAGGCAATCCTGTATTTTCCGACAAAAGGAAAAATAATATATACGCTCGAATCGGTTTTGCCATCCAGAACGAAGGGATGGGAAGAGCGCGCGCTATGCATCGCTCCGTTCCTTTTCCTGCAGTTCAAGGTGATGAGGCATGATAGACAAGAGAGTTATCGTGTTGATAGGCGTGTTGGTCGTGGTGGCAATCCTTGTGCTCGCTTTCAGCACGATGAAGATCGATTTCTCGAGCAAGTCGGGTAACTCCTTCTCGGAACTCATAGATTCGATGGAAGAGAAGATACCGGGATCGTTGGAGCTCGTGCTCCCCAGTACCTACACGAACAATCAGCAGATCACGATCACCGACAGGATAGTGGCAATGGAATCGACCGACTACAGCACGACCTTCTATTTCCTGTACACCGGGACGAAATGGGCGAACGAGACGACTGGCACGGACTTTGAGATACTCACATACATGGGCGGTAACATACACGTGAGACACGCCATGTTCTCCATCACGATCGTCGCGGTAGACCTGCATGCTATGTACGACATCGGAGACATGATAACCCTGAAGACGTCGGTTAAGATCAGCGGCGGGAAACCGGTGCTCTCCGGAACCTGGGTAGTGATGGGTGCTTGAAGAGTAGCTCAAGCCCTCGATATCTCACGCCCTTGAGCGCTCGTGCGAGAGGTTAGCGGAGGCGGTGTTCGGTTTGACCATAAGGGAGTTCGATGGACTGTCGCCAAGAATAGCTGAAGGCGCGTACGTCGACCCAGCGGCATTGCTGATTGGTGATGTCCGGGTTGAGGAGCGAGCGGGGATTTATCCCGGAGCGGTGTTGAGAGCGGATGAATCCACCATCGAGATAGGCAAAGGGTCTTTCGTGCTCGACCTCGCATTGATAGAAGCGCCATCAGGATGTCCAGTGACCATCGGTGAGAACACTATAATATCTCACGGCGCGATGATCCACGGATGCACAATCGGTGAGAACTGTGTCATCGGCATCGGCGCGATAGTCCTCGAAAGGGCGAATGTTGGCGACGGGTGCATAATCGCCGCGGGCTCGCTCGTGCCCCCCCGGGATGAAGATCGACCCGGGCAGCGTGTGCATGGGCATACCTGCGAAAAAGATGAGGAGCACGACGAGCGACGATTTCGCGAAGCTGAAGAGCGAGATAAACCACCTGAAGATGAAATCGGCACGATACCGCAATTGAGCGATCGAACAAACACTCAGATTGATCTATCAATCATTATCAAGTCCGGAATTCCGGGCACATTGTTTTTATAGCCCCTTCGCGGTTGAACAAGAATTGCTCCTTTGGAGCGCGTGCACGCTAGTATGCTATATGGGAGGATAATTAATTGAAGGAGCAGGAAACGATTGGACGAGGACAGAAACGACAGGTGAAGAGATGCGCCGTCGTATCCGTCCAGCCACGAAGGCCGCAGACGAAGCCCGAAAGCGCGCTCGCGATGAAATGAGCTCCGTCTGTGAGTCTGCATATGCTTATTTCGCCCCCGGCTGTTTCACGCGTCCCTTTTTGTCAATTGCTAGGAATCTACAGAAATGTCTCCGGATGCCAGCTTTGTAATGTCAAATTCTAGCAATCTGTTTATATCGTGATAAGTCGATGCGGACGCGGTGATATGGATATGCAGCCACAACCAACGATGTATCAACCGCCCCAGCAGCAGGCCCCGGCAAGGCCGATGAGCGATTACCTGAGGCCTGTAGCCTCAGATGTTGTGCTGGCCATCGGAGCCCTTTTGGGGTTGTTCCTGATGATGCTGGGCTCGATCATCGCAGGTCTGACTACAGGAGACAGCCGGGACATCGGATGGATCCTGAACTCGTTCGGCATGTTCGTCCTGACCGTGGTATTATTGTTCGGAGCCATTGTCAGGGTCGACATGGACAAGTTCGTGCGCAGTGCGATGATACTCGCGGCAGCGTTCCTGATCGCCCAAGTGGGCTTCTGGTAACCGATAAGGTCAGACCAAGGGACCCTTGGGATAGGGTCCCCTTTCAACAATTTTCTTGGTAGATCGGCGGGAAAATCAGTATTGCCAGACACGGATAATTCATTCGGATTGCATTTTTGCGACATTCGTAACGCGCCGCAAGAATTAAATCGCCAACCTGGGAGAGTTTTTATAACACCTGTTGCTAAAAATCAAAATCATATCATCCGCAAAAGCTCGCGTTCCACGCGAAGCGTTTCAGCAGCATCGGGGGACGGACTACAATGAATGTCGTGACGAAGATCAAGAAGGGGTCTAAGCGCGGGATTTCAACCCTGACAGTCGATCACCTGGCCACCGCCATCAAGGCAAGCATCGACAGAGAGGGCATGCCGGACGAGGAGGCGCGCTCCTTGGCGCAGCACGTGATGAACTTCTTCGGATACAGCGAGAGGATCATAGACAACGTCCTTGAGCCAGAGGACCGGGACGCATTCTATATGCTCGAGGACGCGGGTATACTCACGACCGAGCGCGAGGAGACGACCCTGTACGACGGCCGCGAGTGGAGGATACACTACTGGATTTTCAGGAAAGACAGGATCGCGGAGCTCATCGGAGGCAATGCCGACGATTCTGAGGATACCGGCGATTCTTCCGACGTGTACGAGGACGTCCCACCGGAGATTTGGAACCGGGAATGAGGTTCTCATCACCATACCTCGAATTGAGGTTGCGGTTTTTCCCGGCTATCGATAGCAGTTTCGCCACACTTGTCGAAGAGGATTAAATCTGACCACCCACTTTCACCGATGCGATGAGCCAAATTTTTCCGTATCAGCCGCGGAAAGGCCAGATGGAGATGGTCGAAGCCCTTGTCGAGAATATCGGAAAATCGGCGCACTGCGTCGTACAGGCGGGTACGGGCACGGGAAAGACGATATGCGCCTTGACAGCGGCCATCACCAGCTGCGCGGATTGCAACCGAAGGATACTCTATCTCACACGCACGAACTCGCAGCAACGGCAGGTGATGCTCGAGCTGAGGGAGATATCGAAACGTCACCCAATATTCGGAATGGCAGTCCAGGGAAGACGTAACATGTGCCCCTACGTCGCCCTCAGCGAGGAGCTCAAGAACGGCAACCACGAAGAGCTCTCGCTCTTATGCGCGCAGAAGAAGAGCATGGTCATGAACGGAAATGCCTCTGGCTGCAGATTCTTCCACACCTTGATGAGCGTCGACTGCTCGGGGATCGAGACCTGGGCGAGGAACAGTCTGCCGACCGCGGAGGAGTTCGTGGCGCGCTGCGCCGAGTTCGGAGTCTGTGGTTACGAGCTGTGCAAGAGCCTTCTGCCCCAGGCCAAGGTCGTCACGGCCCCGTACATCTATTTCTTCGACCCGTTCATCCGGAAGAACCTGCTCGACTGGATGGGCTGCGACTTGCATGACCTGATCGTAATAGTCGATGAGGCGCACAACCTGCCGGAATACGCGCGGGAGCTGAAGACCGCGGAGCTCTCGATGAACACGCTCAAGGCGGCGGTTCGGGAAGCGCAGGAGCTCAGGGACCCGGAGATATACGAGGGGACGAGCACGACGGATTTCCTCGGTATGCTCCAGGAAATACTGGGAAAGGCGATCGAGGAGTTCGTCTTGGACGAGGACGGGCTCGTCCCGATGGGCATGCTCGAGGAGGAGCTGATGGCGAGGCTGAAGGTGACGAGCAGGGGCCTGCTCAAGATAGCAGAAAACCTCGTCACGCTGGGGGAGATAGTGCGCGACCGGAGGAAAAAGGAGGGCAGGCTACCGAGATCATACCTGCGCGCGGTCGGCCTTTTCATCGAGTTCTGGATGTCGGTCGATGAGGAGGACTACGTGAAGCTGGTCGTAGGCGGCGACTCCGCGCGGTTCGAGGCCTATTGCCTAGATCCCTCTCTCGCATGCTCCAGCCTGCTTCAGACCTGTTCGTCGATACACATGTCCGGGACGCTCGAGCCGCTCGACGAGTACCGGGACAGCATCGGACTGCCAAAGGATTCGCCGCTCCTCTCGTTCCCGTCACCGTTCCCCAAGGAAAACCTCGTTTTGCTGTACGCCGACGATGTCACCTCGAGATACGAAGACCTCGCGAAAGACTCGAAGATGCTCGAGAAGATGTGGAGCTACATCACAGAGATCGCAAGGAGCTTCGATCGGAACATTGCGGCGTTCTTCCCGTCATACTCGCTCCTCGAACGCTTCGCCCAGGAAGGCCTCAGAGACGATCTCGGGTGCCGCGTGTTCAAGGAGGAGAAAGGAATGCAGCAGGAGGACCTGATGTCCATCGTATCGGATTTCAAGAGATGCGAAAACGGCGGGCTCATGCTCGCGGTTTCCGGCGGGAGAATATCCGAGGGGATTGATTTTCCGGACCGAGAGCTCGAGATAGCGATAATCGTCGGCGTGCCGTATCCCAAGCCGAGCGCCCGTACCAGAGCCCTGCAGCACTATTACGAGCTGAAGTTTGGCAGGGGCTGGGACTACGTCGTAAAGGCACCGGCGACGAGAAAGATGCTGCAGAGCATAGGGAGACTGATCAGGAGCGAGACGGACATCGGAGTCGCTCTGATATTGGACAGACGGGCCGTGCATTTCAGGCCGCACATCATGGCGACGCGCACGAAGAAGCCGATCGAGGATATCCGCGCGTTCTTCGAGAGACACGCAGGCTCGCGGAAGATACGCCTACGCCGCAGGGAGACACCTCGGATCCGTGGCGGAATGAAGGAGAAAGAGGATCGATAGCGGCTTCAATGAGCCTTCAGCTCGATGAACAAGCGTCCGCCCTTCCCGGTCTCGTCTTTCTTGCACTTTATCGATACCTCGACCTCGGCGCACATCAGAAGCGCGTCGTTCAGGAAATCCAGCATCATGCGCCTGCTCTCGGAATAGTCCTTGTTCGTTATCGTGACCTTTCCTTCGACATCGAACTGCTTCTGGAGCCCCTCGACGAGGTTTTTCAGCTCTTCCTTTGTCGACATCCCCGGCTTCGGCTTGGTCGCGAGCGCGAATAGGCCTCTGCCGAGCCTGATGACCTTTCCCTCGTTTATCAGGTGGACAAGATGCCCTGAGAGATCGTGCGGGGTAAGCCCGGTCATCGAGGAAAGCTCCTGGAGGCTGACCGCCTGTCCCTCCGGTCGTTCGTTCTTTAGGGTCCTGACGATTATCTCCTTTTTCGTCACGCGCCTGAACCTCTTCTTCGGCGGTTCCGGCGGGGCTTCGTCCAGATCCTCTTGGCTTTCCGTGTTCTTGTAGTAATGCTGCCAAATCGCGGATAGGGATCGCTTGTTCACCTCGTTCGGATATTCATCTGTCGTATGCATATCCTCCGTGGGCAGCGTATGATAGCGACGACGGACTCTTTATATTCTTCCCAACATACGGCGGCAGAAAACCCATCGTGTTGCGCATAATTTCTGAAAAACTCTTTTACTCGGTCATTGATTCAGTGGCGTGGATGTAGCACTAGTTCTTCTGACACCCCTTTGGCTGTTATGGCCGGCCATGGTATCGAACTCGTTCGCCGCGATCTTTGGCGGCGGTACGCCGATGGATTTTGGCAGGAGCTGGAAGGGCAATAGGGTGCTCGGTGATGGGAAGACCTGGCGCGGATTCGTCTCGGGCATAGTCTTCAGCGTGCTCGTTGGTATCGCCCAAATAGTCCTATCCGAGCCGTTCTCGACCACGCATTTCGGGCTCGGGTCGTACGAGGAGGCCATCCCCTACTTCATCCTAATCTCGACGGGAGCGCTTCTGGGAGACTGCCTGGGCGCGTTTGTGAAACGTAGGCTTGGGATCCCAAGAGGCGGGAAGGCTCCCGGCCTTGATCAGTACGACTTCTTCGTTGTCGCGGTCTTGTTCGCGTTCATCTCGAAGCCGGGCTGGTTCGTCAGCTACTTCATAGCAGATTATTTCTGGCTAGGCACGATCTTCCTGATATTCTTGATACCATTGCTTCACAGGTTGTCCAACATCATAGGCTATAAGTTGGGAAGAAAGCATGTCCCGTGGTAGAAAGGAGCTACTATCATGCTGAAGGAGATGTTGAAGTCCGTCCAGGTGGTCCAGTACGGCGATTTTACTCTTTCCTCGGGTAAGAAGAGCAACTATTACGTCAACGTGAAGAGAGCCTCCGCGGACCCGAGGATCCTGAGGGAGATGGCAAAGGAGATATCGAAACACGTCGGAAGCGAAAGGCTCGCTGGCATGGCCCTGGGAGCTGTGCCGTTGGTCGTCGCCGTGGCGTTACAGACGGATCGCCCCTATGTCATCGTCCGAAAGGACCAGAAAGAGCACGGCACGATGGAGAAGATCGAGGGTGAGGTCAAGCCCGGCGAAGAGTATCTAGTGATAGAGGATGTAGCCACCACGGGCGCATCCGCTCTCAGGGTCGTCGAGGCATTAAGAGCAAAGGGCGCCACCGTGAGGAAGGTGGTTACGGTCGTCGACAGGGAGGAGGGCGCTCGGGAGCTGCTCGAGCGGAACGGCCTGGAGATGATATCTCTGTTCAAAGCGAAAGAGCTGGTATGAGCGAGAGATGGTGATCCGACGGTCGAGGAATGCTTCAGTTGCGACCTCTCGAATAGCCGGACAAGGATAGTCAACGGGGTCGGGCCAGAGAATGCGGAGCTCGTGCTCATCGGCGAGGCTCCCGGGGAGCAAGAGGATATCACTGGCATACCTTTCGTGGGGAGAGCAGGGAAATTCCTCGATTCGGTGCTTGCGGAGCTCGGGGTCGATAGGTCCCGCGTATTCATCACCAACGTCGTCCGATGCCGCCCGCCGGGGAACCGGAAGCCGACCGACGAGGAGATAAGCCAGTGCCTGCCCAATCTCGTGGCCGAGCTGAAATCGGTCAGACCGAGTATTGTGGTCGCTCTCGGGGCCGTTGCTCTGAAGGCGCTTACAGGTCGCTCCGGACGATTGTCCGATGACATCGGCAAGGAATTCGAAATAAAGTTGAACGGTGTCCCGTTCATTGTCATCGCTTCCTATCATCCCTCGGCGGCCATGAGGAACCGGCGTATGCGCGAGAGGTTCAGGTTGGTGCTTTCGAAGGCACTTTCCCGAATCGATCGAGAGTGACCATTCGTCAACTCGTTGGGGAAACTTTTTCTATAACTATTCAAGTCCATTCCGTGGAATCGAGTGTCGGGATGATTAACAAAGGCTATCTGACCGTGGTCATTTTCGCGTCGGTTATGACGATATCAGCGGGCATGTTCTGCAACTGCCCGTTCGCCTCTGTGGTCGGCACCGCCGGTCCTATCGCGGGAATAGATTCCGTCAGCGGTCTCAACAAGACCGTTTATATCAACGGGATAGCCATAGATGCCAAGACCGGATATCTCGTCATAGCCTCGCTGCGGGTCATTGTCAAGAACGACGACACTGACCAGTTCAAGGATGGCGGGCTGTTCGATGATGGGCATTTCAACGTATCGATATCAATCCCGACTTTCGCCGAGGAAAACCAGACGCTCAGGATTGAGGTGACCAGCCCGGACGGCAAGATACTGTACGGCAACACGACCCTATTGCTCACGAACCTTGACTCGACCACGGTTTATGAGGCGACTGTTTCCATCAAGTCCCCGCCGCCAAACTACAGCTGGGTCTGGGTCATAGTATTCGTTATAGCTTTCGGTCTTATACTTGCCGGATATGCGATATTCACTCGCTGGATGATCGGCAAGCTGGTGCTCAGAAGAGCCGACCAGATAAGACTCGAAGAATGGAAGCGCAGGGGCGGCGGCCAATTGCGGCCCTAGGCGTTCTTTCCGAACCTCTTCTTGAACAGGAATTTGAAATTGTTCCAGCCATCTCTCCATGTGTTGAGCTTCACCTCTCCGACCCGCGGGGAATAAGATATCGGAACCTCCTTCGCCCTCGTTTTTCTGAAAGCCTCGATCTTGAGCTCCTCGGAGAAGGACATCCCGTCCGATGTCAGGTTCAATCTCGGCAGTATTTCTTTCCGGAACACCCACATGCCGCTCTGCGAGTCCCTTACCCTCACCCCGAACAGGAGCCTCACGGCCAATGATAGTATTTTGTTCCCGAGCTTGTGCGTAGCGCTCATCGCTCCTGGCTTGAGGTTCGCGAACCTGTTTGTCGATATGAACTCGAGCTTTTCGGAATCGAGCAGCCGTACGAGCCCTTCTATCATGTCTGCAGGATAGGTCATGTCGGCGTCCAAGGTCGCGATGATCTCTCCTGAGGCGGCCTCGAACCCGGTCTTGTACGCGCGCCCGTATCCACGCCGAGGCTCGTCGATTATTCTCGCGCCCTTCGAGAGCGCGATTTCCCGCGTGCGGTCCTTGGAGTCTGTGTCAACAATCAAGATCTCGTAGCTCAACGAATCCGAGATGCTCTGGCGTATCGCATCGATGACCTGCCCGATGCTCTGCTCCTCGTTCATGGTCGGTATCACGATGGAAAGCCTGGTCATCATCTCTCGGAATCGGCGTATGCCTCATAAAACTGATTGCCGGGGCGAGGTGTCACTGCGTCTCGCTTTTCTCTGGCGGGCTTTCCACGAACTTCGCGTATGCATATCCTAGGAGCGCGACTGACAGTCTGACAAGTGCCCAGAAGGTCAACGGCGTTTGGAACATCTTCCTCGGGTCGTAAGCGTCCCAGAGCTTCCCGTGCTTCAGGGTCAGCTGCTTCCTACCGTATCCGTTCCAGAACGCCTGCTTGATGAATCCGAAGATGGTCCCCCTTGTCCGATGGTAGACAATCATCCGCTCGTTGTAGGTTATCGAATACCCAGCATCGACCGCTCTCAGGTTGAGGTCTATGTCCTCTGCCGTGATGAACCACGGGTCGAACCCCTTCACGTCCTCAATGACCTTGCGCCTGTACCCGATGTTATGGCTGGGATAGCTTATGTCGAACCCCTTCCTGTATAGCTCCACGCGCTCCAGGTCCTCGAACGGCTTGTACCCGATGTTGATGGTCTTGCCAGCGACTATGTCGCAACTCTCGAGCGATTTCCTCATCTCGTGCAACCAGAAGGGGTTCGCGATGCAGTCCCCTCCGATGAACGTTATTATGTCGCCTTTCGCTTGCTTCAGCCCGAAGTTAGTGCTCTCTCCACGAGTCCCCGGGTGTATGAATATCCTTATGAAGTCGTACTTCTCGGCATATTCCTGGACGTACCGCACTGTCCTGTCCGAGCTTCCGGCATCCACGACTATGAGCTCAAACGGGTGTTCCTGGATGACTATGCTGTCCAGCAGGTCCCGGATGTTCCTCTCCTCGTTCAGTACGTTGAGCACTATGCTGATTTTCTTCCTCTCGTCCAATGCCTCATGCACCTCTTTTCTCGGACCCGAGGCCTATCGCGCGGTATCTCACGCCGAACCTCTCCATCTTCGCAGCGGACAGTATCCCTCTCCCATCAATAACTGTTTTGTTCCGCATAAGGTCGAAGTCCTGCTCGGTCAGCCTCGAGAACTCGATGTCATCGGTCTGGATGATGCATCCATCTGAATCGCGCAAAGCCTCCCTGACAGAGGAGGCCAGGGAAATTTCCGGAAGTAACTCGATGAACTCCGACATCGCAAGCCTGTCATAGCCGATCACTCTCGCTCCCTCGGCCAGCAGGCCGACGGCTATGTCGAACGCCCTCGAACCTTCGACGGATATCGTCCCGCTCCTTGTAGCAAGACCGAGTAGCGCGATCCGTTTACCCTTCAGGCTCCCTAACTCCTCCTTCAGCAGGCTGACCGCTCTTCTCACCTGTCGGCGATTGACCTTCTCGACGGCCCTGAGGATCTCCATTCTTTCATCCAGTTTATCCCCGAGCCGGATTATCGAGGAGACATCCGAAACCAATTTCGGATCGCCATACCCGAGCCCGACATCGGCTGCTTCTAAGCCTATCAGGGGGAATAATTCGCGCGCGTCGATTCCGAGTTTCTCGCACAGATTCGCAAGCTCATTCGCGCGGCTTACATCGGTCGCCTTGACGCATCCTTCCAGATACTCCAACGCCTCTGCAGCTCTGAGACGTGTCACGACGGATTTCAGCCCCGAGCCCTCGAATAAAGAGGCCACTTCCTCGCCTACTCTCTTCCGCGATGCCCCGACGACGATCCTGTTCTGGGATATCCTGCATACTGCGAGATTGAACTCCTGGATAGGTTTGAGCCCGGAACGCTTCGAGAGGATTTCCGACACGAACCCCTCCGTCGCTCCAGGTGGGATCCTCGACAGAATAACGACGGTCGTGCCTTTCCGGAGGGATGAGCCGATCTTTTCCAATCCCTTCTTGATTTTCTGTATGTCCGCACGCTCGGATATGCCAGCTCGGCTCCCGAGCGCGATGAAGATATAATCCGAGCCCTTGACGGTTTCCTTAATCGAATCGTTCAGAGAAATGTTTCTTCTGAGAATCGCCTTTGAGAATTCCTTTCCGATATCGGGATTGTAGAAGGGTATGTCCCTTCTGGCAAGCCTGAACAATAGCTCCGCATCCTCCTCGACGAGCGTCAGCCTGTGACCGCCGGCAAGGAGGGCAATGGCAACGCGTATCCCCTTCTCCGTGCCCCCGATGACGCAAATCCTCTTCGCAGCCAATTGCATCAATCCTCGGGAATAGCTCCGGGCTTATCGGCTCCCGCCGTCATCCGATTGAGCACTTCATATAGCACGCGGGCTATCTTGATAGCGGCCTTCCCTTCACCGAACATCGCTTTCTGTATATCCCTCGGCTCGAACGTTGCGATGGCTTCAGAAATCCTTTTCCCGTCAGTCCCGACGAGCGCCGTCCAGCCGTCATCGACCGTCTCCGGCCATTCCGACTCCTCCCTCAGGCTGATGCATGGGACCTTGAGTATGTACGCCTCCCGCTGGATCACGCTCGAGTCAGTGATCATCATCTCCGCGCTCAGCGTGAGCCTTATGAAGTCCAGATAGCTCATCGGCGAGCTCAGGACGACATTCGCGGACGACCTTATCATCTCCATCAGGCCCATCGAGTCGAGCCTCTTTTCGATGCACTGGTCCAGCGCGAACACTACGCGCTTGCCGGAACCGATCACGGCGGCGAATACCGGTTCGGCCGTTTTACGGTCTGTCACGGTCCGCTCGTTGTGTATCGCCAGGACCAGATAGTTCTTCTCCTGTAGCCCGAGCGATTGGAGTATAGTTGACTTCAGAATAGCTATCTTTGAGGCCATGAGCACAGCATCCACCATCAGGTCTCCGACCAGGAAGACGTTCTTCACGATCCCCTCACGCTCGAGGTTCTCGACACAGGTTGCGCTCGGACAGAAGAAGATGTTGGAGATGTGATCGACCGCGATCCGGTTCCGCTCCTCGGGCAGGTTCTTGTTATGCGTCCTCAATCCGGCATCGATGTGTACTATGGGGATGCCGCATTTTGCCGCCGCGAGCGCGGTTGCTAATGTGCCATCGCTATCCCCGAAGGTCAGTACGGCATCCGGCTCCGATTCGAATATTATCTTTTCGAGCGATATCATGTACTTCGCGATCCTCTCACACCCGCTGCCTGCGACCTCCCCGAGATCGTATCTGGGCTTCGGGCTCTCTATAAAGCCCGCGAAAAGCTTTGCAAGGTCGCGGTGCGGGCCAGCTATCACGAGAGTCTCGCGCATGAGCTCTCCGAGTTCCCTGGAAAGGATTGCCGCCTTGATGTATTGGGGGCGCGTGTCGGCGAAGGTTAGGAGATTCATCGAATGCATATTGCCTGGTCTTCGATTTAGAGTTTCCTAGCCAGGACTGCAGACGTTTCAACACTGGGTATGATGTATGGTTAAACCTGCGTCGGAAAGCAGAAATGCGTTTCCAGGAATGAGCCAATACCTGTTTCATGGTGTCCCCGGTCAGCCATATCTATATATCCACATCGTCATTTGCCACTCCCGATTGAGAGATCGAGGAGAGCATCCATATGGAGCTCAAAGCGAAACATTATGTCATCGATGATTGCGAGATTGGCGAAGGGACGATAATAAGGGATTATGTCAATCTGTTCGGCTGCAAGATCGGGAAGAATTGCAAGATCGGCGCGTACGCCGAGATAGGCAGAGGCGTGGTGATAGGCGATAACTGCAAGATCGAGGCCTACGCGTTCATCCCGCCCGGGGTCACGATTGAGGACAATGTCTTCGTGGGGCCTCACGCATGCTTCACGAACGATAAGATCCCGCGCGCGGTGGGCGAATGGGAGATCACGCCGACGCTCGTGAAGAGAGGGGCCTCGATAGGCGCCAACGCGACTGTTGTGTGCGGCACGACCATAGGCGAGAACGCCATCGTCGGTGCGGGTGCGGTCGTCACAAAGGACGTACCTGCAAACACGATAGTTGTCGGCTGTCCGGCGAGGGTTCTCAGGAGGATCCCCGTGGCGGGCGATGAGAAAGATAAGGGTAAGCGGAAAAAGAGTGACCGAGCGAAGAGGAAGTCGAGAAGATGAAAGTGCCAATTACAATCCCTATGATGAGCCAGGAAATGATAGAGGCCGCGGTGAACGCCCTACGGAATGAACGTCTGTCCTTGGGCGAAAGCGTATTCAAGTTCGAGCAAGAATTTGCCCAGATGTGCGGCGTGAAGAGAGCCGTCTCCGTAAGTTCGGGAACACACGCGCTGCAGCTTGCGATCGAGGCGATGGGGATAAGGAAGCGATCGACGATCATCACATCCCCGATGTCCTTCATAGCTTCTGCGAACGCGATAGTCCATGCTGGGTGCGTCCCGAGGTTCTGCGACATAGACGAGAAGACCTATACGATCGATCCGGGAAAACTTAAGAGACGGATAACTACGAAGACGACGGCTATCATACCTGTGCATCTTTATGGTTATCCGTGCGCCATGGACGAAATACTCGCCTTGGCGAAGGAGAAGAACCTCGCGGTCATCGAAGATGCCTGTCAGGCGCACGGCGCCGTGTACAAGGGGAAAAAGGCGGGAGCAATAGGGGATGTCGGCTGTTTCTCGTTCTACGCGACGAAGAACATGACCGTCGGCGGAGATGGTGGTATGATAACGACCAACGACGACGCGTTGGCCGACAGGTTGGAGAGTATGCGGCACTGCGGCAGGATGAAGGGCAGCAATTACGAGCATGACATCATGGGGTACACCGTCAGGCTGAACACCGTCAATGCGGCTATCGGCCGCGTGCAGCTGAAGTATCTACATGTTTGGAACGAGCGCCGAAGGGCCATCGCCGCCATATATGATCGGCACTTGAAGGATGTGGGCGACCTGAGGTTGCCTCCAGCACCGACCCAGGACATCATCCCGGTCTACCACTTGTACGTGGTGAGGACGAAGAGGCGGGACGAGCTCGCGGCCTTTCTCAAGACGAAGGAGATACAGACGGCCTATCATTACCCCTTGCCGATCCACCTCCAGCCGCTGTACAAGCAGATGTACGGGTACAAGGGCGGCGAGTTTCCAAAGGCGGAGAGGGCGTGCAATGAGGTCATCTCGCTCCCGATGTATCCGGGATTGACCGACGACCAGGTGAAGTTCGTCTGTGAGTCTATCAGAGAGTTTTTCGGAAGGTGATTGTCGATGGCGAAGTTCAACGTCGGGGTCGTCGGAACAGGCTATTGGGGCCGGAAGATAGTCGACGAGCTATCGAACATCCAGAACGTGTCTATCGAGGCGATTTCGGACCTGAATGACGAGAACCTGAAGTTCTGTGTGGAGAGATTCAAGGTCAAGAGGACGTTCAAGGACTTCCATGAGCTTCTGGCCATGCCGGAGATCAAGGCGGTAATCGTCGCGACCTCCAACGAGACGCATTACCAGATCTGCAAGGAGGCTCTCGATGCGGGCAAGCATGTGCTTGTCGAAAAGCCGATGACGCTCGACTCCAAGAAGGGCTGGGAGCTGGTGAGACTCGCGGAGAAGAAAAACCTCGTGTTGTCCGTCGGACACATATTCCGGTTTAATAACGCCATCGCCGAGGTGAAGAGGCTGGTCAAGCAGAGGTTTCTCGGTAAGATGTTCCTGATGGAGTTCAACTGGACCAACCTCGAGAAGCCGTTCACTGACCGCGATGTCGTATTCGATCTCGCGCCGCACATGTTCGACATGATGAACTTCATCACGGACGCCTGGCCGGTCGAGATCTCCGCCGTTGGTGCCTCGCACAGGACGAACGTTCTGGAAACCGCGTACATACACGCGAAGTTCAGCGATGGGCTGCTCGCAGACGCGATGCTCAGCTGGGTAATTCCCAAGAAGACCCGGCAGCTCTCGCTGATAGGCGAATCGAGATCGATGTTCGTCGACGCGGTAGGCCAGGAGATAACCGTGTTCGAGAGCGGGTACACCTACAAGCTCGGAGTGGATAGGAACAACACGATACGTGACGAGCTGTTGCATTTCATAGATTCCGTCGGCAACCCGCTGGTCGAGACGAGGAACAGCGGGACGGTAGGCGTCAGGACGATAGAGCTCATCGAGGCCGCAAAGAAATCGATTGCGGAGAAGGCCTCTGTGGACGTATCGATCAAGTGATTCTTCCTGTTACGACCGCTGCCGATTGGTCATCAATCGCAAAGGCAATAATGTATGGCCCGCATGACGCTAAGGATTCATGTATCGGGTGATTCCCATTGACTGAGGGAGAGGGCGATTCGCTCAAGTCTGAACTGTTTTCCAAGACAGCCTTCCTGTACGTCTCGACCTTCGCAAGCGCGATCTTTGGATACATCGCCCTGTATTTTGCAACACGTTTCATCGGATCGGTGAATTACGGTATTGTCGCCTTCGCTCTCAGCTTCGTCGGGATATTCACCTTCGTGACCGATCTCGGATTCGGCTCCGCACATACGAAGAAGGTCTCCGAAGGCAAGGATTTGCAATCCTGCCTTTCCGTCTTTCTCCTGGTCCGCATGTGCCTTATCGTCATATTTGTGGCCCTCGTCCTCGGAGCAATGTTCGTGTGGGAAATAGTCCTCGGCCAGGGATATGAATACCCAGAGACTCATATGATTATCTTGATTGTGCTTCTCTATTACATTCAGATATCGATCACTAGCGTTTTCACATCGACGTTTCTCGCGCAGCGCGATGTGCTCAGGTCGCAGACGATCACATTGTTCGATGTTGGCAGCAGGGCGATCACCACCCTTGTGGTGGTAGCATTCGGCTTCGGGCTTGTCGGCCTCGCCTGCACATACGTTGCAGAAGGGGCGATTTCATTAGCCGTCGCGCTTCTGCTCGCGAGAAAGAGATTACCGAGGATCCGCCTTGCGGCAATCAGGGAACCCATATTCCGGGAATATCTGGGGTTCGCAGCCCCGCTTGCACTAGCATCGGTTATTTCGCCTATCGCAATGTATCTTGATAAAGTCCTGATTCAGTATTCCACAAATGCTGTGGAGACCGGTATATACTACGGTTCCCAATCTTTGCTCTCGTTTTATCTCGCACTCGGGCCGATTGTCGGCTGGATGATATATCCTGCGATCTCGGAGATATCCATACAGAGGAATGGCAAAGAAAAGATATTGAAAATAACCTCTTCAACCCTTCGATACTTCTTACTTCTCACCATGCCGATCATGCTATTTCTGATAATCTTCTCGAAAGAGATTCTATCGATTTTCCTCTCGGCCGCCTTCGAGCCGGGAGCGATCGCGTTCTCTATCCTCGCAATAGGGTACACTATGGGTCTTCTAATGTCCCCGTTCGGGTCGCAAATGCTGGGCATGGGCATGTCCAAGCTCTATGCGAAATACGCATTGATTGCAATCGCCATCAACATAATACTGGATATCCTGTTGATACCATCAAATATCAGCGTCATCACGCTTCTTGGGTTGGGAAAAGACGGAGCCGCGATTTCTTACTTAATAAGGCAAATCGTGCTCTTCTCGTTCTTCCTCATTAGCGCAAGAAAAGTCATCGGATTCAGGGCGCCTGCAGGAATTCCTAATATCTCGGCAGCTGCCATGGCTGCCGTTACACTCACATACTTCTTGACAGGCTTTATGGGCATTTCCAGATTCTACGATCTTGTCGCGCTTTTCATATTGAACATCGGATTCTTCGTCTGTTTTGCCATCGCCTTCCGAGCTATAAAAAAGTCGGAAATCCGGGAATTGCTCAGGCTGCTCCGAATAAAGAGCCTGCTCAAGAAGCCCGGAATTTAGCACACCGCCAGACCGACGTCCATAACCGTCCCGATATCCCTCATTTGTCCCATTTGTATCTCAACGAAGTGTGACTGATATTTATGCTCGTGTGGGCCTCCTGGCTTTCCAAAGATATCATCATAAGTGGAGAATCAAGGCCTCGACGATGACCTTTCATCCTCGCTTCGATAATCTCAATAGTGATTCTGCGAGTAGCTGCATATGAATGAGCGCTGTGAGGTATCGAGTTCATTGCATCTCTCCCCGTCTCGGACCCACGCAAATTGATTGAGCGACCTTTGTGACTTCTTATCAAGCATGTAGCTCTCTGACCAGGCGACAATTAAATATCGACCCCGGCCATTGCGATTCATCTATGTCATCGATCTTGATGTTGCTCGCAAAGCCATTCTCGGGCGATATCCGCGTCAATAGGGAAGCAAAGACCTTGCGCGAGGCGGGATATGCCGTCCGCGTCATCGCGTGGAATCGGGGGAGCGGTAAGCGAGAGTACGGCAGAAGCTCAGACGGGATAGACGTGTGTCTGATAGGACCGTCATGCAAAACGAGAGACTTTCTCTCGCTCATCATTGGAATTCCGCGTTTCTTTATCCGGGCGTTCATTGAAGCTATAAGATGGGATCATTCAATCGTTCATTCCCATGACTTCGACACGCTGCCTCTGGGTTATGTCATCTCAAAGCTTAAAGGGACAAAGCTCGTCTACGATGCACATGAATCATATGCAGATATGATCTCCGATGACGCTCCGCCCATTATCGTTTCGATAATCAGAAGGTTCGAGCGTTTTTTTCTGGCCTCCGTCGATCTTGTGATAGTCTCGAATCGAAGGGTTGCCGAGAGGATCGGCGCAAATGATGCGGTGATAGTCATGAACTGCCCGAGCAGGTCCGAGCTTCAGATGCGGGATATCGGCCATGTAACGGACTCGAAATACCTCAGGATCGGATATTTCGGCTCACTGGAGCCCGGAAGATTTCTAACCGAGGCGATGGAGATAGTTTCCAGTTCATTGGCATGGAACATGGTGATAGGCGGCGATGGCACCTTGAGACCCGAGCTCCAGAGATTTGTTAATGGCTCCGATAGGCTCGAATACCTCGGTTCGCTGCCGCATTCAGATGCCTTGCGTGAGTCAGCGAGATGCGCATTGCTTCTCGTGATGTTTGACCCCTCGAATTACAACAATATCATAGGGGCGCCGAATCGGATGTTCGAGGCCTTGGCACTGGGAATCCCGCCAGTGGTTACCTCAGGCACCTTGGCGGGCGAGATCGTGACAGAAGAGAACTGCGGATTCACCTGCAGATACGATAAGACGGAATTCAAATCCTTGCTCGAGATGCTTGCGCAACAGCCAGAGAAAATCAGGCTGGCCGGTGAAAACGGGAGAAAAGCATTCGGGCGTGAGTACAACTGGGAAAGTCAGGCTTCGAGGTTGCTGCTCGCCTATCAGAAGTTGGTCGGAGGATAAGAGAAATATCTTTCCGGGGCGAAAAATGTCGCTTTTTATATACCATCGCCCCCTCCTTTTCCGCTGGATAATATTCTATCGAATATTATCGAGGCAAACAATTATATTCTCGTTTCTACATTCAAGGTATTGTCCGACGGATGTCGGACGAAATCGGATGGGATGCAGAATTGACTGTCAGCGCCATGTGCAACTAGGTCATTTCTTCGCATCTGAGGGATGGGACAGCCATGCACCTAAAGGAGATCGAGATCGAGAACTTCAAGTCATTCGGTAGGCGAACAAGGATTCCTATTCTGCCTGGCTACACCGCCATTACGGGCCCGAACGGATCGGGCAAGTCGAACATCTCCGACGCGATCCTGTTCGTCCTGGGACCAAAGAGCTCCCGCGTGATACGTGCCGGTAAGCTGACCGATCTCCTTTTCAACGGAGGCCAGAGCGGCCAAAGGGCATCCGAGTGCAGGGTCAGTCTATACTTCGATAATTCCGACAGGCTTATCCCCATCGATTCCGACGTCGTCAAGATAACCAGGGTAGTCAGGCTCTCGGACTCATCGGAAGAGGGCTACTACTCGTATTATTACATCAACGACAGGAAATCGCAGCTTGGCGAGATTGAGGAGCTGCTGGCGCACGCTCGGATCTCCGCAGACGGATACAACTTCGTCCAGCAGGGGGACGTCACAAAGATAGTCCAGATGGGACCTGTAGACCGCCGGAGGATACTCGACGACATAGCGGGTATCAGCAGGTTCGATGAGGACATCGCAAAGGCGGAGAAGGAGCGCCAGGAAGCCGAGGACAACATCGCGAAGCTGAACATCATAGTCGACGAGCTGAAGAAGCAGATGAAGCAGCTGGAGTCAGACAGGGAATGCGCGATGAAGTATCGTGAGCTGCGAGACAAGCTCGTGTTGTCGAAAGCGCAGCTGGCGGCCAAGAAGAAGGACGAGGTCGAGAGCGAGATATCCTCGATCCAAAGCCAGATAGCGACCTACGAGCAGGAAAAGACCCGGCTTGAGAAGAGCATCGAGGAGAAAAAGGCGGAGATTGCGAGGATCGACCAGGAGTTCGCCGAGGTCGAGGCGAAGATACTGGAGAAAGGCGGCCAGACAGCGCACGAGATCAAGGAGAAGATAGACCAGATCAGGATAGACCTTGCAAGGGCGACCGACGCCGTCTCGACGGCCGAGGAACAGTTGTCGTTGCTAGCCGAGCAGGCAAAGAGCGCGAAGGAGGAGCTCAAGAAGATAACGAAGGAGCTCAAAGAGCTCACGGCGGCCAGGGACGAGGTATCCTCGCGCATCGGGGAGAAGACGAAGGAGCTCGATGGGCTGAAAAAGGAGCTGGCGAAGAGGCAGGAGGCCGCATCGGAATCCGACGCGAAGCTCGGGAAGATGCAGGCCGAGATGGACGCGCTCGTCAAGGAGATCACCGCCAATGAGGATTCGTATCGTTCGCTCCTCATCGAGCAGGACAAGCTCGCCGGGAAGATAGAACGGCTCAGGAGCGAAATTGCCGAACTCGAGGAGACGAAGAAAACGTACGAGTTCGAGCTGGAGGATGCGGAGTTCAACATTAGGCAGCTCTCCGCCGACAAGAAGAACTCGGCAGGCGAGCTGAAAAGGCTCCAGGAAGATTATTACTCGAAGCGCAACGAGGAGAAGAAGCTCGTCAAGGAGTCCCAGGAGCTAGAAGAGGCGATAAAGTCCCTCACGAGGGAGTATAACCGGCTCAAGGCGGAGGCCGACGCGGTCAAGATGGTGGCGGAGGGTTACACCCAGGCGGTCGGCAGGATAATCGAGGCGCGCGACAAGGGCGAGGTGAAGGGGATCCACGGGACCGTTTCCGAGCTCTGCAAGGTCGACGAGAAGTACGAGGATGCGATATCCGTCGCTGCCGGCAACAGGCTCCAGGCGGTCATCGTCGAGGACGACTCGGTAGCGGCAAAATGCATCGAGCTCCTGAAAAAGCAAAAGCTCGGCAGGGTGACCTTCCTTCCGCTCAACAAGATGATAGAGGGTAAGTCGCGTGGGAAGGCGATACTCGCGGCCAAGAGATCCCTTGGGTACGCGATAGACCTGGTCGAGTTCGACGAGCGGTACCGAGCTGCCATGTGGTATGTCTTCGGAGATACGGTTGTCGTCAACAACCTGAACGAGGCCCGCGCGATGATGGGCGGGATTAGGATAGTGACGCTTGAAGGGGAGCTGATCGAGGCCTCTGGGGCGATGATAGGCGGGACGCTCGAGAAATCGGGCAAGATAAGTGTTTCCCCCTCCAAGATAGACAAGGTCGCGGCCGACCTGAGGACTGCCATCGAGCAATCCGAAAAGGTCAATGCGAGGCTCAGAGAGCTGCAGGAGCAGCTCGCACAGCTGGAGGATAAGATCAAGTCGTTCAACATGACTGGCGGCGGCCAGGAAGCGCAGTTCGCCGCGATGGAACTTAAGAAGAAGGAGTTCTCGCAGAAGATATCGGCCAAGAAGGCTGAGCTTGACGCGAAAGGCAAGGAGCTCTCCGAGACGCTGGACGCATCCGAAGAGGTCAAGAAGCAGATATCCGAGCTCGAAGCAAAGATCGAGGCACTCAAGAAGACGAGGGACGAGCTCGGTGAGAGAATCCAGAAGGCGACGCCGAAGGAGATCGCACAGGAGATAAAACAGATAGAAACGAAGATGCTCGAGCTGAGCACGGAAGTGGCCTCGCTCACGTCGCAGAAGGATACCTTGGAAAAACAGATAGAGCTCGTCGAGACCAGGAAAGCGGAGGTTGAGAACTCCCTCAAGACGTGCATCGAGCAGACCGAGGAGAACAAGAAGAAAATCTCGGAGAACAAGGAGAAGATGCAGAATCTCGAGGCCGAGCTGAACGGCCTGAGGAAGATAGAGGAATCCATGGGTGCGGAGATGGAGAAGCTCCGGAAGGAGCGAGACGACCTCTACAAGCAGAAGAGCGAGTGCGAGGCGGCAATCGACAAGTTCCAGTCGAAGATCGAGACCACCCACGACCTCGTGCTCGGGTTGAAGACGAAACTCAGCGCGGCCGAGACGGCGCTACAGGAGCTGATAAACGAGCTTCAGGGATACAACGTAGAGCTGAAGCAGGAGAAACTGCCGCCAATCGGCGAGCTCAAGGAGACGATTCAGAGATGCGAGGCCGAGCTGAACTCGCTCGGGGTCGTCAACCTGAGGGCGATCGAGGATTACGACGAGAAGAAGCAGAGGTTCGAATCCGTGAAGGCGGAGATCGCACAGCTGACCAAGCAGCGAGCGAACCTGATAAAGCTCGTAGAGGAGCTGAACGAGAAGAAGAAATTCGGCTTGCTAAAGGTGTATGAGTCGATCCGCGAGAATTTCAAGAGGATATACGCAGAGCTGTCAAACGGTGGCGAGGCGGACATATTGCTGGAGAACCCGGAGGACCCACTAGCCGGTGGACTGATAATACGTGCCCGGCCGAGGAACAACAAGGAGCTCAGGCTCGAGGCTCTCAGCGGTGGCGAGAAGAGCCTCACAGCGCTATCGTTCATATTCGCGATCCAGCAGTACCAACCATCACCCTTCTACCTGCTTGACGAGGTGGATATGTTCCTCGACGGCGTCAATGCCGAGAACGTCGCGAAGGTGATCGCGAGGAACTCGGCGAACGCGCAGTTCCTGCAGGTGTCTCTCAGGAAGACAACCCTCAAAGAGGCCGATCATATCATAGGCGTCACCCGCCTTCCATCCGGGATTTCGCAGGTCATAATTAAGCCGAACATCGGCGACGAGCTAATTGAGGGCAACGAGCCGGCACAGCCCCAGGAGGCGGGATAGATATGATTAGTCAAGAATGCGAGGCGATCCTGAGCCATCTCATGTTCCATCGCTCCCTGATAGACGATGCCGAGAATGACAGGAGCCAGAAGCTCGAGAAATACGTCAAGATGGTCGAGGAGATGCGCGACGGCATATATCCGATATCCTCCGACCCGTTCGAGCGGAGCGTATCCATAGCCTTTGAACTCGTCATAAAGAACAAGATGAACCCGTGGGAGATAGACTTGATCGAGTTCTCGAAGATGTATCTCCAGAGGGTAAGGAAGTCCGAGGATATCAACCTGATCGTCGCCGGAAGGCTGATACTGATGGCCTGGTCGGTCTTCCGAATGCAGACTGAGGACCTGCTGGTCAGGATGGACGAGCCGGAGCAGAACGAGAACTTCTTCGAGGACTGGGACACGGAGGCTATCCAGCTATATTCTGGGATAGACGAACCAGCCGCATTGGTCGAGATCATGCAGGATGGGGTCGAGTTGACCGAGGCGGCGAGGAGGCCGGGCTCGAAGAGGCAGGTGGCGCTCGTCGAGCTCCTCGAGGCGTTCGAGGAGGCCAAGAAGGAGGTCGAGGTGCGCGCGGAGATCGCGAAGTATCTCGAGAAGTACAGGCCGAAGGAGTTCGACGACCAGGCGCACAAGGACACGCTGGAGCAGGACATCGCGGAGACCTGGAACAGGATACTTGCAATCGGGCCGGGCTCGATACCGTTCATCGACATCACCCGGGGAGGCAAGGAGGACGCCGTAGCGGTGTTCATGAGCATACTCTTCCTGGCAAGCATGAATAAGATCACGATCTGGCAGGATAAACCCCCATTCGGCGAGATATTCATCGAGATAGTCGATAAGAAGAGCATTGCCAGCATCCGGACAGAGGAGGAGATAATCGACCTCACATCGGTCACCAGCACGGAATCCACAAACGGCTCCACGGTGGTCAAGTGAGCGACAAGACCGACAGGTATGTAGAGGCCGCGCTGTTCATCGCGGGCAAGCCGATCTCGGTGAAGGATATAGCGTCATCCCAAAATCTCGACGCCCGGACGATCAGAGCGGCATTGAACCGATTGATCGAGAAATACTCGTCCCCTGACACCGCGATCGAGGTCGTGAAGCTGGGCACGAAATACGCGATGCAGGTGAAGGAGGAGTACCGGCCGAAGGCCGAGGCTGTCGCGCCCCCGGAGCTCTCCAAGGAGGCGCTAAAGGTGGCCTCACTGATAGGCTATTACCAGCCGATTCTGCAGAGCAAGTTGGCCGCCCTGGCTGGCCCTCAGGTCTATGAGGGCGTGAAGGAGTTAGAGGAGAAGGGGCTCATCAGGGCGAAACCGAAGTCGCGGAGCTTTGAGCTCACAACTACATCGAAGTTCATCGAGTACTTCGGTATAGACGCTCGATCCAGGAGCGACGTCAAGCGCTGGTTCGAGAAGAAGCTGAAGCAGGTCCCAAGCAAAGATTAAATAGAATCCCCAGTAATGCATAGAACGTGATTTGAGATGGTGATGCCTCTAAGCGTTTTGGAAAAATCTGTGAACAAGAAGGTCTCTCTGTTGCTCAAGGACAACAGGATGCTCGAGGGGACCCTGGTCGGATATGACGAATACATGAACATGGTCCTCGAGGATACCGAAGAGACAAACGGAGACCAGGTGAAGAGGCTGGGAACGGTCATACTAAGGGGCAACAACGTCGTCAGCATCACACCCCGCCTTTGAGTCTTCTCCATGGCCATGATCATCTGTTGTACCGCCCGGGATAGAAAGGTTTAATGCAGTTGCTGATACAATACCCTGGCAATGCAAGCCGTGATGTTAGTAGGAGGATTGGGCACTCGACTCAGACCGCTCACTTTCAGGTTACCGAAACCCCTCGTGCCAGTCATGGGAAAGCCTCTGATGATGCACGTGATCGAGTCGTTGCCCGAGCAGGTCGACGAGCTCATCATACCTGTAGGGTACAAGCGCGAGATGATGGAGGCCTATCTGGCAAACCAGGAACTGCCTGTCAAGGTCACCATAGTGGATGAGCCGGAGCCCCTGGGCACGGGCGGCGCGGTGAAGAACGTCGAGCATCTCATCAGGAAGGACGACACGTTCCTCGTATTGAATGGGGACATAATAGCATCGGTCGACCTGAACGAGTTCGTCAAGTTCCACAAATCGAAGAAGGCGATTGCGTCGATAACCCTCTGGGAGGTTGAGGATCCGACGCCCTTCGGGGTCGCGCAATTGGATGCGGACGGGAGGATCATGAGATTCCAGGAGAAGCCCACAAAGGAGGAGGCCTTCTCGCGCCTTGTTAATGCTGGCGCATATGCGCTCGAGCCCGAGGTGCTCGACGAGATAGGCCCGGGGTTCGTATCGATGGAGCGCACGGTCTTCCCAAAGCTGCTCGACAGGGGCATGTACGGGTTTACGTTCAAGGGATATTGGGCGGACTGCGGCACGAGAGAGGGGGTCATAGCCGCGCATGTGGAGCTGATTAGGAAATTCGGGTCGTACGTCGCGGAGAGCGCGAGCACGATCTCCACCGACTTCATCTCGCCGTTCTGTGTCGAGCCTGACTGCCGCCTGATAAAGGCAACGATAGGGCCAGGGTCATACATCGGCAAGGGATGCGTCGTCCTCGACGATAGCGAGATAGTCAACTCTGTCCTACTGCCAGGAGCGCGCGTTGATAGGTACTGCAGGCTCGAGAACTGCATAGTTGACGAGAACTACCGCGTGCCGACGAACACCTCTGTCCGTGACATGATACTCGCGGAGATACCGGTGGATGAGAACGAAGAGGACTAGAACAACATCAGGTACGCTGTGAAAATAATCCCCGATATCGTTGCCGCTGCAGGGATGGTCAGAATCCATGCGAGGACAATGCGTCTCCCAATTCCCCATCGGACGGCCGATAATCGTCTCGCAGCGCCAACTCCCATTATCGCCCCCGAGATTGTGTGCGTGGTACTCACGGGGATACCGAAATATGCGGTGGCTGCGAGCATGGTAGCTGCCCCTGTCTCCGCAGAAAATCCCTGGTAGGGTTCAAGTTTTGTGATTCTGGAGGCCATGGTTCTAACGATTCGCCAGCCGCCAAAGAAGGTACCGAGGGCAATGGCAGCATGACACGCTACGGCTACCCAGAGGAAAACGTGGTCCTCGGGCGAGGCGACAGCCGAGATCACAAGGACCATCATGATTATTCCCATTCCCTTCTGTGCATCATTTGTTCCATGTGTGAACGAATAGAACGAGGCGGAGACAAGTTGAAGTCTCCTGAACCATCTGTTGGAACTATCACGATGAGTCCGCATCGTAAGCCTTATCACGATGACCACTATGATAAAGCCCATTATCAGGCCGGCCATGGGCGATATGAATATGAAGCTAACAGTTTTCATCGTGCCAGACCAGTTTATCGCCCCAATTCCTGCCACCGCGCCGCCCGCCCCTATGAGACCGCCCACCAGCGCATGGCTACTGGAAGTGGGTATTCCAAACCACCATGTTATGAGATCCCAAATTATTGCCCCTGCCAATACCGATATGACCAATGGGATCCCGTATTCGATCACGATCTGCTGATTGATTATACCTTTCTGGATTGTCGCCGCGACCGCTCCTCCCATCAATATGCCCAGAAAATTGAAGATTGCTGCCATGCTCACGGCCTGAATCGGAGTCAGGACCTTCGTGGCTACAACCGTGGCAATTGAGTTTGCGGCATCGTGAAAACCGTTGACAAAATCAAATATCAGCACGAGCACTATCGTTGCTATCGCTATCAAGGATAATCCGAACAGCTCGGGCATTTCTGAGTTCTCTCCTCTGGCATCACGAGTTCTTGATCACGATGTCTTTAACGATATCCGCAACGTCCTCGCAGCGATCCGTGGCAGTTTCCAGATGTTCATAGACCTCTTTCAGCTTCATGATAAGCTTGATATCATCGAGCTTGAACAAACCTGCGAGGGCCTCATGCGTGATGTCATCCGCCATATTTTCCAACCGATTGACCTCGACGCATTTTGCCAGTATCTGTTCTCTATTCTTGCGGTTAGATATGGCATGCACTGCTGAGTGTATTTCGACAACCTGCTTTGAGAGAATATCTATCAACTGGATCATATTAGGGGGCAACTCCTTGATTTCGTAAATTTTCATCCGGGTCGTTGCGGCATCAATGTAATCGATGATATCGTCGAGTCGGCTCATCAGGTCCGAGATGTCGTCATGGTCGATCGGCGTCACGAAGGTCTTGTTCAGGAGATCGACGACCTGATGCACAAGGGTGTCTCCTTCGTTCTCGATATCTTCGATTCTCTTGATCCTGATATCGGCATTCTTGTAATCCTTTGCCAGCTCCGAGAGCTCTTTTGCCCCCTTCAATATGACATCCGATTGAGCTGAAATGAGATCGAAAAAATGCTTCTCCTGGGGGATTATCCATTCCTTGAATCCCATCGTGTCATCTCCGTCTCTGTCGCACCTGCATTCATGGAGTAATAATTAATGCTATTCCCGGGGCGCATTTTGTGATAGCATCATTTCTCTGAATCGCTATTGAGATCTTTGAGGCATATAATTTATCCGAGTTCGTCTATTACGAGCGCACAATGGACGAACACGAGCTAGCCGGGCAGAGGAAGCTGTTCGGGACGAACGGCATAAGGGGTGTTGTGGGCAGAGACATGAACGTCTCGCTGGCCCTCGGAATAGGGTGCGCCATCGGTACCCTGTTCAAGGGAGAGATCGTCATCGGGACGGACTCGAGGACCTCGAACGAGATGCTGAAGAACGCGGTCATCTCAGGCCTTCTCTCCACAGGATGCGACGTCAGAGATGTCGGGCTCGCGCCCACCCCGTCAGTTCAGTACTCGGTTGCGAAATCGGATGCGAGGGCGGGCGTGGTGATAACCGCATCGCATAATCCCCCGGAATTCAACGGCATAAAGGTCATAGATTCGGATGGAACGGAGCTATACTTCACCAAAGAGCTCGAAATAGAGAAGATCTATTTCTCGAAGAGATACGCCGAGATGAGCTGGGACAATGTAGGAAAGCTCGTTAGAGATCATTCGGCGAATGAGCGGTATGCAGCAGGAATAGAGAAACTGGTTGACGCCAACGAGATATCGCGAGCGAAGTTGAAGGTCGTGATCGACTGCGCGAACGGTGTTGGCGGGCTTGTCACTCCAAAGTTGATGAGCGATTTCGGAGTCCATGTCATCACGCTGAATGCGCAGCCACATGGAAGTTTTCCGGGACATCCTTCCGAGCCGACTCCTGAAAATCTCGTCGATCTGATGAACAAGGTTGTCGCTGAAGGAGCATCCTTCGGGATAGCGCTGGATGGCGATGCCGATAGGGCGATATTCATCGACGAGGACGGCGGCTACGTCACGGGGGATAAATCGTTCGCGATTCTTGCAGGATATCTCTGTTCAAAGCATCCAGGGTCGACGGTCGTCTCAACGGTGGCAACAAGCGATTGCGTCTCCGACATGGTGAGGAAATACGGCGGGAGGATAGTCCAGACGAGGGTCGGCTCACCCGTGGTCGCACGCAAGATGATGGAGCTCGGGGCAATATTCGGCGGCGAGGAGAACGGCGGCCTGATTTACGGCAGGCATCAGTACTGCAGGGACGCGGCGATGACATCTGCGCTCATGGCACAGGCGGTCGCCGAAAGGGGCGCGTTCGGCGCCCTGCTCAGAGAGCTCCCGGTATATTACCAGGCCAAACTCAAGACCGAATGCCCGAATGATAAGAAGAAGGCGGTACTCCAGGCACTGATAAGCGAATGCGCAGGCAAGAAGGTCGACCTCACAGACGGTGTCAAGGTATTCGAAGGGGACAACTGGGTTATTGTGCGTCCGTCAGGCACAGAACCGATATTCCGCGTGTTCTCCCAGAGCAGGACGGAGGAGGGAGCGGTCCAGTTGGCGAATGCCTATCTCGAGAGGCTGAAAAGGATCATCTCATCGATTTCTTAGAGACATAGGTCGACGCGACGACATCCGTGACGAATCTCGCGGCCAGGACAGGTGTTATCCTGCTCTCGAGGGGTGGTGCCACCTCAACGACATCGAACCCGACAAGCTGGGGGGCGAGCGCATCGATTATCTTTTTGACATGGACTGGCTCGAGGCCGTACGGCTCCGGAGTCCCGGTCCCGGGCGCGAACGCAGGGTCGATACCATCTATATCCAGAGTCAGATAGATCCTGTCATAGGGCAGGCGCTTCCGAATCTCCGAGATTGTCCAATCTATCCCCTTCTCGAGTATCGTGAACGAATCCAGAAACTTCGCAGAGCTCTCGTGCTCTTCCTGAGCGAATGACCTCACGCCTACCCACATCACCCTATCCTCTCCGAACTTGTCGACTATCCGACGCATCGCGCAGCCATGATTGTTCCTCTCCCCTTGGTATTCGTTCCTGAAGTCCGCATGCGCGTCTATCCCGAGGACGGCGATGTCGTCGAACGCGGTCGCCAGCCCGGGAGATACGCTGTGCTCTCCGCCGAGCATCACGGGGAACTTACCGTCAGCCACGAGCTTCTTGCTGTATGCATGCACCTCTCTGACCATCTCGTCGGGAGAAAGATGCGAGACGTCGAGGTCACCGGCATCGTACGTCGGGATATCCAGAAGCGAGATCCTATAATCGAACATGTAATGCTCGAAGTTCGTCATGCAGCCGAGCTCCCTGATGCCCTTCGGGCCGTATCTCGTCCCCTTGCCAAAGGTCGCGGTTGTATCGTACGGAACGCCAAACACGACATATTCTGCATCGGCATAGGTCGATCCCGCGAAGAATATCGGATCTGAAGTTCTGATTAGTGCCATCGGATTATCACCAAACATGCAACTCGAATGTCATCTGACGATTTCAAGATTTCATTCGGCTCAAATCGAGAGTATATTATCCCCTGGGCCTATTCAAGGCACGATGAGTGTAGCGGTCATACTCGGGACCCGACCGGAGATAATCAAGATGGCTCCGGTCATACATGAGCTTCAGAACCGAAGGATACCGTTCACGATAATTCATACTGGCCAACACTATGACGCGCTGCTTTCGGAGATATTTTTCCAGGAACTCCGGTTGCCAAGACCTGACAGGTTCCTCGGCGTGGGCTCGGGCACGCAGGCGGAGCAGACGGCCAGGGCGATGATCGCGATAGAGCACGAGCTGCTGGAGCTCGAGCCCTCGGTCGTGCTCGTCGAGGGGGATACGAACACGGTTCTCGCAGGTGCGCTTGCTGCATCGAAGGCAGGTTTCCTCGTAGGGCATGTTGAGGCCGGGCTGAGAAGCCATGATTACAGGATGCCAGAGGAGTACAACAGACGGCTAACAGACCATGTGAGTGCCTATCTGTTCGCCCCTACGGAGACGGCTGCGGAGAACCTCCGAAAGGAGTCCGTCCACGGGAAGATATTCGTCACTGGTAACACGGTCATCGACGCGTGCAACCTCTATGTCCCGATCGCGATGAACGAATCGAAGATCCTCTCCTCACTGAAGTTCGACCGATTTTGCCTGGTCACGGCACACAGGGCAGAGAACGTCGATGACAGGGTGGTCCTGGAGAACTTCGTGGAAATATTCACGAGATCGCCCGTCCCGGTCGTCTACCCCGTGCATCCGAGGACACGGAAGCTTTTGGCCGAGTTTGGCCTGCTCGAGAAGCTGGAGCGCTCGGAGAACGTCCAACTCCTGGATCCGGTCGGATACTTCGATTTCCTCATGCTCGAGAAGAGCTGCGAGTTCATAATGACCGACTCAGGAGGCATCCAGGAGGAGGCGACCGCGCCTTCGATAAACAAGAAGGTGTTCGTATTGCGGATCTCGACCGAGCGGCCAGAGGCGGTCGCGAGCGGTCACGCAGTCGTCGTCGGCACGGAAGCCGAGCACGTCCTGAGCGAGATCTCGAAGTACGTGCTCGAAGGTTGTCCTCCGCCGCCCATGGGCAGTCCATACGGCAATGGTGACGCATCAAAACAGATCCTGGGATACCTGAGCTACGAGCTGGATCTCTTCAAGAAAAGTGGAGCGAGATGGTCATGATCATGCCCTCATGATCTTCTTCCTGCCCATCGCCACCATGTACTGTATCTCCTTGCCCGGCGTGAGCTTGTCCTTGAACTCCTCGGGGATCGGCAGATGGAACGTCTCATATGTCTCGAGATCCATCAGTTGCACTTCGTTCCCCATGGTGGCTATCACCTGAGCTGTCCGCTTGTCGATTATCGGTACCTGGACCTTGTGCTTCACGGGATATACGACGCTCCTCTTGCCTCCGTCGAAGAGGCCTATCGCCTCGATCCTTGCTTTCGCCTCTCCGTGCTTCCCGGGCTTGGACGTGGAGATGCTCATTATCTGGCACGGCTCGTCGTCGATATTCACGTATCTGCCTTCCCTGAGCTCCCTGACCTCTACCAGTTCCCAAGACATACTCTCATCCTTGAGCGCTGTAACCTTCTTGTATTAGATAACTCTAACGCTCTCCCTGGCCTCTTGGGTTTTTCCCCTTCTTTCGTCTCTCCGGTTTTTTCGGCGGGTTCTGCACCCTCTTCCTTATCTCCTCTACGCGTTTCTCGAGGCTCTCCACAAGCTGCTCGGAGATGTCTCGGCCACCATAGTAGTCCGTCCTCGCCGCGAGCGATATCTTTCCCGCCAGTGCTCTGGCTATCTTCCCCCTTTGCCAATAAGGGGACTTGTGCACCAACGGGTGCTGGAATATCACCCCGTGCTTCGGGGGTCTCGATTTGTCCTTCAGGTGTCGGAACATCGCCTTCTCCGCTCCGAGCAACTGGATGGTGCTTGTTGGCATCCCCGCAAGCCTCTCGAGCCCTCCGGCTAGAGATATCAGCCTCGCGCCGATTATGGGCCCGGCCACCGCGCTGAGGTTCGGAGCTTCCTCCTTCATCTTCCCCTGTATGAATCTCTCCATTTCATCCTTGGCACGGTACGCCTCATAGGCCACCGCTGCGAATCCCCGGACAGATTCCAGGTCCTCATCGCTGAAAGGCGCACCGATCCCAGAATCGATCTCCTTGCCCAGAGCCGCTATGATTTCGCTCTTCCGAGGGTTCTTTGAGATCAGCTCAGCATATTTCTTGTCATCCACGTATCTCTCGAGCCCGGGGAAATACAGGCCGTACCACTCGCGGAGCCTTTCGGACATGAGATTGCAGGTCGCGATGAGGTCGTCGTATGCCCGAATCTGCTCGGAAATGAACGCCCCCGGGTCCTCCTCAGAGAGCGATTCCCTGGCAAGCTTTATCGTTGCCTGTCTCAGGAGCTCGATGTCGAATCCGTAATCCTCCGCTCTGATGAACCCGGAGTCGAAGGCGATGACCTTCGCGATGCTCCCGAGCCTCCTCTCCGCGACCGCGTCAGCTTTCTTGCCCAGCTCCAGCTCCTCGGCGAGTATCTCTCGGTTCCTCGTCCTCTTCATCCTGTCGGCTATCGAATCGACGTCCTTAGGAAACAGGCGTTTCTCGATGACCTTCCTGCCGTCGCAAAGGAATGTACCAAACCATTTCGTGACGAGTATCATCTGCTCACCGGGATAATCGGGAACCTGCCGATAAAACATGCGCCCATGCTGCTTCATCTGTTCAGTTTGCCGATCTCGTTCGGCTTCAGGATGCCCATTTCGGTGATGAATCCGGTAATATATCTCGCAGGCGTCACGTCAAAGGCAGGGTTCAGAGCTCTGGATCCCTTCGGAGCTATACGTCTTCCCGCGAGCTGTAATACTTCGCTCTCGTCACGATGCTCTATCGGTATATCCCTTTCATCCTTGATCGAAAAGTCGAACGTGCTGATAGGCGCGGCGACATAGAAGGGGACGCCGTTCTCCTTCGCGACGACCGCCTTCTCGTAGCTTCCGATCTTGTTCGCCGTGTCGCCGTTTGAGGCGATCCTGTCCGCCCCGATGATGACGAGGTCCACGTCTTTCTTCAGGTAATAGCCCGCGGCATTGTCCGCGATTATCGCATGGTCTATCTCCTCTTCCGCCAGTTCCCAGGACGTGAGAGCGGCTCCTTGGAGCCGCGGCCTCGTCTCGTCCACGTACACGAAGAACCTCTTTCCCTTGCGCTTCGCAATCCTCATCGGAGCCAAAGCCGTTCCGAAATCGACTGTCGCGAGCGCTCCGGCGTTGCAGTGGGTCAATATCTTTGCGTTGTTTACGATGAGCGACTCGCCATGCTCGCCGATCTTTCGGCATCTATCGACGAGCATCCTTGCATACTCTTCCGCAGACCTCACAGGGTCATCGAGATGTGCGAGCATCCAATCTATCGCGTAAAAGAGGTCATGAGCGGTCGGCCGGGTCGCGCGCAACGCCTCTGCGGCCACGTGGACATCCTCATTCTTCGCCGCTGCTAACGCTATCCCATACGCAGCGGCCGCGCCTATCGTCGGGGCGCCTCTGATGATCATGCTCTTGATTGCCGTCACCAGATCTCGGTAATCATCGTATCTGACTATCCTGACCTGGTCGGGCAGTAGCGACTGGTCGATAGCCGCTATCCTGCCGTTCTCCCACCACACGGCAGGTATGTCCACCTTCTTGCCGTCTACCGTCGCCTTCATTCTTCCGTGTGAGGATGATAATCTCCCACTGATATATCTGTTCCTCGGGTTGGAAAAAGGTATTAAAGTGGCGGGTAATCATGCATGCGAGGATAAGGGCTCATGGTCTAGCGGTTATGACGGCGCTCTCACACAGCGCAGGTCGCCGGTTCAAATCCGGCTGAGCCCACTAATTAATTTATTTTTGTAATCTCATATCTGGCCGTGCAAAACGAGTCGGGCATTCCGCTAATTATGATATAATGATTCTGCATAAAATGGAATAATCTCTATTAAAATGCAAAAAACGGGATTGTCATCACTAGATTTTTATCGCACTCCTTATCAGAGGAAGTCATTCCTGCGCATAACTTTCTGTTAACTGGGAATACCGTGGTTACTGTACGAGCCCGCGCCCAGGATCGAGCTTTAGATTTAGAGTCAGGCGCATGGTCAATCGACGAGGCTATCTGCCTGCAATCTCGCTCATGAGTTGTGCTTATCCTACGCGGTGTCTGAAATTGTACTGTCAATCTTGCCAGACTCGCGCTCAAATGGAACCCATATCATCGTCCCTAAGTCTGTTATTCCGTACCTGTTTCAGATTGTTAACAATTCCCGAAGTCTACAAGTATTTTCTCTTCGATTTAAGTATCAAGAAATGAATCGGACTGAAAATCGCTCCAGATCGATCGATAAAGCTCTCGAATAGAGTTCTTATTGCAGGTTGCCGTCTCTTTAATATATTCTTAAGTCTCCAGGCGTCGCTCAAAAGAAAATTTCTTATCAGGAATGGATGCCTTCTGATTAAAGGGTACCAGGACAAAGCGTACAGGACCTTGTTCTTTATCCATTTACTCGGATAATCTCTGGAAATATCGAGACCTATGGCTTCAGATTCATAAAGCCCGATGCCGTAGACGAACATTCCCCTGCCATGTTTTGTCGCACGCAAGGTAATATCGAGATCATCTCCGCCCGTGATGATCGGGTCATATCCTTTGAGGACGTCGAGGAAAAAATCTCTCCTGAAAATCCAGGCAAAGTGACATTCCGCATTTCTCCCCCATCCGCCAAACATGAAATCGCATTTTTGCGCAAGCTTCTGAAAAAGTTGTTTGTCGAACTTTGTCAAGATTATGTCGTCATCACATATCATCACCCAGTCGCACGTAGCCATAGAGACCCCGGCATTTCTTGCTCTCAACCTATCTGCCTCAATGAAAACATATCGTACGCCGAAAGACCTGCATAGAGTCTCGACCTGCTCTCTCTCTTTCTTTGATGAGTCGACGACAATTATCTCGTCAAACTCGAGGGCGGCATTTCTCGGCAGAGTCTTCCGGAGGTGTTCTGATTTGTCCATTGTAGGAATTATGAGTGCAATTGATGGGCTGAATATTTTTTCATTGGGGATAGCTGCCACAAAAATCCATCACGCTAGCGAATTTAATATAACTTACTACGGGATATATTGTCGCAGAAATGGAGCCGATCAGGGTCAGATTTGGGATAAACGAGTCAATTACGCATTCTTTATACAGGGAATTCCTGGATTTCCCACCCGATTCTGTCATTTACATCACAGATACGCAGGACGCATCAGCATACACAATCTCTACGCGGGCGCCAAGAATCGTGACAAGTCTCAGAAGGAACGAGTTCATAAGGGGGATTTCCGACAGATTATTTGTCCGAGCATTGCCCGACGAGAAGGGAAAATCGTCACGCCTCTGTCATTCGATCGGCAGACTTGCTATGCGGTTGACCCGGACCAAGAAATCTCGGACTGCAGATTTATGTAAATTCGATTTGTTTCACTCCGCCGGCTCCGCAATGATTGAAATCATCCCTTGGATTATCGATAACGACGTACGCTGGGTGGTGGATTTCGAACATGCCCCCTCGCTTTTTGGATATTATGGCAATTGGAGGAAGAGGATATATCGGTCGAGCGCCCAAAGAGTCATAACGAAACAATTGTGCTCTGATTACTGCCGCAAACTTATGCCTTGGACTAACGCAGCGAGAACAACCGTTCTCAATTTGCTTCACGATAAGAGAATCGAGGAAAAGATGGAGGTTTTGAGGCTTGCAATTCGACCAGCACCGGCAAGACCTCGAGATATCGAAAGTCATGATAGCGTTAGAATACTATTCATCGGCAGTGTCAACTTCAAGGGTGAATTCTGGTCAAAGGGGGGATATGAGGTACTGGAGGCGTATAGAAGACTCAGAGAGATATTCGGCCAAGCAGTGGAGCTGAATTTCCGTTGCTGGATGCCTGATGATCTTAAGAAAAAATATGCGGCCATCGAAGGTCTTAATATTCTGACCGAAGTTCTTCCAAGGGAAAAGCTCGATAGACTATTTTGGGAATCGGATATATTTTTATTCCCAGCACATAATACCCCCGGGATGGCGTTTCTGGAGGCGATGAGATTCGGACTGCCCATTGTTGCAAAAGATATCTGGGCAAATAGAGAGTTTGTACGGCACGAGGTCAACGGATTATTGGTTGAACCGTCAAAGAATATCCCATACTATTTGCCGGGATTCATCCCAAACTGGTCTGGAGATGATGGTCCCTTCATCCAATATATGAAACAACGCGATGAGCGAGTAATTGCAGACCTTGTCAATAGTCTTCAGAGGTTAGTCGAGAGCAAGAATCTCAGGACCTCGCTTGGCAACACAGGGCGAAAGCTTGTCGAAGAAGGGGAGTTCTCTATAAGAATGAGGAACCAGCATTTGAGAAGGATATATGAAGAAGCAGCAAGACGCTGATGGGCATCTCGTGTGCTATCATCGCGTGTCCTCTTCAATCGCCTTTGTATACTCGAGAATCATTTTCTTGGTATGCGTCCTATAAGAATGATTGCTCTCCACATATTTTCTCGCAGAAATGCCTATGCTGTTTCTCAGATCGCGATCTCTGAAGAGCAATTCGAGTTCATTCGCTATAGCATCAGAGTCTGCTTGATTTACGATTATGCCCGTCTCTTTATGTCTTACAATAAGCCTCAATCCTCCGACGTTCGTGACTATTACTGGCTTGCCGCATGACATTCCTTCTAACATAGAAAGTGAAGTTGCCTCTTCAACCCCTTCGGAGGCTATCGATGGTATTACGATGACATCTGAGGCCAAGTAATAGGTTAGGATATCTTCATGCGGCACGCTTCCCGCCATGATGACCGAATCCTGCAATCTCCTTGCCCTTATCAGTCTCTTTATTTCATCTCTTTCCGGGCCATCACCCGCTATCACAAGTAGTGCAGAAGGGATCTTCGTCTTGAGAGAAGACAGAGCCTCGACCGCGAACTTCACGCCGTTTTTCGGCACGAGCCGTCTCGGGCAGAGAATCATGAACCTGTCTTGCGGGATATTCAATCGCAATCTAGAAAAGAGTTTCATCTTCTCGGTCGGCGGCACGAACTTCGACGTATCGATTGCATTCGGTATTACACTTATGCGTCCAGCTGGAATCTTAAACCTTGTGATGAGATAATCTTTAATCCGGTTATCGACGGATATTATTCGTGAAGCGGCCTCATACGCCCTTCTTTCTTCATCAATGAAAAACGTATGCGCCGGTGACCCTTCCTCCAACTCACGATTGCTCAACGCCTCCATCGTAAAATACCCATGCAGAGTCAGCACAATTGGAATTTTCATCCCACAGACGTCTTGTACGACATTAGCAGATAACACATCATGCGGGTTCAAGACATCGGGATTAGCAGTGCAGTTTTTCAGATTTCTTTTCAGCTGATACACATGTTGCATTGTGAAATGTCTGAATCTTTCATCACTGTCGGATAAAAATCTTCTATATAGCGCTCCGGGATACAGGTGAAAGAATCTGAATGTCCATGTTCTCCTAACGGTTACCAGATCGACCTTTTTCCCTTCTTCTTTCAGCCCCTTTAATAATAATGTGAGATGGACATGCTTCCCGCCCACGCCACCCCCCTTTCTCGGATCGTCTAGGGAAAGAATCAATATGTTCTTGACACGTCCATCGTCAGAGTCAGATATCATATCTCTGCACCACTATGCACCATACGGAGAATTAAGATTATCCTCGGAGCGATTTGTCAAATTGGGGCAAATCATGAAGAAACTCCTATTACGCGCAATGATATATAAGTGAAAGAGCTGTATAATGTGGAAGGCAGAAAGGGGTAGCACTTTGAAAAAGGCTCTAATAACGGGCATCACTGGGCAGGATGGGTCATATCTTGCAGAGCTATTGCTCTCCAAAGGATACGAGGTTCACGGCATAATAAGAAGAGCAAGCACATTCAACACAGGAAGAATAAACCATCTGTTTGTCGATCCCCATGAGCCAGAGACACGTCTGATGCTTCATTATGGCGATTTATCCGATGCCGAGCAGATATCCAATATCCTCTTCAATATCAGGCCGGACGAGATATATCATCTGGGAGCTCAAAGTCATGTCAGAGTAAGTTTCGATATGCCAGAATACACGACGAACATCACTGCAATCGGTACCACGAGAATTCTGGAGGCGATCAGGAGGAGCAGGATTGAGGTGAAGTTCTATCAGGCTTCCAGCAGCGAGATTTTCGGCTCCTCCCCGCCACCGCAGGATGAGAATACTCCCTTGGCACCCCGGAGCCCGTATGCCTGCTCGAAGGCTTACGCCTATTGGATGGTCAGGAATTATCGGGATGGTTATGGTCTCTTTGCATCAAATGGCATATTGTTCAATCACGAATCTCCCAGAAGAGGCGAGACATTTGTCACCAGGAAAATAACAAGGGCGATAGGTGCTATACTGTCAGGAAAGCAGAAAGCACTTTACTTGGGCAACTTAAAGGCAAAACGCGATTGGGGATATGCCCCTGAGTACGTCGAAATCATGTGGAAGATCCTGCAGCAAAAACATCCTTCGGATTTCGTGATCGGAACCGGGGAGAGCCATTCCGTTAGGGAATTCCTCGAACGGGCGTTCGATTATGCTGGTCTCGATTATAAAAATTACGTCAAGATCGACCCACGATACTTCAGGCCAACAGAGACAGAACATCTCATAGCGAATCCTGCTAAGGCGAGGAAACATCTCGGCTGGGACCCTAAGATCAAATTCTCGGAGCTCATCAAGATAATGGTCGATGCCGATATGCGAGCTTACGGTCTCGACCCGATAGGCGAAGGGGATAAGATTCTGAGGAGGAAATTCCCGCGGAAGTGGTGGTCGGGAGATTAGATATCATGCCAACGGCTTCGAGAGGTAGACAGCCGATAATCTCAGTAGGTGAGCTAAGGATAGGTGGCGAGGAAAAAAGGGCCATCAGCGAAGTTTTAGGGTCGGGTAGAATCTCAGAAGGCGAAAAAACATTACAGTTCGAACAAGAATGGGCCACATACATTGGGACCAAATATTCCGTGGCATTGAATTCCGGCACATCTGCGTTGATAGCCGGCCTGCTCGCGCTTAGATATCATCCTGATATTCCCATAGAGCCAGGTTCAAGAATCATCACGACCCCGCTCACATACATTGCAACATCAAATGCCTGCGTTCTGGCAGGATTCGAACCAGTGTATGTTGACATCGATGAGAAGAGCTTCTGCATCACGCCGGAGAACATAGTGGAGTTTTTGGAAAGCGTTGATGATCCTTCCGGATATTCTGCGATACTGCCGGTTCATCTCATGGGCTATCCGTGCGATATGGACGCGATAAACAAGATAGCGCGAGAGCATGATTTCCGGGTGATCGAGGATTCGGCCCAGGCGCACGGTAGTATATACAAGAACGGCGTGAGGACAGGCTCGCTTTCCGACTTCTCTGCGTTCTCATTCTATATCGCCCATAACGTTCAGGCTGGCGAGCTGGGAGCAGTTAATACAAATGACATTGAAATTTTCAGGCTAATTAAGAAAATAAAGGCGAATGGCAGGATATGTGACTGTCGTGTGTGTACTAGAAAGACCACCGGATGTCCCAAGATGAAAGGCAACAATGATGAGAGCGATGTTGATCCCAGATTCACGCATGAATTGATAGGATATAACTTCAAGACGATGGAGTTCCAGACGGTTTTAGCATCCGTTCAACTTAAGAAGATTGACCGCATAATAAAAAAGAGACAGGAGAACGTGAGATATTTAAACGATGGTTTGGAATCCGTTTCTGATGTGCTACAGTTGCCCAGATTCGATAGACGGGTAAGCTACCTTGCATATCCGCTGGTGATAAGAGATAGGAAAAAGATATCCAGAAAGAAAATTCGGATTGCTCTGGAAAAGAAAGGCATCGAAACCCGGCCGTTGTTTGGATGCATACCAACACAGCAACCGGCATATTCCCATCTGCGACAAGAATACCGTGACAGGCTTCCGGTAGCGGAGTATGTCGGATCAAACGGTTTTTATATCGGCTGTCATCAATATCTTGACCAAGAGGATCTGGATTACGTGATTTCCGCGTTCAAGGAGATAATCCGATGAGTTTCTGGGAAGGGAAAAGGATTCTCGTGACTGGTGGCCATGGCTTCCTCGGTTCGTTTGTCGTTGAGAAATTGCTGAACGAACAGAAAATCCCTAAGGACGCCCTTGTCGCTCCGACGAGCAAGGACCTCGACTTGCGCGTCTGGAAGAACTGTGTGAGGGCTGTTGAAGACATCGACATAGTCATCCATATAGCTGGTAGGGGCGGAGGTATTGGATATAACAAGAAACATCCCGGCTCTCTTTTCTTCGATAACATCATAATGAACAGTTTTATGATGGAGGCCGCCCGCCAAGCGGGCGTTCAGAAGTTCGTAAGCATCGGCACAGTGTGCTCATATCCGAAATTCACCCCCGTGCCGTTCAGGGAGGAGGCATTATGGGACGGATACCCAGAGGAAACAAACGCCGCGTACGGGCTCTCAAAGAAGATGGCGTTGGTTCAATCTCAGGCTTATCGGCAGCAGTACGGATTCAACTCGATACATCTTCTGATGGCAAACCTGTACGGACCACGGGATAACTTCGATCCTGACCAATCACACGTTATACCTGCATTGATACGGAAGATAGTCGATGCAATTCACCAGAACAAGGATGAAATCACGGTCTGGGGCACAGGAAATGCGTCGAGAGAATTCCTCTATGTGGAAGATGCGGCGGAGGGGATACTTCTCGCCACCGAGAGATATGATGGTTCTGAGCCCGTGAATCTCGGATCCGGCCATGAGGTAAAGATAAGAGATCTCGTAGAAAAGATAGCCCAGCTCCTGGGTTTTAGAGGGAAAATAAAATGGGACACAACAAAGCCGGACGGGCAACCGAGAAGAATGTTGGATGTGAGCAAGGCAGAAAGGTTGTTTGGCTTTAAAGCAAGAACGGGCCTGGATGAAGGCCTTAGAAGGACTATCGATTGGTACTTGAAAAATCGCGAATATGGTTAATCTTAATAATATATCAGGCAATGGAAATTCTGACAGTCAGGCGATGATTCTATTTCATCCATGAAATCATACGAATTAGTCTCTCCTTCGATGAAAAATATTTTCCTAGCGGGAATCTGTAATAGCTTTCCAATTTGTCTCGCGATCATTGGCGCTCATAAATTTCCCATAAGATTCGAGTAAAACCCACGATGAGCAATTTGCAATGGTATTCTCTCCTCCCCTTTTGTGACTGTTCTCTCGGCTCCCTCGACATTGATTTTAAATCCTGCTGGCCTTATATTACGGGCCTCGCAATACGAATCTAAGGTCGTTCCTTCTACACAAATCCTCCTTCTCAGATCACCGACTTTGGTTATACTCCCAATCCTATATCCAAACGATCTATCCAAACCATCTTGCAGAAAGCCCATGACTTCCCTCTCTATCAGAAAGACAATATCTCTCAACCATCACATTCCCGATTGAATTCGTCTCGAGATTCTATCTCAACACTCTTCTTGCCACGGGATCAGGTTCGAAGGAATACACTTTGCCAAAGCTGCCAATCAATTTTGAAAATAGTAGGGTATAGGGCCCTTGCCATGCGTCTATATCGAATATTGTGTCACCGGGCCTAACAATTTCTCTGATTATCCGGATGCTATTATGCTCAAGCAAACCAGCCTCAAGCAATTTCCAGAACCAAATTTTTCTAACTTTGAAAATAGGGCCGTAAGACGGATATCTCGCAGCCTCGAAAATAGTAATGCCTACACATTAAGCAAATCTTTAGTTGCTCTAATGAGCCCGGATTTCCTTGCGATAGCGATAAAGGAGCCATCAATCAGATGATATCTAATTCCGTCCAGCATTGCTCTCAGCCTTTGTTTGTAGCGATCAGCTTATTATCATGATTCATGTGCTGTATGAGAGAGTCGATGATCCGGCCGAGGGCGCTTTCCCTTCTCTCGACAGAAAATCTGTCTCTCACGATATTCTGGATATCGCTTTTCGCATAAGACGTCAAACAACGTTCAATCATATCGCAGGTGGCATTGACATCTCCATATGGCACATAATGAGCATAATCTCCCAATATTTCGGGGATAGCTCCCGTACGCGTGGCGATGATTTCGCAATTCAATGCGGATGCTTCCAAAAGAGCCATTCCAAACGATTCTCTTATGGACAATTGACAATAAACCTTGGTCTTAGATAGCAATTTCAATACCTCGTCATGGGGAATCGAGCCAATAAATTCGACCCTTTGAGAGAACATTTTCAGCTTGTCCAATGTTTTTCTGTCAGTCTCACCGACGACCACGAATCTCGCGCCTTTGATTCTTTCCGCACACTTGACAAAAGTATCGATGCCCTTCAGTCTGTATTTTTCTTCGGTCACTCCGCCAATCGTGACCACGATGTTCTCTTTGTTCGAGACCTGAGGCAGCCTTGAAAAATCAATTGCGAGATGGACGACTTCGATCTTGTCGGCAGTCGCGTATTCGAGCATCTCGTTCTTTATAAATTCTGAGACCGGAAGGAGTTTATCAGCTAGATAGAAGATTCTCCTAACCATCTTCCTGGTCTTTTCGTTCTTCATTAATCCGTAATTGAAATCTGGAAGATATGCTGTTTCATATCCTCCTACAACGACTATCGATTTCTTACCAAGCAGTCGGCAGAGTCGAACCGCCCATAGTGTGTATATATCTGCGAACCAACAATATGCGATGTCGCACCATATGATTCCTTTTGCTAATCTCAAAAAGGCTTTAACAGAATTGTAAATCCCTCTGCCCCTTTCAAAGATGTCGCAAGTCTTGGTTTCGTAATTCTTCATCAGTATTTCCAAATCTCGTTCAATGAATGGCGCCTTGCTTGGCCTAACAAATAGGATTCGTAACCCATTATTCATTTGATGATCCTTATCGGAATAGAGATATCTGTTCTTTTCTGAAGCTATTCTTTTTTGCACGATTTTCCTCGGTATCCCCCTAAATTTGTGAGCAGGATAGGGAGCCAAATCTCGAACATGCTTTTGATTTTAAATCGGCCGCGAAATAATCGTGTTCTTTTCGTGAAAAGGGTAATTTGGGGACTTCTCTCGTGCAGTTTTCCATCGACCAATATTCTTAATCTATCGTATCTTTGGGAATTGAAATCCAAACTGTGCCCTTTGAATAAATGTCATCGCGCATGAAATGCCGAACTCACAAAGCGCTCTGTAGATGTCTCCATCTCTTGCCAGACCTCCGTAACAATATTTTTGGAGGACGGGGAACGGATTAATACTCTGATACAGGCTACCGTAGCCTATCGATCAGGAGTACAACGATGAAAGCCATCATCAAGTCTCGCCGGGAGCCAGGCGCTCAGCTGACGGAGGTCGAGCCACCCAAGCTCGGGCCCGGAGAGGTTCTCGCGAAGATGCTTGCGAGCTCGATCTGCGGGACCGACATACATATCTGGGAGTGGAACCACTGGGCGGAACGACGCGTCAGGAGATTGCCGATAATTTTCGGACACGAGTTCTGTGGAGAGGTCGTGAGCGTGTCGCCCGATGTCGAGTCAATCGAGGTCGGGGACATGATATCCGCCGAGACTCATATCGTCGACAATACATGTTATCAGTGCAGAAAGGGTAAGAGACATGTCTGCAGGAACGTCCAGATACTCGGGGTTGACAGGGACGGCGTGTTCGCCGAGTACGTCTCGATACCCGCTCAGAACGCCTGGAAGACCGATCGATCGATAGACCCTGAACTCGCGGCTCTCCAGGAGCCGCTGGGGAATGCGATTCACACAGTCCTCCCGACAGATGATATCGATGACGTCAAGGGTGGCTCTGTCGCGATTGTCGGATGCGGCCCGATAGGTCTGATGGCTATCGCCGTGCTGAAGAAGCTCGGCGCCAGGATGGTTATCGCCACGGAGCTCGGGAGCGAGAGGGTCAGGGTCGAGCTAGCCAAAAGGATGGGCGCGGACGTCGTGCTGGACGCGACGATGGGCACGGATGCGATAATCAGCGAGGTACTCGAACTCACTGGCGGGAACGGGGTCGATGTCGCGCTCGAGATGTCTGGAGCCCTGGTTGGCCCCGAGCAGGTCTTCCGAATGCTGACGCCCGGCGGGAGGGTCTCTATTCTCGGGTTGTATGACGAGCCGGTCTGCCTCGACCTGAACAATTACCTGACGTTCAAAGGTGCCACGGTCTACGGCATAACGGGCAGACGGATGTTCCAGACATGGGAGAAGACCACGGAGCTACTCGGAGACCTCGATTTCCGCGAGAAGATCGCATCGATAATCACTCACAAAGTGCCCATAAGAGATATTGATAAGGCAATGGAACTCATACACAGGAAGCAGGCAGGAAAGGTGTCGCTGCTTCCAGAATGGTGATCAGGATGGTTCCCAGAAGAGATCCGACAGGGTTCTTGCTGGAGGAATACAACGCATTGGTCAAGAAGGAGCTCGATTGGAAACTGCGCGTACTACAGGGTCCGAGCACGCCGCGGTGCGTTGTGGACGGAAAGAACGTGATAATGCTTTGCTCGAACAACTATCTCGGGCTGGCGAATCACCCGAAGGTGAAAGAGGCTGCGATCCAGGCGGTCATGACTCACGGTGCGGGCTCGGGCTCGGTACGCCCCATTGCGGGGAACATGGATCTGCACGTCGAGCTGGAACGCCGGCTGGCGAAGTTCAAGAACTGTGCGGCGTCCCTCGTGTTCCAGACAGGGTTCGCAGTAAACTCGGGGCTGATACCACAGCTGGCCGACCGTGGCGACCTCATAGTCAGCGACGAGCTCAATCACGGAAGCATAATTGACGGTGTGAGGCTTTCCCACGCAGATAGAGCGGTCTACAAGCATTGTGATACCGAGGACCTTGCCAGGATCCTGAACGAGGCCGAGGAACGGAATCCTCCTCCCAGGAGAATCCTCATCATAACCGATGGCGTGTTCAGCATGGATGGTGACATCGCCCCCCTCGACAAGATAGTGAAGCTGGCGAAGGACCACGGGGCGATGGTCTACGTCGATGACGCGCACGGCGAGGGGGTGCTCGGCGAAGGCGGCAGGGGGATAGTCTCGCATTTCGGGCTGAGCAGGAACGATGTGCATGTCGAGATGGGTACGTTCTCCAAAGCGTTCGGTGTGGTCGGAGGACACGTTTCCGGTAGCCGGGCGCTGATAAACTTCGCCTTGAACAAGGCCAGAACCTGGCTCTTGAGCGGCTCCCATCCGCCTGCCGTAGTCGCGTCGTGCATCGCCGCCATCGATGTGCTCGAGACCGAACCCCAGCATGTGCGCAATCTCTGGAAGAACACGGACTATTTCAGGAAGGAGCTGCAAAGGATAGGCTTCGATACTGGCGTCAGCAAGACCCCGATCATACCCGTGATAGTCGGGAAGAGCGCCGATGCGAAGCGGTTCAGCGCCCGCCTGTTCGACCTCGGGGTGTTCGCGCTCCCGATAGTCTATCCGATGGTCCCGGAGGACAAAGCCAGAATCAGGACGATAATGAACGCGGCGTTGACCCGGGAGGATCTCGACGAGGCGCTGGGGGCGTTCGAGAAGGCCGGCAAGGCGCTTAATCTAGTGTAAAACCTCTGCAATTACTGCGATCATCTGCGATCCCGCGGTTACAGGATTAGGCAGTCAACCTTCGCAAGACCTTCGAGACCTTGACTAGATAATCCTCTATGGCCTCGACCCTTATGGAGAGATCCTCCATCCTGTTCCTGATGTTCGAGAGCTCCGAGCTTATTTCGTCCAGCATCTCGGGGGATATTTTTGGCTGCCCGCCCTTCTCCGCGACGCTGGCGACAGCCTCCTTCAGCTCGTTCAGCTGGTTGCTCAGCTCCTTCAAGCGCTCGGCCGAGACGCCGCCGAGCTTCGCGGATTCCGATATCGCCGCGAGTCCCTTGTCTATTTTCCTGTCGGTAGTCGCGATGACCTTCGCCAAGCCGGCCTCTATCTTGGCATTTATCTTTTCCTCGAGCTCGTCATATGACTTCTTTATGCGCTCCTCGAGGTCCTCTATCAGATCCTCCTGCTCTTGGATCCTCGAAATGAGACCTGCGGACTCCTCGAGTTGCTGGGAGAGCTTTTCAAGCAGCTCTCTGTCGGGGATGTCGAGGACTATCTCGACCGGTGCGGCGGGGTAATCCTTCAATCCCTGTATCATCCTGAGCATGTCGGACTGCGGGAATCCCTTCTTTGCCGCCTCCTTTATCGGTGTCAGCTTAGCGAGTTGCGAGGCGATGGACTTCAGGGAGGCCCGGTTGGCCATGGCGACATTCGTCAACTCATCGACTATCTTTTCCAGATGCAGGCTAGCCTGTGCTATCTCGTTGCTCTCGAGCGCCCTGATATCGTTCAGCGCGTCCTTCGCCCCCTTCCGCTTCGCGTCCTCCACTGCGGCTCCTTCGTGCGCGTAGACGGTTACGAGATGATCTACCCCCGAGACGACCTTCCCCTCGACGTAGTTCCAATCGCGATCCGTGACGATTATGTTCTCCTTGTCCGACTTCTGGAACAACATGCAGAAACAACCGTTCGGGAGAAGGGCCACCTCGATATCGTAAGGGGCGTTCTTCGCGAAGTTCGGCAGTTCATCCGGCTCTTCCTTCTCGATTGTGCTCATGTATGATTCCATGTACGCCTTGGCGTAGTTAAACAGATCCTGCTCTGTCGGGAGCGTCCGTTTCTTCTCATCAGTCGTTTTCTTTTCGATTTCCATCTTGACCATGACCTGCCTTTGCCCCTGTTCTACTCAGCAAGATAGAGTAGCACCGGTCTCACCTTATATTCTTATCTTGTCGGGAGAGTTCCTATCATGCTCCGATAACGGGACATACCCTGCTCGAATCTGCCCTCTCGATTAAAAGAGCGAAAGTGTGATATTTGAATTATTGAGAGCCAAATGTAGAGGTTGATTATCATTGATAAGATGGATTTTCGTTCCGCAACAACACGAAGGGCGATACCGGGCATTGAACCATTCGCATGATAGCGAGTCTCGCGGATATAGTCCGAGCATCCAGTACTGGACGATTGACCGGCACTTAACATGGAAAATCAGTTTTGATAATACTCGTTGATAATGACCCAGCGCGAAAAGACTTGCGATTTTTCTGCTACTGGACGTAATTCTCACGGCTGAGACATGAACCAGCAAGATTATATATCGTGGAAACGGTATAATTACTGGGATGAGGTAATACGAGCGAGTTCGATATTGCGCAGCTCCTTATGGATGAGTACAACATGAAGATACTCGCGGCTACTTCTCATAAGGCGAGAAGCGCGAGGGAATTGGCTTTCATGTTCGACATCCCACTGGCGAGCTGCTACAGGAAGCTGAGAGAGCTTACCGCGGCCGGGTTACTCAGGGTGGAAAGCACAGAGCTCACGATCGACGGCAAGCGTTACAAGACCTACAGATCGCAGGTGAATTGCGTCACCCTTGTGTACGAGAGGGGGAAGGTGCGGATGAAAGTCGACATGCACCTACGACAACCCCTCGAGATCGAGAAGAACATGGCGATGCCGGTTCAGAGACAGGAGACGAACGGAATCTCGCAGTGAGGAAAGCGCTTTTTTGCGCGATGAACTCGCGACGACCTTATCTTCCTCAGATGCCGTAGAAGTTCTTCAGGTCTTCCTTGAATTTCTGGATCATCTGCTCGAGCGAGTTCAGCTTGTCTCTATCGACGTTGATCCCGGCTATCTTCATTATGAATAGGAGGGACTTGAGATGGTCGTCCGCCGACAACCTCCAATCATCGACCTTCTTGTACGACACGTTCGGAGATATATCGCCGGGCAAGATTTCCTTGGCCTCTTCCTGCGGCATGTATTTCGTCACGTCCTGCATCTCTCCCCGGGCATAGGAGAGTATCTCGGTCTTCACCTCGTCCGATATCCATCCAATGTCCCTGTAATAGTCGAGCACGAGCGATAGTCTGTCCCTGACGGTCCTCTCGAGCAGAAATTCTATCCATCTCATGACGAGCACAAGGGTGAGATAATCGTGTTTTATGTGCGTCAAGAAGGGTCTCTTGCCACCGATAACGCCCTCGCTCGATTCCGCAGGGCTTTCGGCTTTCGGCAGTTCCCCGGGTTCGAATGCCGGCGGCTTTACGGTTACCTTGATCTCGGCCGGCTTGCTTTCGTCTTCCGGTTGCGATATTCTCTTCCCCGGGACGAACTCGGGCAGTTCCATCAATGCCATCCTGGCATTGGTCGAAACTTTCGGTCCTCCTTCCCGTTTTCGAGGCTGGAATACGGGGATCTTCTCGGAATCGATCAGTCTGACCGCCTCTCTGCGCTCCTTCCGTGTGTATGCAGGTCTTGTGAATCTCGGTATCTCGTCCTCCTCTTCCTCAGATCCCTCGGACAGCTCTTCCTCTTCAGGAGGCTCCTCGGGCCGCTTCGCCTCCTCGGCTCGAGTCTCGTATATTGATATCAATTTTTTCATCGTCTCTTCTATCTCATCAAGTTGCTTCTGTAGCTGGCTGGATTCGTCTTTTATGCTATGCAGCTCGCTGTCAACATGGTTTATCTTCTCGTCCATCTCCTCGATTTTCTCAGGCAGCTCTTCGGGCAGCTCCTCGGAAGGCTTCTCGGAAGGAACCCGACCGGGGCCGTCGAGCTGAATGAGCTCGTCCTCGAGGCTCGCTATATCGGGGAGAAGCGTCTCCTCGGCCTCGATCTCCTCGAGGGCGTCGCTTATAGAGCTCTCCTTGCGTCTCTCCTTGTCTTCCTTCTTCGCGAGCTTCCGCTCTACCCTTACCACCTTATCTTTCGGGCCTTTCCAGAAGAATCCGCCGAATTTCACCATCTTCATCACGGAGCTAGATTTTCAGATGCGTATCCTCTACCGCTTCCAGTGATATCATCCGCCGACTCTGACTTAAACGCATCTCCCGAAATCTCGATATATAGATTCTCTCCTGAGATTATATTTTGATTATACATCTAGTTCTCAATCAGTGATAATTACTTTTTGGAATCGGGAGAGAACGATTATCCGCCGAGAACCAGAATCAATTGAGGATGGCCGCCTCCGATCGGGTCATTCGCATCCAGTGCCACTCACAGTCTACCTCGATTGAGATACTCCCCTTCTTGATTGCAACGAGCTACTGGTTTGCTGCTCTCTTCTCTCGGGAGCCGCGATGCAGAATCGGAGAGCCAGGAAATGCCAGGCTTGAGCCCGTGGTGAAAGCAGCCATACCATCAGTTGAAAGCAAGCATTGCCGTCCTTGCAACAATCCTGAAACGCAAACGTTTAATCAAATTGAGAATCTACCCTGCTCAGAAGAAGGGGGGATATCCTGAGCCTTCTGAACTCCAAACACATCACGAAGAAGGTCGTGCTCCTGGGCGACTCGGCCGTCGGGAAGACCTCCCTGGTCAGAAAGTATGTAATCGACGTATTCGATGACAAGTATATCGCAACGATCGGGACGAAGGTATTGAAGAAGGAAATCGAATATAAGCTGCCGACAAGGACAATATTCCTGACGCTTATGATATGGGATATCCTCGGCCAGAAGGATTACAAGAGCGTCAGAACGTCGGGCCTCAGAGGGGCGGACGCGGCGATACTTGTGGGCGATCTCACCAGACCTGAGACCATCTCCTCGATCTCCGAGTTCTGGTACCCTGAGGTCGAGTCGCTCGAGGGCGATGTCCCCAAGATCGTGATCGGCAACAAGCTGGATCTTGTAAGCGACATCGAGCAGGCAAGGTCGGCGCTCCAATTGGTAGCCAGCGAGGTCGATGGTCCGTTCTTCCTCTGCAGCGCGAAGACCGGGGAGAACGTAGAAAGGGCGTTCCTTTCGGTTGCGGAGCTGCTGATAGGAAAGGCGTCCGAAGAGGCGGAGGAGAAGCTTGATGATAAGACACTGACACTCACAAGAGCGCTCGATTATATAATGAGCGATTTCTGCGATCAATTAGGCGACCTGGGAAAGGGGATGGAATCGCTCGAGAAGGTGTTCACGAAAGCGAAAGTCGATATCAGCTCACCTACTAAGGAATCGCTGTTCGAGGTGATCGAGCTCCTGTCCGAGATCGAGAAGGACAGGCTGGGCAGAGAGGTGGCGGAGGTCAACAAGCTTCGTCGCTGGAAGATGCTTGAGGAACTGGAGCATCCCGGATAATGAGCAGGCTCACTCGGGCTCCCGCCGTTCTTTGCGTTCATTCCTTTGTTGGTTCTTCGGCGGCTTCGAGTTCTCGGCTACGAAATCGTTCAGGACTATTTCTATTCCCGCGAGCTCAGCCGCGGAATCCCCGGAGAAGTTCTCTATCCTTGTCCCGTATATGTTCTCTATCCTCGTCATAAGGGCCGAAAGACGCCTATCGATATCCCGTGGAGGAGCCCCAGAATAGGTGACGGCGAGGAACGAGTTCCTGCCGCGATGTAACAGAACCGAATAGTCCTTGAATTCGAATCTCCTCATACCCTGCTCCTCCCGCTTGAAGGATTCGTCAACGAAATCCAGGATCGCCGTCAACATGCCGCTGAACACGTCATCGTCAACCTTCACCCCGGCGCCGTATTGGCATCTCGCGAGCAGCAGGCCGTTATTATGTATCAGCATCAGGTCATGGATCACGAACGGCCCTTTCAGTCTCCTGCTCAGGAAAATGAACGACAGGAGACCTGCGAGGGCCGATATGGTCCCTATCAGCCACCAGAGATATATTTGCTCCGCCTGCCTGGTATCCTCGGTGTTTGCGAGGACAATGACCGTCACGGTCGTCGAATTGACGCCTCCGTCGAGGTCCCTCACGAACACCGTAAGACGGATGGTCGTGGAGTTCGCAAGGCCTGTGTACCCGCTCGGGAATAGGAAATACATCTTGCCAGAAAGTCCATGGGCATATTCTGGCATGTTCGTGCTCAGGAGCAATACCTCTTTTGGGTCTTCAACGTCCGAGATGTTCTCCGAGATGTCGATAACAGTCTCCTTCCCGGTCGTCACATATATCGGTCCGAAGGAGGAAATGCTCGGGATATCGTTCACCGGTATCACCGTCAATCTCACGGTCATCTCCGCGAACGCCAGAGAGCTGTCCGATGCTCTGATGGTCATCTTCGTCTCGCCGAACCAGTTCGGAGATTGCCTGAAGTCGATGCGGACAACCGACCCCTCCATTACGATTTGGGCAGTGACGTTATGATCCCATACTTTGACCTGATAGGTCAACATCGCGTCATCCTCATCATAGAATCAGTCCGAGAGACTTCCGATCAAGGGATACGATAGCGGGTTATCCTCTTCGAAGCTCCAATCCGGCAACATATGACACCCAGGAGGATGGTCATTACCCACTATGATTTTGAACGAGCACTGCGCCGTTGACGTCCCGTCATAAGCGGTGAGCAAGACATGATAGGTCTGCCCTTGCGCGGAATATGGGAAGAGAATGCACATCCAGCGGCCATCGAAATAGATAAGGTCCGAGCTCAAATTCGTCGTGAATCTCAGTTCCGATATTGGCGTGTCGGGATCCTGGACGTATGTCACGAGATCCAGTCTATACTCGGAATCGTATCTCACAATGAGATCCGGGATTTGCCTGATGATTGGCGGGTCGGAGCCTTTCAGGACGGTTATCGTTATCGTGTCCTCTGCCCTCGCATTGTCTGGGTCTATCGCCCTGAAGGTCGCCTCCTCGACCCCATACCAGTCATTAGGCGCGAGGAAGCTTACCAGTCTCGTCTTCTGGTTTATTATGATTGTCACATGCACGTTGCCGACCGCGAAGAACATGGTCGTGTCATCGATATCTGAGAAATAGTCCGAGAGGTTGAATAGATTAATCTTCAGCTCGCCCTGTCTCATGACAACGTCCGGGAGTGGCTTGATGAGTCTAGGCGGATAATCCGCTGATACGAGGACATTGAAACTCGTAGATGAGGATGATTGTCCGTCATCGACGACTATCGTGAATCTGACGATGGTTCCGTTCAGCGCTTTCGGAAGCAGGAAGGTTGCGTTCAGGTGCTTGAAGGTGACATACGACGAGTTCGGGCCGACTGAGGATAGATGTAGATCGCTCAGGGGGTTATCTATGTCGGACACGTACGGCGTGAGATTCAGCACGTAGGGATCATCGTAGTGCACGGTGAAGTCTGAGATCGATCGTATAATTGGCGGGTCGTTGACAGGAGCGATGATAACATTGAAATCCTGTCTTGTCGACCTTCCCGTTGAATCGACCACGACCAGCGTCAAAGAATCGGTGCCGAAGACGTCCTTGGGCACGGACAATTGCATGTTCATGTTCCCGGTCTTATTTTCGAGACCGACGGTGACGAAGCTCTCGTTTATGACAAACCACCGGAGATTGCTTGCCGGCTCATTCGGATCTGAGATATAGGGGGATAAATCGACGGACCACGGAGGAGTATCTTCGTTCTTGTACTGGTCAGGGATTTTCGGGGATATCACCGGCGGTAGCTGTGGGGGAAGCGCTCTTACTGAGACATAGAATGTCCTTTCCGCCCAAAGCTCACCGTCATCCACCCTGAGGACAAATTTAACAGTTGTGCCGTTCAGCTCCTGAGGAAGAAGAAACGTTCCAACCAGGCCGTTCATCGTGACGAAGGAGGCGTTGGCTCCCATAATGGTGAGGTTAAGGAGATTTCTGGGTGTTTCGATATCACTCACATACACTGAGAAATCGAAGGCGAAGGAGACCTCGGGATCCACGGAAAAAGTTGGTATCGTATTGATAATCGGCGGATCGTTCATGGGCAGGATGGTCACATTGAAATCCTGGCGACAGCTCATTTCAGTGGAGTCTACAACTACTAACGTCAATGTGTCTATGCCGTTGACGTTAATCGGTATCGACAGGGTCATCATCATGTTCCCGGTAACGTTTTCCCCCGCGATAGCCACCATGCTCTCGTTCAGTACATACCAGCGAAGCATCGATTGAGGATCGTTCGCGTCGCTGATGTACGAAGAGAGATCTATGTACCAGGGAGGAGAATCCTCGGGGACGACCTGGTCCGGAATTCTCGGCGAAATCACTGGCGGGACCAACGGGGTGGAATAGAGGACGTACGATACTATTGCCGATTTGATAACAGGTGTAAATGCGGAGGTGCTCGGATAATCTTTGCACCAGACATCTATTCTCAACCTAAGCCTGCCGGTCGATTTGTCGGCAATGCTGATGTCGCCATCGGAACCGACGGATACCCAGTTGGCGCCGCCGTTCGTCGAGAAATTCAAGGTTACCCATCCGCCATGGCTGTCATAGATGACCCAAGTTCTGTTCCATTTTTGTATGCTCTCAGACAGAACTGCATCGTTGGTAATAGCATATCCATGAGGCACGTATCTCAACCCGTAAGCGACGAGCTCATCAAGCGCAGGGGTAAGCGATGCGTTCGTCGTCGTCAGCGTGCTCCTGAGCTGTATGTATCTCGTATTTGCTGAAATCGCAGCGATACTCCCGTTCTCGTTCGGCTTAACAAATAGCCAATTGCTCCACGATGGGTCACCCGGGCTGGTACTGTTACCCACGCGATATTCGAAGACGATGTCCGTCGCGGCACTCTTATTCCAACGGGCGCTCAGGCCGGTCCAATGGGTGATCGACGCTTCCCCCAGGATGGTCGAGGTGAATATCCCTATGGAGACATATCTTGTGATCCGATATGTTATCGTCACTATCGGATGCCTTATCGGATTCGGGTTTTCGGTACTCGCAAAGGCCGCCAGGCCCTCTGAGCCATCGTTCGGGACAAGATAGATAGCATCCAGATAGGTTCTACCCGACGAAATCCAATCCGCAATTATCGTCGTGATATTGATCTCCTGCCATATCCCTGAGCCGGTCGTTTCAATGAGGTCAAACGCGGTCGAGACGAAATCCCCTCCGGGCGTTAACCATGTCGTCGAATCGGTTGCGTGTGTCCAATTGACCGCCATTATCGGCGGGTCAACCGGAGTTGTTTCAACTTGCAACCTTCGGACACCATCATGCGAGTTGATCGGTCTTAACGAACTCCCGAGAGTGTTGTCCCTCCCTCGCATCCTCCAATCGTAGGAAAAGCCCGGGAGTCTCATCACGGTGAGGTTCATATCCGAGAGCGTGATCATCTCGAGTGTCGCATCGCCGTCCAGGTCTGCAATAACAGGCGCGTTGTCGATCTCGTCCGTCGCCTTGTTGAATGAGACAGTCACGTTCCCGAGATACGTGCCTGAAGCGCTGATGATGTTGACCTTGGCCGATGTATCGCCTATCAAGATCTCCTGTATCCCGTCACCGGTCACATCGGCGAGCGTGATGGCTCCGTACGAGTAACCAGGTAATCGCAATTTCCAGAGCTCAATGCCGAGGCTCGATATCATTGCTACCCAGCATTTCGTGTTCTCTCTTGCGAGAACGACGGTCTCATTCAGCCCATCGCCGTTCAAGTCGCCGACAGCTAGCCCATCTGAAAATCTGACGGACGTCGCATTAGAATAGGCAAACAGGAGTTCGTCAGTTGCTCCATTTACGGCAAATAGATGGCTTGAAGGTATGTTCTCTCCAAGCAAGACGTCATCAATCGAGTCACCATTGATATCTGCGACGCCCATGGTCTTTCCGAAATCGCTACTTGAGAAGTCTCTCGTAAGCAACAGATTCCCCAAATAGTCGTAAAAATTCAGTCGTCCGCTCCATAATCCTGCGGCAATCTCAAGACCGGCAGATGCGTTGAAATCCCCTATCGCGAGCTCTTTCACAGTAGCGCTCGTGGTTATCTGCCAATTGATCCCTCCCGTATTGCCGTTAATGCATGCTATCGTTGCGCTAGCCGCCTGGCAAGATAGAATGATCTCCTTCACTCCATCGTTATTCAGGTCCGCGACTGCGGGCATTGCCTGCCCGCTATAGCCCGGGACCGTGTACATCGGAAGCAGGTTACCTGAGGAGTCTAGGACCTTCAGGCCGTCATTCTTCGAGGCGAACAGGATTTCGACGGATCCGTCGTTGTTCACATCGGCCGCGACCAATGGGTGCTCAAGGTTCTCCTTTGCCGGTGTTTCGTAGGTCCATAGCAGATTACCTGTGAAAGAATATGCCGCGACTCTCGGGTTTTTAGGAAGGCTATCAAATACGATGATCTCAAGCACCCCGTCTCCGTCCAGATCCGCGAGCACTGGGGTGCAATCGATATCGCCGACTTGCTTGTGCCATACCAAGGTCGGCGATGGGCTGACAGCCCTGTATGAAGGAATCGATGATCCCGAGCTGCGCAATCTCAGGCTGAAGCATTTCGACTCGAGCGGCCCGATAGTCACCGGGAACCCTATCCGGAGCGAGATGCTATCATTGTCGACCCGCGTCCAGCTGAGTATCCTGCTGGGATACTCTCTCCCCTGGCTATCGTATAATATCAGCTGTGCATCGGGATTAGCGATGCTCATGTTCCGCACGATGATATCCGCCAATACGGGCTCATTCGTTCGCCTAACGGCCTCGGTCTCGTTGACCCAAATCATTGCGAGCGTGCCATTCCAGTTCCCACTGCCCTCGGACCAGTCGCTCGTACCTGCATGAACCGAGCTCCCTCCAGGATATGTGCTGCTCTCCTGGTATATGGAGAGTCTCGCATCTATCAGCTGTGCATCCCATGGTATCTCCGCCAGAATAGACGGATCGATGGCAAGCAGAGACCTGTATGAGCGATTTTCCGCATCGTTTCCGACCAAAAGGTATGGCTCGGAGCCGTGAGAAATCTCAGGAGTGCTGTTCTCGATGTAACTGTCTTTCGAATTGCTGTCATCGAGCGTCAGGGAGATTTGGAACACCTCCGGCGCCAGCTTCTGTAGTCTCAGGATGCCGGGTATTGTCGAGGCATCCAGGTTGACAAGAGTGCCGTTCTTGAAATCCTGCTCCGTCGACACCTGATAGGAGATATTCGAATGGAGCAGTCGCAAAGAGCCGTTCTCTATTGTCACGCCACTCAGGATGTAATCAGAGGAATCGGAGAAGTCCCAGACGAACTGCTTGTCGATAGGCCCAACCTCAACGAGTGAGGGGTCAGCGGACGCGATAGGAGGGCATGTGATGAGGAGCACGAGAAATATCGAAACGGGCACCGTGAGAATATCCGTATCCCGCTGTCCTCTACTGCCATCGAGATGCATCGCCCTGAGTTCCCCCGCTGGATAGGCGCAGCTGATTCTCGTTCAGCTCAAGTAACCATGCTTATCAGTCAGAGAACTCTATTTAAGGAGAATCGCGAGAGTATCAGCGCTGATAACACGTATGAGATTTGACGAGAATCCGCCAACGAGCAGCGATTGCGTCTTCCGAGCTAGGCTTTTTATAATGGAACGCGGTCAGATGAACCGGTAACGGATGATAAAGCGACATACTCTGGAGATAACCCTGGAGCGATTGGCCAAGCCCGAGAAGCCAAAACCGGAGCTCGAGCAGTACACGACCCCCGCCGACGTTGCCGCTGATATGCTCTGGATTGCGCTGTCGAACGGCGATATTCAGGGCCGTAGGGTCGTCGATCTCGGCTGCGGTAACGGCATCCTCGGCATAGGTGCGGCTCTGCTCGGGGCCTCTTCGGTACACTGCTACGACGTTGACCCGAGGATGGTCGAGCTCTGCAAACAGAACGCAGCTGCGGCGGGGGTCAACGTCATCGCCGATGCGGAGGACGCTTTATTGGTCGATGGCGAATTCGACACGGCCATCCAGAACCCGCCGTTCGGTGCTCAGAACCCCGGAGCGGATCGTCCGTTCATAAGGACAGCCGTGCGGATCGCCAAGGTTGCATATTCGCTGCACAACGCCGAGACCATAGGGTTCGTGATGAAGTTCTGTGAGGGGCTGAATGCTGACGTTCTCCACATCAAAAACTATAAGTTCAAGATACCTTACATGTTCGAATTCCATAACAAAAAAGCAGAATTCGTATATGTCTCGCTGATTCGCATTGTTCCGAGAAGGTGATGTTTCTGTCCAACGGAAAAGGATCATGCAGAAAGGTTCTTCCCGGAGAACCGGTCGCCACGGCGGAGGAATACCTGGCTGGCTTCGGGACCTATGAGCATGACGGTATAATATATGCCAGTGCGATCGGTGTTCTCGATCTCGACAACAAGAACAAAGTCGCCAGACTAAAATTCGACAATCCTCCCATGGCGGTCGCCGTTGGGGACCGCGTCTTCTGCGAGATCACGGAGGTGAGGCCAGCCATGGTCGGATGCGAGATCATCGCGATAGAGGGCAGCTCCCGCGGCGTCACCGGGGAAACAGAAGCGACCATACATGTCAGCAGGATATCGAACAGGTATGTCGAGGACGCTTCCAGGGAGTACAGGATAACGGATATCGTAAGAGGAGAGGTGGTTCAGGCTCGGCCATCGATCCAGCTGACGACCGCGAGCGCGCACTATGGCGTCGTGTTTGCCAGATGCCGGACCTGTCGGGAACCGCTCGAGCGGCAGCAGGGGAACAAGCTCTACTGCCCGAAATGCGACAGAACGGAGTATAGAAAGGTAGCGGATGACTACCGCGAAGTCAAGTTTTAGTCACGCGACGACTTGATTGATGGAAAAGGCTTTATTACAGGCGGGGTATTAGTAGTTCAGAGGCATGTGATGCCAAACGATAACGCAGAGCTTCTCGCGGAGATCAAGCGGCTCAGGGAAGAGCTGAACCAGATGCGAGAAATCGTCAACATGCTGCTGAGCGTCGTCATGGATGAGTCCGAGGAGGAGGACGAGTACGAGTACGAGCCCGTCTTCCTGAACGACGATCCCAGAGGGCGCTTCAATTTGTACAACTGACCGCTTTCGCCGCGCTGGTCATCAGAATTCGTGCCCAACAGCTAGCGCTATAATGGACGAATGGTTTATCCGAGGGCATAAGATTACGACATCGAATCCAATGGCGACACGCAAGATGATTCTCCTGATCTCGGGCGGGATCGACTCGCCGGTGGCCGGATATCTTATCGGAAGGCAGGGCATCGGATTGGTAGGCCTTTCGGCGTTCATCAATCCGATCGGCGACAAAGAGCATGTCGAAAAGATCTCTGCACTCATCGCCCAGCTTTCAAGGGCGATAGGGCAGGAGATCCCGCTCTACACCTTCGATCAGAGGATTGCGCTCGAGAAATTCTCAAGGTCTTCAAAACATAAATTGACCTGCGTGTTGTGCAAGCGCATGATGCTCAGGATAGCCGAACGGCTCAACAATCGCCTGGGTGGCGCGGGGATAATAATGGGCGATTCGCTCGGCCAGGTAGCCTCTCAGACGCTTCAGAACATGAACGTCATAGAGCGTGCAGTGGAGGTGCCAGTTATCAGGCCGCTCATAGGGTTTGACAAGGTGGATATTGTCAGGCTCGCGGAGAGGATAGGGACATATGATATATCGAATCTGAAAGCACCCGGATGCGCGTTCCTGACACGGAGACCCGTTACAAAGGCGGATCTCGATGAGGTCCTGCAGACAGAAAGGATGCTGGGGATCGAGAAGCTGACGGACATGCTCGAGGCGAGCTTGAAAAGGGTGTTCCCGTGAGATACGTGCTTGATACGACCGCGCTTTTTAACGCCAAGGATTTCCCTATAGACTTCGAGATATTGATCCCGCAGGGGGTGCTGGATGAGCTGATCGGTTGGGGAATGAGCGAGAGGATAAGTATGCTCGTTGGCGTGAGGATACATGTCCGATCGCCCTCAAAGTCGGCTGTCGCCGAGGTCATGAGGGCGGCAGAGAAGACGGGGGACGTTGACCGTCTCTCCCCTACAGATATCCAGGTGCTTGCGCTCGCGCTCGAGCTTGGTGCGCCCATGATCTCGGATGACTACTCTATCCAGAACGTCGCGCGCTCGTTGCGGATAACCTGCCTGCCGATGGAGACGCAAGGCATCAAGAAGATCTATTATTGGAAGTACGTCTGCCGCGGCTGCGGAAAAGAGTATGAAAGGCGCGTTTCCGAGTGCGATGTCTGCGGGAAGGAATTGATACCGAGGAAGTACCGAGTCGAGGACTTGGAGGATCAGAAGAGATAGAACACCCTCTTGCAGAGGATCGCCCTCTCCAGACCTCGGAGGCCGAGCAATCTCATCGCAAGCTTCAACCTCCTATCGTTCTTGAAGAATGCGTCTGCCAGAGCCTTCGTCCTCGCGGAGTTCCTCAGGGGAGTCAGGATCTGCCTCTTCCATTCCCTCTCGTAGTCGGAAACCTCGCCCGAGCCTCTGAGGCAGTTCGTGATGGTCCTGCCGGCAATCCTGCCGCAGATCATCGCAATGGGTATACCTCCACCGTTTGTCGACATCACCTGCCCGGCTGCGTCACCGACGAGCACGCAGTTTCCCGAGACGGTTCTTTCGATAGGTCCGGAAATGGGTATCTGTCCGTAGGCGAGCTCCGAGGCCTCAAGCTCGAATCCCGAAAGGAACCTCTGCATCAATACCGACAAGGGAGCGTCGCAAAATTCCTTTTGGATACCGAGACCTACGTTCGCGCTGGTCTTCTTCGGAATTATCCAGGCATATCCGCCAGGTGCGATGTTCCCGAAATACATCTTCACCGAACTCCCGAACGTGCCCTTGGCCTGTGCCGATACCGCCTGGCTGAGCTGCTTCGGCTCAGGCAAGCCCAAGGTTTTTCTTACCCTGGACAGCGGGCCGTCCGCACCCACGAGGAACTTGAACTCCACCTCGCCAGTGGACGTGTTCGCGCGATTTCGGGATATCATGCCTTTGAACTCCGTGTCGAGCATCAGCCCCGCACCCGCTTTTTCAGCCCTTCGCCAGAGGCTCTTATCGAACCCCCTCCTGTCAAGAGTCAGTCCGCGGAACTCCATCCGGTAGTGTATGCCCGCCGGGCCGAACAGCTCGATGCTATCCGTCTCCCTCTCTATCAAAGAGCCCTCGATATCGAAGAGGTCGCCATATGCTTCGCTTCTCGGCAGTATTCGTCTCAGCTCGTCCGTGGTCGGCAGGAATTCCCCGCACTGCACAGGATATCCCAATTCCTTCCTCCGGTCTATCGCCAGCACCGAGTGACCCGCTTCCGCGATTTCCCGAGCGGCGCAACTGCCCGCAGGCCCAGCACCGACTATGAGAACATCGACCTTCAAACGGACTCACCAACGGCCTACATGGCCCTATTGACAACGAGATCCGTCAGCTCGAACAGCTTGTCGCGATATTTCGACGGCGGGACGGACTCGAGATATTCCTTTGCGCCCTCTGCATATCCCCTCGCGATGCCGATCGCCTCATCCACAGCCCCATTGCTGCGGACGATGTCGATGCACTCTCGAATCAGAGTTTGATCCGGCGTTTCGGAACGGAATAGTTCCAAGAGGCGCTTGTAGAGCCCCTTGTCCTTGTCCTTTGCGAGAATCACGGGGAGGGTTAGATTGCCCTCACGGAGGTCCGAGCCGACAGGCTTTCCAAGCCGCTTTTCATCCCCCGTCAAATCCAGGACGTCGTCGATTATCTGAAAGGCGATTCCGAGATTCAGGCCGTACTCGCCGAAGTTACGGACATCCTCCGCGTGCCCTTTCGCGAGTATCACGCCGAGCTGAGCGGCGGTCTTAATCGGTGAGGCGGTCTTACCCTCGATGATCTTCAGGTACTGGTCCACGGACAGCTTCGGGTCTTTCCTGTGGCCGTACTGCATCATCTCTCCCTCTGCTACCTGGGTCGTCGTGTTCGCGACGAGCTCGACGATTTTCTTTCCGAAGGTGCCACCGATATAGAACGCTCTCGCAAACAGGAAATCGCCGGTGACGATCGCCTCATGGAGCCCGAACTCCCTGTAGGCAGCCTTCTTTCCTCTCCTGATCTCCGCGCCGTCGTTGATGTCATCATGGATGAGTGTCGCAGAGTGGATCAGCTCCATCGCGGAGGCGATATCTATTAGCCTCTCGAGCTCGTTTCCGTGCATCGCGTGATGAGAAAGTATCGCCAGGGTCGGCCTTAGCCTCTTCCCGCCGGCCTCGATGACGTACAGGGATGCCGATGTCAGAAGTTCCTGAGAAGAGCTGACGAGCTTCTTCATCCTCTGCTCTACCATCTCGAGCTCGGCATCGATCCCGAGGTCCCAAGAATTCGCGCTCATTCAGACTCCTCTTATGAGGGAATTCATACTTAACACTAGCCTCGGTCTTTGCGTTCTGACCTGTATGTCTGGCATGCCCTCTCATTCGCGGTCTACCCGCCGAGCAACGCGCCCGCCGCGCCCAAGGCCGCTTCGAGGAACGGCTCGGGATATACGCCGATGAGTATCGTCGCGATCATCGCGATCAGGACAACCAACATCACCGAAGCGGGTATCTTGAGCTTTCCTGGTTGCTCTGCCGGGTTCACGTACATGTACTTAATTATCTTGGCGTAATAGAACAGGCTCAGCGCGCTGTTCAGAATACCCGCAACGGCAAGCCAGATCAGCCAGGAGTACTCTCCGGCCGCGCCGAAAACCGCGGCGGAGAACAGCACGAACTTGCTGTAGAAGCCTGCCAGCGGAGGTATCCCTGCTAGCGAGAGCACGAATATCGCCATCGCGAAAGCGAGGACAGGGGAGCGCTTGCTCAGCCCGTTGAAGTCTCTCAGGTCTTCTCCAAGGCCGACCACGGCAAGTGCGACAAGAACAAGGAACGCGCCTGACTTCATCGCGGCATGGGTTATAACGTGAAGTATGCCACCGGCGACTGCGTAGTCCGCGATTCCGGGGACGGCGGCGACAGGTATTGCTATCAGTATATAGCCTGCCTGGGCGATGCTGGAGTACGCGAGCATCCTCTTGACGCTCGTCTGCTGTAGTGCGATGACGTTGCCCACGGTCATCGTCAGTATCGCGATTATCCCAATGGCGACGTCCCACTCGACCTTCACCGCGATCAATGCCACCAGGAAAAGCTTGAACAGCGCGGCGACCCCCATCTTCTTCGACCCGGCGGCAAGCAGCGCGCTTATCGTCGTCGGGGCGCCCTCGTATACATCCGGAGCCCACATGTGGAAGGGCACCGCGGCGATCTTGAACCCCAGCCCGACAATCACGAGGGCTATCCCGAGCAGGACGATCGGATCGAAAGGCCCGCCTGCGATTATCGACGAGCCCAGCTGTCGCAGGTTCGTGCTCCCTCCCGCACCATATATCATCGAGAAAGCGAACAGGGTTATCGCGGAAGAGAACCCTCCCACGATGAAGTACTTCATCGCGGCTTCTGTGGATCTCTTTACGGTCTTCTGGAACCCGGTCAACGCATAGGAAGATATGCCCGCTATTTCAAGCCCGACGAATATCACTATTAGATCCGCCGCGGTCGCCACGAATGACATCCCGGTGACCGCGATCAGGAGAAGCGCATAGTACTCCCCGTGATGCTTCTCGTCCTTAATGTAGGGCGGAGAGGCGTATGCGACGAGTCCGCCCACGAATACGAACACTATCGTGAACAGCTCGGAAAACGCGCCGATCTCGAACACCTGTGTGGCCGGCGGAGATGCCCAGAAGAGGAACGTAACGAGGCCCCTGGTTTCAGGTACGAGTGCCAGCGTCTCTAAAATGCCGACTATGCCCAACCCTATCATTGCCCAGTAGGCGATTCCCCGGCGCATCTTGAGCCACAGGTCGAGTGCCGGGCATACGAGCGCGAAGAGCAGCAGGATTATCTGAGGCAGCATGACGGAGAAGTACTCGATTGTGGTCGTCACTCAGCCCACCCCCAGCCCGCTCAGGATGATGCTGACCGCATCTCCTATCCTGCTCATCATTATCGATGGGAATATGCCGAACAGCGAGATGAGCGCGACCAGTATCGCCATCGGCACGGCCTCGTACCAGTTCGCGTCGTGTATCTCGGTCGTGTCGATTCTGGTCGTCAGGGGGCCGAACATGGATCTCTGGAGCGCCCATAGATAATATCCGGCTGTTATCGCGACGCTCGCGATGGGGACGAGTATCCACAGCCCCCAGCTCTGGAATATCGAGTAGAATATCATGAACTCCGCGGGAAAGCTCACCAGGCCTGGTAGGCCCAGGGACGCGAGGAATCCCGCGGTCATCAGAGTGGCCAGCTTCGGCATTTTCTGCGAGATCCCGCCCAGGCTCTGGATTATCCTCGTCCCGCAGTGGTGCTGTACTACGCCGCAGGACATGAACAGGACTGCTGTCACGAGCCCGTGCGCGAACATCTGGAAAACGCCCGCGATCATGCCGACCGGGCCGAGGGTTGCAAATCCGACCATGACAAATCCCATGTGGCTAACCGAGGAGTACGCAACCATTTTCTTCAGGTCACGCTGGGCGAGACAGACGATTGCCGCATAGAGTATGCTCACGATGCCTATCACCGCCATGAGAGGCGAGAAGGCGCTCGCGCCTTCGGGAAGCGTGGGAATTGCGACCCTTATCAACCCGTAGCCGCCCATCTTCAGGAGCAGCCCGGCAAGCAGCACAGAACCCGCTGTCGGTGCCTCGACGTGCGCGTCCGGAAGCCAGGTATGGAACGGAACCATTGGCATCTTGACGCCAAACCCGAACAAAAAGGCCCCAAAGGCGATTATCTGGAAGGTCGTTGCGAAGCCGGGAGCGATGTGCCCGAGCTCGATCATGCTGAATGTATTCGCTCCTGCCTGGAAGTATATCGCCATTATCGCCAGGAGCATCACAAGGCTCGCGACATGCGTGTATATGAAGAACTTGATTGCCGCATAGTCCTTGTTTGGTCCCCCCCAGATACCTATCAAGAAGTACATCGGTATCAGGACGATCTCCCAGAAGATGTAGAACACGAAGTAGTCAAGCAGGACAAATACGCCGGTTATGCCGACCTGCATGATGAGCATGAGCCCGAAGTACTCTCTCGGCCTTGTCGTTACGTCCCAGGAGAACAGGATGGAAAGGAACGTCAGTAATGGCGTTATCAGCAATAGCGGCAAGCTTATGCCGTCTATCCCGACGGTGTACGACACGCCGAGGCTGGGTATCCATTGATACGACTCGTAGAACTGCGGATCGGCAAAGTTCTCACCGGCGGGTAACGCCTCTCCCCATTGGAACGCCAACAGGACCAGGATGCTCAGGATGACCGGTATGCCGGAAAATATCAGGCTGAGCCATCTGATGACGGTCATCGATCTTCCGACCGTGAATACCAAGATTGCGCCGATAAGCGGGAAGAGGATCATCAAAGTGAGTACTGGCATGCCCTGGAGCAAGTCCTCGAACATCTCCTATCTCCCTCCTCCGAACAGCACGAGGAACAGGATAAGCAGGCATGCGCCTAGCAGTATCACGGCGACGTACGTCTGCACATACCCCGTCTGTCCGCGTCTCAGTATCTCGCCCGTCTTCCTGCTCAGCCAGGCGATTCCGTTTATCGCTCCGTCTATCACGTACCTGTCGAATATGTCCGCTACGAGGGACATCCCGTAGACAATGTTGTACGCGAACGCGTCATAGAACCAGCTGATGTAGTATCTGTTCGCGAGCAGCCTCTGCATCCTTCCCGCAATACCTTTCGAGAGGTTCGCGACGGACCACTTGCCTTTGTAGTAGATCATGTAAGCGGTCAGAAGGCCTATTACCGAGACTATCAGGGACGCGTACGTAAGCGGGCTGGAGAATATCTCGACCAGCTGCTCCACGGGATCGACTGCTTCGACCACGACATTGCTACCTATGGATGCGATCGACTCAGACATGAACGAGAAGAATCCCGATCCGATGAACATCGCGAATCCCGAGCCGACGGCGAGAGATGCGAGTATGATCAGGGGCCAAGTCATTACGCGCGGGGATTCGTGCACGTGTCCTTCCGATCTCTGCGTCCCAGAGAACGCCATGAACCACATCCGGAACATGTAGAACGCCGTCATGAATGCGGTCGCGACGCCCATTATCCAAAGCAGCAGGAAGACGTCGTTGTACGCGGCGGCGTTCTCGTACGCATGGAAGGTCGTCGCCAGCACCTCGTCCTTGCTCCAGAAACCGCTGAACGGCGGTATCCCAGCAATGGATAGGGAGCCCAGCAACATCGTGATGGAGGTCACCTTCATCACCTTGCCGAGCCCTCCCATCTGCCTCAGGTCCTGCGTGCCGATACCATGTATCACGCTCCCAGCGGCAAGGAACAGCAGCGCCTTGAAGAACGCGTGGTTCATGAGATGGAACATCCCAGATGAGTAGCCTGCTCCAATACCTTCATGCGCTCCTTCGTGCAGGAAGGCCACTATTATAAGCCCTCCAGCACCGAGAGCGAGCATCATGTATCCAAGCTGGCTGATCGTGCTGTACGCGAGCACGCGTTTGATATCGTTCATGACGAGCGCGTTGCTCGCCGCGATTAGCGCGGTGATGCCTCCGATCACCGCGATGACCGCCAACGAATCAGGTGCCTGGACGAGCATCGGGAAGGATCTCGCGACGAGGTACACGCCAGCCTTGACCATCGTCGCGGCATGGATGAGCGCGGAGACAGTCGTCGGGCCCTCCATGGCGTCCGGCAACCATTCATGCAGCGGGAACTGCGCGCTCTTCCCGATCGCGCCTCCGAACAGGAGGACCATGGCCAGAGTCGCCATCTCGGGGGACATGGTCGCGAGGCTGTCGTTCCGGAACAGCGCGACGAAATCGAGCGATCCGACAGATTGTAGTAGGATGATCAGGCTCGACATCAGCATGATGTCCCCAACTCTGGTGACGATGAACGCCCTCTTCGCGGCGCTCGCCGCGCTCGGTTTCTCCTTCCAGAACCCGATGAGCAGATACGAGCATAGGCCCACGAGTTCCCAGAAGATGAACAACAGGATGTAGTTCGAGGCAAGCACGAGTCCGAACATAACGCTGATGAACAGGGCAATCTCGGCGTAGTACCTCCTCTTCCTCTCCCCCTCGGCGTGCATGTATCCGACGGAGTATATCACTACGAGCGTGCCAACAAGGCTAACTACGAGGAGCATCACGGCGGTCAGCTGGTCGACCCAGATGCCGAACTTTATTTCGACATTCCCTGCGACTATCCAGCTAATGCTCGGCGACGCGCTCCCGGTCAGGGTATGGCCATTGAGTACGTCGATTATGACAAGGATTGATATTATGAAAGACGCGGTGGAAAGACCGATGATGTAAGGCGCCCCGCCCTCGTATATAAGCCACTTCTTGGGCACGAGGGAGATGATGAGGAACGCGATCAGCGGGAAGACCGGGATCAGCCATGCGCCATCTATCCACATCGGTTACCACCTCAGGATGTTCATCTTGTCCACATCGATAGTTCCGTACCTCTTGTACAGTACCAGGAGTATCGCCAGTCCGACCGCGACTTCGGCGGCTGCGACGGTGATCGAGGCCAGGGCTATCACCTGTCCCATCAAATCGTTGTACCCATGAAGCTCGCTGCTGTACGCGGAGAAGGCGACCAGGCTGATGTTCGCCGAGTTCAGCATTATCTCGATGGACATTAGCACGATGATGCCGTTCTTCGCCGTCAGTACGCCGTACGCCCCGACCATGAGTAGGAGAACCGCGAATATCAGCCAGTCTATCATCGGGATCATCTCTTTCCCCCCTCTTCCTCCTTTGCCAGGAAGACCGCGCCCAGGAGCGCGACGAGCAGGAGTATCGCTATCATCATCAAGACGGGACTGAAGCCAGGATCTTGCTCGTTTCCGAACATGGCGATTCCGAGGTCACTGTTCGAGTTCGTGTCCGGGTTTGCGACCGGCCAAGATATTTTCGCCAAGGTCGCGATCATCAAGAGTGCAAGAACTATGACCAGAGCGGCCGAGATCATCTTGTTCGTCATTATGTCTTTCCTCCTGGCAGTTCCCTCTTCGTCAGCATGATCGCGAACAATATGAGAACGACTATTGCTCCGACATACACGAGTATCTGAACTATTGCCAGGAACTCCGCGGCGAGCAGGATGAACATCCCTGCAATCCCCAGGAATGCCGCTGCGAGGTACACCACGCTATGCGTTATCTCGCGCGCACGTAGCATCGCCAGCACGCATAGGATGATGCTTACCGCCAAGAACCAGAAAACTATCTCGTCCCAGCTCATTCCTTCTTCCCTCCCTTCTTCGGCTTTCCCTTCGGCTTCGGAGCCGCCTGGGCTTCCCTGTATTTCGACTCGGGGACCATCTCGAGCGCCCCGAACCTGCAGGCCTTGGCGCACCTGCCGCACCCGATGCATTTCTCGAGCGCGAAGACCGCTCTCTTCTTGTCCTTGCCAACCTTCCCGTCCGCGCTCTTCTTCCCTGTGCCAGGCATTTCCAAGAGGTAGATGACGTCCGCGGGACAGGCACGGACGCAGGCGCCGCAGCCGGTACAGTTATCGAGGTTGAATACCGGCATCGGACGCTCGAACATGACGATGAGCTTCTTGGTCATCGTCAGGGCCTTCTCCGGACATGCCTCGACGCACTTCCCGCAATGCGTGCAGACCGATAGGTCGATTGTTGGGATTCTCTTCCCGGTCTTTTCGACCTCGACCATCGTGATGCATTTCACAGGACAGGCTTTGACGCATTCCTCATGTCCCTTGCACTTAGTCACATCCAGCCCCGGGACCAATATCGCATCCTTCGGCTCTCGCACGGGGTAATCGTCGTTCCTGAGCGCCTCAGGCTCATACCGCAGCCCTTGTCTATCCGTCGATGAGAGCTCGTACTGATCCGTCATCAGGAGCGCGTCCGTAGGACATATTTCGACGCACAGGCCGCAGAACAGGCATCTCGAGTAATCCACGCCCGGTCTCTCGATCTTCCCCAGAACAGGGTCCTCGATTTTCTTCATCCACATACACTCGTTCGGACAAATGTCCACGCATTGCCCACATCCAATGCATCTCGTGAAACTCAGGGCGTGCTTCCCGCGATATCTCGGCGGCAGGACGAGCTTCTCGTGCGGATAAAGCACGGTGTTAGGCCTTCCGCCAAACGAGTTCCTGACCGTCTGGACAAACGTGGTCCAAAGGGGTTTTATGACGAGTCCGGTGAGCGAGCTCTTCTCCCTCCTCCGCTCGCATGTCTGTTCGGGCACTCAGAACCACCCCAGGATCTTGAAGGTCGCCGCGATGAGCAGGTTGAGGACCGCGAGCGGTAGCAGGCGCTTCCAGCCGAGGTCCAGTATCTGGTCCGTCCTGATTCTCGGCAACGCCCCGCGGATGAAGACGAACACGACGAACACGATATAGGCCTTTATGAGGAACCAGATCTCGCCAGGCAGGAAATCTGGCCCTATCCAGCCACCCAAAAAGAGCGCGGTCGCAATGCCGCACCCGGCATATCCACGCAGGTACTCGGTGAACATGAAGAACCCGAACCTCATGCCGCAATACTCGGTGGTCCAGCCTTCGACGAGCTCCGCTTCCGCCTCGGGAAGGTCGAACGGTATCCTCTCGACCTCCGCGATCATGCACGCGATGAACAGGATGAGCCCGAGGAAGAGCGGGATGCCGAACCAGATGTTCTGCTGAGCGTTTACAACATCCCCGAACGAGAAGCTGCCGACCAGGAGGAAAACCGATGCCACGGTGAGCAACATCGGGATTTCATAGCTCATCATCTGCGCCGCGGACCTCATGCCTCCAATGAGCGTGTACTTGTTGTTCTCCGACCACCCTGCGACGAGTATCGAGAACGGGGCGATTGCGAATACCGCGAAGGCGAACAATATCCCTCCGGGTATCGTAGCACCTGTCGCGTCCTTGACGGCGAAATCCGCGCTGAGCGGTATTGCGGCAAGGATCAGCAGGGACGACCCGACGAAGATAATGGGGGCTATCTGATATCCGAACTTGTCTGCTTTTTTGGGGATGATTATCTGCTTTACGAACAGCTTCGCGCCGTCCGCAATGTTCTGGAAGAACCCGAGGGGTCCGACATAGAACGGCCCTCGGCTGTCCATGATCCTCGCGAGGACCTTGCGCTCGACCCAAATTAGAATAATAACGTTGAGCAGCGCGACGATGATAACAATCAGCGCTTCTAGCAGCATCGTAATGAACGCGATCACTCCCGGCGAAACAAACCAGAGACCGATACCGTCGAAGAACCCGCCCAAGGGGTCCGGGAGAAGACCGAGCAATCCTGAGAATATCCAATATACTATATGCATAAGGATGTCGGAGATCGCGTAGGATATTCCCCATAGATCCATTCTCAGCTCACCTGTCCGTCTCTCCCATGCAGACGTCTATGCTGCCCATTATCGCGACGACGTCTGCGACCTTGTATCCCAGGAGCATCGGCTTCGCAGCTGATAGTGTGACGAAAAGCGGGCTTCGGACCTTGAGCCTATACGGCCTGTCCGTCCCGTCGCCTATCAAGTACATCATGCCCTCTCCGCGCGGGTCCTCGACAACCCCGATTGCGTCCCCAGAAGGCGCAAGCATGGGCGTTTTGACTCTCACAGGCCCCTTCGGCATTTTCTGGAGCGTCTGTCGGATTATCTTGCAGCTCTCCTTCATTTCTGTCATTCTTACGATGTATCTTGCCCAGCAATCGCAATCAGTGTGACACGCGACCTCAAAATCGATCTCGTCATAGACCTCGTACGGCTGATCTTTCCTGATGTCGATCTTCGCATTGCTCCCTCTCAGCGTAGGTCCCGTAACCCCGAGGTTGATCGCCTCCTCGCGCTTGAGGATCCCGATTCCGACCGTCCTCATCTTGAATATCTTCGAGCCATTGTAGAGATTCTCGTGCTCCTTCAGCTTCCTCTCGAAGTAATCGACCGCTCTCAGGCAATCCCTCTCGAAGTCCGGCGGCAGGTCTGCTGCGACCCCCCCTATTCTCGCGTAATTGTATGTGAGCCTTGAGCCGCTCAGCGCTTGCAATAGGTCGAGGAATATCTCCCTGTCGCGCATCGCCCAGACGAATCCTGTAAGAAGCCCGAGGTCAGCGGCATATGCGGCGAGCCACATCAGGTGCGATGCGATCCTCTGGAGCTCTATCGCCATTACCCTGATCCATTTCGCCCTCTCGGGGATCTCGAGTCCCATCAGTTTCTCGACGGTCATGCAATACAGGTGATTCCAGGTAAACGATGAACCGTAGCACAGCCTATCGGTCAGCGGACCTATCTGGACGTATGTCTTGTTCTCGAATATCTTCTCCATGCCCCTATGGAGATATCCGATCTCCGGCATGGCGTCCGTGATGACCTCGCCGTCCACCTTTATCCTCAGGTTCCACAGCCCGTGTGTCATCGGGTGCTGCGGACCCATATTGATCCACATCTCGGCCATGGTCAATCCTCCTCCGTCAACTGGAAGTCCTTCCTTAGCGGGAAGTACTTCACGTCCTCGGGCAAGAGGATCCTCCGCAGGTCCGGATGCCCTTTGAAAACGATGCCCATCATGTCGTATGCCTCGCGCTCATGCCAGTTGGCGCCCTTCCAGATCGACGTCACGCTGTAGACCTCGAGGTCGTCCTTGGGCACAGGGACCTTGATTTCCATCATGCAATAGTTCGCATAGGATCTGACGTGGTAGACGAGCTCGAACCTGTCACGCCAGTCCACGGCGCTTATCAGCGACAGATGCTCGAAGCCGTACTTGTCCCTCAGCAGCCGCGCGAGCTTCAGGATCGACTCTTTATTGCATCTTGCGGATACTAGTCCTTCCCTCTTCACCGCGATTTCGGTCAGATCAGGGCCGATGCTTAAGGGCAGCTCCCTTTCCAGCTTCCTCTCGAAGCCTGAGACGAGCTGGCTCAGCTCCTTCTTGCCCACTGGTTCGACCCTATTCGAGCTGCTCTCCAATCAGACCCTCTCCTCTGTCAGAACGCCCTTCTTTGTGGCGCGTATCTTGTCCTGCAGCTTCATGAACCCCTCAAGCATCGCCTCTGGTCTCACCGGGCAGCCAGGGATGTAAACATCGACGGGGATGAACTTGTCCACGCCTTGGACAATGCTGTAGCTCTGCCAGAATGGCCCTCCGCTTATCGCACATTCCCCCATCGCGATGACCCATTTCGGTTCGGCCATCTGATCGTATAGCCTCCTGAGATCAGGCCGGAGCTTCTTGCTCACAGGGCCGTTGACGAGAAGCAAGTCACACTGCCTGGGCGTGGATCTATATATGACTCCGAGCCGCTGCGCGTCGAACCTCGAGGCCGAGGCTGCACCCATCTCCAGCGCGCAACACATGATCCCGAAGTGCAGCGGGTAAATGGAGTTCACTCGTGCCCAGGTCCAGAAATCCGTCAGCAGTACGTCGAGGCCTCGTCCGATGACCCCCTTTTTCATGATCCTTCCAAACCAGTCGTCGAACCATGCAAGGAAGTCCTTCGACTTCATCAGCATGACCGTACCGATTTGCTTGCTCATATCCATAGGATTTCCTCTTTCTTCAATGCGTAAGTCACGCCGACCATAAGGACCATGAGGAACGCGATCAGCATCGTCTTGGCTATCTCCCCGATGTCGGAGAACACCAGCGCCCAAAGGATCACGAACACGCTGACCAGGTCAAAGGCGACGAAGATTATCGCGAACATGTAGTACTGGAAATGGAACTGTATCTGCGCCTCTCCTATCGGCTCCTCCCCGCATTCATACGTGGTCTCCTGCCTGTCCTCTACCTTGAGCGGCCGGAAATATCTCGATAGCCAAAACACGAGCGCAGGTACCGCAAGGGCCAGGACCGCGAACAGCGCGACCGGCAGATATGTATCCGACAGCATTCGGCCGAGAATATACTCAATCTATTTATGAGTTTTCGGCGGGAAAGCGTCGAATTCCCGCACCATCCCAGTCCTATATGGATGGAATATAAAACATCCGTTGCTTGAAAAGATAAACATCGGGGCTCTTCACGTCCGGATGCCCAGAATGTACTAGTAGGTCGTGCTCTCTCACCCTATTTGCCATGGGAAGATACGATTTGGTCCTTGTCCACGCGCCGAGTGTCTACGATTTCAGGAAGCGCGGGCTGTTGTACGGCCCGATGGCGGATCTGATACCCTCGACCCCCGTGTTCGAGATGTATCCGATAGGCTTTGCGACAATCGCATCCCTGTTAGCGAACAACGGATACAGGGTACGCATCCTGAATCTTGCGACTCACATGCTATCGGACGAGCGGTACGATGCCGATAGGGCGATATCGAAGCTCGACGCGATGGTGTACGGAGTCGACCTCCATTGGCTCCCGCACGCGCATGGGAGTCTCGAAGTGGCAAAGATGCTGAAGCACCATCATCCGGATTCGAAGGTCGTACTCGGCGGCTTCAGCGCGACCTACTACCACGAGGAGATATTGAGAGACTATCCCGATGTCGATGCGGTCTTCCTCGGGGATTCGACCGAGCTACCGCTCCTGGAATACATGAGAGCTGTGGAATCATCGTCGTCGCTTGACTCGGTGAGGAATATCGCGTATCGCGAAGACGGAAGGATAAGGAACAACGGTATCTCACATATAGTTGAAGATATGGATACTGTCGATTTCGATTACGGCCTGATCGTGAGAAGCGCCATCAGGAGCCTCGATCTCACGGGTCATCTGCCATACCTTGACTGGAAGCGCAACCCGATGCTCCTGGTCAGCACAGTAAGGGGCTGCTCGAACAACTGTGTTACCTGTATGGGGGGCTGCATCTCCTTCCTGCGCAATTTCGGAAGATCCAGGCCGGCCTTTCGCAGTCCGGAACGGCTCCTGGAGGACATACGGCAGATAGAGCAGTACTTCCGAGGGGCGATCTTCCTGCTTGGCGATATACAGCAGGCAGGGAGGTCGTACTGCGATAAGCTGCTCGGGCTCATCAAGAAGGAGCGGCCGAGGAACGAGATAATCTTCGAGTTCTTCGTGCCACCGCCTGACAATTTGATCAATGAGATAGCTGGATCTGTCGAAAGCTTTGACGCGCAGATATCGCCCGATAGTCACGACCCACATATCAGAGAGCTCCAAGGCAGAAGATACTCCAATTATGACCTCGAAAGAGCCGTCCAAAGCCTCTTAGCCGCGGGTGCGCGCCGGGTCGATATGTTCTTCATGATAGGTCTCCAAAGACAGGACTATCGGTCCGTCATGGATACAGTCGAATACTCCGGACATTTAATGGATCGGTTCAAAGCGGGCGAAAGATTCCTTCCATTCATATCGCCTCTCGCGCCGTTCATCGATCCTGGTAGCGAGGTTTTCGAGAACCCGGATAAGTTCGGCTACCGGTTATTTGCGAGGTCGCTCCAGGAGCACAGGGATTTGCTTCTGAAGCCCAGCTGGAAGTATGTGCTCAGCTACGAGACGAAATGGCTCTCTCGGGACGGGATCGTGGACGCGACGTACGATGCGGGGGCGAGGTTAAATGATTTGAAGCTTAATGCAGGGGCGATATCCGAAGAATCAGCGCTTGCGGTTAGAGAACGCATAGAGACCGCGAAAGCAGCTATGAGACTGATAGACGAGGCCATCAGAGCGGGTGATCTCGAGAGTTCGCTCGGAAAATTGAAAGACAGGCTGCTGGAAATCAGCGAGTCGACAGTATGCGACAAGAGGGAGCTCGATTGGAGCAGGAAGAGCTTTTACTGGAGCATCCCGAGAGCGCTGATCGCCGCGATGCTCCGGAGATGATATCAGAGAAAGGATTTATCTGCAATCCGAGGTCTTACGATTGCGCGATCACGAGGACGTGAGCAGGATTGATACTCGGGATATACGGATATCATGATTCTGGCAAGACTAAATTCCTAGAGAGCTTGATCAAAGAGCTGAAGAAAAGAGGCATATCAGCCGCTGCGGTCAAGCATCTCGGAAGACATTATGAGCCCGACCCAGGAAAGGATACGACCAGGCTCGTAAAAGCCGGCTTCGATCCTGTCATAGGGGTCGCTGATGGCGAGCTGATACTTCACCTGTCGGGCCATGACGATATCTGGAGCTCGATCTCATTGATACAGCTGGTCTCGGCGCCCGATGTCATATTCGTAGAAGGATTCAAGAACGAACCGATCGAGAAGATCGCCGTCGGAGATATCGAGGAGCTCCCAGGAACAGTACTCAGAGCGGAAGATTCGGATAAGGATAAGATATTACAATATATAGTAAAGAGGATCAAAGAGGAGCGAGAGACTTCAGCATGCGGATGTGGGCATAAGAGCATCGATCGGCCGTCAGGATCGACAAATAGCAGAGGTGTGAAAATGGCAGATGTGGAACTGAAACTGATCGTGAACGGAAAGAAACTCGCGGCAAACGAGTTCGTGCAGAACATGATCTGGGAAACATTGAGCGGTATGATGAGATCCCTCAAGGGGGTCGAGGGAGAGATCAGGAGCATCGAGATATCTGCGAAGAAAGTGTGAGCGGGCTTTGAAGGACAGGTCTGTTGCCGGGATAATCCTCGCAGGCGGTCGCAGTTCGAGATTCGGCAGGGACAAGGCTCTCTTCGATTTCCAGGGTAGGCCGCTGATAGCGTACGTGATGGACGCCTTCTCTGGAACGGCGCGACGGATAATCGTATCGGTTTCCCCTGGCCGTGCGGCCTCCTTCAGAGAGCTTTTCGGTGATTCGATCGAGCTCGTCGAGGACGATTCCCCGTTCGAGGGACCCCTGTTCGGAATCGCGAAAGCCGTCGGAAAGGTCAGCGAGGAGTTCGTGTTGCTCGCGCCGTGCGATATGCCGTTTCTGGATAGAGCACTTTATCGATTGCTGCTGATGAGAATCGAAGAGCACGAAGCCGCCATGCCAATTCTCAGAAACTATCACGAGCCGATCATCGGTGCGTACCGGACCGACTCGCTGCGGAGGGCTGCAGTAACCGCCATCTCAAAAGGGCATAGGAAGCTGTCAAGCATACTAGCCGAGCTCGACGTCATAGGCGTAAGCGAGCTCGAGCTCAAGGGTGCAGGGATAGATCACATATCGTTCATGAACATCGATGCGCAACCTTAAGCCAGGAACTTGCCCGTTTTCGAGAATTATCATAGAGAGCGTGTTGAAAATCGTCTTGTTTCCGTCTAAATCTATATACTCGTCCATCCGATACTCACGTATAAATCTCTTGATTTACAATATCCATATAATGCGATAGAATTATAATAATAGCCACCATTGGAAGGGATACGCCCGTAATGGGCTTTATCAAAAATGAAATAATCTCCGATAGAAAGCTTGTAATTGCTGTCTGAATCAATGAATATGATTCCCGCGCGATATCTCCCTACGATATCTTTCAAGGGTAGGGGGAAAAGTTCAGTAGATATTCCGCGTCCCGATGCCGAAATCTCTAAAGAAGCGAGAGAGAGATCTATTTCATGCTTATCGACAACGGTATGATTAATCGAGGATATTGTCACAGTGACATTTGTCTCGGTATATTCTACCATAAAAAGACAAATAAGCGCGACGAATGGTTCCCAATCCCAATGATCTGGAACGCCATTAAGATCCGAATCTCTGATTGCAGAAAGCGGTGAGAGAATCGGGTTAAGTAGAACTAAAATGATAATAACAACAATTATCTTGATGAAAAGAAATGAAGATCCAGATTTTTTCTCAGAAATCGATTTCTTCTCCTCATCAGAAGAAGAGGAAATTGAAGATATCAGTACATATATAAAAAATATACAGCCCAAATTTCCCAGAAAAATTGAAAAATAAATCAAAATGCCAGATAGCGGGTAAATCTGGAAGAAAAACTCATGGCCACCTATTATTATCAATGGTATTATAATAAATGGAATCAATATCATAATCAATCCAGTTCGACACAATGTTCGCAATTTCGTACTCTTTGGTTTGGCATGAGATTTGTCATCTGGCAATGAGTTACCATGATAATGATTCATTATTTCACGACTTATTGTCTTTGGTTCATAACTAAGTTTATCATTCTGAATCGTAATAAATTTTCTTTTTCAGGAATTAATACATATGATTGAAATGAACGTGCTCACAGGGTAGATTGGATTTATTGGAATTGGAACAGCAGAACTTTCATCAAGCCAACCAAATTTATCCGCCTTATAATTTGGATAATATGAAATATCTACATTACCATCAGAGTCCAAATCGAATTGAACTCCTCTATCATCAGGATATTCACGATATCTATCTATTCGCTTATTGAAATACCCCCATCTTTCAAATATGACTTCCCAACACGATTTCCCGCCGTGCCAAAATCCATGATTTGAGGATCTTAATATTGGATAATTCAAATAATCGATTGCAGTGCTAAACTCATGACCATGAAAATCGATCATTATTGTACGGTTGGGAGGCAGTTCCTCCCAATTTAGATCAAATCCTAGCCAATGAGAATACTCATCACCCAAATCAAATGCCGAGTGACCCATTTCATGTATTATGGTTCTGTAATAGATTGGATTATCTGGTTCAACGATCCCGCAATCGCCATAATTCCATATTTGCGGAAGATTTATTATTTTTTCAACATAGGTATTTTTTGGCCAAAAGGGGTCATCTTTAGAATCATAAATTCCTTGCCCAATGCGCCAATCGGCTATATCCCAACTTATGTTGCTATTTGCAACAGTTATTTTTCTCAATAAGAAATAGCCATTTGTACATTCAAACAAGAAATCTGAGGCACCTCGAAATGCGATATCGAGTTTATTAAAAAATACGGAATCTGCATCCCAGTTCAATGATACCACAATGTCGAACCCGTATGTGTCATAGGGGTTATCGGGGCTTTTCCCGCGGTCGCGCAGCTGGTACTCCCAGAGGTCCGGAACAATCTTACATTGCTTCAATCCTAAGAGAGACAAATGCAAGTTGTATAACTTCTCCATCGGATGATATGCCCATTAAATCCATACTGGGGTGTACATACCAATAATAAGCGACACCATAAAGCGATCTATTGAAGATAAGATAGTCGTTGACCGAGAGGTTATTGTCATGATTTGAATCGACGAATGTTATGCCAGATTGATATTTTTCCGTGATATTCGCCAGATATGCTATCGTGCTATTTTCGAAGCCGTCGATTGCAAAAACATAAAATGATGAGAGCGAGAGATTGATATTTTCCCGTTTCAGATAACGATAATCGATTGAAGATATTATCAGGGTGATATTTGTCTCGCTGTATTCTTTAGTAAAGGAAACATGCCTTGGTGCCAGGGAATCGGATGGTGGCGAGGGAAAGAGAATATAAAGAAGTAGACTAAGTAAAAGGAATCCAATTATCATCGTAAGAATAAATGGAAATATCTTTAAAAGGGACCAATCCGTTTTAATTCTTACGAGAATATATATGATGAGCCCGATCCAAATGAAGAAAAATAGGAAGTAGCCGATGACAAATCCAAATCTTGCTGAAAGAATGAGACCAAATATTATCGCTAAGAAACCTAATGATATCTTCAGATTAGTCCATTTCTTCCTTTCCTTTTTCAGTTCTATCCCATTGTTCACAATCGCACCGTGCACTTTCTAATATATGTTATAAATCATGAAATTTCCGACCGGATATGTAACTCGATAATAATTCTTCCAATACGTAGAATAGTCATCGAATTCATCATAATGATAGTCTATATAATAATCCCGGTCTACAATGCCATTTCTATCGAGATCGAACTGTACTCCTCTTGGTATCTCTCCCTTAATCACGAGATTTCCGTTAAAGTAATTCCATTCGACAAATACTTTCTGCCAGCATGGGCCACCACCTAACACTATTTGATCTGTAAAAATATATTCTAGGGGCGCAATATCATTTAGGATTTTATCGCGGACTACATTATAATCAAAAAATGTACTGAGTTCCTTAAATCCGATAGGCCCGGACGCCATTATTGAAGGAACTCGATAATCCTCTGGTATTCCAAGCAGCGCCAAGCGCATTGGACCCCTATATTCTTCCCAGAGTTGCAATTCATAATGGCCAATCTCGTGGACCAACGCCTGATAATATTGATACTGGTCGGGTCTGAATGGATCCTGATCTACATATCGCTTGAATTTTTCCGGCATATTGATGTGTCTATGACCGATGAACGGAAATTCCTCAATGAAATACGTTGTTTCTGGTCTCTGGGTATCTCCTTGATGGATCAATATATCAGCGGAATCCCATTGAACGGAATTATCATAAATCGCGACAGATTTAATTAGGAAATACCCATCAGTCGTATCAAATAAAAGGCTTGATGCTCTCTGCATCCCCTCCATAAGCCAATTGATATAAGTCGAGTTCGCATCCCAATTTATCGACACCACAAGGTCGAACCCATATGTGTCATAGGGGTTATCGGGGCTTTTCCCGCGGTCGCGCAGCTGGTACTCCCAGAGGTTCGGAACGAGGTCGCCATCGAGGTCTTGCATAGCATCATTCACTTGCAGGTCAAGGCCGTGAAGCGCCTCGTAGTCGTTCGGAATCCCGTCTCCGTCCCAATCATCCTCAGAGTCGTCGTGCAAGGGGTCAGAGCGGTAGATGTTGACCTCCTCCCAGGTTGTCAGGTAGTCGCGGTCAACCCAGAACGCGGTCGTCCTGATACCGAAGAAGAGCTCGCAGTCATTCTGTGCGGGGTCGGTGTCGGCACACCCCTTCGCTGTGCTCCCATCCTCATCTCCTCTTACGAGCCCATACCCCGTGGTATCCTGGTGAGAATCGTCTCCTACCCATTCCCCTCTCTTCAAATCATATTGAATCGTTGCAGCAATTGCTGACCGGGAGATATCGCAATAGTTCCATCTATTGTCATCGATGTCATACAGCGTGAGAATCACATAATACAGACTAATATCATCTCTCACATCGAAGCTGTAAGTTATTGGCAACCCTGGATATATCAAGTCATTATCTATCTCATATGCAGATTCGTGGCCTTGTTCTTCGAGATATCTCGCATCAGGAGATTTAACCATGATGGTCCAGGCAAAGTCGGCAGCGCTGCCGCTATCCATTGAATCGAGCGCATGAACAATTTTGATGTCAACATAAAGCCAAAGATCAGTCAGGGGATCGGCGTCCGCCGAATCGTTTACACCATCATTATCTGTATCCAGAACGCATGGATTTGTCCGATATCCTCCTCTGAATCTTTGGGCTGCATCGCCAACCTCGCCTGGCAATTCCCAGACATCCCATTTGCCGTTCGAATTCATATCTTTCCAACCGTCCCAGAGGCCATCGCCATCAGAATCGTAGTTCTTTGGGTTAGTACCCCATCCTCCCATGCCGTACTCGTCTCCGAGCTCTCCTTGAATCTCCCCGTAGTCCCAAAAGCCGTTTGTCCGACCCAATTTATCTTTCTTTTCTATCCAACCATCTGCGAGACCGTCAGAGTCGGTATCCAAGACTCGCGGGCTTGTCCAAGTTATTTTCCTTTCCTTGAAGTCTGAGAGGCCGTCATCATCTGTATCAGGGTCATTGGGATCAGACCACCAGTACAACCCGCCCCTTCTTGCTGGCGAGGTCTCCTCAAGATCCGTAAGACCATCGTTATCGCTATCTCTTATTGCGGAATTATATGTGTGTGTTCTTCCGTTTTCCTTCAGCTCGCCCCACACAAAGTTCTCTGCATCATCCACATATGTATCATCAAAGATTCTCCATGCACCGATAGATGTATCGAATGTGTACAGCGCGAGATATAGCTCTGGTACGCTACCATTTGCCCCTTCTTCATAATAAATAGCAACATATAGAACATGGGGTCTCGCATTCGGAACGGTTATGTTTAGTGGCGGGAAGATTGATTCTTCTCCAGGTAAGATGGGGGAATCATCAAGTCGGATAATCGGCGCTTCATACCATCCGCCATCATTATATCTTACGCAAGCTACAACATCGAATCCCTCTGTGATGTTCTTCGCGACGGAGATTATAGGATAAGTCGCGCCTGTCGGGGAATTATACAGGAGTGGATCGGGATCTTCGCCATCTAGCATCCCATCCTCATCCGAGTCCGGATCCCACGGATTCAGGAGGCCGTCGTGGTCGGTATCGACATAGTAGCCGAGATATGCTATCTCGTACCAATCCTGGGCACCGTCGTCATCGGAATCGATTCTCCCGGGATCGGTCCGATAATTGAATATCTCCCAGTAATCGACTATCGAATCGCTGTCGCTGTCAGCGCTGAGAGCGCTCGTGCCGTATTTTTCCTCATTGTCATCGGTTATCGAATCGCCGTCAGAATCGATGGCGACGATGACAGAGGCTGTCGCGGAAGCTGATAGCCCTGATGGGTCCGTCGCTTTGAGAGTGATTTCGTACAGCCCGCTTCCGGGATATGTGTGGTTGACGGTTCCGCCTGAGGCGATACATCCGTCTCCGAAGTCCCATGTGTAGGAGAGGTTGAAGACATCTGAGAGGGTATCATCGCCTATCGCTTCGAAGGTCAGTACGGGATGAGCACCGTATGCGATTCTGTTTGAAAGATACGCCCTTGGCGATACAGGAAGAACGTCAATCATGAGAGCGGTGATATTCTCCTCGCCGTCGTTGTCTGTTGCAGAAAGAATCACCCTATGAGTGCCAGGAGAAACAAATACATGCTCGATTGCTTCTCCATATGCAACTGAGCCATCATCGAACTCCCAGCGGAAGGTGAGATAGAAGAAATCCGTCGGGGTATCCCTGGTCGCGCTTGCGTTGAGCGTGACTGGCATATCCTGATAGATTATCATCCCGAGGACATCGCATCTGATGATGGCAGTCGGTGCGGTATTGATGACGGTCACGTTCGTGACTGCGATCCCAACCGCGTTCTTCTCATCCCTGACCGCGACGTAGACGGTGAATGTGCCAGAATATCCGTAGGTGTGATATGCCGTGTTGCCGATAGGAGAGGTCATGTTCTCTTCTGCCATACGGCCATCCCCGAAATGCCATTCGTAAGTCAGACTATCCCTATCCTCTGCGGTGGCGATGGCAGAAAATGGCGAATCCTCGTAGACCGTGCCCAGGGAGGCTATGATCGATGCTCTCGGTGCGAGGTTCGAGACATAGGTTCTAGGCGCTCCGATACTCACAATTGTCGAGAATTGATACGAGCTACCATCATCATCTATCGCGGTCAATCTCAGGAGATATTCTCCCGCGCTGGCATATTCATGAGAGACGCTCTCCTCGAAATATGCCGGTAATTCACTGGTAGAATGGAGCTTGCCTGCCGACGTCCCGTCTCCGAACTCCCAGAGAAGCGAGATATCGTCCCTCCCCTGGTCGAAAGCGAATCCCTCGAAGTATATCTTATGATTGACGAATGATGATGTAGGGTCGAATCTCCAGAGATACGATTCAGGTTGTTCCACATTGAACGAATGGAAGAATTTCTCGTCGGAGCCATCCTCGAACCTCAGTATTACCCAGGCAGGATTGGCTCCCTGCGGCTGCCCGTTTATCCTGTCATCGTCAGGAGTGTATTCTATTTCAATGAGATACTGAGAGGAGAGGTCGAATGTGACGTTATCCAGGGTGACAGTTTGCTCATCAGGATCTCCCGGGAGGCGGTATATCGATATGTTATCTTGCAGCTCATAATCGCGGTATATCGATAGCTTGAGGTCATGCCATTTCTCGCCCGCGATTCGAAGCGTGACATCTGCTTTAACATAAGTTGAGATAACTCCGCAGACTGGCGGGACATTGTTGACATAGACATTGCCGATGCCGCTTCTGACCGCATCGTCGTCATCTTTCACGATGACCTGAGGATGATATGCTCCGTTATCCTCGAAGGAGTAAGCAGTTGTCGAGCCGAACTTGCCGTTGTCCCACTCATATCTGAGCGCTGGCGTATCTGAGGGTGTATCTGTTCCTACGGCCGTCACGATAGCTACATTTCCCTCATCGATAGTGATATCGGGGATACTCACCGCAGGAGCTCTATTTAGGACAAGCACGCTTCTCGTATCCCTTCCGATCGCCCCCTGATCGTCTGTCACGGAGAGCAGCGCCCTATAAAGTCCCGATTTCGAATATCGATGAGTGACGATCATTCCCGAGGCGTTGCACCCGTCTCCGAAATCCCATTTATATGAGAGCGAGGGCATGTCCACACTGCTATCAATTGTGCCGCTCGCATCAAACGTGACGATATCATCTTCAAAGGCGGTGACATCATCCCCGGCATTTGCGACCGGAGGGTCGTTCCTGACGGTTATCCTGACAGTATCGATGCTCTGCTTGCCCGTGATGCCGGTTACGACGAGCGAGACGTCATACACTCCTTCCGTGAAATAAGTTCTTGTTGGTGAGGCTGAGGTATTGACCCAGCCGTTATCTCTGAAATTCCAATAATATAAAATTGCGCCTTTCGAATTTGAGGCATCGAATTGAACGAGCTCCCCAACATCTACGACTTTATCCTCTCCCGCGTCCGCGACAGGATCATCATAGAGGAGCAGCGAAAGAACGCTTGCGCCGATCAGAACCGATGCCAAGGCGATTACGAGCAAAGCATTGTATTCCCCGCTCACTTACATTCCTCCGATTATCTGAGCGGGGAGCGAATTTGTTTGGGGGGGGGGATATTAGATTTTCGAATTTTGGCGAAAATTCCAATGGAAATGACGCAATAAAATTCTAATAGTACCTGTTTAGGCAGCCAGTCCATAGGAAATATATCAATTTATCTCAAATTTCTACGCAATTCGTAATAATAGGAAGAAAATGATTCACACTATTTAATTAAAATCAATTGGATGCTGAGGCCCTCTTTCTCGTGCAATATGATTCTGAGAAATAGAATTCAAATTCGAGCGAGCTTTCCGCTATTTTTTGATAATAGAAAAATCGAAAAGGGGTTTAAGGGGGACAGGCGAGCATTCGATTGTAGCGATATCCTTACTGGCAGGAGTTTAGGCTGTCAATTTTCATAGGCTAAATCTATTTATCAAACTAGCAGAATCACTGCATCGAAGACAGTACAATCAGGGGCGGATTATTTGTCTGGACTAGTTCAAACCACTTCTCAAGTCGTACAGGTTTCGAATGCGAACGAATTGCAATCGTTTCTTACAGGATGCCGCGACCGCGGACAGCCTGTCGTGACGATTGATTCACACCTCCTCAGGACGAGCAATTGGATGTCCGTCGGATCCGCGTTGCAGCTCGATGTATCGAGGATGAACTGGGTTCGGGTGGAACCCGCAAGGAAGCTCGCGCTCGTCGGCCCCGGCGCAAGATTTTCCGCTCTTGTCAGTGCGGCTCGCGCACAGGGTCTTGTCGTCGATCTCGAGCCTCTCGCAGGCATAGACTTCACGTTCGGCGATTGGGCACATGAATCCCTGAGGATGCTTTCGACGATAAACTCAGGACTTGAAGGCGTGCTGAGGAACGTGAAGGTGGTCGCTCCCGATGCCTGCTATCAGACAGGATATGACGATTTCCCTGCCAACGGTGGCGGGTACGACCTCACGAAGATGTTCATGACCTCTTTCCTCACGCTTGGGGTGCCGTACGAGTTCGCGATACCCCTGAGACCCGGGTCTGATGTCGTGCTCGTGAAGACGTATTCCTTTTCAAAGCCAGAAGAAGCAATCCGAGCAGGGATAGCGATGCATCGATCTGGCTTCGCGCCCGCCCTTCAGGCAGGTTCAGGCGATACCGGGTCGATACTGACATCAGGCAGCATCGAGAAATCTGAGGGGCTACGGCTCACGGTAAGGTTCGAGGGAACACCGGCTATAACCGAGGCTGCTGAGAAGACCTTCGACGAGATAGCAAAGTCGAAAGGAGGCAACGAGACCTGGAAATCAGTGGAGCCCCAATGGCCGCTCGATCCATCCTCGATAAGCCCTGCTGCCTGGCTCCTCGGTGTTTGTCCATGCGACACGCTCAGCCTGCCGTCGGTGATGAAGGATATTTCGAACATGGCATCTGAGGCAGGGCGAGCAGTGCAATTCCATATCTCAGATATAGATCCGAATGTGTCTGTACTCGTTCCCATATTCCAGGGTCCTCCCACGCCTGAGATCCTAAGATCGATAGGGTCGTACCTGGTCAACCGGAGGATGACGTTGAGAGGGAACGTAGCATGGAACTCCTTGCTCGGGGATTCCCGCAGCAGGCCTAGGCTCGAACTGGTGCGGCGCATCAAGTCGCACGTGGATTCAAGAATGATCCTTAACACACACATGATGGGGGCGATCTGATTGATCGAGTCGGACATCGCCAAACGGAGCTTCGCTGCAGCGGTCAAGCCGGGAAGATTCAGTGATTCGCCCCTCGAGAGACTCGTAACTTCGCACGACCTTGCACCGATGCCGAAGGTCGCCTGTCTCGCCTTCAAGATGATGCCGGATGTTGTCGTCCGGCCAAAGGAGCCGGAGGAGGTCGCGGAGATAGTCAGGATCGCCAACAGCTGGGGCTGGCCCGTGACCCCGAGAGGTGCGGCGAGCTGGGGTTTCGGCGGGGCCGTGCCGAACAAGGGCGGGGTCACGGTCGATTTGGCATCGATGGACAGGATAATCGGGCTGGACGTGGAGCGAGGCATCGTTCGGGTGCAGCCGGGAGTCGTCTGGTTGCGCCTCGACGAATGGCTGAACAGGCGCGGTTACTTCGTCCCTTACTACCCTTCGTCCGCGCCGGGAGCGACCGTCGGTGGCTGGATAAGCACTGGCGGTGTGGGCGTGGGCAGCTACAAGTACGGGACCGCCCGGGACAATGTTCGCAGCCTGCAGGTAGTTCTGCCGTCCGGCCAGATGATAAACACCGCGCATCTGCTCGACAGCAGGCACCCTTCGCAGTTCGATCTGACATGTCTGTTCGTGGGCGCCGAGGGATCCCTCGGGATAGTCACAACGATCGACCTCCAGGTATATCCGAAACCGGAATCGTTCGTCCCGACGACATATTCCTTCCCGGACATGGACCATGTGTTCAATGCCCTCGTCCAGATATCGCAGGCGAGGCTGAAGCCATATCATGTCGCTTTCGTCGACGGGAACTATTTCAGGTTCCTCCGGGCGATGGGACGAGAGGCTATCGAGACGGGAGGGGTCGTCAACCTCGTCTTTGAGGGGCCGAAGGCGAAGGTCGATGAGGAGATCAGGTATTTTGACGCGCTCATGACCGCGATGGGCGGCGTCAGGATGAGCGACGAGGTCGCCCAGCACGAATGGAAGGAGCGGTCGTACGAGCTCAGGAGCAAGAAGCTCGGGACGGGTGCGGTCATCGGGGAAGCCCTGGTACCCGTGGACAAGGCGCTGCTCGTCACGCATGACATGCTGAAACTCGTCAGGAAGATGAAAATGAACGTCTCCGTGATGGGCTATTTGATCGACCGGAGCACCGTGGCATTCCTGCCGTTCTATCTGACGGACGAGAGGAGGTGGATAAAGGCGTTATCCTCCCTATCCTTCGTCAAGAAGTTCCTGGACATTTCGAACAAGTACGGTGGGAGGGGCGTGGGCCTCGGGCTGTTCATGGCCAACAACATCTACAAGATGCGGGACCGGAACACTATCGAGTTGCTCAAGAAGATTAAAGAGACGATAGACCCAGAGGGAAGGATAAACGGCGGTAAGACGACGATGTTGCAGTTGCGATACGGCATAAAGGTCGGACCTAGATTGTTCAGGTTCGGGATGAACGCGCTCGCATTGTTGAAGAGGCTCTACCCGAGGGATAGATACGACCGACCAGTTCCAGGCGGGTTCACCGGGGGTGAGCATGAATGATCAAGATACCCGAGGAGAGGGAGCTGTACGCGTGCCTCCAGTGCGGCTATTGCAGGGCGGTCTGCCCTGTGTATGGAGAGACCGGCTGGGAGTCCGACAACCCGCGAGGCAAGCTGTACGCCTTGAAGCAGCTGGCGAACCGCGGGCCGATGGACCTCATCCTCCGGAGGAACCCGAAGCCTGGAGAGGAGTACAAACAGAGGCTCTACCATTGCACCTCGTGCGGCGCATGTGACGAGGTCTGTCACGTCAATATCAAGCTCGCGCATCTCTGGGAGGAGCTCAAAGAGTGGATGATCAAGCAGGGATATGAGCCGCTCGAGGCACATAAGAAGATCTACGAGAGGGTCAAGAGGGTCAGGAACCCATATGACGAGCCTATCGAGAAAAGGGATGCATGGCTGACCGACAAGTCCGTGCTATCGCCAAACCCGGAGGTCCTGTTCTTCGCGGGCTGCACGGCGAGCTACAGAGTCGGTTTCCTCGGCCAGGCGGTCGCGAAGATCCTCACGGCATCCGATGTCAAATTCAACATACTCGGCTCTGACGAATGGTGCTGCGGGTCGCCGTTGCTCAGGACAGGCCAGGCGGACATCGTCAGGAGCGAGCTCGCCCCGCATAACATGCGCGCGATCGAGACCCGTGGAGTCAATGCGCTCGTGACCGCCTGTGCGGGTTGCTACAACACAATAAAGAACGATTATCCGAGGATCGTCGGACAGCCGACCTACAAGCTGTATCACCTGACAGAGTACTTGGAGAAGCTGCTCAAGGAGAAGCGGCTAGTGCTGAGCAAGGAGTTCAAGAAGAAGGTCACTTATCACGATCCTTGCCATCTCGGAAGGCACGCCAGGGTGTTCGAGGCTCCGAGGAACGTCATCAATGCCATACCTGGAATAGAGTTCGTCGAGATGGCGTACAACCGGGAGATGGCTCACTGCTGCGGTGCAGGCGGAGGATACAAGTCAGCATTCAATTACTCCGCCGAGAGCATCGCGGCGAAGCGTGTCAGGGAGGCAGAGGAGGTCGGCGCCGAGCTGATAATCACCTCATGCCCGTTCTGCCAGGTTAACCTGAACGCGGGCGCGAAGAACATCGGCAGCAAGATAAAGACGGTGGATATGGTCCAGGTAGTTGAGCAGGTTATATGACCGACAGCGCATGGCTCAGATTCCGGTCCACGGGACGCCCTTGAGTGCGCTCATCACTATTTGCGTCTGCGTCTCCTTGACGCCGTCCATCTTCAGAAAGCTGTCGATGAATTCCTTGAGCTCGTCCATGCCGACGAACAGCGATACAACAAGAAGGTCGTACTCACCGGTTACCCTGTATACGGCGACGACCCTGTTGTGTCCGACTATCTTCCTGACGACCTCGTCGAGCTTGTCGGTCGAGACCTTCACCTGTATGTACGCCTTTACAGTGTTCTCGATGAGTCTGTAATTGATGTGGATCGAGAACTTCATTATGATACCCTTTTCCACGAGGTTCTTGATCCGCCTGCGCACCGTCGCCTCGGTGATGCCAAGCTTATGCGCGATCTCGCTGTTGCTCATCCTCGCGTTCGAGAGCAGCTCGCAAAGGATCTTGATGTCGGTCTCATCGATGGGCAGCAGCTTTAGGTCCAGACCTTTCCATCGCTCGTAAATGTCGCACGGGAAATTGTCAGATGAGTCCTTGTTCATGGGCTGACCGGGGGCATAATCGCCAAAATAGTACTTAAAATAAACGGATTCCGACATGAAATCTATGAATCTTGCAAAAATTCGACTGAAAAATTGCGGTTTTTGTCAATCGTGATCTTCATCAGCGTATCATGTCCCGAAGCGCCTGACGCGTCTCTGATAGCTGCGTATTGCCCTGAGAAAATCGATCTTTCTCAGGCCGGGCCAATAGACATCGGTGAAATAGAACTCAGAGTATGCGAGTTGCCAGAGCAGGAAATTCGATATCCTCTCCTCCCCGCTCGTCCTTAATATGAGATCGGGGTCGGGGAGATCACCAGTATACAACATTTTCGAAAAACTCTCTTCGGTGATGTCCTGGATGTCCATCTCTCCCGCCTTTACCTTCATTGCGATATTCTTTATCGCGTGGAGAATCTCCTCTCGTCCGCCATATGCGACCGCGAGATTGAAGAAATACCTGTCATAATCCTTTGTCATTGCTTCCGCATATTCGATCGCCTTCTGCACCCTTTCCGGCAGCATCCCCCGCTGTCCGATGACCTTTACCTTGATCCTGTTCTCGTGCACTCGCCTGTCCTCGGCGAGCTTCCTGAAGTTCTCTTCGAACATGTCCATCAGATATTCTATCTCCTTCGGGTCGCGCATTATGTTCTCGGTCGAGAAAGCATATACTGTCAACACCTTAATGTCAAGTTCCATGCACCAGTTCAGCATCTCCTCGAGCTTGTCCCTGCCTGCCCGGTGTCCTTCATACGTCCCCAGGCCCATCTCCTCCGCGAACCTCCTGTTGCCGTCCATAATCACCGCGACATGTCTGGGTATAGACCCGGCGAGCACCTGTCTCAAAAGGCGCTTCTCGTAAGCCTTATAAATTTTCCCGAGCAGAGCGTTCCTGATCCTGCTGGCCGTGAGGAATCACCGGCCTCCCATGGACGACACAGAAAAAAAACTATCGGGGCTCATGCGCGCGCTCAATCCCTCTTGGCTTCACGTGTTTGAGTTGGCGCGTACTCCCTGAAGTCCTCCATTAGGCCCGCGCTCAGGAGGCCGAGCTCGAAGCATCCTATCGCGGCAAGCGCGCCTATCTTGCCTCTCGGACCAGTTACCTCCTTCAGCTGGACGCTTGCTTTCCTTGCCGTCTCCTCGGCTTCCTCTATCGTGAGAACTATCTCCTTGGCCCTTATTCCAAACCTCATGACTTCTGGGGGTATCTCGAGACCGCAATATACCGCCATGCTTGTCTGGTCTGAGACGGTCTCGTCCGCTATGAAATCCTCGGCGAACTTGACGCAGGCTGAGACCTTGTTTGGCGGTACGGCGAACGAGACGGCGGTGGAAGTGCAGTTAGTGGTCTTGTGCGGAGCGTGATGATTCAACTGAATTATCTTGTGCTGGAGAAAGATGGCATCGGGCATCTTGAGGCCGAGCCTCATTCCCAAAGACCATGTAGCCCCCTTCTCGTTCGAATCGGTGTCGTCCATGCCGATTATGAGATGGCGCATCTCAGGAGTGTATATTTTCACATTGACTTCCGAGGAGCCACCGAGCTCCATCGTACCTTCATATTCGGTCCTTATGACGCCCTTGGCCTGCGGCAGGCACGCCCCTATTCCAATCGAGGCGCCCGCGATCCCTACCCAGGAGGTCTCGACGATGCCGTTCTTCACTTTCACGGCCTTCAGCGCCTGACCACCCGTGACCGTGGAAACCGGCCCGAAGCTAACCTCCTTTTCGCCAATCAATGTGTCCATGATAAGCCAATTGCCGTGCACGTCGATCCTCTCGACGATCCCGCCGGCTCTCCACCGGTTCACGGCGTCCCATTCGACCGGTCCCTGGGCAGTGCACATCTCGATGATCCTTGCTTTGCCCGCGCTTTCGTCGATCATGGTGATAAGCCGGTCCGAGAACATCTGACCGAACCGTTTCTTGACCTCATCTGGCGTGAGCGTTTCCGGCATCAGATTCACTTCGCGGTCATTACAGTATCAGGGTTTCGCCCGGCTTGAGTATCCTGACTTGGGTCTTCGTGTTCTTCTCCACCAGGCTTTTGAAAGCCGCAGGGTCGGCCTTTATCGGTGGCCAGGTATTGAAATGCATGGGGATCGCCAATTTCGGCTTGAGCAATGCGACCGCCTTGGCCGCCTGTACGACGTCCATCGTGTAGAAGCCACCTATCGGAAGCAACGCGAGATCGAGCGGATACAGCTCCCCTATCAAGGACATATCGCCGAAGAGGCCCGTGTCTCCGGCATGATACACGGTGTTGCCACTATCTATCACGAAGCCTGTGGGTGTACCAGCAGCCCCTTCGAACCCCTGCTCGTCCGCCCCGGAGGAGTGAGTCGCGGCAGTCATTGTCACGGTCGTCTCACCAATTTTCACGCTCCCGCCGATGTTGAACCCTATCACATCGCATCCCGACTTCTCGAAGATGTTTGCGAGCTCTACCATCGCGAGGATCTTCGCCCTGTTCTTTTTCGCGATGCTTACAGCATCGCCCACGTGGTCGCCGTGGCCATGGGTCACACATATCAGGTCGCACTGGACCTTGTCGGCTGTCATAGCCGCCATCGGATTGCCGGTCAGGAATGGGTCCACGAGTATCCTGTTCCTCCCTTCTATCAAAAACGCGGAATGACCGAGCCAAGTGATTTTCAAGTCTGCAGCCTCCTCGTGCGGATGATAGAACAATTAAATACATCTATCTAGCGATTCAACGGTCTGGCTCAGCCTGAGGCGCGCGAGCCGCATCCCGAACCGGCTTTGACCAATGATTATGACTGGTCAATTGACCAATTTTCACGCGAAATGCGCAAAACATTCGTGATTCTTCGAAAACATTTATGTTCGATGATTGTTTGGGTTCGGACGCCGTCGAACAATCAATCGATATCGGTGGTAGATTGGGAAAGACGATCTCGGAGAAGATATTGAGTGCGCATTCTGGCACGGACGCGAAGGCCGGGGACATCGTCATCGCTGAGATCGACTACGCCATGGGGCAGGACGGGACGACCCCGTTGGCGATCAAGGCCTTCCAGAAGATGAACGGCAGGAGCATCAAGTATCCGGATAGACTTTCGCTCGTCATCGACCACAGCTCGCCGAGCCCGAACGAAGGCGTATCTGCCCTGCATAAGATAATGCGCGAGTTCGCCTCGCAGATGGGCTGCAACCTGTACGACATCGGCGAGGGGGTATGCCATCAGCTCATACCCGAAAGGGGGCACGTCGTGCCAGGAGACCTCGTAGTCGGAGCAGATAGTCATACCACCACGTACGGCGCCCTAAACGCTTTCTCGACGGGTATCGGGTCTACTGATTTGGCGGCGGTTCTCCTGACGGGGAAGCTCTGGTTCAGGGTGCCACACACATGCAAGATAATCTATTCTGGCAGGCTCCAGAAAGGCGTCTATTCCAAGGATCTCATGCTCTTCACCATAGGAAAGACAACAGCCGACGGCTGCACATATCAGGCGATAGAGTTCACCGGCAGTACGGTCCGCGCGATGAGCATCGATGCGAGGATGACCATGGCAAACATGGCGGTCGAGGCTGGAGCGAAGGCAGGCATATTCGAGTGCGACGAGAAGACGTTGGACTACGTGAAAGCCCGTAGCGGAAGGACGCCGACGCCCGTGAGCTCGGACCCGGATGCGCATTTCGAGTCCGTATTGAAGATCAAGGCCTCCGAGGTTGAGCCGATGGTGGCAAAGCCTCATGCGGTAGACAACGTCGCTCCTGTAACAGAGCTTCTCGATGTCCCTGTGCACCAGGCGTTCATTGGAACCTGCACGAACGGCAGGCTTGAGGACCTGCGGATCGCGGCGAGGATACTCAAGGGGAAGCAGGTCAAGAAAGGGGTCAGGTTGATAGTTGCCCCAGCATCCAAGCAGATATATCTCGATGCCATGAGGACAGGGATCATCGCAGAGCTCGTGAAGGCTGGCGCCGCGATCGTTACGCCCGGTTGCGGCTGTTGTGTCGGGACGCACAATGGCGTCCCTTCGGACGACGAGAACGTCATCTCGACGGCCAACAGGAACTTCAAAGGACGCATGGGGAACAATAAGGCGTTCATCTATCTTGCAAGCCCTGCGACTGTCGCCGCGTCGGCTCTGAAAGGCGCTATCGCGGATCCCCGAGAGGTGTTGCCATGATACTCAGAGGGAAGGCGCACAAGTTCGGGGATTCGATCAACACGGATTACATCATCTCAGGGAAGTACAAGTTCAAGACGCTGGACATGGACGAACTCGCGAAGCACATTATGGAGGACCTCGACCCGGAGTTCTATTCCAAGATCGAGCCAGGTGACTTCATCGTTGCCGGAAAGAACTTCGGATTGGGAAGCAGCAGAGAGCAGGCGCCCCTGGTGATAAAGCACGCGAAGATATCCGCAGTGATAGCACAATCTTTTGCAAGGATATTTTTCAGGAATGCGATAAACACTGGTCTGCCACTTATAGTCTGTCCGGAAACGGACAGGATCGCATCGGGAGATGAGCTCGAGGTCGACCTCCAGGCAGGGATCGTGAGAGATGTCACGAAAGGGATCGAGCTGAGGTCCGAGCCTCTCCCGCCGATTATGATCAGGATCCTGCAGGACGGCGGGCTGGCCGAGCATATCCTCAAGCACGGGGGGTTCGAGCTTTAGATATTCGGAGGATCCAGAATGACCACATACAGGATCACACTGCTTCCGGGAGACGGGGTCGGTCCTGAGGTGACCTCGGCTGCCGTGAAGGTACTCGAGGCGACCGGCATCAAGTTCCAATGGGACGTTTTCGACATCGGCGAGGCGGCGATCAAGAAGTATGGGACGCCTCTTCCGGACGAGGTACTGGAGAGCCTCAGGAGGAACAAGGTCGGGCTCAAGGGACCCGTTACAACGCCAATCGGATCGGGTTTCAGGAGCGTCAACGTCGCGCTGCGGCAGAAATTGGATCTGTACGCGTGCGTCAGGCCTGCGAGGTCCATTGCGGGCGAGGGCACCAGGTACGATAAGATAGACCTGGTAGTCATCAGGGAGGCAACCGAGGGGTTGTATTCGGGGGTGGAGCGCTGGCTGGATGAGGAGCACTCGGGAGCGGTCACCGAGAACATAATCACGAGGAAGAAGACCGAACGCATAATCAGATACGCGTTCGAATACGCGAGACGAGAGGGCAGGAAGAAGGTCACGGGAGTCCACAAGGCAAACATCATGAAGCTCACTGGCGGGTTGTTTCAGGAAATATTCCGCGAGATCTCCAGCCAGTACCCGGACATTATGTCGGAAGAAAGGCTGATAGATAACATGTGCATGCAGCTCGTGAAGAAGCCCGAGGAGTATGACGTCATTGTGACGACGAACCTTTTCGGAGATATCCTGTCAGATCTGACCGCCGGCCTCGCCGGGGGTCTCGGGATAGCCCCGGGCGCAAATATCGGCGATGAGGTGGCCCTCTTTGAGCCGGTACACGGTTCCGCACCGAAATACGCCGGCCAGGACAAGGTGAATCCGGTCGCGGAGATACTCTCGGGCGAATTGATGCTGAAACACCTGGGCGAACGCGAAGCCGCGAGGAAGATCTGGGAGGCGACCTGTGAGGTCATCAGGGAGAAGAAAGTGGTGACCTACGACCTCGCGCTTCCAGGGTATACGACCAGGCCAGTGAAGCCGTCCAAATGTTCCGAGATGGCCGAAGAAATAGCGAGAAAGGTCGAGAAGCTGTAGTGCGTCAAAGCCGTTCCCTGGATAGATACCTCGATGGGAGATCGGCGAGATTAAGAGCCATCATCCTGTCACACTCGTATATCAAGAACTTGCCCTTGATGCCGATGGCCTTCCCTGAATGATATCCCCAGCTATCCACATGCTTGGGGACTGAGGGCAATGGCTCCTCCAGAGGGTAAGAATCCAGGAATTCGAGCTCCCCGGGGTTCATAGAGAGATTCTCCCGCAGAGCCCTCGATATCCATTCCCAGGCGTCCTCGATCTGCGCTCTCCTTCTCGGCATCCGCAACGACTCGAGGATTAACCGCGCATTTGGTCTCTCTGTGATGCGCAGCTTCTCCGATATCAATCTCTCCGCTTCTCGAGCGTTCTTCCTTGTCGGGAAGACGTCCGCAATGAAGTACGCGTCCGCTCCCTGCTCGATCAACCTGTTGCGTATTCTTGTCTTCAGGGTCATCCCGACCTTTGGTCTGTTCCCGAAGAAGGCTATGTAGACCGCATGCTCCTTTCTGCAGAGCGGCGAGTCGCATAGATCGCCCTCACACTTGGGCTCGAACAGGCAATCCTGGATCGGGATCAGGCTCTCCGCGCATTCGGCACATTGCGTCAGCTTTTGTACAGGGGAATTACGGGGGCATGGTACGTATTCGCCATCGACGTACGATCCGACGCAGGTCCTCTTCTTGCTGATTGAGAAATCGATGTCGTCGAGGTCGAATTCCTTTACTTGACCGTCGTCGAGGTCGAAATATATCAGCTTCGGGTCGAACTCCTCCCAATAGAATTCTATCGCATGGAGTCTGAAGCTCTCTTCTATCTCTTCGATCCGCAGCTGATCCGCCCTGGCAAACATTAATTCTTAAAGCTGTCTCAGCATTATAAAATCCTTTTTAATGGATGGCCGATAATCACCGGGCGCATCAGGATCGATTCTCACGATGCTCCGGGAGGACCTCTGATTCCTCTGCCGATGGAGGCGGTGTCGGGATCTCCGCCTTCGATATCGCCTCTGCAGGAATCGAATCCGCGATATACACCGTCTTGCCGGCTTTCTGGATCACGATCCCTGCGGCTTCGGTCTTTTTCGTGTCGATCTCGAGTATGACCGGCGTCGGCGTTCTTACCTTGCCAGCGTTCGTAGCATCCTCGTAGGTCTTGCTGAGATGTACTTTTTTCCGATCAGACGGCCGTAACCCGGTCTCGAGCACGATATCCACCTCTTCCTGAGTGGTGGGATAATACAGCTTCTCCGGTATCCCAGTAGTCGGAAGGTCGAGGTCGACATCTATCGAGTGACCATATGTCGCCCTGATCTTGCCATCACGGTACTCGTATCTTCCTTTCGGGTCGGTCTCGATTATGGCGATTATGTGATGCGGCCTCAGCCATCTCATCCGCTTTCTCTTTCGCTGGATTGCCCCGACAAATTCCTTAAGCTCGACGAACCCCTGCGGGTCCATCTTGAGGTCGAACTTCTCAGGGAAGTGTCTCAACGCGCCTGCCATGGTCCTACCGAGAGCTTCCAGTTCCTCAGTATCCATCAGGAACCTACCTTCCTCTCCGCATAGCGGGCAAGTCGCGCCCCTGAAGTAGCCATGGTTCTTGCATTCTCTGAGCATCCGCGTTACCGATGCGAGGTTATGCAACCTCCTCATAAAAGCTTTCTGACAATTCGCAGTCTCGGACCGAAAATAGCGAATCATCCAGGAAAAAATGAGATCATGAGTTCGCAGAGTAGCATGATTCAAATCGATCCGTTAGGCTTCAGAAAAGATTTTTATTTCAGTTCCTCTTCAGACGCGTCAGGAAAATCCGTCAGAGAAATTCGACGTCATAATATCTACCGATATGCGTTGATTGCGAGTCATTCGAGCTGGATCGGTTCTCTGCGGTCAGATGACGCGACTCGGGTCTCATAGGTGGGGGCGGAGCATGGGAGCGAAGGTAGTAGTACTCGGCGGAGGCATCGCGGGGATACAGGCCGCTCTTGATCTGGGCGACATGGGCTTCGAGGTCCATCTCGTCGAGCGGACCCCCTCGATAGGCGGTCACATGGCGCAGCTGGACAAGACCTTCCCTACGAATGACTGCTCCATGTGCATCCTCTCCCCGAAGATGATAATGTGCGCGGACCACCCGAACATCATTCTTCACACATACTCCGAGCTCGAGCGAGTCGAGGGTGAATTCCCGAATTTCAAGGTCACGATACGAGAGAAAGCGAGATATGTGGACGTCAGCCGTTGCACTGGATGCGGTGACTGCGTGGCGAAATGTCCCGTCAAGGTACCGAGCGAGTTCGAAGAGGGGCTGATAGAGCGAAAGGCGATCTACATGCCCTTCCCGCAGTCAGTCCCTCGGAAGGTGACGATAGACGCCACGAAGTGCAGGATGATAACGCAGAAGAAGTGCGGCGTGTGCAAGAAAGTGTGCAAGGCAGGGGCGATAGATTACGACCAGAAGGACAGATTGATAGTGATAGACGCTTCCGCCATCGTCGTTTCGACCGGATTCGCGGTTATGGATGTCTCCGTCCTGCCGCAGTTCGGGTACGGCATATGCAAGGATGTTGTGACCTCGATTCAGTTCGAGCGGATCCTGTGCGCATCCGGGCCGACAGGCGGGCACCTGAGACGCCCTTCAGACGGCGCGGAACCGAAATCGTTGGCGTTCATCCAATGCGTCGGTTCTCGGGATGCAAGAACACATGCATACTGCAGCAGCGTGTGCTGCATGTATGCCACGAAAGAATCGATACTTGCTGGGGAGCATTGCCCCGGGATAAAGAGCACGATTTTTTACATGGACATGCGCGCGGTTGGCAAAGGGTTTCAGGAGTTTGTTCAGAGGGCTCAGCGATCCTATGGCGTTAGATACATCAATTCCAGGCCTGCAAAGATCCAGCCGGGCGAGGATGGAAAAGGTGCTCTGGTCAGTTACGAGAGACGGGGCGCAGGAGGAGAGCCGGTCACGGAACCGTTCGATATGGTAGTGCTCTGCCCGGCGCTTGAACCAAAGAGCAATGCGCAGCTTGCAGTCCTGCTCGGGATAGAGATGGACGCGGACGGATTCTTCCGCAGTCCTGACCCTGCTCATCCCGCCGACTCGACCAGGAAAGGGATCTTCGCGTGCGGCTTTTCGAACGCGCCCATGGATATCCCTGATACGGTCGCGCAGGCATCCTCTGCGGCGGCAAGGGTCGCGGAGCTGATATTTGGAGGCGGATACTGATGCCCAGGATAGGGGTGTTCATCTGTCATTGCGGGCACAACATCGCCGCAACCGTGGATGTGGAAAAAGTCGTACAGTTCGCGAGGACTCTGCCGAACGTCGTGTTTTCGTCGCACAACCTCTATTCCTGCTCAGAGGAGGGTTTAGCAGCCATACGGAAGGGCATCGAGGAGAACAAGCTCGATAGGGTCGTCGTCGCTGCCTGTACGCCGCGGACGCACGAGCCACTGTTCAGGAGGAACTGCGAGAGGGCCGGTGTGAACAAGTACCTTTTCGAGTTTGTCAACATCCGCGAGCATTGCTCCTGGATACATGCCAAGGAGCCCGAGGCGGCAACGAAGAAGGCGATGAACCTCGTCGCAATGGGGGTCGCCAAGGCAGCCCTGCTTCAACCGCAGACCGAGGGTGAATCGAATGTCATCCCGGTCGCTCTCGTCATCGGTGGCGGAATTGCTGGTCTTGCGGCAGCCTCAGCACTGGTTTCACAGGGAATCGAGACGCATATCGTCGAGAAGGAATCGGCGCTGGGAGGGATGCTGAGAGAAGTGCATGTGATCGGTCCAGATATGGTTGACTCCAGGACGCTGATCGACGAGTACGTGAAGGCCCTTGAGCGCTCCCCAAAGGCGCATATCCATCTCTCCTCAAAGATCTCGGATCTTTCCGGATTCATAGGCAACTTCGAGGCGACGATAAGCGACGGGAGATGCGATGAAAAGGTTAAGGTTGGCACGATAATCGTCGCAACAGGCGGCCGTGAGCTCGTGCCTGCCAGCGGTGAGTTCGGATACGGTTCTCTGACGAACGTCATAACGCAGCTCGAGCTCGAGAGAAGGCTCGCGAGAGGCGAGATCCCGAAGAGTGCCGTCTTTATCCAGTGCGTCGGATGCCGGCAGCCCGGGAGGGAGTTCTGTTCGAGGATATGCTGCAACGCGAGCATAAAGAACGCCATCAGGATGCTCCGGGCCGAGCCGGACGCGTCGGTTTCTCTCCTGCATCGGGATATTATGAGCTACGGCACGGCCGCAGAGAGGGCTTACCGAGAGGCTTCGGAGAGGGGTGTAAATTTTATCAGATTTGGCCTTGACAGGCCGCCTGTCGTCCGGCAAGATGGCAATCGGTTGACGGTCGCTGTCTTCGACGAGAACCTTGAACAGGAGCTGCGAATCGATACAGATCTGGTAGTATTGGCTACTCCCATCGTGCCCGTCGAAGATGTGAAGGAGCTCGCGAAGCTGCTCAAGGTGCCCATAGACAGGCACGGCTTCTTCCTGGAGGCGCACGTGAAGCTCAGGCCGGTGGAATTCGCGACAGAAGGAATATTCATATGCGGCTCTGCGAGATGGCCGAGCTCCGTTTCGGAGTGCATCGCCCAGGGTCTTGCGGCGGCAACGAAGGCCTCAATCCCGATACGCGAGGGCAGGGTAATAATAGAGCCGATCACTGCATATTCCGATCCAGAGAAGTGCATCGCCTGCGGGAATTGCGTGCTCGCCTGTCCGTATGAGGCGATCGAGATAGTTTTATTCGACGGCAAGCGTAAGGCCAAGGTCAACGAGGCGAAGTGCAAGGGTTGTGGGAACTGCGTCGCGGCCTGTCACAACGATGCGATGGAGCAGAAAGGATTCGATACGAGACAGCTCGGGGCCATGATCGACGCACTGATAAAGAGCGCCTTGGAGGTGTCTCAATGAGCGATTTCAATCCGACTATACTCGCGTTCTGCTGCAACTGGTGCTCGTACGCAGGTGCGGACCTTGCCGGAGTGAGTAGGCTCCAGATGCCTCCGAACGTGCACGTGATAAGGGTCATGTGCAGTGCTTCTGTCAAGCCTGAGTACGTGTTCAAGGCTCTCTCTCAGGGTATCGATGGTGTGCTCGTACTCGGATGCCATATAGGCGACTGCCACTATCTGACAGGAAATCACAGAACGGCAAAGCGATTTCCGCTCGCCCAGAAGATTCTCGGAGAGATCGGGCTCGATGAACGCCGCCTGCGGCTCGACTGGGTGAGTGCCGCGGAAGGCGAGAAGTTCCAGCAGGTGATAACCGAGTTCGTTGCCGAGATCAAGAAACTCGGACCGAACCCCTTGCGGGAGGTGAGACCGTGAACGAGCTCGGGAGGAGATTGGCGGAGATCGCCTTCACAGAGCTGAAAGCGGATTATCTGCTCACAACATCCCGCGAGCACGGGAACGTGGGGCCGGTCTTCGCATCGAGGGACGAGGACCTCGGCGAGGTCACATTCGATGTGCCGTATCAGCTTGTCAAAATACTGTCCAGAATATATCCTTGGATCCCTCAAGGAAAGATTGCGATAGTCGCGAGGAGATGCGATGAGAAGGCGCTCAATGAGCTCATCAAGCGCGGGCTATTCGACGCTGCTCGTATCGTGCTTATAGGGCTCGCGTGCGATGCGGAGCAGATAGCGAAATGCAGATGCTCCGATCCTGCGCCCAGCAGGGTGCATTTCGGGACGCCGAATAAAGGGGTCGAGTTCGATGAGCTGGCGGTCAGGCTGCAGTCGATGTCTCACGAGGAGCGGTTGAACTACTGGATAGGCCAATTCAGGAAATGCAACAAATGCTTCGGATGCACGACGAATTGCCCGGTCTGCTTCTGCGATGACTGCGTGCTCGAGGAGAGAACGTATGTCGCGGAGAAGGGGATCCCGCCGGGCTTAGCCTTCCATCTCGTCAGGGCGTTCCATATGGCTGACAAGTGTGTGGAGTGCGGCGAGTGTGAGCGCTCATGCCCGGGCGATATACCTCTGTTGACTCTCAGGAAGACGGTCTTGAAGGACATGAAAGAGCTATTCGGTTTCTCTCCAGGAGATCAGAACTCTGTCAGCCCATTGCTCACGACGCTCGAGGGAGAGCCGCTGGAGGGTGATGATGATGTCTGTTAGGCATGTCCTGACGACCTGTCCATACTGCGGTTGCGGCTGCCAGTTCTATCTTCAGGTGGTGGACAACAGGCTCGTCGGAGTTGTGCCGTGCAAGACCGACGAGATAGGACAGGGAAGGCTTTGCATCAAGGGCTACAACGCGCACGCGTTCGTGCAACACCCAGAAAGGTTGAAGCATCCGATGATACGGGATGGGGATCAGCTCAGGCGAGCCTCCTGGCAGGAAGCCCTCGACCTTGTCGTCTCGAGACTCAATGAGATAATATCCAAATATGGACCTGACTCGGTGGCGGTTCTCACATCCGCGAAGTGCACGAACGAGGAGAACTACCTGATGCAGAAGCTCGCGAGGGTCGCGATCGGGACCAACAACGTCGACCATTGCGCGAGGCTGTGCCATGCATCAACAGTCGCAGGGCTGATCTATTCTTTCGGCAGCGGCGCGATGACGAACTCGATACCGGAATTCGAGGAAGCAGATTGCATCCTTGTGACTGGCTCCAACACTCTCGAAACGCACCCCCTCATCGGGGCGAGGATCTTGAGAGCGATTTCCAAGGGCGCGAAGGTCATCGTCGTCGATCCGCGCGAGACGCCTCTGTCGAGAATGGCATATCTGAGCCTGCGCCAGAAGCCCGGCACGGATATTGCCTGGATAAACGGTATCGCGAACGTCATGATACGCGAGAACCTTACAGATACCGAGTTCATCAAGGCCAGGACGACAGGTTTCGAGGAGCTGAAGGCAGTTGTCGAGAAATATACGCCCGAGCTCGTCGAGGAGATCTCCGGGATACCAAAAGAGAAATTGGTTGAGGCTGCGCGCGTGTATGCAAGATCCAAGAAGGCTATGATAGCATATGCCATGGGGATCACGCAGCACAGCAACGGCACCGATATCGTACGCGCGCTCGCGAATCTTCCGCTTCTCGCGGGGCATATAGGCAAGGAATCAAGCGGTCTGAACCCGTTGAGAGGACAGAACAACGTCCAGGGAGCATGCGATGCCGGAGCGCTCCCGAACTTCTACCCGGGGTATCAATCTGTCTCTTCGCCGGAGTTTAAAGCGAAGTTCGAGAAGGCCTGGGGGAAACAACTGCCCGAGAAACCTGGCTTGACGCTTACGGAGGCGTTACATAAGGCTTTGACCGGCGAGATAAAGGCGATGATATCCTTCGGCGAGAACATGATGGTCTCCGACGCTGACATAACACATGTGGAGGAGGCGTTGAAGAAACTGGAGTTTTTCGTAGTTGCCGATATCTTCCCGACCGAGACAACCAGATACGCACATGTGTTGTTGCCGGCGGCATGCTATGCGGAGAAGGACGGCACGTTCACAAACACCGATCGGAAGGTGCGGAGGATAAGAAAGGCAGTCGATCCCCCTGGAGAGGCATGGCCCGACTGGAAGATAGTGTGTGAGCTCGGGAAAAGATTCGGGTCTCCAGGGTTCGAGTTTCGCTCACCCTCGGAAATAATGGATGAGTTCGCCTCTTTGGCACCGATATATGGCGGGATAAATTACGAGAGGCTGGAGCGCGAATCGCTTAGTTGGCCTTGTCCATCAGCGGATCATCCGGGAACAAGGGTATTGCACATAGGGGGTTTCAAGATCGGCAGAGCGCAGTTCGCGCCTGTGACGCATCGTGCACCAGCAGAGGAGCCCGATGCGGAGTATCCGTTCATTTTATCCACGGGCAGGAACCTGTTCCAATATCATACTGGGACGATGACCAGGAAATCACCGAAGCTCGAGCGAGAAGCCCCTGAGCCCTATGTCGAGATATCGCGAGAGGACGCCGAGCGCCTCGGCATTGATGATGGCGACAGGGTCCTGGTTTCGACGAGGCGCGGCAGCATCGCGCTTGTAGGTAGGGTGACCAGTCGCATACTGCCAGGCACTATATTCATCCCGTTTCATTACGCCGAGGCGGCGGCAAACATCCTTACAAACCCGGCACTGGATTCGGTCGCCAAAATTCCGGAATTCAAGGTTTGCGCCGCGAGATTGGAAAGAGCGTGAAATCATCTCGAAGCCGCAATCAGCTTCTCAACAAGATCTGCGCTCAGATGGGCAAGATCCTCAGCTCCGAATATCCTGCTCATGGCCGCATCGAATAGGATATTCGCACTAGACGGGACCTCCTCATCCCCCTTCCATATTGTTACATTCACGAGCGCATATGGGAAATACTGGAGGTCAACCGATGCATCCCCCCGTCGTGTTTCGATCCCTCCGAGGAGCGTGCCAGCTCTTATAAGCCTCTCGGGATTCTCGCCAAATTCCCTCACGAGAGGCCGAAGCGCACGGCCCTGAAATACGGAGTAATACAGATTGCCGCCTTCGATATCTCTATATGAACACCAGGTTCCGTCTATCTTCCCTTCGGCTCTCATAAGATAATGGAGCAAGAGTACCTGGATATCATCATCGACAGCCCTTCCGTCCGATGACGAAATTCCCCGGGTTTCGAAATCGACTATAAGCGTATCGTTCAGCATTCTCAGAAGAATCCTCTTCTCATTGATAGAACCGCCTGATAGCTCTGATAATTCCCGCAGATCTCTATCGCTTAGCTCCTGCCATGACCTGGAGATCGCTTCGGAATATCTATGATCGGATGTTCGTAATGGTCCGCCGCACATCTATTACGCCTTCAAGAAGGAATGTGCATAGAGTCTCTTGTTTAGTAGTACCTCTGCCGCCTTCATGGTGTTCATGAGCTCCACATCGAGCGGATCCAGAATTGCTGCATCGAGCCCCCTTCCCATCATCATCGCAAGCAGTGTCCGGTTGAGCAACTTCTTCTCCTGGGCACCGCTCGAGACGTTGGACAACCCGACAATGGTTTTCGGAGGCGGGGAGCTCAAAGTCTTGAATGCGGACAGGGCTTCGCATGCCAGGGCTAGCTGGTTCTGGGCCGCTGAGACTGGTAGCACCACAGGATCTATGTAGATCGATTCCACAGGGACGCCAATATCCATCGCGAAAGCGAGAATCTTCATCGCGAGCTCGGTTCTCATTTCCACGCTGTTCGGGATTCCCTTTTCATCGATCGTTAGACAGACTATCTCGGCGGAGTATTCTTTAGCCAATGAGAGGAGCTCGGTCAATTTCGCATCCTCGGCTGTGGTGGAATTTATCAGCGGAGTCCTCTTGCATTCCGAGATACCGGCTCTGATGACCTCGCTCGATGGGGAATCTATCGACAGCCTCGTGTCAACGGCGTCTTGGATGGTCCGGACCATCCATTTCATCGCATCGATCGCATCATCTCTTCCGGGGCCCACACTTACATCTAGAATGTGGGCGCCCGCATTGATCTGGTCTGTTGCCAACTTGACGATCGTTTCTGGGTTACGCTCATCGATAGCCTTCGAGACCGAGGAGAACATTCCATTCAGCTTCTCGCCGACGATTATCATTCGATCTTCCTCTTAAGTTACAGCAGCAGCAATCGACTGTAAAAATCTGACGATTCTTTATCGACAGTTACATAAGCGAATTCTTAATAAATTGAAACAATTGTTCCCGCAATGGTTTCGGAGGATAAGCCAGTTTCGATCTGCCGTGTTCATTTCGATCCCGACGGGGTATCGATCGATGTACCCACGGGTACCACGTTGCTCGAAGCGGCACAGAGGGCGGGCGTGCCTATCGATTCAGTCTGCGGAGGTGCCGGTAGGTGCGGCCGGTGCAAGGTCCGCGTAACTGGAAGTGTATCCGTATCTGGGGAGGAGCCTTCGCCGGAATCTCGGAGCGGCAAGCCAAGAATGGTTCTCGCGTGCATGGGAACAATAACCGGTGATGTCAATGTGCACGTCCCGGAATCATCCAGAATAGGCATTCATCAAATACTCGAGGCATCCGAGCATGTCGAACTCAAGACCCTATCGCCGCTCGTGAGAAAGGTTCATCTGCATCTTCCAAAGCCCACCCTGGAGGACAATCTGAGCGATCTTGACAGGATAAGACGCTCGCTCTTGAATGCGGAGGACAGAAGCGCGAAGATAGGACTGCCGGTCCTGAGAACGATTCCTCGTGTTGTCAGAGAAAAAGACTGGGAAATAACTCTCTCGATAGCTGAGACAACCGTAGGTAAACGGATAGTCAAGATCGAGCCCGGGGACACTACAGATAGCATGTATGGTATAGCGGTCGATATTGGCACTACTACCGTCGTCCTGCGTTTAATTGACATGGTCACGGGTAAGACACTTACAACGGAGTCGACGTATAACAAGCAGATAGTGTGTGGCGAAGACGTCCTCACGAGGATTTTCTATGCCGAGGAGCACGGTACGTCTACCATGACGAAGTTGATAATCCAGACGATCGATTTTCTCATCTCAGAGGCCTGCGAGCATGCATCTAAGTTGACGGGCAAGAAAATTTGTCCTACCGATATACTCTCTGCATCCATCTCGGGCAATCCCGCAATGATACACTTTTTCCTGATGCTCGACACGAGCAACATGCGCCTGGAGCCGTACATACCCGTGGCGAATCTCATCCCGTTCGTCCATGCGGATGACATACCTCTGAACATCAACCCGAACAGCCTGGTATATATATGCCCTGGTAGGGCGAGCTACATCGGCGGAGACGTGCTCGCAGACGTCCTTGCGTCAGGAATGCACCTCTCGAAGAAACTGTCGCTGCTGATAGATGTGGGGACGAACGGCGAGGTCGTGCTTGGCAACAAGGATTGGATGGTCTGCTGTTCCTGCTCTGCCGGTCCCGCGTTTGAGGGCGGCGAGGTCTCCTGCGGTATGCGCGCGATGCAGGGAGCGATAGATAGGATAAGCATCACACGCTCGGGAGATGTCAGGTTTCATACTATCGGCGACGTGGAACCGCTCGGGATATGCGGTTCGGGGTTGATAGACCTCATATCCGAGCTCTTCGTGCATGATTACATCGATAGGCGTGGCGTGCTCAACCCGACGGCCTCGAAAAGGATAAGGAAACTCGAATCCGGGGAGAGCGCATTCTATATTGCACACCGAGGAAAGGGAAAGTTAGTCAAGGATTGGGGCGAGCAACCAACCGAGATATTGATAACTGACACGGACATTCAGAACATCCTGAGAACAAAGGCGGCGATATACAGCGGTTGCTCCGTACTTCTGAAGAGCCTCGAGTACGACTTCGAAGATGTATCACAGGTTATCATAGCCGGTGGCTTTGGTAGATATCTCAATATCAGAAAAGCTATCACGATAGGTCTGCTTCCGGATATCGATCTGAAGAAATACAGGTTCATCGGAAACGGCGCTCTGGAGGGCGCTCGCCTGACATTGCTATCGAGCCAGAAACGGAATGAAATACTGGATATATATCGGAAGATGACCTATTTCGAGCTGAGCGTCAGCGCACTTTTCTTCGAGGAATTCTCATCGGCGCTATTCCTTCCGCATACCGATATCGAGCGGTTTCCATCTGTAAAATCGTTCTTGAACAAGGAACACCATGACGAGCGATAAGATTGAAGAGGATGATCTGGCTTGGGAAAGGTGATCTCGATTGCGGGCAAGGGGGGCGTCGGAAAGACGACCATAGCCGCGCTATTTATCCTGGAGCTTGGTTCTCGCCAGATGCCTGTTCTCGCAGTCGATGCCGACCCGAATTTCAATCTGGGAGAAAGGCTCGGCGTTCATGTTTCGACGACGATAGGCTCGCTCAGGGAGGAGCTGATGAAGGCGAAAGACGACCTGCCTGCGGGGGTTTCGAAACAGGAGATCATAGATTATCAGATTAAGATGGCGCTACAGGAGGAGGAGTGCTTCGATCTCCTCACGATGGGCCGTCAGGAGGGACCAGGCTGCTATTGTTACATCAACAGTGTCCTCAGGTCTTTCACAGATGCGTTGGCCGAGAAATACCCATATGTCGTAATAGATAATGAAGCAGGGCTCGAGCATCTTAGTCGCAGAACGACCGTAAGAAGCGATTGGCTTTTTGTGGTTTCGGATCCTTCAATCCCTGCCCTGAAAGCGGCTGGACGCATCGCAAGGCTATCAGATGAAATGCAGCTCAAAATCGGACGAAAGATCCTCCTCATAAACAGAACGAGCGGTCAGATAAGCGATGAGCTTATCGCAATACCGGAATACTCTTTCGATGCCACATATGGCATACGCGAAGATCCGGCCCTAGATCCCAGAGTTTCGGGTACGACAGATATTAGATCGCTCGATCCCGATTCCCCTGCCGTCATGGACCTGAGAGAGATGGTCAGGATCGAAATATACAGGAGCTGAGCGACCTAATTCAAAGTCTTCAGGAATTTCGGAATGCCCGATGACTCCCTCGGTCCTACGATAACTTTCAGCCCTGTCAGTTCGTTCAATTTCCCGCTCATCCGACTGACCATTCCTGGGATTATTATAGCTCCGGACGTGCATTTGTCCTTTATGCCGAGCTTCAGGATCAGCTTCGCGACGCTCTCGGGCGTGAACTTGCCCGCGGCGAAAGCCGTCATGACGGATAACCCCTCGGTATTAGCCACGAGCAGCCAGCTGCTGACGCCGCTCTTCTCGATATCTCCTGCGACCGTGAAGTACGTCAACGCGAAGTTCGTCGTCAGGAGGAGCGGCGACTCTGGCTTCGGCGAGCCTATCGCGTAGAGCTTCTCCTGCACTTGCAACGGCACCTGTGGGTCCGTGAAAATGCTCTGTCTGAGGGTCATCAGGGGATAAATCACGGCCGGATCTACCGTGTCGAGCACGACTATCGAGGAGTATTTCGCGATGCCCAAAGTAGCTCTTGCTACAGCCTCCTCTCCGGAACCCGCATACGTCAGCGTTGGATATCCGAATGGTCGAAAGGACGATTTCACGGCCATTCTCCGGACAATCGTAAGATCTCTCAATTGTGATGCGAGATCCCCTCTTGTGAGGTCCAATATGATATCCTGTAATCCGGACTCCTTAGCCTTCGTGGAGAGCTCTGCGAGCTCTTCCAGGCTATCCGCTCTTACGATTAGCGGAAGATTGATTTCCTTTGCCAGTGATATCATGCCCATAAGATTTTTCTTATTCGCCGTGCCTACGACTGGACGTCTGTCTTTGCACGCGAGGGCAGCGGATCTCAAAGCCTCAGGTTCGTTTCCGAGAAGAATTATCGCGAACCGCGATTTTTCCATCACCCTTCTCGCAAGTCCTTCAAGCTTCTCTGCCTTTCCCGTATCGTTCCGGAGGGCAAGCGCATCGAGCTTCAGCTTCTGGCCAGCCCGCTCGAATTCGAGCTTCTTCGCCTGCAGCAGTATTTTCTCCTGTTCCTCCTCTGCCATGCTGTCAGATATTGATACCGCGAGGACGGTCGGATGATAGAATTTCTTATCGTGCCTGAAAAGCTCCGTCTCGTCCCCTATCTCGAGCTGCATCTCCTGAGGCCCGAACCTTATGAGCCTTATCGGCGGCGCACCGCTCTCTTGAAGGGTCGACTTGGCAGCGTCGTCTATGTACGGGCAATCATCGATCGCTGCTTTCTTGTTCGCAAGCTGCATCGCGAATGCCAGGCATGTTGGGAACTTGCACTCACCACAGTTCTTTTTGGGCAGCAGCTTGTAGATCTCCATCGCTGTCGGCACTTTTATGCACCTCCCGTGAGCGAGGAGAGTATCTTCTTGACGCGCTTCAGGGACTCAGGGTGCCGGACGACTATGAGGTCCACGCCAGCAAGCAACGATGTATGCGCAGTTATCGTTTCCCAATTTATCGCTCTTTCCAATGTATCCCCCATGTCGGGATTCATCTCGATCGCTTCTCTCGCAGTGAATGCGACGCTGCAGTCGCATATCATCGGTACCTGCAGGGATTGGTCGCCCATAAGAGCGCCGTTCCTCAGTCTCTCCAGGGTGGAGTATGTATATTCTATGCCCATGCCCAGCGCTGCCTGAAGCGGATCGACCATAATATCCTCTCTTCTGACCCCGAAATCCATGAGCAAGATGACAATCTGTTTGGCGATGTTTATATCCAGGTTTGCAAACCCTATCACGCCATGGCCATTGGAGAGAGCAGCGGCCGCAATAGTCTTGTAGTTGTCTTGGTCTGCGGGGCCGAGGAAGACCCTTTCTTTCGCAGCCGCCTGAGAGACAGCATCTATGACCTTCGCATCCTTTTCTGCACTTCCGCAGCCGTAAATCACGAGCGGTAGTGTTGTCGCTTTTAGGATCTCCGATACCAGCGACGCGCATTCCTCCGGGCTCCTGTTTTCCTCTTCAGGGTTCGCACTCTTCAATTTGACATTGATGAAATCGGCGTTCCATTCATTCTCGCAGGTTCTTGCCCATCTCACCGGATCCTCGATGATATCCCCCATAGAGGCCTTCGAGACGTCGTCTATACCTCTGAGGGTGTCCACAACTTCCATCCCGATGAGCGGGGTGACAATCCTCTCGCTTTCAAAAGCGTGGAACGGCAAGGAATCCGAGCCACCTATCACATAAGTCTTCCCTCTTGTCCCCCCCATGCTCTCGATCAGCACCGAACATCGTCTGCACTACCTTGCCAGAATACCGTTGTTTGGGAATTTCCAACCCCATCATTCATCCCCCGAATCTCTACATCATCGGTTTGAGCTTAAGGCATGGATGATCGACCTTAATAAGCCATTCAGCTAATGCCTCCGGAGTCGTCGCAATGGTCTCGTCTGCAATCTTATCAACGAGGTCGGGGATGCCTTCCTCCTCGGCACGCTTTTGGAGCGCTTCTCTCAATGAGTCTTTCAGTTCCTTCGGCATCCATTGTATCCGCGCGATACCGCCATCCGCTTTGATGAATTTCTTGCTCAATATGTACCGTCTGCCTATGCCTATGAAGCCGGGGGTCTGCACTCCTCCTCCTATGGATCCCGCCAAGGTCGAGAATTTCATACCGATAGGCGTCATCCCCTCGAACTCGCGGTTGACGATTATCACTCCCTGAAGGTCGGCACTCACGGCCACAATACACTCGAAGCATCCACAAGATGTCATCGGGTCCTCCATCATGGTGTAGGCGCTGAACCTCTGCAGCTTATGCTGAGTCTTTTCGGCGACCGCTTTATTAACCCCGGACCATTGCCCTTTCTCCGCGCTGATCACCTCTCCCTTGAACACGGGCTGGTTAGGGCCGGCGGGAGCTATCTGATAAGAAGCCTTTGCATCGAGCCAATTTATCGCACCGCAGAGGCCGAGTCTCTCAGGTGTAACTATGCAGACATGTCCGGGCGCGAAGCTCTGGCATAATGTGCATGTGTAGAACTCCTCGACGCTCTCGTCCGTCAGGTTCGCCATCCTCTCGTCTCGGCTATTGTAGCTCTTAATCGCTTCGTCCAAATGTTTCCTGATCTCCTCCTCATCGGTCATTATCGTGACCTGTATCCTGCTGATGATGGCGCTGAATTCCTGCTTGAGCTTTGTTGCGAGTATCTTGCCGATGTGCTCGAATTTGAACCCCTTCGCCTTCGCGTCCTTGCTTATCCGCACCCATATTAGGTTTCTTTGACCGGTATGCCATACACCTTCTGCATAGTTCACGAACTGATGTATGCGTCTCTCCATCACCGACTCGAAATCGGGCTGCATCTCCTTGCCATAGACCTCAATCAGGATCCCGAGAGGTGTCGATGATCCTTCTGGCATCTGGTCAATCTCCTTTCCGATGACCTTGACCCTGCCATCTTCGATTTGATCCGCCGGTCTCATCTTCAGCAGCTCGAACACGAGAGTTCTCGAAGAGCCCCCGGCTTCGACGTACATGTTGGCCCTTCTAATGGTCTCTCCTTCGAAGGCGGGGCCGTAAGCAACTGGGAGATCGATAGCTGCCAGTTTGACCCTGATGCCGCGGACATCTATTGCGGTCGCTATCATCTTATCAAGTTCTTTCTGTACAACGTACTTACCCGGTATCTCTTCGACATCCTGGTCTGTTATCGTCGGGGACCCATTGAACATGACGGCGAACTCCGCTGCGACCTTTATGTAATCAAGCGGACCCAATTGAAGGACGAAGACCTTCGGGCGTTTCGAGAGATAATTATAAAGTCTTTCCCTGTCGCCTCTTTGTATCCCTCCGAAGGAAAGCGCGGCGCGAATGGCAAAATTCAATCCGTGTATCACCTGCGTGAATTCCCCTACAGGGTACAGCATGATGTCGAGCCCCATCGAGATGTTGAGATCCTTCAGTTGCTTGATGATGTCATAGGTTGCGATTATCAGCATGCCCTTGTTCTGGCAATCCCTGATCATCGCGGCGAGCTTCTGCGGATCGCTCGCTTTTCCGACAAAGACGGCGCATCCAGGGATGGTATCGTCCACGAAAGCAATACCGAGTTTTCTCAAAACCCTATCAGGCACAAATCCGCAATAATCAGTTCCTGCATACGGATTCTCCGTACCGATATATTTGAGCGCTTCTACGATCTCAGCTGCAATCATCGTTGCCTCGCCAGCTGCCAGAGCAGCTTCAAGCGTGCATTCCTCTGCGATTTTCGCTCGCGCTTCTCCGAGGATCGGTATCAGCTCTTCGAGCGTTGTGCTATCTCTTCCATCCCAAGCATAAATGCTCGGAAGCTGATATCCCGTGCCCGGAAACTCGATTTTCTGTTTCGGTCCGAATTTCTCGATAGCTCTTGCAAGCAGAACTTCGGCGTAGCCAGTAGCAATAATGGCCCCGTCGATGGCCATTTGAAAGAGCTTTTCTCTTGATATCTTCTCAGGCGGTGGCAAATATTCTGCCTTCATCTGTGTCTCAGGATCCGTTATTCCCAGTTTCCACCTGCGATACATAATGACGGAATAGAGCCTTTTCGCCGCAATCAGCGGATCCCTTTCGAAAATGAAGAAGCCACCGTAGACATCCCTGGCCGTGTTTTCGAGTACCTCGGTCACGAGCGGGCTACCCGCAATATATTGCATGGTGCCCACATGCGTCGGGAATCCCATGGCCACAAGCCATGTTCCAATAGAAATAGCCTTCTCGTGCATCGCTTCCGGAGCGCATGCCACAAATGGAAGATTTCTGATTTCGACGTTCATTTTCTTGGCCACAATGGTTGCGAAGTTGGCATATCTCGAATTGTCAACGCATGACCCGATGTGCCAAACGCACGGCAATCCTTCTTCGATTTGATTTGCTGTCTCTAATTCCTTCAGGAAAGAGCGAAGGCCTTCGCCTGCTAGCTCGGTTGCCCGTGCCGGATCCATGAATCCCTTGGTAGCGAATTCGACCGCGTTGCAGCCAGTGGCCAGAATAAGTATGTCGCGTTTGAGTAACTCGCTTGCGATTTCTATTATGTCCTCGCGTTCTGCTGATTTGAGATTCTTGCATCCGGCGAACAATGCAACCCCCTTGAGTTTTCCAGATTTGATTGTATCAACGAAGTATCCGATTGGGTCGTCAGGCCGTACTTTTGAGAAAAGATCCATTATCTGCTCCACACTGAACCCGGCAACGACTTCAGACACCTTCGGATGGACCGGGACTCTTTCGAGCTCGGTTCTCTTTTTGTAAGCTTCAACTGCAAGCTTTAGGATAGTTCTTGCCGTCTCGCTGGCGTTTTCGGCTGTCAGTTCTATGTGAGTTGCGCCAACGATATGCCCCACCGGTTCCGTCGTGATTATCCTCGTATGAAAGCATCTGCGAATGATGGATATGGATGGCATGATGCACTGATAATCGACGACCATGGCATCCAAGATCCCAGATAGAAGAACCAATTCCTGGGTGGATGAGGATGCAGCTAGCGGTACCCCTCTCCTCATCAATGCCTCGTTGCCAGTACAACATATCCCGATTATGTTGAACCTCTTCGCGCCGGCCTGCCTTGCCATATCTTCCATTTCCATCGCCGCAGCTGTCACTGCTTCGGCAAGGAAGGGGCTGTGGCCATGAATCGCGATGTTGATCGCGTCCTCCTCAAGAACTCCAAGGTTGGCTTTACTGACCACTAATTTCGGCGTCCCAAAAAGTACATCAGATAACTCGGTGGAGAGTTCCATGGCAGCGAGATCTGCCACTGCCGCCCTTATCCCCCCGAAAAGCATCGGCACCGGATCGGAGTCTACACCCATGGCTGAACGATGCACGACATCCTGAATCGCATCGTATATGTTATGCGGAAGGACGGCATGCGAGTCCCAATGGGCTAGCAGCTTCTCGCTGACGTTCGACCTTATGGCTTCAAGAGGTCGCCCGGTATCCATATTTGTAAAGTCCTTCTTGAAGAAGTCAGCTGCCACAGTAATGAGCTCATCATCTGCAGCAGTTATCCCGCTCTTTTGCAAAAGCGCGCGCAGTTTCTTGATGTCGGAAATAACGTAATTAGATTTCTTATCCGCCATCTTTTGCAATGCCTGGATTATCTCTTTTGCATGTCCCGCATGAGAAGAGCATCCGCCTGCTATCATCCTGTCCAGATGTCTTGCGACCAGGGTGTAGCTTCTCGCACCGCACAGGCCCGTTACTGGCAAAGCATACAATGGCAGATATGGATGAAGCCTGTTTCTAAGGACAACTAATTTACCGGTCGGGCTTATTCTGCATGGCCCCTGCAAGCAGGTCCGGCAGCAGAGCCCGTCGGAACCAAATCTGCATTGGCTGACCCTTGTCATTTCGTATCTGTCATCAATTTCAAGAATGCCTTTTGCATGCGCACTTTCTATGATTGCAGCGCAAGCTTCGTTCTCCGAGCAGGAATCGCAGATGCTCATAATTTTTCGGGGACTTTTCATCTCGTCCGTCATATGATCCTTTTCTCCATCCCGGTTCCGAACTATGCATATCCCCCATATGATACTCTGTTTCTCTGGAAGGCAGTTCTACTCTCGAGAGGGAAATATCACCTACCTGTTGTGTTCTTTTTCCGGACGTCTTTCCGAATGGGGGATTCGGGGGGATTCCGGGCTTTTTCTAATTCAATCTTTTGATAGTTTGGTACGGCGGTCGTCGTCCCATCTATCCTATAAGTGTTATCATTGTTCAAAGAATTTACTAACGGTTATCGCTCTGATAACAGATCGATAGTATACTCGGTCCTAACCCGAGCACAGTGCTTATCTGGCCTATCCATGGGGGAGGAATAAGCAACTGATTCCCGCCAGCATGAGAGCGAATCCATTCTAATGGGATATGATTCTCATTCTCAGGCCGTCCCATCAATCGTGATTCGAGCTATCCTAACAATATCCCCGGCACTCATTGCACCATATAGACGAAATTCGAGAGGAATTCAAGCACATTTTTATGACACATGCATTGCGAATGAGCTTTCTATAGCAAATCATAAGAAGGTTGTAAAGTCATAATATTTTGCAGGATTCCGCAACAGAGGCTTTCCGGAATCCTTGGGGTCAAGGTCTGATGCAGGCGCAGCATCAAGACATCTGTTTCGAATCTGTCGAATCCGCTGAGTTAGAGAAGATTGACACAATCATTTCACGGTATGGATTTGACAAGTCTTTATTGATTGCAATAATGCAAGACGCCCAGGCCGAGTATGGATATTTGCCCAAGCCAGTGCTTAGGAGAATATCAGAGCGCCTGCACGTGCCCTACGTTCAGGTGCTTGGCGCTGCGACTTTCTTCAAGGCCTTTCGGCTGACGCCGAGAGGAAAGAACCTCATTCATGTTTGCCTTGGAACCGCTTGCCACGTGAGAGGTGCGCCTAGAATCCTCGAAGAAATAAAGAGAGAATTGTCTATCGAGACGGGAGGCACCTCAAGAGATGGCCTTTTCACTCTCGAGACCGTGAATTGCCTCGGATGCTGCGCTCTCGGGCCAGTAGTTCAAATCAATAACGATTTCTTCGGCAGGATGAATGCCTCTGACATTATCAGACTGATCAGGAAGTATGCCAACAAATGAACAAGGTACGATGATGGTAAAGCGGGTCAGTAGTAGGGAGGATCTGGAAGACCTCAGGAAATCGGTCTTGGCAAGAAGGGACCCGAAGAGGCCTCTGATCTCGATCTGCTCCGGTACGGGTTGCCAGGCGTGCGGGTCCGAGGCTGTGATATCCTCTTTTATCTCGGAAATGCAGAAAGAAAACTTGACGGGCAAGATTGACATAAAAAGAACGGGCTGCCCAGGCCTGTGCGAGAGAGGGACGATAGTCGTCATATATCCACAAGGGATATTGTACCAGAAGGTACAGCCAGAAGATGTCAAGGAAATAATATCCGAAACGATATTGAAGGGTCGCCCGGTTGAAAGACTGCTCTATTGTGATCCCGCAACTGGTCAGAAGTTCCTTCATGAGAACGAAATCCCGTTTTACAAGAAACAGATGCGCATTCTCCTGGAGAACAATTCGATCATAGACGCGACGAACATCGAGGATTACATCGCGCTAGGCGGATATTCCGCTCTTGCGAAAGCATTGTTCGATATGACCCCGGAGGAAATAATCGATGTCATTATCAGGTCCGGCCTTCGCGGCCGAGGAGGTGCGGGCTTTCCGACAGGGAGGAAATGGGAAAGTTGCAGGAAGGCAGTTGGATATCCGAAATATGTAATCTGCAATGCCGATGAGGGCGATCCTGGCGCTTTCATGAACAGAAGTTTGCTGGAGTCTAATCCTCATCTCGTGATAGAGGGAATGATTATCGGGGCGTACGCGATCGGCTCCAGCGAAGGGTACGTCTATATTCGCCACGAGTACCCATTGGCAGCTGCCAATCTTGCAATCGCGATATCCCAGGCAACGGAATACGGTTTTCTCGGTGACCACATATTGGGGTCGAATTTCAACTTCTCTATCAAGATTCGCAGGGGTGGCGGTGCTTTCGTCTGCGGGGAATCGACGGCCCTGATCGCTTCGTTGGAGGGCAGAATCGGAGAGCCCCGAGCGAAATATGTCCATATGGTCGAGCACGGTTTATGGGACAAGCCCACCAATCTGAACAATGTCGAGACTTGGGCGAACGTGCCGCTGATCATATCAAAGGGAGCGGACTGGTTTTCAGGTATTGGTACTGAAAAAAGCAAAGGGACAAAGATATTTTCCCTCGTCGGGAAAATCAGAAATACTGGCCTGGTCGAAGTGCCCTTGGGAATCACATTACGTGACATCATATTCGATATCGGGGGCGGTATACCGGACGGAAAGAGGTTCAAGGCGGTTCAGACCGGAGGACCGTCGGGCGGATGTATTCCCGAAAGTCTACTCGATTTACCGGTCGATTATGAGCGATTGACGGAAGCCGGCTCGATGATGGGATCTGGCGGAATGATTGTTATGGACGAGAACACCTGCATGGTGGATGTCGCAAGGTATTTTCTGAACTTCCTTTCCGAGGAATCGTGCGGCAAGTGTGTCCCTTGCAGGGAAGGGATAGAAAGGATGCTCGAAATAGTCACGAGGATAACATCTGGCAAGGGAAAGCCTGATGATTTGGAATTGCTTGAAGAATTGGCGCTCGTAGTGAAGGATTTCTCCCTTTGCGGATTGGGCCAGACGGCGCCCAATCCGGTATTATCAACTCTGAGATACTTCAGGGACGAGTACGAGGCACATTTGAGAGGAAAATGTCCCGCGGGGGTATGCAAGGAGTTGATAAGATATTCAATCCTGACAGAGAACTGCACCGGCTGCGGCCTTTGTCGTAAGAATTGTCCTTCTGGTGCGATAATCGGAGAAGTTAAAAGCCCCCATTCGATCGATCAGGAAAAATGCATCAAGTGCGGTATCTGTCGCGAGAGTTGCAAGTTCGATGCCGTGCTTGTTAGTTGACATCGGAGATGATTGATTGATCAAATTGGTGATAGATGGCAAGGAGGTCATGGCGGAGGAGGGCTCGACGATATTGGAAGTCGCGAGATCATATGGAATAGATATCCCCACTTTGTGTTATCACGAGGTCCTCAGCCCCTATGGCGCATGTCGTATGTGCATGGTCGAGGTAGTCGAGAGCGGAAGGAACAGGTTGGTTGCAGCTTGCCTTTATCCTGTAAGGCCAGGACTCCAAGTTGCGACAAAGAGCGATCGAATAATACGGGGTAGGAGGATGATTCTCGAATTGCTGCTATCCCGATGCCCGAATTCTGAGAAGTTGAAACAGATGGCAGCCGATTTGGGATTGGAGCGAATGCGCTTCCCGCCAAAAGATGACGATTGCATATTATGCGGACTATGTGTTGCGATGTGCAGACAGATTATGAAGAACGAAGAAGTTGGCTTCATTGGTAGAGGTCGTACCCGTGAGGCCGTGACACCGTTTCGGGCATCAAGTGATTTTTGCCTGAACTGCGGCGCTTGCAGGAACATTTGTCCCGCAAGGGGGTCCGCCACAGGAAACGAGCAAGGCAAAGCAAAGACCTGATCTGTTTTATGAGGGCATACTGACCGATTCATTCTGCAATTTCCTTGCTATCGCCTCTATCGCCTTTATCGCAGGGGAGCTGCCAGAAAGCTCAGAAGGCGCAATTCCTCTATGGTCGGATTCGGCGAGCAATTTGTCAAACGGTATTGTCCCGATCGTTCTGATGCCCGCTTCCTTCAATCTCGATCTCGCTACCTCATCGGACTCGGTGCCGGTCGCTCGATTTAGGATAGCTGCGATATTCTTTATACCTAGCTCACTTGCTAGCTCTTTTATTCTCTTCGCGGTTTCTAAAGACCTTTGCCCCGGATCTACAATGAGCAAGAGAAAGTCCAGGCCCTTCGATGATCCTCTACCCAAATGTTCCAGGCCCGCTTCCATATCGACTACGAGATAGTCATCCCTGAGAAGCACGATGTGATCTATCAAGGTGCGAAGGAGAGCGTTCTCAGGACAGAAGCAGCCGGTCGAGGCATGCCGTATAGTTCCGAGGACTAGAAGACGTACTCCGTCTTCGTTCAACGCGGAATATTTGTCCGGGATGTCATCCACTTTTGGGTTTAATCTGAAAAGCTTCCCAAAAGAGCTTCCTGGCGATACTCCGGTTCTCTCTTCCACAAGTTCGCTCATCTCCGAGATAGGCTTCGGCTGGCGTTCTATGGGGATACCGAGAACAGCACCGAGGTGGTTTGCCGGGTCAGCGTCGACCGCCAATACGCGTTTTCCATCGAGCGCCCAGCTTCTTGCAAGAAGCCCAGCTATGGTTGTCTTGCCCACCCCTCCTTTGCCAGAGACTGCTATCTTAAGTCCCATATCTCAATTCAATCCTTTGACCGAAGCAATAGTTCATGCTTCATAAAATCGATTTTTTCGATTGCGATATTCTCAATTATAATCTTTTCGCCTATGATGTCCGTGCATACCGCTCGATCCCCTTGGAAATGTACTCGAGCGGCCCTTTCCATCTTTACTTCCTTTCTTCTATTTTTCAGAAGAATGATGCTGCTTTCACACATACGACTCTCAAAGGACATTCCGCCCTCATTAAGATTTGTTGCGCTCCGGTAATGGAGATTCGAGGGAAAAAGGGCTTTGAAGGGTTTTACCATCATTGACCTTTCTTGGCAGGTGGTCTTATTATCATTGCCATCACGAAGGCGGCCAACGACGCTATGCCAACGACGATGAAGACAAACGTGAAGCCGTCATTCGAACCAGCAAGCAGGCCTGGAATCAGTCCTCCGAGCACAGCGGCAGCTCCATATCCAGTGAATACAAGGCCATAGTTGATCCCGAGATTCTTCGTGCCGAAGTAATCCGCCGTCGCGGTTGGGAACAGAGCGAAATTGCCTCCGAACGTGAATCCGACTGCGGATGCCAAGCATGTCAGACCGACGAACTGCACGAGCTCATCGGTAGGCCGCGCTGAGACGAATCCTGCAGCGGCGAAAAGCACCAGTGCCTGGATCAGAAACATCAATTTCATGGTGTTCGCCCTGCCGAGACTATCGGATATTTTACCCCAGCCGAGCCTTCCGGCGCCATTGAAAAGTGCGAGGATACCCGCTATCGTCTGGAATTGAGCCGAGACAAGCAATGTGCCGGACGGGTCGAGATATTTCGAAAGGTTCCCGACGTTTCCTATCATCATCAGCCCGGCCGTCGCGGATAATAGGAACATGAAGAACAGCAAGTAGAAGCTCCTATGGCGTATCATTTCGTGCCAGTCGAAATCCTCAGAGCTTCCGTTTATCTTGTCCTCCGGGTTATATCCTGCAGGTCGCCATTGTGCTGGCGGGTTCTTCAAGGTCTGGGCGCCCACGACAACCATGATTATGAAGATCAGGCCGAGGTAAAGGAACGAGGCGCTGAGGCCCAGACCCGGCTGAACGATGATCCATTTTCCTATCTGAGTGAATATGAAGGCGCCTGCTCCGAACCCGGCAACGGCTATGCCGCTCACGAGTCCTTTTTTCTCGGGGAACCATTTAACGGCAGCGGCCAAGGGACATACATATCCCAATCCGAGCCCGATGCCTCCTATCACTCCGTATGAGATATACATCATAACAATATCCGTCGTAAAGAAGGATGCCAGAATGTAACCGGAGCCGTAGGTTATCCCTCCGATCGTAGCAACGATCCTGGGGCCTTTCTTATCCTGCAGCCGCCCGGCAAATATCGTCGTGACAGCGAAAACTGCGAGAGCTACCGCGAATATTCCGAGGATATTGAAGGAGGTTGAAGGATAGCCCAGAGTTGTAGATAGGGGCCCCGTGAAGATCGAGAAAGCATATACCGATCCTAACCCCAATTGGATCAAAAGTGCGCCTGCGACTACAATCCATCTGCTTCGAATCATTATCTCTGTCATCGTTATCGCTCCACAATCGATTTATTCAGTTCAGTCAGCATGTATCGGGATTGTTCGAATGTTTTTTCCTGGGTAGATGCATTTTTCCCGTGATTCTCTCGCTATTTTCAAATCCATTTTTCAGGTTCTTTTTACCCCGAGAATGAAAGATTTCGAAGCGGCCTTTTTCGCCGCTTCAAAAACCGGTTTCAATCCTTTTCAAGGGTGGACGTGTCTCCGATAGGCAAGCCCAGCTCTTTCGCCTTCAGCAATCGTCTCATTATCTTTCCGCTTCGGGTCTTCGGCAGAGAATCGACGAACTCGATCTCCCTCGGATACGCGTGTCCTGCGAGCTTTCCTTTCACGAACTTCTGGATATCTTCCTTGAGCGCCTCTGAGGGCTTAATGCCTGGCTTAAGCGTGATGAAGGCCTTTATAATGTTCCCCCTCAGCGGATCCGGTTTACCGATTACACCCGCCTCTGCGACAGCGGGGTGCTCGACCAGAGCGCTCTCGACCTCGAACGGGCCGACTCTCTCACCGGATGTCTTGATGACGTCATCGGCTCGACCGACATACCAGAAGTACCCATCCTTGTCGATGGTGGCGGTATCACCGGTGATGTACCACCCATTCCTGAAGTATTCCTTGTATCGCTTCTCGTTATTCCAAATGGTTCTCATCATTGACGGCCAACCGGGCTTGATTGCAAGGTCCCCCTCTGCACCGACGGGCAACGGTTTCCCTGTTTCGTCCACAATCGCTGCCTCTATTCCCGGGAACGGCTTGCCCATCGATCCGAACTTTATCGGCATGCACGCATAGTTTGTTATCAGTATGCTTCCGGTCTCGGTCTGCCACCAGGTGTCATGGAACGGGAGCCCGAATACCTTAATGCTCCATTTTACACCCTCAGGATTGAGAGGCTCCCCAACCGAACATAGATGTCTCAATGAGCTCAAATCGTATCTTTTCGGGATATCATCACCTGCAGCCATGAGCATTCTGATGGCTGTCGGGGCCGTGTACCAGACCGTGACCTTGTATTTCTCGATGATGTTGTACCAAGATTCAGGCTTGAACCTGCCGCCGAATCCCACCTGGCTGACGCCGCATGCCCATGGTCCCATCAATCCGTAAACTATGCCCGTGACCCACCCCAGGTCCGCAGTGCACCAGTATGTGTCATCGGGCTGAAGGTCTAATACCCACTTCGCTGACAGATACTGTTGTACGATGCCAGCATGAGCGTGGACCACGCCCTTGGGTTTCCCGGTCGTTCCTGAGGTATATAGCATGTACGAATATTCTTCTGGGTCCATATGGACGATGTCGAAATTCCGCGAGGCCTTTGACATCTCTGTATTATAACATATCTCGCCCTTCGAGTCGTCCGCGCCGTTCTTTATTACGACGATATGCTTGAGATCTGGCAGCTGATCTCTGATTTTATATACCCTTTCTTTGAGCGTTGCATCTGTGACGAGTATTTTTGCGCCGCTATCGAGCAGCCTGTCCCTAAGTGCGTCCTCTCCGAACGCCGGGAACAACGTTCCCGCGATACATCCCGCCTTCAGTGTTCCGAGGAATGAGACATATAGCTCGGGGCATCTGGGCAGGAAATAGAAGACTCTATCCTGTCTTTTCACGCCAAGCTTGACAAGGACATTTGCAAACTTGTTCGAAAGGTCTGATAATTCTCCAAATGTGTATTTTTCAGACACGCCATTGTCTTCCTCGAAATATAAGGCGATCTTGTTTTTATTGGCCGTTTTTGCATGAACGTCGATCACATTGTATGCGGCGTTCATTTTGCCGTCCGGGAATATTTCGATTTCTTTCCAGATATTATCCCAGCTGAAATTCTTTCTCGCAGCTTCCAAATCCGGCAAGTTAGGCTTCTTTTTCAATTTCTTGTCAGTGAATAGCTTTGTTTCGTGCATAGGATGCTCTATCTCAGGCATAATCTGTGCCTCCCCTCTTCATCGATGGCAGAAAATATCTCCTGATAACTGTATCATCGACGAGCCCTGATGCAATTGAACGAACATGTGCGGGATTGTCATACATTTCAAATGCCAATCGATATCCCTCGCGTTCGTGCAATTCTTCATCATGAGCTCTCGTGTTTCCTGCTCAGTTTCGCGTCTATCAGCGTGTTGAATAAATACTTTATGAGACTATCAAAAATTGATTAGATGCCAGATATAGGCGAAAACAAATCAAAATCGAATGCGAAATTTTGCTTATTCTTCATATCCGTGCCCTAATTTTTTCGCCTTCTGACAAATGGTAGGTAATAATGCCTAAAAGTAAGATCAAGAGGGGTAGCCCGAGGGTTGTCACGGTGTTGGGCAAGAAGGGCGGTCACGAAGGAGAGCATCAAATCTTCAGCTCGCCTGCCCTTATCTGAGCGGACCTCACCGTGTTTTTCATGAGCATCGCGATCGTCATCGGGCCGACGCCACCCGGGACCGGGGTTATTGCGGATGCTATTTCTTTGACCGCATCATAATCCACATCTCCGACCAGCCGGGTCCCGGATTTTGTATTGGGATCCTTTATCCTGTTCACGCCGACATCAATCACCACAGATCCCGGCTTGACCATATCCTTCTTGACGAACTGCGGTTGGCCTATCGCGGCGATCAGAATGTCCGCCTGCCTCGTGATGTCAGCCAGGTTCTTGGTGGCGGAATGGCATATCGTCACGGTGGCATTGGCACCTGGCGCCTTCTGCACAAGTATCATCGCGATGGGCTTTCCAACGATATTGCTTCTTCCGAGTACGACGACATGTTTTCCGGCCGGGTCGTTCCCGGTCCGGAGAAGCAATTCTTGGATACCCCAGGGAGTACACGGAAGAAACCTCGGATTGCCGATGCATAATCTTCCAACGTTGACGGGATGAAAACCATCCACGTCCTTGTCGGGGTCTATCCTCAGAAGTACCTTTTCCTCATTGATGTGCTTGGGCAATGGTAACTGCACAAGTATCCCGTCGATCTCTTCCTTGTTGTTCAAAGTATCGATAAGAGCCAGCAACTCATCCTCTGTCGTCTTTTCCGGAAGGCGATAGCATTCCGAATACATACCGAGCTCTTCGCACGCCTGCTCTTTCTTGCTGACATAGACCTGTGATGCGGGGTTCTCACCGACAAGCACGACCGCAAGTCCGGGCCTAAATCCTTTCTCGGTTAGCCTCTTGACCTCTGCGGCCAGCTCAGCTCTTATTTGCTCTGAAATCGCTTTCCCGTCAATTATTCTCGCGACCATTTGCCCACCTTCCGCATCATTGTGCCGAATGCTCAACAATTATAAAAATTAGGTTCCTGCCGAACGATATCAATTCGGCTCAAGAGATATTCCACGAGATTTGCAATTGCATTGATGAGAGCATTTCCTCTTCGAGCATGTCCGTGGTAAAAATTTTTAGGACCGCGCCGCTGAATTTCGTGCAATACGAATCCGAACATCGATGCGTCTTCAATTTTTAGTCAAGTTTCTAAAAAAAGCTCTAGTCCATGAACGAAATTTCTTGTCATCGAGTCATGAATCCATTTACTCATTGCCTCCGGACGAATTTGAGCCAGAATTTCCAAAACGGCTTTATAATTCCTCGGCTTTCGCTTCGGACAGAGAAAGGAGGTGGGGTTTGTGAAGCCCGATATCCAGATTGCTCAAGAGGCGAAAGTGCAGCCGATAGAGAAGATTGCGGAGAAGATAGGTCTGTCCAGGGACGATCTCGAATTCTACGGGAAATATAAGGCGAAAGTGCCGCTCAAGGTACTCAAGAGATTCGAGAAAAGAAAGGACGGCAAGTTGATCCTCGTGACAGCGATCACGGCGACCAAGGCGGGCGAGGGAAAGACAGTCACGTCAATTGGTCTGGCTCAGGCCTTGGGGCGAATGGGCAAGAAGGTCATGCTATCCCTGAGGGAGCCCTCGCTCGGGCCAGTGTTCGGCATTAAGGGAGGAGCAACTGGAGGAGGGTATTCGCAGATATATCCCATGTGGGATATCGATCTCCATTTCACTGGGGATTTCCATGCCGTCAGCGCGGCACACAACCTACTGTCGGCCTGTCTGGAGAATCATATCGCACATGAGAACTCGCTCAACATCGACCCGACGAGGATAGTCTGGGGAAAAGTGATGGACATGAACGCCCGCGAGCTCAGGAAGATCATCGTCGGATTGGGCGGAAGGGCGGCCGGCGGTGTGCCTCATGAATCCCGGTTCGACATAACCGTCGCATCTGAGATCATGGCAATACTCGCTCTGGCAAAGGATATGAAGGATCTCAGGGAGAGGCTTTCGCGGATAGTTGTGGCATACACATACGACGGAAAGCCCGTGACTGCGGACAAGCTGAAATGCATCGGGGCCATGTGTCTCCTTCTGAAGGATGCCATCAACCCGAACCTCGTGCAGACGCTCGAGGGACAGCCGTGCTTCGTTCACACTGGGCCGTTCGCGAACATTGCGCATGGTAACAGCTCTATCATCGCGACAAAGTACGCGCTGAAGCTCGCGGACTACGTGATAACGGAGGGCGGGTTCGCCGCCGATCTGGGCGCCGAGAAGTTCCTGCACATCGTGTGCAGGCAGGGTGGCTTCAAGCCGAACTGCGTCGTCATCGTGGCGAGTGTGCGCGCGCTGAAAATCCACGGCGGGATGCCGGAGTCAGAGATGAACAAGCGGCCGACCAAGAAGGAGCTCCCGCAGCATCTAGAATGGCTTGAGAAGGGATACGCCAATCTCGACAAGCATATCGAGAACATGAAGAAGTTCGGGCTGCCGGTCGTGGTGGCGTTGAACAGGTTCCCGACCGACACCGATGAGGAGATGACGGCTTGCATGGAGCATTGTAAGAAGATCAACGTCCGCGCGGCGTTCTCGACCGTGTTCACGGATGGTGGCAAGGGCGGCCTCGAGCTGGCGAAAGTAGTCCTGGAGACGCTGGAAAAGGAGAAGGCCGATTTCAGATTCTTGTACGACGTGAACCTGCCGATCAAGGAGAAGATCAAGATCATTGCGACCGAGATTTACGGCGCAAAGGACGTGGTATATACCGGAACCGCCCCGAAAGACATAGAGGCTATCGAGAAGGCTGGCATGGACAAGCTGCCGATCTGCATGGCAAAGACGCAGCTTTCGATCACGGACAACCCGAATTTGAAGGGCGCGCCGAGGGACTGGGTATTGACCGTCAGAGAGGTGCGATTGTCCGCTGGTGCAGGCTTCATAGTTCCTCTCACGGGCGAGATAATGACAATGCCGGGTCTACCGAAAGTCCCAGCTGCCGAGAAGATAGACATAGACGAGAAGGGTTGGATAACGGGATTGAACTAATGGTTCAAATGATCCTCCGGGCGCCTTCCGGAGGATTCCGAAACCTCTTCTCGGGTTCGCGCCCGATGGAGCCATAAGCCGGCGCGCGACCACAATATGCTTCATACTGTCGATAGCGATACCGAAACCATAGTGCGGATGTGATGAGATGAAAGACGTCCTGATTATCGGTGGCGGGTCCGCAGGGATCGGGGCAGCCGAGACCCTGCTGGCGATGGGAAAGAGCGTCGCAATAGTGGACTCGGCGCCTTTCGTAGGTGGGGTCGCCCTTGAGCTTTCTTGCAAGGGCGATGTTGAGTGTACGAGGTGCCATGTCTGCATGCCTCGGGATGCGGCTTCCAGGATGCGCTCTTCGGAAGCTATGGAGGTATACCCGCTCTCGACCGTCGGATCCGCCACCCTCGGAACTAAAGATATCGCCCTGGAGGTGCGCATGTCCCCGAGATTCGTCGATCCGAAGAAGTGCATCGCCTGCGGGAAATGCGTTGCAATATGCCCTGTCAAGGGGGCGCTCATCCCGCCGCCGTTCGGGGCCATCCCGAATGCCCCCTACCTTGACAAGGAACTCTGCAAGCATTTCCAGGGCGGAAAGTGCGATCTCTGCGCGAACATATGCCCGACCCAGGCTTTCAATTTCGGAGCGAGGGAGAAGGTCGTCCGCGTTCGGGCGAGGGCGGTTATCGTCTCCACAGGCCTTGACCCGATAGATCCGTCCGGGGTGCTGCATTATGGATACGGCCATCTAAGGAACGTCATCTCCTCCTTGGACGCCGAAAGGATGGTCGCGGAGTACGGAGAGCTGAGGAGGCCCTCCGATGGGCAGAGGCCGAAGAGGATCGCGATCATCCAATGCGTCGGTTCGAGGACGACTAAGGGCGGTGTAGAATATTGCTCGAAGTTCTGCTGTAAGTACGGCGTCAGAATAGCGCGCTCAATAGTCGAGCGTTGGCCTGACACTCAGGTGGATTTCTTCTATATGGACTTGAGGACATTCGAACCGAGATTCGAGGCGCTCGAATGGGCGGTCGGGAAGAAGAACATTAACATATCCCAAGGGGTGGCAGGGATCGTGCAGGATTCGGGGAATGGCAACCTGAAAGTCAGGCGGACCTTACCCGGAGATGCGTCGATTGAGGAGGGGGAATACGATCTGGTCATCCTCACGGTTGGTGGACAGCCCAGACCGGAATCGAGGGTCCTGGCTTCTAAGCTTTCACTCCAGGTGGACCCGCTCGGCTTCATCTCTAAGGATAACAGGAAGAAAGGGGTGTTCGTTGCAGGCTCGTGCAAGTCACCAATGGATATCGAAGAATCGTTTGCGGACGGAAAGGCAACGGCGTTCGCTGTCCTCGAGTGGCTGGGGGCGATGAGATGACCGGCAAGAAAATATTGCTATTGGTCTCGAGCTGCACCGTTTGTTCGGGGCTCGATAACCGGAATTTCGATCGACTAATCTCCCAGATTAAACAGGACCGTCGGATAGGCAAGATACTCGAGCTCGACCAGATATGCAGAGCGGAACAGAAGAGGAAGATCAGATCCCTCAACACTCGAGGAAGTGATAGGGCGATAATCGCTTCATGGTGTTCTCGGGAAGCGCTCGGCAAGATCCCCCTTCCCAAAGGAATAGACCCATCGCTTGTGGAAGTTCTGGATCTATCGCTATATTCTCCCAAGGGTGTGAAAGGGCAGCCTTCGCCCGAGCCATTGATGTGCGCGATACGCGAGACCGCTGCAAGGCTGGCGTTGTCAGAGCCTGTGAGAGACCGCCGTATCAGATTTTCGAGCGATGCCGTCGCGGTCATCGGATCGCATGAGGGCGCGATGAGGGCAGCGAGGGCATTGGCGCAGCACGGATACAAGGCGATACTTATCATACCTCAGAAGCTACCCAAACAGAAGGACAGGAACATCGAAGTGATCGATGAAGCAGTCATCAAGAATCTCGATGGCATACCTGGTAATTTCCAAATATCCTATGTTCAACACGAAGAAGAGAAAAAGGTTGCCTGCGCCGCGGTACTCCTGGTCGGGGAGAGGTGCCTCGCAGATGTGAGGCCCCCGACGAACCCGCGCGTCAGGTTTGTCCCGTTGGAGCGATTCGACGAGTTCATGTCCTCGGGGGCGAAACCCAAGGGCATCGTGTTCCTTGACGACCTCGGCTCGTTGACTTCTGCATCCGACACTTCTGTGCCTCTCTGGCATTCTCTGTTAGAATCCGCGAAAAATGCGGCCTCTGCCGGGCTTGCGGAACAGGTCTCGGTGATCGCCAGAGACATAAAGGCGGCCGGGCTGCTCGAGCTCGTATGGAAAGAGGCCGCGGAATCGGGCGTGAAGTTCATCAGGTACGACGATAAGAGCAGGCCGAAGATCGACAAGGTTGAACCCATGATAATGGTCAAAGACATAGTGCTAGGCGAGACCCTGGAGATACCGGCGGACGTCATTGTCGCTCCTGTGACAACCCGGCCATGGGAGCCCGTGTTCATCGAGCGTATGTTCGTTCCCGGGGATTGGGATGTGCGCGTCCGCTCAAGAGGACCTCAGAGGGGAATCGGACAATCGCCCTGTGACGGCATATTCGTCGTCGGCTATGCGGGGTTTGCGAAACTTACCGATCAGTCATACCCGGAGCTCGGCGCGGTGCTGTCGGAGTTATCGGCTTTCCTGAACCGAGGATATCACATCGCCAAAGGCGCGATAGCCGTGATAGATGAGGACAAGTGCTCCGCGTGCAACACATGCGTCAGAACTTGCCCATACAGGGCTGCGAGAATGAACGACAGATGGAAGGCGGAGATCATCGCGGAGAAATGCGCGGGCTGCGGCAATTGTGTCGCAGTCTGTCCGAGCAGGGCGATAGAGCTCAAGAACTGCACGAGGGCGCAGATCGAATCGCAGCTACTCGTTTCCCAGGAGGCGATATTTTGACTGGCAAGCTGAACATCGTGGCGTTCGTGTGCGAGAACCATGCGTTTTCCGCGCTGAGAGCGATATCTGTCTCCGGGGAGAGCCTTCCCGAGTCGTTCCATATCATCAAGCTCCCATGCACCGGGAGGCTTGAGACGACGCATATGCTCGATGCACTCAGAGCTGGTGCCGACGGCATCGCGGTGATAGGCTGCCTCGAGGAGAACTGCTATCACGATGTCGGGTCGATGCTTGCCCGAGGTCGTGTGGAGCGCGTCAAGGAGATACTGAAGGACATTCAGATCGAGCCTGACAGGGTTGAAATGTTCAATGTCGCATCCGTGAGCAGCTCGTTGCTGCTATCGAGACTCAGGAAGTTCGAACAGAAGATCGGTTCCTTGCCAGCAACGCCGTTCAAGGGGGCGATGAGGTGATAATCGGGGAGAGGAAGCCGATAAGCGAGATCGCAAAAATGCTTGTCGGCAAGAAGAAGATATTGCTCTGCGGCTGCAAGACCTGCGTCGCCATTTGCATGGCTGGAGGCGAGAAGGAGGTTGCGGAGCTGGCATCCGCTCTCAGGCTGATATCGGATCGTGACAACCTCGGTTGGGAGATCGAGGAGAGCGTGGTCGAGAGGCAGTGCGAGAAGGAGTGGGTGCGCGCGATCGAACAGAAGATCATCGATGCCGATGCTACGGTATCGCTTGCGTGCGGTCTCGGTTGTCAGACAATCTCTGACATGTACCCTGCAAAGCATGTATTCCCTGGCCTGAACACCAGCTTCCTCGGCGTTCCGGAGGAGCAGGGAGTCTGGAGCGAGAAATGTCTTGCCTGTGGAGACTGCGTGCTGTACTATACGGGTGGTATCTGTCCGGTAGCGAGATGCGCGAAGAGCATGCGGAACGGTCCCTGCGGCGGATCGAGCGACAACAAGTGCGAGGTCAACCTCGAGACGGACTGCGCATGGGCCATGATATACGAGCGACTAAAGCAGCAGAACAGGCTCGACCTGATGCTGGCGATCTCCGAGCCGAAAGATTGGTCGAAGAGCCATTCCGGAGGAAGGAGGAAGATCGTGCGCAAAGATCTCCTGATTCAGCCGACGGATAGGACGGGCAAGGAGGTGAAGAGATGAAGCCGGTCAGCAACCTCCAGAAGATACTAGATTCAGGGAAGTTCGCGGTGACCGCTGAGATAGGCCCACCGCGCGGTGCAGACCCGTCGCATATGATCGAGCTCGCAGGCAAACTGAAGGGCAGCGCGGACGCGTTCAATCTTACGGACAATCAGACGGCCATTGTGAGGCTGTCGAGCATTGCATCTGCGGTGATACTGATGCGGGAGGGGCTCGAACCTGTCATCCAGATGACCTGCAGGGACCGCAACAGGATAGCGCTGCAGAGCGACCTCCTCGGGGCTTCTGCGATAGGCATTAGGAACGTCCTCTGCCTGACGGGAGACCATCACACGTTCGGGAACGAGAAATCGGCCAAGGGAGTGTTCGACCTCGATTCGATCTCGCTGCTAAACACATTCAGGAATATGCGCGACTTTAAGAGACAGCTGAGCGGCGAGGAGCTCGAGTCGCCCCCTATCGTATACCTTGGAGCCGCGGAGAACCCGTTCGCGACGCCTTATGAATTCAGAGCATTGAGGCTCAAGAAAAAGGTCGATGCGGGAGCGCAGTTCATCCAGACACAGGCGATATTCGACCTCGATTGGTTCGAGAGATGGATGGCCGAGGTCAGGAAGCTCGGGCTGCACGAGAGAGTGCATATACTGGGAGGAGTGATCCCGTCAAAATCCCTCGGAGCTGTCAGATACATGAAGAACAAGGTACCCGGAATGAAGGTCCCCGATTCGATCGTGACGCGCATGAAGAACGCGAAGGACAAGAACCAGGAGAAGGAGGAGGGGCTCAGGATATGCGTCGAGATGATCGAGCGGCTAAAGAGCATCGAAGGCGTGCACGGCGTACATATCATGGCGGTCATGTGGGAAGAGATGGTCCCGTATATAGTCAAAGAGGCAGGGCTATTGCCGAGACCGAGCCTGTGATAACCATCGGAAGAGCGGGCGAGCCTTTCGCTACCTTTTTATCATAAACCCTTATATCTCGTTGGCATCTCCGCAGAATGGGATGCCCGTTGAACGGCATGCGGAGGACTTGATTTGTCGAAGATACAAAGAGCTCTGATTAGCGTCTCAGACAAGACTGGACTTGTAGAATTCTCGAAGGAACTGTCCGCCCTCGGGGTCGAGATCCTCTCGACCGGGGGGACTGCGAAGTTGTTGAGGGATTCGGGGATCAACGTGAAGAACGTCTCCGAGGTCACGGGTTTCCCGGAGATATTGGACGGCCGTGTGAAGACGTTGCACCCGATGATTCACGGCGGCCTGCTCGCGCGCAGGGATGTCCCCGCGCATATGGAGGCTATCAGGAATCTGAAGATCGCGCCGATAGACATGGTCGTAGTGAACCTATATCCGTTCGAGAAGACTATAATGAAGCCCGACGTCACCCTGGAGGAAGTGATAGAGAACATCGATATAGGCGGGCCGTCGATGATCCGGTCCGCGGCGAAAAACCATGAGAGCGTTGCCGTGGTGGTCGATCCCGCTGACTATCCCTCGGTCATCGACGAGATGAAGGCACATAATGGCGAGCTCACGCTCGAGACGCTGCGCCGGCTCGCGGTAAAGGCGTTTTCCCAGACGGCCAAATATGACTCGATAATCAGCACATATCTCGGGACGAGATTCCTGGGCGAGCTCTTCCCGCAAGATCTCACGCTGGGGCTGACGAAACTTCAAAACCTGAGGTACGGGGAGAACCCGCATCAAAAAGCGGCGTTCTACAAGCTCGTCTCGGAGAAAGAGAGGCTGTCGATCGCAGATGCGCAGCAGCTGCAGGGAAAGGAGCTCTCGTACTGTAACATCCTCGATCTGGATGCCGCGATGTCGATAGTCGTGGATTTCGAGAAACCGACCGCGACAATCATAAAGCATACGAACCCGTGCGGGACCGCGAGCGCGGACAGCATCGCGAAGGCGTTCAGGTTAGCGTATGATGCAGATCCGATAAGCGCGTTCGGATGCGTTGTAGGCCTGAATAGGACAGTGGACCTTGAAACGGCCAAGGAGATGAGCAAGCACTTCATCGAAGCAGTCATCGCGCCGGACTTCGACCAGGAGGCTCTGGATCTGCTCAAGGAAAAGAAGAACCTGAGACTCCTGAGGATGGGTAAACCGCTGCAGAGGGCTCCAGAGGACGCCAACCGGAGACTCTACGCGTATGTTCGCGGCGGCCTGCTCGTGCAGACGGAGCCATACATAGAGATCAAGAGAGACCAACTGAAGGTCGTCACGAAGAGGAAGCCGACCGAGGAGGAGATAGACGCGATGCTGTTTGGCGTCAAGGTAGCGCGATACATAAAGTCGAATACCATTCTGCTCGTCAAGGGAGAGCGGACCGTGGGCGTAGGTGCAGGGCAAATGAGCAGGGTCGATTCCGCGACGATCGCGGGCATGAAGGCGGGACCGGAGGCGAAAGGGAGCGTGCTCATCTCCGACGCGTTCTTCCCATTCAGGGATGGTGTCGATGCCGCAGCAAAGGTCGGCGTCTCGGCGATAATACAGCCCGGCGGCTCAGTGCGGGACCAGGAGGTCATCCAGGCAGCCGATGAGCACGGCATTGCGATGGTCTTCAGCGGCGTCCGTCTGTTCAAACACTGAGAAAGGTCATCCGGGGGATGAATATCCTGTCCCCCGGCCTCATTCACCTCTTCCAGAGCAGCGATGCCCCGGATATCCGGTCCGACACCCCTGGTTCGAACGGGACCCAGTTAGGCTTGATGGCGAGGGCCTTCATGCGCTTGATCCTGATATATCTGTCTCCATGCTCGTCCACCATCATCTCCATCAGGCCGTCGCATTGTGACGTCAGGGCGACCACCTGATCGGTCGGATGCATGTTCCCATGAAGGGTCGCAGTGAGCGACCCTCTCTCCGTAGAGATGGCGATCAGGTTCTCGAGAAATGCCGTCACGTCATCTGCGGCGTTGTGAATGTAGAGCGATGACAGCGAATCGAATATCACCCTGACCGGTTCTTTAAGCTCCGCGATCGCCTGTCCGATCTTCCTCAGGAGGTCTGGCAGATCAGCTGGCGATGCATATCGCAATTGATCGATCTCCTGACCGGGTTCGCCAAAACAATCGATCATCGTGATAGGAGCGGTATCTCGATGTCCGGAATTTATTCCTCCGAACTCGGTGATAAGCGCGTGCACGAGATCTGCCGAGGCGTCTGTCTCCACCATGACGACCTCCTGCCCGTGTTTCAGGTAAAAAGCCGCCAGATATGTGCAGAACTCGAGCACTCCGGCTTCGGGAGGTCCGACTACGATGACCGAGTATCTCTCGGGAAACATTGTAATCCTGGCTCGGGTTATAGAACCGGGACCAACCTGGGCCTGAAGTCACCCTCGTTCGGTGGGGTCATCGCATAGGGTGGCGTGAACGGCTCTTCGCCACTGATCACGGTGACGCCGCATATCTTGTCGATCCTTACATGCGCGTGCGCCATATCCGCGAGCTTCGTCAACGATTTCGAGGACGCCGTGGCGACGGCGAGGAAGACACCGCCAGAATTCAGCAATGCGGAGATATAATCCATCATGCCGTCCAGGACATTCGCACCGTAAATCGTCTCGAGCGAGTCGAACCCGGCGACGGTAAGATATGGCCCCTTCGAGCCCTGGAGGGCGAACTGTATGTTCTGCCATTTCAGGTCGACTTTCACATCCTCCCCTTCGAGCGCAAGCGTATAGCTCCTGCTCTCCCCCGGGGTCGCGTGCGGCTCGAGTATCCGGACGTTCTTATCGAACTGCTCTTCCGTCAGGAACCCGAGGACGTCATTCCTCGCGTCGTCTGCCCCGACCTTCTTCGTCGGTGCCCAGATGACTCCTCTGTTCTGGGACGCGAAGCTGCAGAGCATCGCCGTCTCGATCGCACTGCTCGAGATCGCCGGCACGCCCCTTCCCAGCTCAACGAGTATTACATTCCCTTTCTGGACACCGCCATTGAGCATGTTGTCCAGGTCTTTTATGCCTGTCGAGACGAGCTTATCGGACGGGTCGGGTATCGGTTCGAAAGGAATCGGGTTCTCGGGCTTGGAGTATCGCCAATACTCGAAAGTCCTCACTCTGCCACCGAGCAGCGTGTAAACGTACTGCGGTTGCTTGATCTCGCATCCTCTCAGCTTCAGGATGTCCAAAATCCGCAATCTCCTCTCGCCCTGCCTGACGAGGCTCAGGTAGATGACACCGTCCCCCAGATAGTCCATCATCGGGTCCGGCGTCTCGAGTACGTATACGACGTTCGTTCCTGCTCCTTCCACCAGGTCTTTCTGAAGGGCGTTCACGAGTTTAGATGACGGCACGCCATACTTCTCCGAGAGGGCATCGATGCTGTCGATCACCACCAGGGTCCTGTCCGGGAGAACCCTGTCCACGACATCATATGCCATCTCGATCTCCGGCATCAGGGACCCGACGGTGACGACCATCTCGGATTCGCCTGAGGGAGTCGCAGGTCCTTCCTCTCCGGCCTCGATGTTCCCCTCGAGCTTGTTCAGCTCCTTGCGCGGTGCCAACTTCTTCTCGGTTTTGAGCTCCTCCTTGATCTGTGCCAGGCCCAGCATTATCTTCTCCATGTCCATATCAGATTCCGCTTTCTTGCGCAGTTTCTTTCTCGCCTTCAGGACCTCTCCTTCCTTGACCTTCTCCTGTAGCCAAGGGAACTGGTTGAACAGAGCCTGGTCGGAGACCCTCGTCGACATGTAATAGCTCTGCTGTATGTGCGACATCTCCTCTATGAGCTGGAGCGCGAGAGTGGTCTTCCCGGTACCAGCCATTCCCCTCACAATGAGCGAGTGCCCGCCCGGGCCAGCCATAAACGAGAGTATCTCCCTAGGGAACGTCCTCGTGCCTGCTTTTTCCATCATTTTCATTCCTCCTCTCAATCCGGATCGACCGATGAACCTGAATCCGATTTCTTCTCTTCCTTTTCCGGGGGCTTCGTTTCCCCTTTCTTATCCCCCGCTGTCGTCTCCTTCACCATGACAAGTCCAGAGGTCGTCTCCTCCTCCTCTTCGTCCGGTAACAGCTTGATCTCCTTCCACTCGCCGCCAAAGTCCTGCACCTGTCCTGTGACCATCTGGAACCTCACCCTGAGCTTCCCGCCCTCGAAGAATATGTAGGCGTTCTTCAGCATCGATTGGTATAGCACTATCCGCTTCCCCTGCTGTGTCAGAGCCCGGCTGACAGGCCGTACGAGCCCGGCCCTTTCAAGGACATGGATTCGCCGGTAGCATGCGGCGATCGGTATGTCGAGCTTCTTGCTCAGTTCCAACGCATGCTTCGGTCTTCTCGCACACGCGACGAGGATCTTCGCGGCGTACGTATCCATGATTAGCCGGCACGCGTCAATAGGATCCAATCGTGTTCCTCCGTGCTCCTATCAGCTGTTCCCCTGCTTGTCGTCCCTTCATCTCCGAATAGCCGCTCGAAACTGCCGACGGATTCAGACTCGGCTCTTCGTTTCGCTCTATGCTATTCGAAGCAGGGCTGAAAGCTAGTTCTGTACCTTTATTCCTTTCCCCCTTCTTATCATCTGCGATAACAATCGCCCTATCAGATGAATCTAAATAGCGGAAAATTGCTCGAACCAGAAGGAGCATGATCGGTGGATCCAAGTCATGAAAGGCTTATCCTGCAAGTGCGGTTTCAAGACGATATCGACATGCAATATCTGCCCGAGATGCGGTGCGACGATGTCTCCCCAGGAATTCCAGGACAGTGGCAGAGTGCTCTCTCACGTCAAGCTGGGCATTTCGCCGGAAAAGCGCTCGGAGCCGATGGATCTCGTGATGGTCGAGATACTAGATGGCCCAAAGATAGTCTGCTGGACGAATCGTGAGATATCGAAAGACCAGGTCGTAAGGGTAAGAAGGGAGGGCGAGCTCTTCGTTTGTGAGCCGTATTGAGGTCTGCTCACATGAAGGTTATTTTCTCGGCGGATACGAGGCTGAACTCTTTTCCCAACGATGCGGTCTTCTTCAGGAGATGATCCTTGAAGTCAGCACATCCGCTCTTGCAGCCCGAGATGTCGACAACTATCTCGAACAGCATTTTCTGGTAATAGACGAGGACCTGGGAGTAGCCCGCGAGTATGTTTATGGATTCCTCCGCCATCGCGTTCGATATCTCATATATCGCACCCGGCCTGTCAGGGATCGTGTACGTTAGCTTCCACAGATCCGCTTTTTCGCTGAGGAACGAAAGCGACAATAGCCAGGAGTTCGAGTCACCAATCAGCATGACCGGGGAGTCCCTTTTTCCGAGAAATCCGAGATAGGCTTCCGGCAGCTGGAGTGTGCCGTTCTTTATTATTGTGCCCTGCTTCTCCATCTTCCTCAGAGGCCTCGTCAGGATCCTCGCGTTTCCAGCTGCGGATCCCTTCGTATATCTATCCGCGAGGTTCGAGGGCTCGGTCCGCATCGAGTCGACATATGAGAGCGATGGGTCATCGGCATCCTTGAGCTCCTTGAACTCCCTCTCGAGGTTCCTCCTGTCGCCATAGAATGAGAGGTCTATGAGCATGACCCATTTCATCAATATGGAGGGCATGAAGGCGATGCTCTCGGAGTTCAAGATGTCGATGTTCCTCGATTTCAGGAACTTCGCGCACTGCGCCAGAGCCCCTGGCTGGTCCTTCACCTGGAACACAGCGAAACACAGCTCGCGGTAGTTCTCCGGGCCGAACGGCGATACGACGACCTCGTACGATATCCTGCTGTCGCTCTCGTATCTGAACATCGTCATGAACACCTCGCTGTCATCCGGCATGCCGAGGAGGTCCGCCATGTTCCTCCCGAGCTCTATCTTTCCATCTCGCATCATCCTGAAATCCCAGAGCTTCACGATATCATCGCTCCCGGCGCTCTTTTCCTAATGGGAATGTCATAATAAGAGCTTTCGATTTTCATGACGGCTCTACGCCTTTGCGCTGAAGATGTATCTTATCGGTCGGCGCGATTTCAACCCTGTCCAATACCCGCATCTCTGACATCTGTATCCGATATCCACAGAGCCGCCGTACACCGTCAGATTCCTTATGCGCTTCATCCTCCTTGAACAGACAGGACAGATGCTCGATGAGGTCTTTTCAGGCGTGTCTCTCGCGTTTATGCTGACCTTCGCCAGCCCCTTCTCAATTGCCATCATTCTGACCCTATCTTCGGCTATGGTGAAATCGGGATCGACACTCTTCAGCTCCTTTCGTACCAGCTCCGTCAGTTTCCTCTGCGAGTTGACGACCCCGTGTCTCGCCAAGGCTCTCCTGATCGCATCGGCAATCTCATCGTCTGTCGGAAGCCTATACGCCATCGATACTGAATTCCTTTCGTGGTAATATTATCTTGGCTATACCCTTTAAGTAAAGAAGCAGGGGATCGAGCTATTCCACACCCCCGGAAGCCGTTATTCGGAAACAAATAAAGCCGACCAGGGGAATCATTGTGCGATTATCAGGGGAAGGTGCAATCATGCCGAAGAAGGTCATCATCATGGGGGCGGCCGGGAGGGACTTTCATAATTTCAACGTCTATTTCAGGGACAACCCGCAATACAAAGTCGTCGCGTTCACAGCTGCCCAGATACCGAATATCGAGGGGAGGAAATACCCGAGGAAGCTGGCAGGGAAACTGTACCCGAAGGGGATACCGATCTATCCGGAGAGCGAGCTTACGGAGCTCATCAGGAAGTACGATGTCGAGCAGGTGGTCTTCGCATACAGTGACATCTCACACATCGACCTGATGCACAAGGCATCCACCGTACTCGCAACCGGGGCGGATTTCAGGCTTATGGGCGGGAACCAGACGATGCTCAAGGCCAAGGTCCCGGTTCTGGCCATTTGTGCTGTGAGAACCGGTTCTGGGAAGAGCCAGACGACCAGGAAGGCCGCAAAGATTCTGAAAGACAAGGGCAAGAGGGTCGTTGTTGTCCGGCATCCAATGCCTTACGGCGATCTTAAGAACCAGGTGGTCGAGAGGTTCGCCACATACGAGGATCTCGACAGGTACGAGTGCACGATAGAGGAGCGCGAGGAATACGAACCACACATAGACAATGGCATCGTCGTCTATGCAGGCGTCGATTATGAGAAGATACTCAGGCAGGCAGAAAAGGAGGCGGATATAATTATCTGGGACGGAGGGAACAACGATACCCCGTTCTATCGGCCCGACCTTCACATCACGGTCGTGGACCCGCACCGGCCGACCCACGGGATGACCTATCACCCGGGCGAGACGAACCTGAGGCTTGCGGATGTCGTCATAATAAACAAGATGGATACGGCGAATCGGGATGAGATACTGAAGGCGAAGGAGACGATTGCGCAGATCAATCCTGGAGCGAAGATCATAGAGGCGGCATCACCGATAAAGGTGAGCAGGCCGGACATGATACGAGGAAAACGCGTTCTGGTGATAGAGGACGGCCCGACGGTGACCCATGGGGGGATGGCATTCGGCGCAGGGCTGATAGCAGCGGAGGACCACGGGGCGAAGGAGATAATCGACCCGAGGCCGTTCGCGGTGGGTTCGATAAGGGAGACGTTCGAGAAATATCCGCATCTCACGAAGGTCCTGCCCGCAATGGGCTATGGGAAGACCCAGATAAGGGACCTCGAAGCGACTATTCGTGCGAGCGACTGCGATATCGTCGTTTCCGGCACCCCGATAGACCTGAACCGCATACTAAAGGTCGATAAGCCGATAATCAGGACAAGATACGAGCTCGAGGAGATAGGCCGACCAAACCTCGAAGATGTATTGGCCGATTTATGATGCGCGTCGACGGGAATACGCTTCCCCGGCGCCCGAAGGTTTTATCCGTTGAGTCAAATCTATCACGAGATGCTACAATATGAGCGGGAGTGGCTGAGCTGGACCAAAAGCGCGGGACTTAAGATCCCGTCCCGTAGGGGTGCGTCGGTTCGAATCCGACCTCCCGCACCAATCAGACCAATATGAACGCGATCCTCATCCCCCGTCTCTTTCTTCTAACGGCCCCTCTTACATCCTTTCCATGGGCGGCCTCTATGAAGAGCTCAGCAATATCCGTCATGTCCTTTTCTCTCGCACCGAGCCTTGTGATCTCCGCCGTTCCCAGCCTGCCGACGGAGTCGATGATTATGTTCGATCGTTCCAGCCGGACGGAGAAATCGTTCATTCCCAGCCCGAACCTCTTTTTCAGCCTCTCGGTGTCGATGAGCAGCTGATGCGATCTCGTGAACCCCAATTCCTTATACCTCAACGGTAACCCGCGCTCGGAGAGCTCCATGCCGAGCCTCTGGGAGTTCTTCACGACCTGTCTTGCATAGCGTCTTCCGAAGCGCTTCATCTCGAGCAGGGCGTGCCCGAGGGCGGCTACTCTGTTCCAATGAACGTTGTCGACAACCCTCCAAGTAAGGTTCTTCCTTATCGCCGAATCGAGATCGTCACGCTCAGTCAAGATGATTCCGCCCTGCGGCCCGAAGAAACTCTTGTGCGTCGATCCGTACAGGATGTCGGCGCCTTCCTTGAGCGGTGCCTGAAATTCCCCTCCGGCGATTAAACCCAGGACATGAGAGCCATCGTATATCAGAAACGCTCCTGTATCATCGCATGCGTCCCTTATAGGGCCTATATCGTATGGGAACAGAATGAACGATGCCCCGAGGACGACGGCATCGGGCTTCCTTTTTCTGATCAGATCTGCAGATCTCTCCGCATCAAGATTGTAGGCCCTCTTGGAGAACGGCAGCTCCCAGGAAGTCAGCCCCAGAATGTCTGGCAGATACGGCTGTGCGTACCCATCATACCCGCCGCAGCTGACCGGTATGGAGCAGATGGATCCTCCTCTCTTCGTGACGGACAGCAGGGCTATCATTGCCGCTATATGTCCGCTCAACGGCTGTACACAGGCGTGTTTCGCGCCGAACACATCACATGCGACCTTCTCCGCGGAACGCTCTATCTCGGTCGTTATCCTTGTCCCGCGATAGGAGTTCTCGATATACTCCCCGCACCAGAGCGAGTTTACTGGGAGCGTGTATCTGTGCCCGAAATCGGATGAGAGGAGAGAGCGCACCTCGGGGCTCGTCACGTTCTCCGAAGGCAGAAGGTTAATCGAATCATGCATACGCCATTTGCTCTGTTCATTCGCCTTGGCCAAGAAGTAATCGCTCCTCATCGGAATCACGCTCAGCTATCAAGAGTAAAAGGCCGATTGTGATGTATCTATAAAATAAGAATCGATTCGTCTCAATGAATCGCGCTCAGGATCTCCTTCAGCCTGGTCTCGAAATTAGACTCTTCCACCACTGTTCCGGTCACGAGGATGTCCGCGCCTGCATCCACCAACGCCTTCGCCTTCTTGCCGTCCCGTATACCCCCTCCGACAACGATAGGTATCGAGACCTCCTTCCTGACAGCGGATACCGTGCCCGGAGCTACAGGCTCATCCGCACCGCTTCCAGCCTCAAGATATATTAGCTTCATCCCAAGGAACTCTGCCGCAACAGCGTACGCTATGGCGGTCTTCGAATCCTCCCTGCCTATTAGCATCGCTTCGCCGACCTCTCCCACCTTCATACCCGGCTCGAAGACGATGTACCCCATTGGGATCGGCTCTATCCCCATTCTCTTGATTATCGGCGCGCCGGCGACCTGCTCACCTATTACGTTCTTCAGATTCCTGGAGTTCAGGAAGCTCATGAAATAGATCGCATCCACCGAAGAGGTCAGGACTTTCGCTGCTGTCGGGAAATGTATTATGGGCCTGTCCGGTGCATTCAGCCGTATCTGTCTCACCGTCGCCTCGAGATTCTCAAGCGTGACCCCGGTCGAACCGCCTACCATGAACGCATCGGAGCCGAGGCGGGCGGCTATCGCGGCTATCCGACCGGCCTTTTCCTCGTGCTGGCTAGCAGGGTCGATCAACGTCATGTGCATCTTGCGCTCTTTCAAAGTTCGCTGGATGTATTCAAGCACCTTCATGGTCTCACGCCGAGGGCGAAGGCAATGAGGGCGACAACCATGGCTCCCTTATAGATTTTCTGTCCTCTGGTCGGGTTTTGAAATTGTATCAGCGCTCCATACACGAACAGCGCGTCCGCAATCATGACCGTGAGGAGGTAATAGTGGGTCAATTGCTCCATGAGATAGGGTATCGGCGAGAGGCCGACCGCCATAAACGTCGGTACGAGAGCGACATATCCTGCCTTTCTCGCGCCTATCATCTTCGGAAGCGTCATCCTCGACATATCGCCTTTCATGTCCTCGATGTCCTTCACGATTTCTCTTCCCAAGGTTGCGAGTCCAGATAGGGTTGCTAATACCAAAGTGTTCTCGGGAAATCCGACGACGGAGCCCGAGAACTCGAAAAGCGCAGAGACGAGCAAGGCGATCAGGACATTCCCCATCAATCCTCGGCTCTTCATTTTCAGTTCGTAGACTACCATGATGAATATTGCAAGTATTACGATCATGAACGATAGCCAGTTGATGAACAGCGAGAGCAATACGCAACCGACGAACATTGCGGCGGAGGAGATCAATGCGCTTCTTCTTTGTATAGTCCCCTTCGGTAGGGGGCGATTCGGATGCGCTATCCTATCCGTTTCAAGGTCGAAATAGTCGTTCAGCGAGTTGCCGGCACCGACGAAGAGCAGCACGACAATAGCTCCCAGTATTAATTCCTCGGGCTGGGAACCAAATTTCGTAAGCCCTGTAGATACTGCCGCACCAAGTAGTAATCCCAGTACCGCAATCAGGCCATTCCAGAGCCTGAAGAGCTTCATGAACTCAACGATCGGATTGGCATCGCTCATATCCGTCGCACGAGTAGAGAGTATACGTATTAGCCATTTTCGAAGGATGAACAATGCGCGCAAGTTTTTCGCCCTACCATGTTTGGCCGATATTGAAAAGAATTATATGGAATGCCAAGGATGGAACGGTCGATGCAATCTTCACCGGTCCCGGATGCGGCCGCAGAGGTCGAGTTCATAAAGAGCATCGTGTCAAGGTACTTCTCCGTGTACGAGATTAACCTCGCACATGACTCCGTATCGTTCAAGTGCCAGCTCAACCCTGCTCTGCTCGATGAGAATTTCAACAGACTCCGCGCGGAACTGGCGAAGCATGACTATACCCCAATGATCGCATATCGTGGCGGAGAATATATATTGACCGTTGGCAGGCTGCCAAAGCCGACCCCCAGAGGAATCTGGTTGAACATCGTGATGTTGATTTTCACATTGTCCACGACGATTTTCGCGGGCATGCTCCTCTGGAGCGGGTATATTGGTCAGGGGGACAAATTGTTCTCCGTCGAGACCATCCTGATGGGCGCGCTAACCTTTGGGCTGCCGATACTCGCCATCCTCGGAACGCACGAGATGGGGCACTACCTAACCGCGAAGCGTGCAGGGCTCTCCGCATCTCTGCCGTTCTTCATTCCTGCGCCACCGCCCATAGGCACGTTTGGGGCTTTCATATCGATACGCGAGCCGATACCTGACAGGAAAACCCTGTTCAATCTCGGTATTTCCGGGCCACTCGCCGGGTTCGTCGTGGCCGTCCCAGTTGCGGTTATTGGCCTGATCCTGACAGCCCAAGGGGCGAGACCCGTCCCGGAGGAGACGGGTGGGTCGATGTACATCACGTTGCCGTTCATCTATGACATCATAGGGCTTTTCATTCCAGTGCCTGAGAATTACGTACTGCACCCGACTGCAATGGCCGGCTGGGTCGGATTCCTCGTCACGGCAATTAACCTCATTCCGGCAGGATCGCTCGATGGTGGCCACATCGCGAGGGCGATACTCGGGCAGAACGCCCGCTATCTCAGCTGGGCGAGCGTGTTCGCATTGTTCTTGATAGGCGCGTTCTTCAACTTCGGGTGGATGCTCTTCGGTCTTATCGTGCTGTTCCTCGGGATGGAGCACGCGCCGCCGCTCAATGACATCACGAAACTCCCCTGGGGGAAGAAGGCTCTGGGGGCTGCGATGGGGGTCATACTCATCACGAGCTTCGTGCTTGTGCCAATGGGATATGTCGATATGGACTACAGCTTCGACGCAAAGGTGCTCGGTAGTAGCCGAGGGAACGTCTCGATGATGTTCAATCACACTTTCCCCGTGCTGATAACCAGCACGGGCAATGTCATCACCGAGCTCAAGTTCGACCTCGGGCCTTCGAGCGTGAAGAATCTCCTGGGCTATAGCGTCTCATACCGTGACCCTTCCACCGGGACCAACGTCTCATCCCAGTCGAACGAGGTCGTCGTCAAGGTCGGGAGAAATCTTACGGCTCTCTTCACGGTGTACCAGAAGGAGCCTGTCTTGAAGCAGGTGACGGTGAACGCCTCGATTCTAATCTATGCAAAGAACGATACGCGTTTCTTCAGGAACCTGCCGATCGAGGTCACGCTGTTATCGGGCAATTTCACGTTCGCTGTAACCCCCATGTCGACGACCATCGGTAAGAACCAGATACGGAATTTCTCCATAGAGATAAACAGCAGCTATCAGTTCGAGACCTCTCTCGAATTGCTCGCCATCTCGCCTGCGGGCTGGAGCGCGTGGATGTACTCAGACGATCCGACGAACGCTTCGAACCGCCTGGTCCTTAACTTACCGCCTCTTTCGAACATTTCTGTTACGCTCGTCGTCAGCTCTCCGGAGGATGTGGCCGTCGGGGAGCTCGTGAGCATTTCGGTCCGCGTGTTTTCCGCGGGCTTGGGTATGGTCGAGGAAATCACTATACAGCTGACGGTGGTCTAGCGCGTCATTTCTTCTGGAATATCAGGAAGTTCCTGGTCAGAGACCTGTGCACGCGGACGGAGGTGCTCCTTATCAGGACGAGCTCATCCTTGAAATCGAGCTTCTCATCGTTCGGCAGTATCATGCCGATCCTGCCACCCTCTTTCAGATTATCTACGAACGAATTGATAGCTCTCGAATAGAGTTCGTTGAGCGGCTCCTTTCTCGTGCTTGAAGACCTGCCATATGGCGGGTCCGTCACGATGCAGTCGAATTTTCTTCCGAACTGGGATATGTCTTCTACATCGAGGACCCTCAATTCCGCATTCAATCCGAGATACCGTAGGTTCTTTTCGGCTCCCTCTATCATCTCCTTCGAAATATCGGAACCGAACGACCGGAACCCCATCATTGCAGACTCAATCAGTATCGACCCGGTTCCGCAGAAGGGGTCGAGGATCTCCGCATCCGGCCTATTCACAGTCAGATTTACCAGTGCTCTGGCGAGCCGCGGATGGATAGAGACAGGCGAGGTGAACGGAAGCAGCCGGTTCTTTCTCTTCTCGAACTGGCTCCTGTCTATCTTCGCCAATTGCATTCCGATGTGCGCCTTATCGCCGATATAAACCCTTATGGTGACGTCCGGGTTTTCGAGCTTTACGTGCGCCCTTTTGGAGATGATTGCTCCAAGCCTCCTCATCATCACAGAAGCATCAATCGATTCCCTCTTGTCATCTCTGAGTTTAACTCTTACAGCGACAGTATCGCGCTCATGGATATCGAGCTCGGGGAAAATTGATTCGAGCTGGTCTATGTCTACGCTTGCAAGATGCTCGCTGAGAAAATGAGATAACGCAATTCGCCTGACGAAATTCTCCGGCTTCGCATCGGAAGAGATGATCACGACTCCCCTTTCTCTCTCTGTCAGCTTCGCATCGCCATAACATGAGAGAACAGCCTCGGCTTCCCAGGCCGGAAGATCAGGATGCTCTCCTGATAGCTCGAACATGTACCGCATGTCATTCAGATCATTGCGGTCTTCCTTTTTTAATCAACGGATTGATCAATCCGTAATGCCCTCTTCTGAGACCGTAAAGACCGCTTCCGCCTCCGGCAGATGGGGGGAATCTATCAGTCGGGCTATCCGTTTTCCGCCCTTGCTCTTCCTGAGATAGACCCTGAAGGTTGCCGTATGGCCAACGATATGTCCGCCTATCGGACGTGTGGGATCGCCGAAAAAGGCATCGGGCTTCGCCGCTACCTGATTGGTCACAGCGATCACGGCATTGTTCAGATCGCCGAATCTCATCAGATCATGCATGTGCTTGTTCAGTGCCTGTTGCCTCTCCGCGAGCGCCCCACGTCCTATGTATTCGGCCCTGAAATGAGCGGTCAGGGAGTCTACGACGAGAAGTCTGACGGGGAATTCCCTCGCCAGCTCGTAGGCCTTTTCTATAAGCAGCATCTGATGATGCGAATTGAAGGCCCGTGCGACATGGATTTTCTTCAGAACAGCATCGGGATCGAGGTCAGCGGCTTCGGCCATCTGAATTATCCTTTCCGGCCGGAAGGTGTTTTCCGTGTCGATGATGATCGCATGCCCTTCCAGTCCACCGTCTTCTACCGGCTTGGTGACATTCACTGCGAGCTGATGGCAAAGCTGAGTCTTTCCCGATCCGAACTCCCCGAAGAACTCGGTTATCGCTTGGGTTTCAATCCCTCCACCCATGAGGTCGTCGAGCGCCTTCGACCCCGTCAGGATTCTTCCGATGTTCCTTCTTCGCTCCAAGATGAGGTCTCCAGTCTCGAACTTGCCGACATCCGCCGCCTCCTTTGCAGCCGCGATTATCTTTGCCGCCGTCGATTCGCCTATCTCCGCGATTTCCGATAATCTGCTCGGTGATTCGACCGCTATCGCCATGAGATCAGTGTATCCCGCTTCTCTCAGCTTCTCGGCAATAGCCGCTCCGACGCCCGGGAGCTTTTCGAGTTCGTCCTCTGCCATTCTCAGCACCGAACAATATAAACTGAACGTCGCAATATAAGACTGTCTATTGGAGGTAGACGAAACTGTGCCCTGCAATCATTGACTCTTGCACATAATAACAGAAGATTTCTCTTGCCGTGTTGCCCGGGAAGAGAACACGAAAATAAGGGGCTGATCACAGTTTCTGATTACGCCGGGATTATTGACAAGAATCTATTCATCGATTCTTTTCCTCCCTTATAGTTGGGGAGGAACACAGGCCAAATGATGCCCGAGACGCCGATAACTGCCGAACAGATCGCCAGGATAAGCCCGATTTCCGGGTATATCCCGTAAGCCGCAATCCCCAGCCAGAGTCCGAAGAAAATGCCGCATGCGGCCGCTTGGATGACGCTTCCAATAGATGTAAGGAGGTTCGCAAACAGTCCGATAATAAACATTATGGCCGCAATTGAAAAGCTCGGCATGATCCACCCCGAAATCAACGGAGTAATCGACACGCCTTTGGGCGCCCCGTCATTCAACCAGGGTGTGGAAAGGGCGAGTACGCCTAGCCCGAACGAGAGCATCTCGAGCATGTTCAGATGAATCGTGTATCGCGGTCTTTCAGCCGTTTCTCCTCTCGGTTCCGTTGCCGACCCTGGGCGAGTATTCCTGCAGACCGTCCAGATCCTGCGTCGCAGCCCGATCCTCAGAATCGCGCGGTCGTTTTCGACGAGCAGGAAATAGCTCAGCATCACGAGTATGCTTCCGAGCACGGTCAAGATGAAGCCTGCATATGCATACGGGAGACCATAGGCAGGCCCAAATCTCGTGTATATGATGAAGAGCGATATCTCGCTCGGTATAAGGAATCCGCTGGATAACGGCGAGATGAAAGAGAGTATTATGAAAGCGAAGACCGCGACGGACAGGAAAATCTCCGATGTTCCAGACGAGGGGATGGATTGTAGCGTGGCAAACGGAGATAACAGATCCGGATAGGAATAAAAACGCACCCAGTCCCGCTGCCATGGAAGGACCGCGCCGAGAAGGGCCAACGACGCACCGACTATCGCCAGATAATTGAATTCGTATCTGGGCGGAGTTTTCTCATCCGCGGCGGATATGACGGAAAACGTTGTCTGGAACCTGACCGGCATGTTCGGCAATCTTTCTCGCAAGCCTATGCCCAGTGGCAAGAAGAAGGACATGATGATGATAAGCGAGGACAGCAGGATCAGCCATGCGCCCATGTTCGGTAGCGCTGTGATCTCTAACGTGAAGCTGGGGTTCAGATAATCGTCCTCTATCCGGATATTGTATATGAATGCGAGGCATCCGAGAATCCCGGCGAATTCGATGAATCCCGCCACGGGCGTCAACAACGAGAGTGCCAAGCCCAATATGATGATCGCGATCAGGATATAGAGAGTTTGAGCTCCAGGCATTAGAGAATGAAAGCTTGAATAGATTATGTCGAATGCCGAGTAGTACTGTTTGCAGTAAGAGGGTAGTCTGAGTATCGAGCTGAACGCATTTCCTCCTTCGTCCGAGAGCGGATGAGCCTGGAAACTCGAGGTTATCCAATCGGGCTGCCAATCGATGAGCGGGGTGAGCAAGCCGATGATCCCGATGGCGACCCCGAAAATGCATAACATGTTCAGACGAATTCGTCGCGCCATTTTTCCCCTAGCAAGAATATTAATTGATTTTTTTTCTATAAAAAGCCGCGGGAGAAGAGGTGGCCCATTTCGATTCGAGCCGGGCAGGTGCAAAACCTTTAATTGCATCATACTTTTCCCACCCACGCAATGGCGAAGAAGAGGAAGAAAACCAGGCCGGAGGAGGAGAAATACGAGTTCGTGCCTCCGGAGTTCGACGAGAAGCAGTTCCTCAGGGATGAGCTGAGCGCCACCAAGAGGATATTCCTCGTGGTCGGTTACGGAGCCATCTTCGGGATCCTCGCGGGCCTGGTCACCGTGATTATGAGCTCCGCGTACCTCGGGCTGCTCCTGCTGCTCGTAGGGCTCGGCACCATCAAGCATTTCCTGATCGGCGTCAGGATCGATGTGTCAAAGCTCACCAGGCGTAACTGGTTCGAGAGCGGTGGTTGGTTCTTCCTGACGTTCCTCGCGATATGGGTAATGGTCGTGAACCCGCCGTTCATGGACATCGCTCCGCCGGACATCACGCACGTGCAGATAGCCGTCTGCACGTCGACGGGCTCTTGGGTCGTTTACAATTACACGTTCAACGTTTCAAAGGCCGCATACGAATGGGTGGGTCCTGAAGGCATATCCTCTTTGAGGATTTTACTGAGAGATGCTTATGACAATGGTTACAATGTGAGTGTGTCAGCTAGAGTCGCGGACAACGGCGCATTGGCAAAGCCTCCGACCATACAATTCTGCATTTATCCTCCTGGCCATGAGAAATCCTACGACATGACCCCGACGGATAGGTCCTTCTATTATTCATATACAATCGATAATCTGAAGGATGGGTTTCTGACAGACGATTATTTCACGTTCAGGATTATCGCCGAGGACACAGTCGGCAACACGAGGACCTTCGATCTCGATGAGAGCGCGGAGATCCGCGTCCTGTGAGCTTATCTTTCCCAAGGCCTTCTCTCATCGAAATGCTTCGTGAGGGTCCTGCGATACTTCATGTTCATGAGCCCCTCGCCAGAGATTATGACCGGCGAGTTCATCTTCCTGAAACCCTTACCGAGTCGAATTGCCGAGAGGTTAAGGAGCAACACCTGGTCCGGGGTCCGCGCTTTTCTTTCCGCCTCTACCTGCCAACGCCCCTTCCTGATCACCGGCGGGCTGACCCCTTTTGTCGCCCATTTAGCCCGGAACCTATCGACCTCGGGGGAATTCACCGGAGGGCCCAAATGGATGTATGTGCGCGGTAGCTCCTTGACCTCGCAGCTTATCACGATGTAGTTCCCCCTGTCATCGGAATCCAGGGTCAGTTTCGTTGGGCGGAACCCCTCTCTTTCCAGCAGCTTGAAAACCGATGTCCCGGTTTTCCGCAGCTGTGGCCATAAGACATCCTCGACGACATCGAGGCGCGGCAAGTCGACCAACACCGTGCTCTTTCGACCTGATATCAGCGCTCGGAGCTCCGTATCCGTCATGAGCTCTTGTTCCTTCGGGAAGAAGAAGTTGAGGCCAGGATTCTTGAGGTAACTCTTGCACGCATCGATGAACAGCCTCGTGTTCGCGTCGGAGACCGGGGATGCGACGTTCCTGCCAGGATCCACAGGGTCGATGAACACAAACCCTTCATCGAACTTCCGCGAACCCTTCTCGCCGAGAGACAAATACACGGGTGGCTTCCATTTGCTCACCGCCCTGATCAGGGAATCGAAGTCCCCGAACTTTATGACGAGCAGCTCGCAGAGATACCCGGAGAATCCCTGGATCCTTGCCTCAGCACCATATATTCCTATCCCCTTCAGGAACTGTTTCAGGAGTCTGACTTCGTTCTTCTGGTCGTCTCTCAGGTGGCTCTTGACGTATTCGGTATGAAAGGGTGTCCTGTCGACCGCGCTAATTCTTCCCCTGCCGGATGGAACGTTGTAGCAGGGCACAAGGTCTGTCCTGAACCCGTGCCAGAATCCGGATATATACGCGTGTTCGGCATATCTCTCCTCCGGCTCCTCCAGGATCTCCCTGCCGATCTCCTTAGTCGTTTTTCCGATGGTACTCACCGGGATGTCCGTGGGGAACCTCAGGAAAAGGTCTATGTCAGGATGCGAGAGATGAGTCCCTTTTGCTATGGAGCCCACGAGAAGCGGCTCGAAAGGCAGATTGCGCCTTTGAGCTGTCGATCTAAGCAATTCGAGGAGCTCGTCGACCGCATGATCGATCCTCTCCTGCTCCTCGGACGATGGGAGTATCCTGCTCAGAACCCTCTCCTTGATTTCCATTCCGAAGGGGTTACTGAGCTCCTGGGCATATAATTCCTATGATGTTCCATGCTGGCCAACGCATTCACACAGAAGATTAAAGGTGTCATCGGTCGGTGTGGTGGGGATAAAAACTGTTTAGGAGGAAAGTTGAGCCACCGACCTCAGACACCGGTTGCGCTACTTGTTTTGATTGTATAAATATCCTTTGAAGGATGAAAAAAATGTGTAGATCCGTCGAGGTCTGTGAAAGGCCGTCAAATGAAGAGATTAATGCTTCGTTTGAAAAGCAAGCCAGATACTTCGAATCTTAAATTCGTTCAATCGGGGTTTCGAATGTTCGCGATTTGCGAATAAACACTGTTTTTCAATGCGAAATTCCGATTAGCCGAGGATACATCTCATTCGACGGTGTCAATGAGAGTAATGTACATTTTAAAGGTCGGAAGGACCGTGAATTATTTTCATTCGGATATGCATATTTTCAAAGGCCCGTTCTTGCAGGATGTTCAAAACGGCCCCGTCCGCCGATGGCGGGGTCGCGTACCTTCCAGGATGATACCCTCATGGCGTGCGGCAGTCCAAAACGCTTTTATATGAAATAGCATTCTGCATTACCGCTCAATCAGGCATGTTATCGCCTGATATGAATAGTCTTTGGAAATAATTGCCCTTGGAGGTCATTAATTGGAAGACATAGCCGTCGGAACAGAGAAGCCGGAGAAGAAGCCGAAAGGCTCTTCGGAGAAGGTCGAGAAGGAGAAAGCCCCGGCGGCCATGCCAAAGAGGAAGGACCTCCCGGATAATTTCAAATTCATCGTTAGGATGGTCAACACCGACATCAATGGTGAGCTCTCGGTTCTTTTGGGGCTCACGAGGATACGCGGGATAGGCCTGAGGGCCGCCCAGGCGGTCACCAAGCTCACGGGTATACCTCCGAACACGATGATCGGAAGCCTCGATGATGCGCAGATAGCGAAGCTCGAGGAGACCGTCACGGGGCTCGTCGAGCTCGTGCCCAGCTGGATGGTAAATCGCCAGCACGATTGGGAGAGCGGGGATGACATGCATCTCGTCGGCGCAGATGTCGAGATCTTCCGACGGGATGACATCAACAGGATGAAGATGATCAGATGCTACAAGGGCATCCGGCACGAAAAAGGTTATAAGGTCAGAGGCCAAAGGACGAAGTCGAACGGCAGAACAGGACTCCAGGTCGGCGTCATAAGGCAGAAGGTCGCTCCAGGAGAAGCGGGCGAGAAGAAGGCAGAAAAGAAAAAGGAGTGAGTAGATGGGCGACCCGAAGTTCTCGAGGAGGAAATACGATACTCCGTCCCATCCCTGGCGTGCAGAGAGGATAAAGATCGAGACCGAGCTTCAGAAGAGATTCGGGCTCAAGAACAAGCGAGAGGTCTGGAAGGCGCAATCGCTCATCAGGCGGTTCCGGGCACAGAGCCGGGACCTCCAAGCACGCATCAGGGCGGGCGAGAAACAGGCCGAGATAGAAGCCCAGCAACTGCTGAGGAGATGCGCGAGATTGGGCCTGCTTCCGATGGAGGGGGCAACGTTGAACGATGTTCTCGCATTGAACGTCGAGAACGTGCTATCAAGGCGTTTCCAGACGATGGTGTTCCAGAAAGGCATGGCATACACTCCTGAGCAGGCGCGGCAGTTCATAACTCACGGTCACATCGCTATCAGGGGACGGATCGTAACCATCCCGGGCTATATCGTCAAGCGAGACGAGGAGAACGACATCGCGTTTTCCGAAAGATCGCCTCTCGCCAGCGACCTCCATCCGATGCGACCTAAGCCGAAAGAGGCGGTCGAGCTCGAGAAGCAGAAGGCCCTCATAGAGCAGGCCGTGAAAGAGGCAGCAGAGAAGCCGAAGGAGGCGCCCAAGAAGGAGCCCGAGTTCAAGATCCCGAAGGCCGTGAAGCCCTCGCTCGAGAAGCTCATCGAGAAGGATGCTGTCGTCGAGACCGCCCCTGCGGAGCTACCGGACATCGAAGAGGAGCCAGAGCAGAAGCCGGACGAGAAGAAGCCCGAGAAGAAACCGCGCGGAAAGAAGGAGAAGTGATTCCTGATGGGAAAGTGGGGGATAGTCCACATATTCGCGAGCTACAACAACATCGTGATAACCGTCACGGACATCACCGGTGCGGAGACGATCACCAAATGCAGTGGCGGGATGGTCGTCAAGGCCGCGAAGGATGAGGCATCCCCATACGCGGCGATGCGCGCCGCCGAGAGAGTCGCGGAGATAGCAAAGGAGAAGGGGATCGATGGAATGCATGTCAAAGTCCGCGCGCCGGGCGGGAACAAGTCGCTCACGCCTGGACCAGGAGCGCAGGCGGCCATCCGGGCCCTGGCACGTGCCGGGATAAGGATAGGCAGGATAGAGGACGTCACTCCTGTGCCGCACGACGGGACAAAGAAGAAGGGCGGACGGAGAGGACGCAGGGTATGAGCCAATAGGCTCGGTATCCGGAGACGAGTGGTTCGAATGAAGGTTGAAATCCAAGAGATGACGAATACCAAGGGCAGAATAGTTTTCATCGACGCGGACCCCTCACTAGTTAATGCTATCAGGAGGACGATGATAGCCGACGTGCCGAAGATGGCGATAGAGAACGTCGAGTTCCATATGGGGTCCATTATGGACGAGAACAACAAGGAGTACGAGAGCGTCTCACCCCTGTTCGACGAGATAATCGCCCACAGACTCGGTTTGCTGCCCATTCCGACAGACCTCGATGCGTTCGTCCCGAGAAGCAAGTGCACCTGCAACGGCGAGGGCTGTCCAAGTTGCACGATAATGTACTCGATAAACAAGAAGGGTCCGTGCACGGTCTACTCGGGCGATTTGGAGCCGTTGGGCGACCCGAAGTTCAAGATCAAGGACGACCTGATACCGATAGTTAAGCTGACCGAAACACAGGCGATTCTGGCATATGCCACGGCCGAGCTGGGCACAGGGAAAGACCACGCGAAGTTCTCTCCCGTGTGCGGCATCGGCTACAGGTACTCCGCAAACGTCAAGGTCGAGGGGGACAAGTGCGACCTCGACGGGAAGTGCGTCGAGGTATGCCCGAAAGACGTGTTCGTCAAGGAAGGCAAGAAAATAATCGCCGCGCATCCCGAGAGATGCAACCTCTGCATGGCCTGTGTCGAGGCGTGCGAGTTCGGGTGCATCAAGGTCGAAGAGGATCCGACGAGGATCATAATGAAGTACGAGACGGACGGTGCGCTGTCGGCCAAGGAGCTTCTCATTCGCGCGCTCAAGCTGCTCGAGGAAAGGTTCGAGGGGTTCTCGGAGCTGGTCTCAGGCCTGCAGGAATGACGCATCTCAGAAGAAATCGTCCAGGCTGCTTTCCTTAACTCTGTCGGACTCGAATATTGAATTTATCGAGGTCTCGACGAGCTCGATCCTCTGCCGCGTATATTTCGGGACGTCGTACTTGTCCGCGATCTCCTTAGCCTTTTCCAGGTACTTGCTCACGCTCCCAGCCGAAACTGTCAGGATGAGCGCATTCCCGCACGTGCATCTCCCCCTTAACGGCATCCTGCGGTATTTCGCGTTACACTTCGGGCATCTGAGCTGCTGCGTTGAGAACTTCCTGAGGCTTCCGACTATGTCGGGCAGCAGATGCCTGACTATCACCCTATGCGCGACGTCCCTCGCATCGACCGCCCTTATCTTCGATGCGATTTCCAGCTGTGCATCTATGTTGTCACCCATCGAGTTCGAGGAAGTATACGAGGATGCCAGAGGGCCGTGGTCTATCCTGACGACCTCGTGCGTGTACCCGAACCCCTCATACTGGAGGACCGTGCCGATCCTGGCGCCCGCGAGGTCCATCAGGTGCTCGACGCTCTTGCAATGTCTGTATTCTCTTGCAGCCTCGTACAGCTCCAGCGGATACTCCCACCTGAGGTCGAGGTTGTGCGCCTCCTTGTCTATTTCATCCGGATTCAGCCGCGTTGTCAAAACCAGGGGTGCGTCCATCAGCCCGCCGCGCTTTTCCGGAAGGAACGCGCGAGAGAAGTTGAGCAGCGCGTCCATGAGCAGCAGTATCGAGTCCTCGTCCCCGTCGCAATTCCTGCGCTTGGCAGCATGGAAGTATGGATGCGCATAACCAGCCTGGGCCTTCGAGAATCCGATTATCCTCGCGAGCACACCACCAGATGTGTGAGGGGCGAGACCGACTGCGAGATGCCCTATCAGGTCCTTCTGTTTCGAGACGTTGTAATATGGCGGCATCCCGTATAGCTTCTCGAGCTCTTCGTCGACGAACTTCGCCGCGTTCATGAGGTACTTCGCGCAGCTCACGGGGATTATGATGTCCTGCACCTTGAGCTCGCATATCTGGTCGGGATCCTCTAACGGCCTCCCGGATGAGTCCTTCTCATATCCGAGCCTTCTGGCCTCCTCGACAGTCAGCCCGATCTCCGAAGGCCTGAAGTGAGTCAGAGGGACGTCCGTGGCGTCGATCCTTATCGTGCCGTCTTTGAAGACGAACACCTCGTGCTTGGCGCGCAGGAGACCCTTCTCTATCGGCTCCGGGGTCTTCTCCTTCGATATCATCCCCTGGACGGCCTTTATCTCCGGAACGCTCTTCATCCCGAGCCTTTTGGCCGCATCTTCTAGCATGCTCTTGACGGGTATCACCGCTTGCACCTCGATGCCACTGGCGATCGTGTGCGAGCCGCACCTGCACATGGACAAGAACGTGGCGTTGCCGCAGACAGGGCATCGCCTCTCCCCGACGGTGATCTCTATCTCACCCTTTGCTGCGGCCTCATTAAGCAACCGCTGGCTTCCGCCCTCGTTTCCGATAGGGAATAAGACATGAGGCGGCGGGCTCATCTTCCTCTCCTTGGCCTTCTCCGGCCTTGCCATCCTTGCGCCTATCCTCGTCACTGCTCTCGGATATATCTTGATCCCGCACATTTTTCCCAGAGCGTCGAGCACGGGCAGGTTCTCATCCAGGGGTGCGGCCTCCTCCAGCTTGCCGTCATGGGTTGTCCGGAGGCCCAGGACAAAAATCATAGGCTTAGCATACGCACCTATCACAATCTTTCCGTTCCGGACGCGGTGAAGTGCGCCAAGGAGTTCCAATATCGATTTGATCTCAGGGTTGCCATCCATCGTCAGGGTTTTCGAGTATTTTCCGTTCGATATCAGGTATTCCCTCAGGGTCTTAATCTGCTGCATCGTGAGGTCCGACCAGAAGAGGTTGAATCTGGGATGCAGCGGAAGGTCATACTCTCGCGAGAGCTCGAGCGCGCGTTCGAACGAAGGGGATTCCCAGTCGCTCGGCAACTCCTTCGTCTTTCTCGAGAGCATCGCCCGGTATTCCTCGATCGTCAGGCCCACGGGGACTAGCGGGTGATTGTTCTCAACAAACTCCCCGAATGATATTAGAATCTCCCCGACGTCCACTATCTCCTTGATCCTGTCCTTCAGCCGGTTCGCCTCCTCGAACGTCTGGATCTGCACCAGATCCCCGTTATCGAGCAGCACTATCGGCCCTTCGATAGACTCACAAGGGGTCACCGCGCCCGCCTTGCCGGGCCTTTCGAGCTTCAGCTGCGTCCCGATCGCGATATATCCTCCGAGGACTTGCATGGTCGCGGGGTTCAGCCCCACCGCGGCAAGGCCAGTAGCCCTGCTCCTGCCGTATCTCAACCTGAACCCGCCCACACGTGACGGGTGAGAAAGCACCGGTCTTCCGCCGACGATGTCCTTTAGGAACTTCTCGCTCGGCGCGATTCCGCCGTTCCCGTTCTCAGAAATGTTCCCCTTCTTCCGCAGATATGCATCAAGGAATTCCCAGCCGTCTATCTTCAGCCGCTTGACGTGCTTCTGAAGTTTCGGAGCCTTGAGGCACAACCCCTCGGCGATGACCAGGCATGCACCGCCTCTCACCCGGTTCGTCTCTATCCTCTGGAGATCCCGATAGCCCGTGATTTCGTCCTCTTCCGTTCCCTCGCCGTCTATGCATACCGGGAGGTTCCTCACGATGAGCTCTATCTCATCGTTCGTCGGAAGATACTGCAGGTGCTGGAGGCTCTTGTATAGCGGGATCTCCTCCTTGAACCGTTCGATCTCCCCCTCAGTCGGTATGTACCTCCCTATCCCCAGCTCTCTCCTGACCACGTCCGCGATCAGCACGGACATGGCCTGACCAGTACCGCCTGCGGATCTGATCGGGCCTGCAAAATAGACGCTGAGATAATCGGAACCGTCCTGGTTCTGCTTGATCTTCACTCCCGCGATACCCTCGAGCGGCGCGACGAGTATGCCCTCAGTGAGGACCGCGACCCCGACGCGTATCGCCCTGTCGATCGCCTCTTCCCTGCTGCGCGAAGGCATGGTCGCGAGCTCCTTCGCTATCAATATCGAGACCTCTTCCCTGTCGTGTCTCTTGCTCAGCTCGCGTATTCGCTTCGCGATCCCCTCCGTGCCCCAATCTGAGAGCAGGTGTTCGACCCTTCCCGCGAGGTCCTCCGCGCGCGGTATCTCGACATCGGTCGCCGGGTCCAAGCCGCGCGCGCGTGCTTTCTTGGCGATCTCATAACACCTATCGGCTTCATGCTTCAGAGAATTGAAGTACTGGCTCATCGACTCGCTGCAGGCAATGTGACTCATCGGATAGACGCGCCCCCATCAGGCAGTGCGCGAGAGTGTCCTCTTCGCGCAATTTCATTCTTAAGTGCAACCCACCTTCCGTGAGTGCGATAAGTGACTAAAAGGATTTCGATTGCGAAAATTCGGATACTAAACTCCTCAGACGGAAGGCCGAACAGCGATTTTCTTCCTGACCTCTTCCATAATCTGCATACACTCCACTGTTCCAATCTCGCCAGATTGCCATCTCTTGATTGCCGTGAGAATTTCCGGGGAAATTACACATTTTGATTCGGGAATCGAATCGAGTTATCCCCTTGAAAATAGTGCTATTTCCCCCAAATTTCTCGTGATTCCTTGGCGATTTTTTACCAAAGATCGGAGGATTTGATAGTAACTGCTTATAGCCAGTCAAAATCTATAGTTTGTTCTATTATATTGCCTCTGAGAGCGCGATACCCCTCTGTAATTTCCTCAATTTTTCCAACTGGCAGATATTTCATTTTGTAACATTTTGTTGCACTTTAACCCCTTTGCTCGGCCGGAAACTTTTCTTCAGGGATAATACCGATATGTTGCGATTTAGGCCCCATCTATTTTCCCAAAGCCTGTTCTTATGACAAGAGCCTTTCAACACAAGAAGTGCTAAAACTCTTAGAACTAGAATAGGGAAATTCGAATGAAATGTGAGATTATGCTGGTCCTTATTATGTAATAGATATCTACTCTTGATTTGGCCTTCCGGGGCGTTTTTCTTGGCATATCTTCACGCCTTCCTGATTTTGTATCAACCAGCGAGCTAGTAAATTTATCGTCCCCAAAAACGGGCCATTTCTTGTGATGAGCTAACAAAGATGGTATTAGACGATCCGCTCCGCTTCGGCCTCGGGATGATATGTATAAAGGACGGATCACCAACGGTAAAATCGCTAAAATATGCAATACGTTATATTCAAGGCCAGTTTGATACGGACGAGGAACTTATGAAGAGAAATCTCGCTCTCAGAGACAATATAATAGAACAATCTATAATGCTTGTACTGGCCGAACTTAGCCCCTCGACTCTCTAGGCACTTGAACTATATTCTAAGGGCAAAAAGTAACAGAAATTAGCGAATTACGGGATTTAGTCGTATGCAAATCTATCGAGCATTGAAGGGTAGTACCCCAGAAATAGCAAAATAAACAGAAACGAAGATGTAAAAACGGAAAAAATATGGAGGATATAATCGGGGAAACCCTTCGGATCGGCGCGATAACCTGTTCCCACGAATGAAAATTCGTGGCCCCATTGAAGCTTTTAGCTTTATCCAGAACTTAAATCTGGGGTTTCATTAAATTTCATGTTAGTGATTTTCTTATTTGCATTAATTTATATCAGCTAAAGAATATAAACTTCAATTGGATCGGGATCTTGAGATAGACTTCCCTGCGCTACATCGTCCCAATACGGCTCTTAACGGGTCCGAACCTCCTGTTAAACTTGTAGAAGAATGCTCCAATCCTCCTCGTTGATTGTACTCTCTCAATAACCGCGTAGGATCATCCCGATACCCGAACTGCGTATGCCCCATTCCCGCTTGCTCTGGCAGATGCCGCCCATTAATGCATTCCATCCTGAATGAGCGAAAGCTCATTCATCCAGTCAATACGGACTCCGGGCTTGAGAGTTATATGTTACAGCATGACCCTGCGAGAGAACTGTAGAGAAACAATTATATAATCATAGAATGATTTAATTCTACGGCTTGCGGAACATCGAATGAGATGTTCTCCCGAAACGGGAGTCTCCGTTTCGGTCGCCAGAGAATCTGCCTGTACGGAGATTCCAGGGCGAAGCCAGAGAAGTTGAGGAAATGAAGGCCAAATTAGGAATTATCGGGCTAGGTTCTGTGGGCAAAGCGTTGAAGCACACGCTTGATTGGTTCTATGAGACTGTAGTATATGACATCGTCGGCGAGTATAGATGGCAGGATATCTTGAACACAGATGCAGTGTTCGTCTGTGTCCAGACCCCCGAGGGGGCAGATGGGAGGTTGGACTGCAGCCATGTGGACGAAGTGCTAGAGAGACTTTCAGAAGACAACTACACGAAGCCCGTGGTGATTCGAAGCACCTTGAGAATTGGGTATATGGACAAAGCAAAGTCGAAATATCCGTCACTGAGGCTGCTATATGTCCCAGAGTTTCTGAGAGAGAGAAGCAGTTTCCAATGGTCAGTCTGTCCGGACCGCATAGTAATTGCTGGTGCCGATGAAGACGTTGAGGAGGTTCTCAGATACTTCTCATTCGCAGAGGATGCCCAGATCATAAGAACCGACTACAGAAGCGCTGAGGTGGGCAAACTCGCTCACAACGCATTCATAGCGACCAAGGTTAGCTTCACCAATGAGATTGAATGGATTTGCAGCAAAGTCGGCGCTGATGCGAATCTTGTCATGGAGGTAGTCGCTGCGGATAGGAGAGTGAAGAGCAAGGAGCATCTGAGACCGTTTCTAGGCCCCTATGGTGGCAAATGCGTGCCCAAAGACACAGCCGAACTGATAAATGCCTGTCCTGACTGTATTTTGCTTAAGGCCGTAGAGGCCGTCAATCATCGGACAAGAAAGAATGCGACTGAGCCGAAGCTTGTCCCGAACGGGGTCAACTGCGAGGCAACAGCTCGCTGAGACGGGATGGTGATCTGGTTGGAAGTATTCGTGATCATTCCAACCAAGAACAGACCTAGCTTGGTCAAGAGAGCGCTTCTGTCTGTAGCATCTCAAACCCTCAAACCTTTTAAGACCCTTATCGTCGGAGAGAGTTATGATGATATCTCCAGCGTCCCTGAGGAGGTAAAAAGTGCATCACATGCCGAGTTCCTGATCAATATGCGTTCCAAGAATCTCTCAGGGGCAGTCAATACCGCAATTGAGAGCCTCCTTTCCATGGAAGTCAATGCTGAGGACACATACGTCGCCATCCTTGATGATGACGACTGGTGGGCAGACGATTATCTCGAGAAGTGTGTCAATCTTGCTATGAAAGAAAAACTCGATCTTGTAGTGACAGGGATTGTTCGTCACGAATCCGAAGAAGGAAGTAGCATCCCTCAGCCAATACCTGATTCTCTTTCGGTCACGATGTTCCTAAGAGGGAATCCCGGAGTCCAAAATTCGAACTTACTGCTCAGATTCGACGCGCTTCTGAGGGCGGGTGGATTCGATGAGAATCTGAAAAGTACTACGGACCGAGATCTGCTCATTCGCTTGTTGGACCTCGGTAACATACGGTATGCGTTTTTGAAAGAGCATCTCGTTCACCACTGTGCAACGAACCATCCCAGGCTCTCGACATATGGCTCCAATGAGAAGAGGGCTGGACTTGAGGCGTTCTACCGCAAGTACTGGCCGAGGATGAGCCAAGAAGATCGAAAAGCATTTCTTAAGCGCTCTAGGGAGTTGTTCGGGTGCCTCATTCCTGAGATACCTGAGATTATCCCAACACCTGAAGAAGAACGTAGTTCCAGTGATTTGCCTGAGGACTCCCCCGGGCCAATCGAGCTCGTGATTGGTTTCACTGCCTCCTCGCTTCCTAATACGGAAGCGCTTCTGAGGGACATCGCTCATCTAAGCAAAGAAGTCAAAAGTGCAATTCACAGGGTGGTAGTGTGTGACAATACAAAGGACACAAACAAGCTGCAACAGCTCGCAGAATCCTTCTCGGCCGAAGGGCTGCCCATCCGCATCATAGGACGGCAAGAAATAGAGAAAGACGCCAATGATGGCAAATTCAGCTTGTATTACGTGCCAGTCTCCAGAAGGATCGGGGCCGCATATGGCCGCACGGTGCTGCATCATTATCTGTACCTCGAGAGTCGGGGCTTGCGTCATCCCGCTATCTGGATTCTTGATGACGACATACGCCTCGATCGATTATCCTTCGGATCCGAGACAAAACCTTTGCACGGAAATGGTCTCCTGAGATTATTGTGGAAGTTCAGAAGCGAAGGTTTCTCAATCGTACTTGGTGGCATAACCGGGGATCCGTGCGTTCCGGCTGCGGCCATCATCCGGACCGAACTGGTAGACCTCTATGCGAATCTCTGGTACTTGTTGGGGGGACAAGGCCTGCCTAGCAACTCCTTCCGCAAAGACCACAATGAGGCTCTGGTTCGAAAATACCCGGATTACTATTATGACCTGACAGAAAAGCACTTTGGCCACCTCGAGACACCGTTCTTCATCCTTTCCGATGATGACCGAGAACCAGTCGACTTCGGAAGCCTTCTGCGCAGATCAGTTCAGATAGGTCACGGAATTGCGTTATCCAGACCGCTAATGCGGGGTCTGCCGGCGTACGCGGAATCGCAGAACGATACCATTCCAATTCGAGGTGGTAATACATTCGTGTTTGATATTGAGTGTTTGAAGAACTATCCGAATGTCGCACCTATCGTTGGCGAGATAAGCCTCAGGCGGGGGGACACGCTCTGGGTGTTGCTGAACATGAAACTTGGAGGAAAAAAAATAGGAAGGCGAAAGAAGAAGATCGGATTTGTACCATTTTTGGTCAGACATAGCCGAAGCGTATCTTGTAGTCCGGCTCTCAACATCAACACTCTTTTGGCAGATGTAATGGGTGCCTCATTCATCAGAGCCTTTGACTTCGTTCTCAGGAATAGGTCTGTAGATGGTCTCTGTCGCAAATCAATCCACGAGGCCCTATCCCTATCGCAATTGGAGATCGAGGAGATAATCAATAGGTTTCAAGCATTCCTCCGCGAGCGCGTGATTCGAGTTGAAATGAATGCCTGGCGAATCAGAGGATTGGTGGACTCCATCAATAATGCAATCAAGAATCTGGAACTGCAAGGAATAATGTCATCGTCATTTGAGAGCGATAAAATCAGCCAGTTCAAGAAGTTCCTCATGACAGTCAGAGACACCTTCTCCGCCGAGACCCTGACAAGGCTCAGGACAATCTCAAGGGACTTCTCACGCGAGGATCTAACGGATTTCCTCCGTGAGCTGCCTTCAATCGTGGAATCCTATTCTGAGCATCATCTCAATTCAGCAGATTCTGTAGACATAACCCAGGCCAGAGAGTTCTTATCTGCCAAACTCTGCCTCACGAACCTCAGATATCTATCGGAGGGCTGTGAAGGCATCCTGTTCACCGACGGTTTATACGTCTACAAGTACTTCTATAACGGCATTGACCATTTCCCAGACAGGCACATTGATTTCCTCGCTTCGAAACTAGGTAGCGGGGGCGATTTGAGAGGAATCCCTGCTCTTGAGGCATTGTATGTCATCGACGATAGAGTCGTCTTCAAGTATCGATTCTGGCCTGGATCCAGATATGATGGCGGCCACCTGAATGAATTGATTAATCTGATGAAGGAATGCCGGAGGCTTGGAATCGTCTTGACGAATATATCTCCGGAAAATGTGATTGTCGGTGAAAACGGTTTGAGATTCGTCGATCTTGGCCTTTCCATCGTTCCTTTCGATGAATCATTGTTTAGGCAAATGTGTATGAGGACTTACTTGATGTACCGTTGGCACTTCCGAAAGGATCTGAAGGATTTGATGAGGAAGTCGTTGAAGAATGACAACATACCTGAAGCGTTCGGCTTCGAGGAGTTCTACACTGCAGTTCAGGAAAGAGACGATAAGAAGTCTACTATGGAAATCATTAAGGGAATAGTTTTAGGGTCCGGCGCTCGAAAAATCTTCGACTACGGGTGCGGAGATGGAAAGCTTGCAGATATGCTTGCGGGCTGTGGCTTGTCAGTCGTTGCATATGATATCGATTATGGTTCTTTCGAGCGCTCCAAGCCACATCACACGAATGTTACCTCTCTCACTGAGGAACAACTGAAATCGTTGATGGATAATGGCGAGCACTTTGATCTGGTACTCTGCAATCGTGTCCTTTGCACCATAGCCGATGAATCCAAAGTCAGTCATGTGCTTCGAGATATCGCGCAATTGGTCTCATCCGATGGGCGCGTCCTGCTAGGCGTATGCAATCCCTTCGAACTTTCCGTCCGAGAAAGCGAGCCACAGGAAGATCACATACCCCTCGAATCCAGATACTATGAACGGTTCGCCTACCACAAGACCGTTAGAGAGACAGGAAGGAAGAGGACAGAGTATCACCGACCTTTCAGCTGGTATGTGGATACTATAAGGAAAGCAGGATTCGAGATTGAAGAGACCATTGAAACCCCCAGCGTTGACACTGCGAGGCTGTGCCCAGGCAGCGACGAGCTCATCATGCGTCTTCGACCGCTGAAACGTACCACATCGGCTAGCGTCTCCCTCCTTATAAAGGCAAGTTCAATGGAATGGCGGACAATTGAGATGCAGATTCGCCATATTGTCAGGCAACTTGAAGGTCCCCAGTGCTTTCTTGAGAAAATCGTCGTGACCGACAGCCATGAAGGACCCTTTGCGCGCCAGTACGAGAAGGGAGATTTCGATACTCTACTCTCAGAATTGAACGCTCTAAAAGATGACGGCGTGATCGATCGAATTTTAGTGGTCCCACTTGACCAAGCAAGCATCAGGGAGACGATGAGCCGTTGGTTTACAGTCGACACGACATGTCCACGATGCAGCAATGGACAACCGACCTACACGACGCTGTACGGATTCGAACAATGTAAGGGGGATTTCATCTTCCAGATAGATAGCGATTGCATCATTGGTCGCCTCGACAGAGACCATGATTACCTAGGCGAGATGCTTGATGTCTTCACCAAGGACCCTTTTGCCTTGACCGTCTCTCTTCCAGTACCCGCGGAGTATCCATCTCCATTCACATACGAACATGAGGGGGCCAAATGGAGGACTGAAGTGCGTTGCTCTGTCTTCTCGAAAGATAGGTTGATGGCTCTGCGTCCGCTTCCGAATGGAGTCGATGCGAATGGGCAATTGGAGTACCCGTGGCACCGTTCCATTGATCGCCTGCTTAAAAGCTCACCATATCAATCGTATCGAGGAGGAAACCCGACAACATTCTTCGTTCATGTCCCCAACGAGAGGAAGAAAGATATCAACGCATGGTACAACATCCTCAAATCTGTGGAAAAAGGCAATGTCTACCTAGGACAGCGCGGACACGTTGACCTACTTGGAACAGCAGCGGAATGGGTTGGGCAAAGATCGGAGGACTTGATCTTCCTGGTTCGTGGGCGTAACGTACCATCATCGGTCTCGAGACGGTGTCTCAAATCTCTACTTTCTCAACGTTGCCAGCGATTTGGAGTAATCTTGATTGATGCCGCATCGACCAATGGAGCAGAGGAATTTTCTGACGAGGTCTGGCGCAGGATGCTCGGAAGTCGTCTCACGGTATACCGCAACTATATCCCTGTTAGCCCAATAGAAAACATCGACTATGCAATACGCAACATTTGCACCAACAGCCAGTCAATCATCGCGATGCTAGATATGGATGATGCGCTGATCGGCTCTGATGTCGTTGACATAATTCTTGACCTGTATGCACACGGTGCTGACGTGACTGTAGGGTCGATGCTCAGGACTGACAAGCACAAGACTTACACTGTTCAATTCAAGGAACCGAGGAAGAATCGTGGTGGCAATGTCTGGCAGCACCTCCGAACCTTCCGGAAATATCTCTACGATCGGATTCCTCAAGAGGACTTGAAGCTAGATGGTGAATGGATTCCGCATGCAGAGGACTGGGCATACATGGTGCCGATTGTGGAAATGGCGAAGAACCCGATCAACATACAATCAACAATCTACTTCTATGAACCTTCTGTCGACAAATCGATTAGGTCTATATGTGTGAGAGAGGAGATTATCGGTCGCATTCTTGCCAAGGCTCCGAGGAAGGTGGAACAATGCCAATGAAGCCTCAAATAGCAGTTGTTGGAGACACTCACATTAAACGGGGGAGCAAGAAGTGGAAAATAGTGGAATCTCTGGGTCAAAGACTCGTGGATGCCGGATATCGAATCGTTACCGGAGGACTTGGCGATCTCCCCGAAGCCATCTCCAAAGGAGCGCGCGCCTCTCGGGAATACCATAATGGTTCGCTCATTGCCATTGTCCCTGGATTCGACCCAGAGGTCGCGCGAGAAGTTGCAGATATTGTTATAGCGACAGGTATGGACCAAGCTAGGAACGTCATCGTAGCCAACAGTGATGCAATCATTGCGATTGGAGGAGGTGCAGGGACGTTGTCGGAGATAGCCCATGCATGGTCTCTGAAGAGGCTGATACTGGCTTTCGATGTTCCTGGTTGGAGTGGGAAACTAGCAGGAATGGCGATCGACAGCAGAAGGCGAATCCCGAAACTCCCTCATGATCGAATCTACAAAGTACGGACCCCAGAAGAGGCCTTAAGGTGTTTGAGGAAGAAGCTGCCACTTTACAGAAAACGGCACAGTGGAATCGTCGTCCGGCGAAAATAAACCATCTCTGGTAGTTGGTGAGGAAATCGAGAGCACATTTCTTACCCATAAGATAGGCATAGCCCAGACCTTCATACGACCAACCGATAAGGGGACTGCGGGGGAGGGTTTACCACGAATCGATGGCTTTTCAAGCTGCAGTGAATCCGGTGAAATCATAGCGCTTCATGTTCTGCTGAGGGTATAGTTTCCACAGTATACAGGTGTTTGGCGCGGGTCTAAACTCGGACATCCACGAAGTGTGCCGACAGGCAGTCAAACTCGAAATTGCCAGAGTAAAAGCAAGCAAAGAATACAAGTATAAAATGTCAAAGAAAGAAGGGAAGGAGGAGGAAGAGATAACTGTGCTGACTCCATTATCTGGGATATGGCGAAGCGTTGTCCAATTCTCTTGTCATTTGCAAAGTCGGCCTCCGCAAGCGCAGCCTCCACCAATAGAGCACGAAGAAGATAACTACCACTTCTGCAAAGTACCTTTAAACCCGTTAAGGTAATCGTCAATCATCTTCTCGACTTCCTCTTTGTTATCGAGCTGGTGAATCAATGTGTCCCTGTTGCCAATATCCTTAATCGATGCGCCAACTATCCAGCCACGATTCTGCGCGATTATATAACGGTCATGAAATCCCGGTCTTGTCATTAGCACTGCTACAGACAACTTCCTACCCGACTGTCTTATTCGGTCTAAAGCATCTTTGAATACCTTCTCATCATCGACCTTCATTGTCAAAACGGCTATCGGCAATACCTTCGGAGTAGCTTCTAAAATGGAAAGGGTTCGGCTTGAGCAATAGGGGTCACATAGCTTTACATATCCCTGACAATCGTGAGCAAGAATGCTTTCAATCTCTTCTGCGCCTTTGATGAGTCTAGCCGCAGGAATGAGCTTTCCCCTTGGCTTCCAGGCACATTCGAGAACAGTCAGCTTTGCGACTAAGGTACTCGCTATGGGCAGAGACTTGGTGAGTATCATCTTGAGTGATTTCGATTGACCCGCCTTTGCCAGGCTTCTCAAGACACTCTTCTTCTCTCTCTCCGAAAGCTCGCAGTTACGCCGTCCCGTGTGCAGCTCCCCGACAACACCATAGACTCGCTTGAACCAGAGAGCAATGGCGATTGCATTGAAATCCGTTGTCGCATCTGCCATCTTCTTGATGCCAGAACCGACCTTGTCTACAATTCGTGGTCTCGCCAGACCAGCGAGCTTAGCCAACTCGGCGGCGACATCGGCCTGGCCTTTGAGCTTCTTTGCACCTGCGAGACCCTTAGCTATCCTCTTGCCCTCATCGATTAGCCCATTCAGCTCTTGAATGGGCCTACTGTATGGTGTCTCCAGCTTCATCAGCCCCTTTGGCAATCGACTCCTCAAGTTCCTGGATAGCTTTGACTCTTTTGTTGTCCGAAGGATGGAAATCCACTGTCAGCAACCTTCTCACTCTGTAGGCCAGTGATGTCCTGTCTCGTGGTCTAGCTCTCAGGGTTCTGAATAGAGATGCGGCCACCATCGAAGGTCTCCTGACGCCGTAGTTCTCGATCAGAGCCTTTGCAGCGCCCAGGTCAGCATTCGTCTCCTCCATTCCAAGTGCCTTCCTGAACATCCTCTGAGAACCGTTGATTGAGATGATAAGGAATGGGGCTGCTAAGCAGGCCGTGACAAAGGCACCGAGATACTGCAGAGACAGAAGCATGAGAATGACAAAGACAAATGAGCCACAGGCATTCATCACTGACCAGACTCTACTTGTCTTCTTACTCGTGAGGTGATGTTCTTCATGCAATAGTGGCAACTTCACGAGGGTTTCGTCCAGATTCGAATGCATCGCATTGTAGTATATTCGACGGGAAGATTTGGTCGCTCCCGAAATCAAGATACCAGTCAGCGTTCTTGCGACAGAGTTTCCTTTTCGGCGAAACGAGTCCCTTTGCCTTCGGCTCAGAGAACAATCGGTCAATTGCTTTCTGTCCTTCATTCTGCCTTAATAGAGTCACTACGATCCCTTGTCCGATAGTATAGCCCAGAGAGCGAAGATTTCTGCGACTACGAGAGCTGCCAAGATTAGAGGATGCATAAACGAATACGATGATGGCCAGGATATAGCTCCCAGAAGCTCCCAGGCAACTATGTCGCCTACGACGAAGCTGATGATTGCTACAAGCACCCTTTCGATCTTTGGCATGACATCTCGCATAGAAGTCCAAGCATTTAAATTGAGTCTCTCCATGCAGAGAGACGGTAAGGCCTCTGCTGATATCGCATGCTCAGTGAATGCTCGACCAGCTCTTATGACTAAATGTAGTTCCCATTCGGGTAAGATTCCTCGCAAAAGCCAATAAAGAGTACTTTACCGTCATGAGAGGGACATAGGAGATACCGATTTGGGAAGACCAAGTTCCTCTAGTCTACTGGGGAGTTAGGAGGATGATGCCAGAATGGAAAGAAAGACGATTGGCTGGCGAAGAACTGAAAAGACTGAACACGATGGGCGTCTCACATAGAGTCTCCTACAATGAGGAACTCTTCTATGAAGGGGCTGAAGATGGCTACTGCAAAGAGTGCAGAAGGGTTTGAGGGGGTCTTGTAGAGCCCTCCTTTTTATACCTTCCCGAGATGCCGATAAATCGCCGGATTGCACCTTTTTCCGTTAAGCCGGTAAATTTGGCGGAAGGAATCCTATTCGGTCCTCTTGAGTTTGGCTGATATGAACAATCAAAGAAAATGAAAATCGAAAGGGTTTTAAGAGGACAGGCGAGCTTCGACTGCAGCGGTTTCCTTACTGGCAGGAGTTTCAACTCCCATCCTTTGGTTGTTGAAATTTCATTTTAAATGCGGAATTAGGCTCTCAGCAAACTATGCTTCGTTAGGTTCTCATTCCAATACTACAGATCCGATTAGTTCACCGTCAGTAGTTCGCAGTACAAATCTATTGCCAGGACCATATATGCTCTTGTCAAGGAGAAAATATTCGCCCGCGTCTAATGTATTATTGTGAGATCTCTCATAAAATGTAACGCCCTCTACCGCCTCACCAGGAGTGAAATCTTTCAGCGTTCTATGAAATACTGTAATGTTATCTGCATTGATTATTTCCACGCATATATATTTATGATATGGTAATCCCTGTCCCCAAACAGTCTGAACACTCATAACAAAGATGACCCAATCGGTATCTGTTTCCGATACTGATAAACCTATACAAAAACTGGGTGGATATTCAGATAGCTGAGGAGTAATTATAATCAACACGCACAGAGCTAATATAATTGCGATGAACAAGACTATTGCCAGAATGACTACCCATTTATCAGCTTTTTTCATTCTATTCCATCTCTCTTTCCAATCATGGATAATATATCTCACCTTATCCCACCTCTTTTCGTTCTGGATTATGCGCCGTCCGAAAGGTTGACACATCTATGTGCTTGCCATGATACCATCTTGAATCAAATATAATATATAAATTAAGATAACGCATTCAGCTACAACGATCGTCTTAAGCTTAGTGGGAAATCGTATAAGTATCATAAGACCTGCGATTAATATAAGAATCGGAGAAAACATATAAATTGTCAGAGTAAAAATGAAAATTCTGGAATGAATAAGATCATTATATAAGTCCCCTCGGAAATAGCCAGTGCCTATGGAATCCATTACAATTACGACAACAACTGCTAAAGAAGAAATCAATACGATTAGCAAGAGAGCGATCCCGATTATCTCCTCAGGGTATAGTATATATTTCCTGGTCTTTGTTTCCTGATCTCCTGATTTATATTCTGTCGATTTATCCTCTGCCATGTTCCCTCACGTTTGTCCTCTATATGTCTCTAAATGTATTTCGCAGTGAAATATATTTCCCGGTTTCCATCCCCGATATCATCTCTTGCGTCGCTCCAGACGATTGCCACTTTCCCTGTGATCTTATTCACGCACATCGATGAGTAGAGAGAATCCCCAGCAGCAGTTGTCAGACGTGTCTGAGTCGACCATGAAGTATATTCTCCAGGCGCGATGACCCTGCTCTTTGTGTAGTACAGCTCATATTGACCGTTTCTGAGGTCGGACCAGACGATTTACGTTGTCCCATCAGAAGCGATCCCCACGCTCGGCATAATCGCATCGGTAGGAGTCTCAAGTATGATACAGTGTGGGACTAGCACAGTGTTCGCATCCCGGTTCATTGATACCACAAGGTCGACGTCGTAAGTATCGTAGGGGGTTATCGGGGCTTTTCCCGCGGTCGCGCAGCTGGTACTCTTAGCGGTTCGGAACAAATTTTGATGACAAGCTGATTGTTATGTGCCGTTGACGAAATATGAGAAATGAAAATGGAAAGGGTTTTAAGGTGCAGGCGATCCTTCGACTGCAGCGATTTCCTTACTGGCAGGAGTTTAGTATCCGAAATTTCGTACTCGAAAAGGATTTCGACTCTGTTTCCGATGGAAGCTCCTTCTCGATTCTCTTCTTCAGCTCATCGAGTCCGTCCTTTGTAAGCGCGCTGATCTTGATGTTCTCGTTGTCTCTTTTCAAGATGTCTGCTTTGTTCTCTATTGTTATCGTGTTGATATTCGGATAGAGCTTCCTTATTCCGCGCAGCAGCGACTCCTGATACTCTATCGGATAGCCGCAAGTCCCTGTCGGGTCCAGGATGAACAGCACGAGGTCCGCGAGATTCCTGAGCGCGATTATCGCCTGCAATTCTATCTCGTTCTTCTCCTCCAGCGGCCGGTCGAGCAGCCCGGGCGTATCGATGATTTGATATTTCCTGCGCCCGAGCGTGAACATCCCGACCGTTATCTCCTTCGTGGTGAACGGGTAGCTTGCGACCTTCGGCTTAGCGGTCGACATGTTCGAGACCAACAAACTCTTGCCGACGTTCGGCGCCCCTGCGACCACGATGGTCCTCATCTCCGGGTTTATGTTCGGAAGCTTCATTATCTGATCCCTCGCCTTTCCAAGGAATTCCAGCTCTTCCTTCACCTGTCTGACCAGCGATGCGCATCTGCCGTACGCATCCTCCCTTATCTCATCGATCTCCCTCAGGCTTCTGCTTCTCTTGATACCGATCTTGGCAGCCCGCGTCATTCTCGCTATCTGATGTGAGCACCAATCGATCGCACCCAGAGATTTCTTCAGCTGGTCGAGGTCCAATAGTAGATCGATCAGGTCACGATAGAACGGCGGCAGTTTCTCCAGCGAGGGAAATGCCTTCACGTATCCCTCTAGGGCTGAGCAGATGGAATCCGAGACGGAATCTATCTTTGCGAGATTCTTCCGACGTACCATCTCGAACTTGCTCTTCGCCGGCGGGATATTCACCCGTGAAGCCTTCCTGAGCGCCTTATCGATGAGCTCGTCCGCGGTGAGAACAGTCGGTATCCTGAACATGTTATGCCATCAGATGACACATGGACTCGATGGATAAACCTTTCTGAGGATAGGTTGAATATTGAAAAGGGTTTATCAGCTCCTGGTGCGATTGTCCTTCGAAGAGTTTGATGAGGTGATCCGAATAGAACTCGAGTTCGATTTCCGCCCGGTCCTGAAAATCGATGGGAAATCCGTGATGGGTACTGGCCGTGCGGAGCTCCTGAGGAAGATAAAGGAGACAGGCTCGCTCTCCCTGGCGGCGAAGAGCATGGGCATGTCGTACCGCCATGCCTGGGGTGTTATTCAGCACATGGAGGATATCGTGGGCGAGAAGCTTGTGGAATCCAGGCGCGGCGGCAGGAGTTTCGGAGAGTCGGTTCTCACGGAAGCCGGGGAGCATCTCCTGCAAGAGTTCTACTCGAGGCTGAGCTCCATGAAAGACCCTCATGAGAGAAATCTGAAGAAGCCCGGCCTCACGACGGACGGAATACTCGTAGTCGATGACAGGATATGCCTCGTGAGAAGAAAACATGCGCCGTTCGAAGGCATGTACGCCCTCCCAGGAGGGTTCGTCGAGTACGGCGAGCGTCTCGAGGAATGCATCATCCGCGAGTTCAAGGAGGAGACCGGCCTCGACGTGAAAATCAGGAATCTATTCGGGGTGTATTCTGATCCAGATCGGGACCCGAGAGGCCATACGGTCAGCGCCGTGTATGTCCTGTCCCTCAAGGGCGGAAAGCTCTCGGACAGCGATGAGACGTTCGCCGAGTGGGTGTCCTTATCGAAACTGCCGAAATTAGCATTCGATCACGGAAAGATAGTCTCAGATTATTTGTCGCAAAGTAGGGCGCGAAGAAGTCGATCATGATTTTGCCCTGACGATGATCTTCGCCCCTTCCCTCGCTTTCCTCAGCTCTTCCGGGGAGGCGAGGACTTTGCCTATCACGTTGCATTCCGAGGCTGCCACAGGCTCATTGCCTCTGCTCGCAGGGGTCCGACCGAAGAATATCGCGAGCGCGGGTCCACGCGGCCAATAGGCAAGCTCGCCGATCTTCATCGTTTTCCTCGCATCCTTCTCGAGCGGAGCCTCGAAATCGACGAAGAAATAGATCTCATCACCCCAACGATTCACGGTGCTTTCTATCGGCAGCGCGTTCATCATGCTCTTTATCGTTTCCGAATCCCTCTCCGCAATGTCCGCCTCGAATGGCCTGATACCATCGATCGCGATCAGCAGCTTCAACCGTACTTCCTCTCCTGCTACACTCCCCCTATGATCATATACAATATTCTCTTTTCTATCAGGGAACCCCCCTGATGCACATTGTAAAAAATCGAATGATCTTCATTTGTGAAATGCTAAGAATTAAATTCTAATCATTCAAAAAGAGGTTACACTGGTAAAATCCAAAATCTGCAGGTATTATATCGAGATCATCGCCTTTGCAGACAGGCCATCGCGGATAACAACGGAAGCATATCTGCGGGGGATTGTCCCAGCGCCTGACATTACTGCATCCCTTGATGATCTTCTCAGAATTCGCTGGTGATTCTCTCGCTTCAAAATCTTTTCAATAAATATCCATGGTCGCAAGCAAACATTATTTATCGGGCGACCGGTGTTCGAGGGCGTTGCGGGGCTTCAACGGTGTGCCCCTCAACGAGGTGCATCAGATGCCAACAAAACTATCAAAGAAACCCGAAATCAAGACGCCAATCCCGGGCCCGAAATCCGTGGAGCTCGGCAAGCTCAAGGACGCTTATGTCTCCAAGGCCGTAAGTGTCGGAGCGCCGGTCTACATCGAGAGGGCGCTCGGGTCTCTGTTGTATGATGTTGATGGGAACGCGTATATCGATATGGGCAGCGGAATCGGTGTGACGAACATCGGTCATTGTCCTCGCGAAGTCGTGAGGGCGATAAAGAATCAGGTAGGGAAGTTCAACCATCTGTGTTTCATGGTGACTCCGTATGAGGGCTATGTCCGGCTGTGCGAGAAGCTGGCGAAGATCGCCCCCAAGCCGTATCTGACGAAATCGGCATTGTTCAACTCTGGGGCAGAAGCGGTCGAGAACGCGGTCAAGGTAGCGAGGCACTACACGAAGAAGAGCGCGGTGTTCTCGTTTCAGCATGCCTTCCACGGCAGGACGCAGATGGGCATGGCACTGACCGCGAAGGAGATGCCTTACAAGGCGGGCTTCGGACCTCTCCCGGAGACCTACAAGGTCGAGTTCGCATACTGTTACAGGTGCCCGTTTAAGCTCGAATACCCGAGCTGCGGGATAGCCTGCGCGGACAAGATCGATGAGGTGTTCTCATCGCCACAGTTCGATGGCAAGGTAGCGGCGCTTGTCGGAGAGCCGATTGCGGGAGAAGGAGGATTCATCGTACCGCCGCCCGAGTTCTATCCAAAGGTCTCTAAGATATGCAAGAAGCACGGCGTGCTATTCATCGCTGACGAGATCCAGACGGGCGCTGGCAGGACAGGGAGGATGTGGTGCTTGCAGCATTGGCCAGAGACCGAAATAGACCTCCTCACAAGCGCGAAGGGTATCGGAGGGGGTATGGTCATATCTGCGCTGACGGGAAGGCCAGAGATAATGGACGAGCCGCAATCGGGTGGCATCGGAGGGACGTTTGGCGGACATCCTGCGTCGTGCGCGGCTGCTTTGGCACAGCTCGAGATCATCGAGAAGAACCTCCCGAGAGTGGAGAAGATCAACAGATACATGACGAAGCGGCTCAAGGAGATGCAGAAGAAGTACGAGATAATCGGCGATGTCAGGGGCATGGGCGCGATGATGGCGATCGAGCTCGTCAAGAATAGGGAGACGAAGGAGCCCGTGACCGATGAGATCAAAGCAATCAAGGACTACGCATTGAAGCACGGGATGGTCCTGCTCAGCTGCGGGACGTTCGGCAACGTGATCCGGATGCATCCGTCGATATTAATGCCGAAATCGCTCCTCGCGCAGGCGATGGATATACTCGACGCGGCTATCGCGGAAGCGACGAAGAAATCCTGAGAGGGCTGTATGTTTTCCGCGCAGGGCTCAAGCGCCCTGCAATCCATTTTTTTTATTTTCTCACTCACTGCGACCGACAGAAAATAGTATCTCTAGATTGATTGCGCCGGCGTGACGGAAGAGAAGATAGTGCACGACGCCGTCCATGGGAGCATATCCCTGGGAGGCGTATTCCTCGACATCATGGAATCCCACGAGTTCCAGAGATTGCACGACATCAAGCAGCTCGGGCTCGCATATCTCGTCTTTCCGGGAGCGCATCATACGCGTCTCGAGCATTCCCTGGGGACATTCCATATCGCTACTCGGATGTGCAAGTCGCTCGGGCTGGACGAGGGGGAGTCGGAGATCATCGGATGCGCCGCGCTCCTGCACGATGTAGGTCATGCACCGTTCTCTCACACGCTCGAGTGGTTCCTGAAAGATCGGTTCGGCTTCACGCACGAGAGCCTCACGAAGAAGATCATTCTCGGGAAAGACTCAATAATCCCCGAGGAAGACAAGAGACATCTCGAAGACAGCCGTTGCATAGCAGAGATCCTGAGGGACCACGGTATCCGCCCGGCGGATGTGGCGAGGCTCATCGGCGGTACGATGCCGAACCAGGATCCCGACCAGATGCTCCTGACGGGCGGAAAGCGCTCCGCGGGGAAGAGCTATCAGGCGCAGATAATCCACGGACCAATAGATTGCGACCAGATGGACTATCTGATGAGAGACTCCCACTATACCGGGGTCGCTCATGGCGTCATAGACATAGACCGGATCTTGAACACGCTCACCATATTCAATGGAAACCTCGTCGTAGAATCCCGGGGTGTACCTGCAGTCGAGGGAATGTTGGTCGCGAGGGCATTGATGTACACCACCGTGTATTTCCACAAGACCGTGAGGATCGCCGAGCTCATGCTCGCGAAGGCTGCGGAAAATCTTTCTAGGGAGGAGATCGCCGTCGCCAGAAAGCAGAACGATTCCGGATTCTTGTCCATCCTGAGGCAGCACGACGAGAAGAGCAGGGCGATGGTGACCGCCCTGAAGTACAGGAGGCTGTACAAGACCGCGCTGATTTGGAGATCCTCCGAGCTAGATGAGTCCAAAATGGAGCTCGTATCAAGGCTCTGCAATTACGGCGAGAAGGTGGCCGTCGAGGAGAGGATATGCAGGCGTGCAGGCGTTCCCTCCGGAAGCGTCATCATCGATGTGCCAGGCGAGGAGATACTCACGACTGAACCGCGCATGAGCAGCGTGAACATCGGCGTCCTCGAAAAGAGCAGGGTCAGACGACTGAGCAGGGTGAGCCCGCTCGCCTCCTCGCTGCAGATACGGAAGGTCCAGGACTGGGTGCTCATGGTCGCCTGTCCTCAGAAACTCAGGGATAAGGTCGCCAGGGCGGCAAAGCGCGTGCTCTGTTCCTGACCACTCAGCCCTTCATGACGCCGATCGGGACGAGCCTCGCGACGAGCCTCGAAATACCTGCGCCGTCCGCGACTCTCACGACATCATCGACGTTCTTGTATGCTCCGGGTGCCTCCTCGATGATCCCTTCCTTAGTCGCCGCCTTGACGTAAATCCCCTTCTCGCGCAGCTGCTGCACCACGCGATTCCTGTCGAACTTTTTTATCGCGGCCTCTCTCGACATCAGCCTTCCCGCGCCGTGACAGGTCGACCCGAAGGTCTCCTTCATCGCCTGTTCCGTGCCAACAAGCACGTAGCTCGCTGTTCCCATGTCTCCCGGGATGAGCACCGGCTGACCGACATCCATATACTTCTCTGGTATCCCGGGCGTGTTCTTCGAGAACGCCCTTGTCGCCCCTTTCCTGTGGACATAGACCTTCCGTCGTCCCTCCTCCGTCTCGTGTGTCTCGACCTTGCAGATGTTGTGCGCGACATCGTAAACCAATTTCATTCCGATGTCCTCGGCCTTCATGCCGAGCGTCCGCTCGAACGATTCCCGGGTCCAGTGCAGTATCAGCTGCCTGTTCGCCCACGCATAGTTCGCCGCGCAGACCATTGCGGAGAAGTAATCCTGGCCCTCTGAGCTCTCGACAGGCGCGCACGCGAGCTGTCTGTCTTCCACTCTTATACCGTATTTCCTGAGCGAGTTCTCCATCACCCGCAGATAATCGGTCGCGATCTGGTGCCCGCAGCCCCTGGAACCAGTATGTATCGACACCATGATCTGATTCTCTGACTCGATCCCGAACCTCTTCGCGATGTCCGGTGCGAATATCTTATCGACTCGCTGTATCTCCAGAAAGTGGTTCCCGCCGCCAAGAGTGCCGAGCTGGGATGCCCCTCTCGCCTTCGCCTTCTGAGACACCTTCTCGGGATCTCCGCCCGGCATAGAGCCGTTCTCCTCGGAGAATGTCAAGTCCTCCTGCCAGCCGTAGCCCTTGTCGACTGCCCATCTCGCGCCCTTTGCGAGCACCTCGTCCATCTCCGATGGTGACAGACGTATCTTTCCGGACTCGCCCACCCCGGAGGGCACGTTGATGAACAGGTCGTCTATGAGCTGAACGATCTTGTCCTTGACATCGTCATAACTCAGGTTGGTCTGGATCAGCCTGACGCCACAATTTATGTCGAAGCCGATACCCCCGGGAGAGATGACCCCCTCCTTCGCATCGAACGCCGCGACACCGCCTATCGGGAAGCCGTATCCCCAATGGATATCTGGCATCGCGAGCGACTTGCCCACTATCCCCTGGAGACAGGCGACGTTCGCCGCCTGCTCGGCCGCATTGTCTTTTCTGATGGAGTCAAGCATGCTCTCGTCGGCGAATATGACAGCCGAGGTCCTCATGCAGCTCTTGTAGCTCTTCGGGATCTCGAATCTGAATTCGTCAATCTTGTTCAGCGGGCCGTTCCAACTCATCCTGATACCTCGCGGAATCTATGAAGTCTTCATATTTCAAACTTGTTCGGATTGATCGGGTAGTATTTATTGCATATCTGACATCCGCCGGTTGGACATCGGCCGGTTGGACATCGAATTATTTAATAGATTAAACGCAATCAAGTCCTGATGAGCGAAAAGAGCGCTAAGGTGACTTTTCTCAGCTGCTTTAAGTGTGGGCGGATTGTCCGATCGACCGACGACGAATGCCCACGCTGCGGCATGAAGTTCGGGCCAGGCACTCTTTTCGAGTGCCCGTTCTGCGCTGGCCTAGTATGGCGGAACGCTGAGGTGTGCTCAACATGCAAGACCGACTTGGTCAAGTTCGCGAAAGAGATAGGCGATAACCTGGAGACGTTCTCAATGGACGGCTTTGTTGATGAGATAATCCAGTCAGAATTGACAAAGATCCGGAAGAGCGCGATACGTGTCGCCTGTCCATCCTGTGGGCTCATGTTGACGGGCACCGAAGAGAGATGCCCGAGATGCGATATGGTGCTCGCCGGTGCGAAGGTCGACTGCCCGGTGTGCGGGGAGAAGGTGCTGCTATCGGACGAGAAATGCACGAACTGCGGTACGGTGTTCTATGAGCTCGCGGAGGAAGAGGAGGAAGAGCGGGCCGAAAGAGAGCGCGAGATCATAAAGGCGGAGATGTCCGAGGGGCCCGATGAGGAGCTGATCAAGATCAGAGCCATTCTCGCATCCGCCAGAAAATCCAAGGAGAGCGAAGAGACGGCGGAAAAGGGTGCGAAGAAACCCTCGAAGGTGAAGAAAGGCAAGCTCCTCGGAAGGAAGTCGAAGAAGAAGTGATTGTCGAATTTTCGCGCGGCTCTATCATAGGGCCGGGACCGGGATTTGAACCCGGGTCAAGGGATCCACAGTCCCCAAGGATACCGCTACCCCATCCCGGCCATTTTGCGACTGGGGCGGATAGCATATTGTTTTCTCTAATAAAGCTTGTTGAAGGCTAATTGCAGTCCTCGGGAATTCATTTTCGGCAACCCCCATCGGGAACGATTATGTTATGATAAACGAAATCGAGCGATGGTATTTCCCATGACGAATGAACGCGCCTCCGATCGGGCGAAGAGCACGGTGACCGGGGAGAAATGCCCCGAGTGTCAAAGCCCTTTGGCTCATCGGTCCGGTTGCACGGAATGCCCGTGCTGCGGCTTCGCTTTCTGCACCAGCTGAAAGAAAGCCTTTAAATTGCGGCAATCCACTCACCATAACCCCGGTGGTGTGTGAGCTCAAATGGCAAAGGATGTTTTGTCAGTTCTGGATCTGAAGGATAGTTTGGAATTATTGATAGACAACGCGATAAAGATGAAGACGGGCGAGCAGGGACAGAAGAAGACCGTGAAGAAGCTGCCCTTGTCTGATGCAGAGGTCGTACTGCTGTTCGAAAAGCCCAGCCTCAGAACGAAAGCCTCATTCGCGGTCGCCGTCCACCAGCTCGGCGGTCGGGCGGTCTACATGGGCTCAGAGGAGGTCCAGATAGGAAAGCGCGAGAGCGCCTCGGATATAGGAAAGGTACTGTCCAGATATTTCGATGCGATAGTCTATCGGGCCTTCTCGCACAAGACGATGCTCGAGCTCGCGGATGCTGCGAGCGTTCCGGTGATCAACGCGTTGGATGACCACGAGCATCCTTGCCAGATACTGGGGGACCTCGTAACGATAAAGGAAAAGAAAGGCACTCTCAAAGGGTTGAAGCTGGCGTATATTGGCGATGGGAACAACGTCTGCAACTCGTTGCTTCTCGGGTGTGCGATCGTCGGCATGAACATCTCCGTGGCCTCGCCGAGCAGCTACAGGCCGAAGGCCGAGGTAGTCTCGGAAGCGGAGAAGCTCGCATCGAACTCTGGTGCGAAGGTCGAGATAGGCACGAACCCGTTCAAGGCGGCCGAGAACGCCGATGTCGTGTACACCGATGTCTGGGTATCGATGGGCCAGGAGGCGGAGAAAGAAGCCAGGCAGAAGGTCTTTATGCCGTACCAGGTCACGGAGAAGGTCATGGGAAAGGCGAAGCCAGATGCGATATTCATGCACTGCATGCCTGCGCATCGCGGCCTGGAGGTCGTTGCGGATGTCATAGACGGCCCGAAGAGCGTAGTGATAGACCAGGCAGAGAACCGCCTACACGCTCAGAAGGCAGTACTGCTCTATGTGCTCGCCTGACGCTCCAGCTGGCTTCTTATCTCGTTTTCGAGTATCCTAAGGAACTCCTCTTCCGTGCTGAGTGGCAAGGTCGCGCCCGCGGCTATGTTATGTCCTCCGCCAATACCCCCTACGGCCGATGCGGCCTTCCTCATCGCCGCTGCCAGATTGACCCCCTTTGAGACGTTGTCGTAGGTCGTCCTTACGGATGCCTTGATCTTGTAGTCTCCGTTCACCTCCCTGGATATCGCGAATCCGACCAGTGGCTTGTCCCTGTCGACCTCACCCGAATTCAGAAGTATTCCGACTATCGCTCCGAGTATCGTGTCCTTCACCTGGTCTGCGCAATGAAAGTACTGGATGGCCCCGACCGAGGTTATCCCCATGTCACGCACGAACATCAGCGCGTTCGACAAGTTCTCCCGGTGCTCCTTCAGTAGCTCAAACGCTTGCGAGAGCTTCTCCCCGCGGTCTCCCTTGCAGATATCCAGCCCAAGCTCGGGCATGTCGTTCCTCCCGCAGGAGTTGAGCAAGGTGGCGAATTCGCGCGCTTCCCTCGTCGGCGAGCCCTTCTGTTCTGAGGGGAAGATATAAACCTCGCCGGTCAGGCGCTCAACATCCTTTTCGCTCCCACCATTCTCCAGAATCACTCTCGATAGCTCCGAGATGATGCGATGCTTCTCCTTGTCTGATAGTTCCGACCAATGCACCGGGGAATCTCCTCTCATCGTCTCGATCTTCAACCTTCTCAGGAACTCCTCGGACGCGACCGGGTTGTTCGAGATACCTGGCAGATAGGGATCTGAGGCGAATTCCAGGAGCTTCTGGAGCGACCTCGTCTCGGTGCCGAAGAATCTGAGGTCCCTCGTTCTCCTTATGATCCCGAGCCTCACGCCGAGCTCGACGAACTTCGCGTTGAGTCCAACGAGCTTCCGAGTCTCCAGGTCCTGTATGTCACCTATCGCACCGATGACTGGCAGATGGACAAGCGACCTGTTCCTCTCGTCCATCTCGTATGCGACGAGGAACGCCAGCCCGGCACCGCTTATGTCCCTGGCTCCCGCGAATCCGTAGAAGAACGGGTTCAGGTGCAGCGACGTGTCATAGGAGAATATCGTCCTCTGAGCGGGTTTCCCGCACTCCTGCAGCTGCGATGCCGTCTGGTGATGGTCTGTTATGACGACGTTCAATCCAGCAAATCGCGATGCGAACGCGCTGCCGAGATCGGTAAGCCAGACCAGCGCCTTCTCCGACCTCTTCTTGAGATCCTCGATCGCGGCATCATCGAGCTTCTTTAGAAAGATCACCTCATGCTCTATCTCGGCATTGGCCAACGCCGATGAGGCGACCGATGCGGCGGAAATCCCGTCCGCGTCTATGTGACTGACCACAATCGCTCGGTCGCAGTCCAATATCTGCTCCGCGATGGCGCGAGCCTGTCTCGATAGCGGCGTATCTAAATGAGCTGTCATCCTTGCCCGTAATCATTCCGCGTATCAAGAATTAACTGTTTTCCGTCCAACCAGATCAGGATACCGCTGCCGCGGGCGTTGTCAGGAATATGATCATTAGTATCGAGAAGATTATCAATCCGCCTATTAAGAGCAGTAAAGCCAACCTTTGGACGGCTCTTATCAGGAGTACGAAAAGGAGTATGCCGATCGCCACTGCTATCAACGCTATCATCTATCACCCGGCCCGTCGTGTCTCCGCGTGCCCTTCTACACCCTTCAGCCTATTTGCGCGCAACATCCGATACATGATATCAGCCAATGGGATGAGCGATTCCGCATCCTGTCTGTTATACTCCACGAGAAGATCGATAGCCCTCTTATTGCCCTTCTTTTCCCACAGGTCCCAAAGATATGATGCCTGAGACTCCGTGGAATACTCTAGCTCTCTCGGCCTGGTTATGCCGATCTTTTTCTCGAGGCATTTCAGTCCTCCGGTCAGGCCGAGCATACGCGAGAATCTTGCCAAGTCCAGATGTACGCACCCGTTGACCCTGAACCCGTGCCGGGCGAGCACTGGAAGGTCGTAGCTCGATCCGTTATATGTCAGCAAGATGTCCGTCTCGTCGAGCAGCCTGCTGAGCTTATCCCAATAGAGATTCTCACCTCGTATCAGGGTCACACATTCCTTACCTTTCAAGCACACGGAAACGACGACGGGAGTCCACGTGTTTCCGCGCCTCGCGCATTCGATATCGAGTGCTGAGATTCTCTTATCTCTCATAGCCAGAATCCGCCAGATTTCCCGCTTCGGCAGCGCCTTGCATATCCATCGTACATCTCCGAGCCGAACTCGCCTCCTTGCCTCTTCCGCTCCCCTGTGAAAATCGTGCAACCGATTCCGGGATATCCCCGGAAGCCTTTCGGCATCGACGAACGCATCGAAGTCCGTGATCCCGAGTTCCCAGAGCCTCCTCTCCCTTCCCAGGCCGATCCCCGGTATCATCACGAAGCTCCGCTCGAGCATACTAACAGCACAGGCATCGAGGGTATATCTCGATGCGCCGGACGTCTCAGAAAATACTTGCTCGGAATATCCTAAATAGAACGGCTGAAGATTAGAGCCCAGAGATGCGATGGTCAAGGAGATGCGGATATCGCCGGACATGGTCATATCGACTCTGGGGTGTGCCTTCCATTCCCCCAGCGGCTCTCTCCTGATAGCCGATCTCCATATCGGGTACGAGACGGTGCTCGAGGGGGAGGGGTTCGCGATGCCTCGTGTGCAGAACAGGCAAATGTTAGAGAGGATAAATGCCGCGATAGACAGGTTCGACCCGGATTCGATCATCATCGTGGGCGATCTGAAGCACAACTTCGACAGGAACCTGAGCGCGGAATGGAACGGCGTCGAGAGCATGGTCGATGCAGTATCGGAGAGATCGAAGATGGTCGTGATACGAGGGAATCACGACAACTATCTCCTGAACATACTCTCCAAGAGGAACATCGAGCTGAGGAACGAGCTCATTTTGGGCAATCTGAAAATCGTCCATGGGCACAAGACCGCGCTGCCCTGGGAGGGCGGCATGGTGTTCGGGCACGAGCATCCCGCGATAACCCTGCGCGAGTCAACCGGCGCTTCGGTGAAGATCCCGTGCTTCCTGTATTCGCCTGACGATGACCGGCTGATTCTTCCTGCGTTTTCCCCTCTAGCCCTCGGCTCGGACATAATCCGCACGCCCGACGAGGAGCGCATGATACCATTGCTCAGGAGAACAGGCACGGGCTCGTACATCGCCTATGGCTTCTCGTCGGACCAACTGCTGAACTACCGGTCAATATCCGACCTTAGGCGCATCGGGAACCTCTGAGAAGGACGTTGCGCTGGTCGATGCGAATCTTTTTAACATACGACGCAGATGCGAATGCAGGTGCAGCCAGTGCCCGAGAGGATATACATCAGTGATGCGGACCTGCAGATGGCGAGCGATATCGAGATAATCAGGATCAGCCGCACGTTCGTTTCCGCCATGAACTCCTCCTTCCCGGGCAAGAGGAAAAAAATGATCGAGAGAATACGCAAGCACGCCCATGCCAATCCCGTCTCGACTATACCATTTCTGCTTAGATACTTCGATCATGTCGATCCGAAGACGAGGGAAAACGCGAGATCGCTCGTCGAGGAGCTCACGCGTCTCCCCGGAGGCGAGCAGGCGCTCATCGAGTCGCTTTTCAGCTCGCATGCGACCGTCGGCGATTCAGCGGCGGCGATCCTGGAAGCAAGAGGCATGGATGGCGCGCGCTTCCGCGAGTTCTACCTCGACGCGGAGAGACAATTCGCAGTCTGCCGCGCGATGGGAGTCCACACCGAGGACGTCAAGGAGCTGTTCCTGGAGTCAATCAAGCTATACAAGAACAAGCTCGTCGAGCAGGCCTTCGAGAACATGATACTCGTAACGGACATCTTGAAGGATCGACTGGAGTGGACCTCGAACACTAAGAGATACATCCAGGACGTACTCAAGCTCACCCCGCAGCTCAGCAGGAGCGGCGTGTCGATAGACAACCTCCAGGAATCGCTCAGGATACTCGCGGACGCAGTCAAGACCAGGGATTACAAGGAGACAAAGGAGCTCCTCGAATCGAAGAAGCTGGAAGCCTCGGTCGTATCGCAGATAGGCTCGATGTTCTCATACCTCTGTAGGCGCCTGAGATGCGCGTCGATGGAAGCGCTTGCAGGCATGTCCGAGGAGGACCGGAAGCTATTCGATGCCCTGAGGAAGGTCGGCGAAGAAGTGAAGGGGTACGCCAAGAAGAAGAAGCATGTTGAGGCTCTCGAAAGCGTGTACTCGTTCCTGTCCCAGGAGCTCGCTGGTGGGTACATTTCCGGCTTGGCCGAGAGGATTGACTCCGGGGACAACAACGCGGAAGCCGTTGCGGGCCAGGCGATGCTGGGCGTGCTGAAGATACTCTATCTCGTCCTCCCGAACGCCGCCTCGGACATCTACGAGATGCACCTCAAGGACAGGGTCGGGAAAGAATCTCTCGAGGATGTTTCCTGGCCGGAGCCATTGAAATCGCTGGCCGGCTGACGCATGACACTCAGCGCGGTACCCAGTAGCGCGCCCGGCCCTTCTGCTTGTCCCATCGGATGAGCGTCCTGAGCCCTTCCACACCAACCTGGATGCACTTGCTCATATTCTTCTCGAAGTCAATTATCTTCTCGGTCGGATGCCAGGGTACGACGTCGCTGACTATGCAGATCGCTCCCGTCCTGAGCCCGTACAGGTTCCCGAGCGTGAAGAGGGTAGCGGTCTCCATCTCGATGTTCTTCGCGCCCATCATCTTCACGTCCCTGAGCCTGTTTTCCCTTTCCCTCAACATGTACCCGCCATGGCACATCGATATCAGGCTGCCGTTCTCCCCCAAGAGCTTGTTCTCCGGATAGAATCCGTCCACGGAGAACGTCACGCCGACCGTGAATCTCGCCCTGCTCCTCATCGCCGCCCTTATCAGCGCGAGCGTTACCTCGTGATTAGCGGAGGCCGGATATTCTGGCCAGGCGTACGACCTGCTCGTGCCGTCAGCGCGTATCGCCGCCGTGCTGATGACGAAATCCCCCTTCTCAAGTCCGTCGGCTATTCCTCCACTGGTTCCGATCCTGACGAAGGTATCCGCACCAAGGTTCGCGAGCTCCTCTATCAGTATCGCGGTCGATGGTCCTCCGATGCCAGTCGATGCGACCGTGACGCGTTTTCCCTCGATGGTCCCTTCATACACGGTGTATTCCCTGACTGAGAGTATCTTCTTGGGATTCTTCAGATGAGCCGCGATCTTCGGTATCCTTTCCGGCTCACCCGCTATGAGCACATATTTCGCCACATCGCCCGAGTCGAGCGTCGTTATGATCTGCTTTGGCATACGCCTCATCCCGCCAGAAGCGAATCGGGCGGAGACGCTAAAAAGCTTGTCTTGTGCGCAGGCCAGTGAAAACGGCAAACAGGAGACCTCGCGATTCGCCGTGCTCATATTATCAATGCACTGGCTTGGCTTGAAAACAATTATTTATTCCTGTGCGCTATGATATCAATCTGTACAGGCATCGCATACAGAAGAATGTGAATCGATGAACGAACCCGAGCTGAGGAAGCTCAAGATTTGCCTTATCGGGGACTTGGGCGTCGGCAAGACGAGTCTGATACGGAGATATGTGCTCGACCAGTTCGACGACAAGTACATCGCCACCATAGGCACAAAGGTCACGAAGAAGGAGGTATCTCTGGTCAACCCGCGCACTCAGAAACAGGAGCACGTCTCCGCGATGATCTGGGACATAATGGGCCAGCCGAGCTTCCGGGAGATACTCAGGGAATCCTACTTCTTTGGGGCGCAGGGGGCACTTGCCGTCTGTGACATCACGGACAAGGACACGTTTGGCGAGCTCCGGTACTGGATAAAGGCGATGACCGCAACAGCCGGCTCCGTCCCGACGATAATTATAGGAAACAAGGTCGATCTCAGGGACGAAGCCGAGGTCACGCTCTCGGAGCTTCGGTCCTTCGCGGAGGGCTTGGGGTCGATCGCGATGCTCACGAGCGCGAAGACGGGCGAGAACGTCGAGAAGGCGTTCCTCGCATTGCTCGAGAGGGTGCTGGCCGTCTTCCCGGCAGAGTCCCCCGAGCGGCCCTCCTCACCTGTCGAGATCTGAGTCCAAGAGTCAATCTTATCTATGCTGTCATCCATGTTGCGATTGCCGGGGGCGAAACCTCGGCTAGCGACCAGCGGATCGAGGAGATTGCCATGGGAGAGGAATTCGAGATATTGCTTGAAAAAGGGGTATCAGTAGAGGACACGATATTGGTCACGGGGTTCCCCGGTGTTGGTCTGACCAGTACCATCGCGACGAACTTCATCGTCGATTCGTTGAAGATGGAGCATGCAGGCTATATTATATCCGACAAGCTGCCTCCTGCGGCGATCGTCCAGTCCGGTATTCCAATGTACCCAGTCAGATTCTACAAGAAGAACAAGCTCATGATACTCATCTCCGACTTCGCGCTCCCCATACAGCTGTCAAAGATGATGTCGGACACGCTCCTGAATTGGAACGGGAAAAAGAGCAGGCTCAAGGCGATAATCACGCTCGAAGGGCTCATGGCGGAACCGACGATGGAGGAAAAGGAGATACGAGTGTTCGGCGTCGGCTCCACTCCCGCAGCCAGGGATTGGCTGAAAAAGACCGATGTGGAGCTGTTCGATCATGGCTGGATAACGGGTATCTCCGGTCTCCTGCTCAGCGAGGGCAGCAGGCTGAAAAGGGACGTTGTGTGCCTGCTCGCGGAGGCGAACCCGATGTACCCGGACGCGCGGAGCGCAGCCAAGCTCGTCGAGACGGTGGACAAGCTGCTCCCCGAGGTCGAGATCGACCTGAGGCCTCTCTATGAGGAGGCCGCGAAGATCGAGGAGAACATCAAACAGCAGATGGAGAAGGCGAAGGAGATCCTCGCGGCGAGACAGGGACCCGCGTCGCGGTTTTCGAAGAATTATATGTACGGATAGAGAGAGAGGAGGTGGCAAAGGGGTTGAAGCTGAAACGGACCGATTGGCGCTGCATCGTCGATCAGGTGCGTTATTGGGATGCCATGGACCTTCTGGAAAACCTCGAGCATGAGATGGAGAAGGCGCGCAGCGGTATGCTCCATTACATATTCGAGATCGAACCCGACACCTCGCTCCAGCTGAAGAGCTATGAGTTCACCCTGTCGCCGCGGATCCAGAATATGGGACGCGAGCTGAGGGTGGAGTTCGACGGTATGCACAATGTCAACAAGGACGACGTGAACGTCTTGATCGAATCCGGCATGCTCGACGTGCTGGTAAGATATGTCTCATCTGACGGCAGGGAATCCCTCGGAAGGTTCGTCATGCGGCTCCCGCCGGGCATAGATACAGAGAAATGCGAGGCAGAACTGAGCAGGGGAAAGCTCGTGATCTGCCTGAGGAAGGCGGCCAGCGCGGGCAAGAAGAAGATAGAGGTCAAGTGAGCGCGCCGCGAGCTCCGCAAACCCCGAGTTGCGATAAATGACATCCGACCTCGAGCGACTGTTGAACCCGAGGAGAGTCGCGGTCATAGGCGCATCCGCGAAGCTCGGGAAGATCGGGAACGTGCTGGTGAGGAACCTCCTTCGCTCCTCCACCGAGGTGTTTCCTGTCAACCCGCACGAGGAGATGATAGAGGGGCTGAGATGCCACAGATCGATAGAGGAGCTCGAGGACGAGATCGACGTTGCGATAATCGCCGTTCCGGCCAGAAGCGTCCCAGCAGAGGTCAGGAACGCGGTGGATAAGGGTGTGCCGTTCGTGATAGTCACAAGCGCCGGGTTCTCGGAGATAGGAGAGGAGGGGAAGAGAACCGAGAGGGAGATGGTGGAGTATGCTACATCGCACAGAACGAGAGTTCTGGGCCCAAACACCCTCGGCCTCTACTCGCCCAAGGGGAATACGGACTGCCTGATAATATCACACGAAAGAAGCCCGAGACCGAAGAGGGGGCCCATCGGATTGATCTCCCAGAGCGGCTCGGTTCAGGTATCCCTGCAGGAGAGGGCCAGCGAGATGGGCATCGGCGTCTCATATTCCGTCGGCCTCGGCAACAGGGCGGATATATCCGAGCTCGATCTGCTCGAATTCTTCGAGTCCGACCCGGATACGCGCTGCATAGCGATCTATCTGGAATCCTTCCTGGACGGAAGAAGGTTCATAGAGCTCGCGCGCAGGATATCCCGGAAGAAGCCGATCGTCATGGTGAAGGCAGGGGTCACGGAGACAGGCTCGAGAGCGGCCTCGAGCCATACCGGGGCGCTCGCAAGAGGCTCAGACGCGATAATCGAGGGCGCGCTCAGACAGGCCTGCGTCATTCGTGCGCTCGACGACGAGGAACTGATGGACTATTCGAACGCCCTTTCGCTGATGCCTCCGCCAAAGGGTGACAGGGTCGCTTATGTCGGGAGCGCTGGCGGGATCGGCGTCATGATATCCGACCATGTCGAAAGCGACAGATATCGCCCCAGATTGAGGATGACCAGGCTCTCCGACGACACGCGAGGCGTGTTGCGGAAAACATTGAACGAATTCGCCCCGACCGATAACCCCGTGGATCTCACCGCGGGCTCCACACCGGCACAGTACGATGCCGCCGTCAGGGCGGTCCTGAGCGACCCGGGTGTGGACATCCTGATACTCTCGATAGACTTGCAGCCGCCCATGATGGACGAGACGGTGTTCCAGTTCATACCAGAATGGATCGAGATGGGGAAGTCGATCATCGGCACATCGACAGGGGGCGGCCCGATCGCTCTCAGCGCGGTGTCGAGGATGCAGTCCTTGGGGATACCCTCATATCCTTCCCTATCGAGATGCGTGAGGGCAGCAAGAGCGCTTTATCAGAGGAGCCTCTTGCTCAGAAAAGTCATGTAAAAGGGGGGCCCCGCACGGCCCCCCTGGGGGATCCAATCATCTTAATAGGTTTCAGTTGAGAGATTTCTCCATAGTTCTGTTGCTGACCACCTTCTGTCGAACGACGCGGTGCCCGTGCTTCTCAGATCGCCCTTTGATCGAGGGCTTTCTAATGACCATGAGCTGCAACTTTGGCAACATTCATTTTCACCTCCTTTGTGTGATGTAGAAGCTCGAAGAACTCTCGCGGCACCCCTCTGCCGCGATCACATCATTCTTCGGGACATCAAACACCCTAATCCTTGTGCCACGAAGGTGGCTCTTGATGTCGGATTGGGGTGCTTGTTGTCATCGGTATCTCCCTTATCATAGGTTATATAAAATACTTTTTACGATACCCTATTCAAAAATTACTGGCTATTATACATTTATTCCAATTAAAAATTTCATTTCAGATCCTTATAAAGCCTTTGTCCGAAGCTGTTTCACGATATTTAACGGGCAAAGAATTTTTTTTATTCATTATCGGGGAAAAAATTCCGGGAAATTAAATTGTATTTTCAATATTATAATGCATACGAATTTCGCAATCCCTTGCAATCTTCAGATAGATATACTCCTCTCATCGTTCGGTGTTTTCAACGAACATGACGAGTAGTACGAACTAGTGCGACATCTACGATCCTGAGAGAGTGAGCAGGAATGGATAAAAAGATAGCTATCATCGGCGTCGGGAATATGGGTGGAGCCCTCGTAAGGGGGATGCTCAGGAGATCCTGGGCCAAGCCAGACAAATTTATGGCGACGGACACTGACAAAAGCAAGCTCGACGTGCTGGCAAAAGAGTCAGGGATCAAGGTCACCGAGGACAACAGGAAGGCCGCAAAATGGGCGGACATTATCCTGTTGGCGGTCAAGCCCCAGATTCTCGATCACGTCCTCGACGAGATCAGGGGCGAGCTGAGGACGGACCAGCTCCTCATCTCGGTCGCTGCCGGGATCAGGACGGAACACATAACTTCCAGAATAGGGAAGGACATCCCTGTAGTGAGGGCGATGCCGAACATCGCCGCCCTTGTCGGCGAATCGGCTACGGCGATATCTCCCGGAAGATATGCGACGAAGGAGCACGTCAAGCTGGCCAGGGAGATACTCGAGTCCGTCGGGATGGTGGTCGAAGTCCATGAGCCCCTCATGGACGCCGTCACCGGCCTGAGCGGTACAGGTCCGATGTATGTCTTCCTGATCGTCGAGGGGCTTTCTGACGCAGGTGTCAAGGTCGGTCTGAGCAGGGATATAGCGAACGCTCTTTCCGTTCAGACCATTCTCGGCGCGGCGAAGATGATGAAGGAGACGGGAAAGCACCCTGCGCATCTGAAGGACCTCGTGACCTCTCCCGGTGGGACGGCGATCAGCGCCCTTCACTCGCTTGAAAAGAGCGGGCTGAAGGCCATGCTGATAGATGCCGTTGAGACGGCTACGAAAAGGTCCATCGAGCTCGGCAGGCACCCGCACAACAGCGGCGAGAGGAATGAGGATTAGACGAGCAAGAAGACCTTGTCGTTCGGCCTCACTCTGTCCTTGACCTTGATCCCCACGGATTGACCGGCCTTAGCGCTCTGCACCGGGACCCTATCGATCTGCATCGACTCGATCTTCTGCTCGAAGTTCGTCGTCGCGCCCTTGAACAGCAGCATGTCGCCTATCTTTATCTCGCCATCGGTGATCGTGACAGCCGCCACTCCTGGCTTGGCGAAGTACTGGATCACCGTGCCTATGAGCTTCTCCTCCGGCATGATTAGCACCTGATCGTAGTAAGTGTCGAACGAGTACTTACTTTTGTTCTCTGTCTAAAATATAGAATAGGGAAGAGGCGAACGCCTCTTCATCCAAGGGTCGTCCTACTGCATCTTTCCCTCGAGATAGTTCGCGTACCCATTCAGGTCGAGCAGGCCGTGCCCCGAGAGGTTGAAGGCGATTATCTTCTTTTCGTTCTTCCTCTTCGCTTCCAGAGCCAGGTCTATCGCGGCCTTGATTGCGTGTGTGCTTTCCGGTGCCGGAATTATCCCCTCCGTTCTCGCGAAGGTCACGCCCGCCTCGAAGCAGTCCTTCTGCTCGAGCGCCACGGGTTTCACGACCCCTTCATTGACCAGAACGCTGAGGCTTGGGGCGCATCCGTGATATCTCAGTCCTCCTGCGTGTATCGGAGGCGGGATGAATGCCGCTCCCAAGGTGTACATCTTGATCAGCGGGGTCATCTGCGCGGTGTCCCCGAAATCGTATTCGTATTTCCCTTTCGTCATCGACGGGACGACCACGGGCTCGGTCGCGATGAACTCGGTCTGCACCTTGCCCTTCAGTTTCGCTCCTATCATAGGATATGTGAATCCAGCGAAATTGCTGCCCCCACCGACGCATCCTATCATGTAGTCGGGAGTCTCGTCGAGTATCTCGAACTGTTTCATGACCTCCTCGCCGATAATCGTCTGGTGCAGGAGCACGTGATTCAAGACGCTTCCGAGCGAGTACTTCGAGTTCTTGCCCTTCACGGCGACCTCCATGGCCTCGCTTATCGCGATCCCGAGGCTACCTGGATGATTCGGGTCCTTTTTCAGCAGGTTCCTGCCGAACTCCGTCTGGTCGCTCGGAGACGGAGTGACATCGGCGCCGTAGACGTTCATCACGAACTTCCGATAGGGCTTCTGGTTGTAGCTGATCCTGACCATGAAGACCTTGCACTTCAGGCCGAAGTACCTGCATGCCAAGGCCAACGCGGAGCCCCATTGGCCAGCCCCTGTCTCCGTCACGAGCTGTTCTATCCCCTCAGTCTTGTTGAAGTAGGCCTGGGCGAACGCGGTGTTCGGTTTATGGCTTCCGGTCGGGCTGAGGTCCTCGCGCTTGAAGTATATCTTCGCGGGGGTCTTGAGATATCTTTCGAGATGCACTGCCCGCTGCAGCGGGGTCGGCCTTCCGAGAAGATAGTATGCCTGGACCACCTCATCCGGGATATCGATGTACCTCTCCGTTGCGACCTCTTGTCGGATGAGCGACATCGGGAATACGGCGGCGAGGTCGTCCGGTGAGATTGGTTTTTTCGTCGCCGGGTTGAGCGGTGGCGGTATCGGGTTCTTCAGATCAGCTGCTATGTTGTACCATCTCGTCGGCATTTCGTCTTGATTGAGCCTTACCTGCGTGTTCTCCATGTAAACGCACCTTTTACTATTTGCCAGGCTTGAGTGAGAGGAGCGTATATCAATATTTTGTTCATTGATGTACAATTGTGTTCAGGGTCATGCTCATTGGTATGAGATCATCCAGGCCAATGAATAGCTAATGTGATGCTGCGAGTATTCGAGAGCTATGTAAGAGCTATGTAATTCGAATTTATGATTCGAATTTAACGAATGAAATTTTTTGTCTCAGATAACCGGGATTTTTTCATTTTTTGGATTTTCTTGACAACTAGAATTTTCTAGCATTTCGATTCTCGTTATTTCTGATGAGCCAGTATGTGTATGGCTTATTCTCAAATCTGATAGCTGGCTGCGAGAAATGTTTAAATATAATCATTTATTACCATAAACGCAATCCAATCGGGAGGATGAACATGCAAAATGGCATTATAAAAGGGGCTAGCAGTGTACCTGCCATAGACCGAACGCCAATTTCAAGGCCGAGAGAGTTCAAGATTAAGTTCTTGGCTTTGTTCTTGACCTGTGTGATGGTGGTTTCTGCACTGGCGATTGTTTTGCCGGAGATAGTCTCCACTCCTTACCACCAGGTACCTGCTGGGACAACGGCCAACAACGGGCAACCGGAGATACATTATAACTATAGTGATTTCTTCCACATGACTTTCCAGGACTGGAACTGGAACAGAAGTGGCGGTGAGACTTTTGAGACCGCAGGACATCATGAGAGCGATCCTTCGGGTAATGTCTTCCATGACAGGATGCCGACCTGGTATCTTCTGAGAGAGCCGAACTATGGCGAGAACATCTATCGGCAGACGTACCCGCACATCTGGTATTACAACCCATATTCCACCCAGACCACGCCCGATGTGAGTGTCGGCTGGGTCGCGTACGCTCCCGTGAAATTCCAGGTCTGGGCAAGGAATATTACGACCTGCAAGACGACGACGGATGCGATATTCGTCCCAGATCTTGATGGTAATCCCGCTAGGCCGAACGGCGGTTGGATCAACATATCATACTACATGACCTACATTGGGAACTACGAATTCAAACAGATAAAGACCGCTGCCGGCTTCGCCTCGCACTGGGTCTCCTGGCTGTACGGCGTGGAAGCGAGGACTCAATTCCCTGCAGCTTCACAGGATGACGGCTACTGGTGCCACTTTATGGGCCATTTAAGCTATTCCAGGCAGGCAGCGATGAGCTACCTCGGCTGGGACGGCACGGGGGATGTTAGGACCTGGTTCCAGGCAAATGAGGAGACCATCGAGCAAGGTGCCTGGTTCGATGATTGGATGGCCGAGGGGAGCGGTGGCGGAGCCTATGATATCTACACCGCTTACGACTATCCGATTGACATCAGGGTGATATCGCTTCAGTATGATCCTGACAGGAGCACCGCAAACACGATCAGCTTCTATGTCTACACGTTCAGCTGGGGCATGGACGCGCTGATCGTCAGATATCTCGAGGCCTCTGGCGTTCTAAAGAACGCCTTCCAGGGATGGATGGAGGACATGGATCTGAAGATACAGATCGGTCCCAACATGATGAACCTCTCCCTGTCGGCGAACGTGAACTACCAGCTACAGTATTGGGAGGACGACTCAAGCAGTGTCTGGAGCGGTGGCTGGAAGCTCGAGAACATGCACATGGACTGGTGCGGGAACACAGCCACTCACAACAGCTATCCTTCGCCGTACAACAAATACGACCCTGACCAGACAAACTGGTTGACCGAATCGCGCTCCCCATGGACAACTCATTTCGGGCAGGGTGTCAGCTATTGGGTCGCACCGCTTGAGAGGGACCTGCAGCAGTGGGAATACATCAAGATAACGCTGAATCCCGATGACGTGATCTGCTTCAGGCCCAATCCGACACCTGTGACCGATGAGACTCAGGCGACATACCTATCGAACCTCCGCAATAACCAGTACTGGGGACGCATGGTCCTGGGCAAGGGCAGCTGGCCGTATGACACCATCGCCAGCGCTTATGACCCATCGACCAAGACAATACTGCTGAAGGGCCCGATCGACTTCCCGATAGAAGTCCAGCCAGGTACAACTGATGTCCTGCTCCACGGTGTCCCGGCGTTCATGTTCGATGTATCGCCTGTATCATACTACACGGTCACAGTTACGGGACCGCACACAACGACCTTGCAGGACACGATAACCATCAGGGGCTACAACGGTACAGGCGCGGTGATGCCGAGCTGGTACAACGGAACTGTTGTCCTTAGCGACACAGACCCTGGCGCGAATCCTGCATCGACAAGCCACACCTGGGTGCCTGGCGATAACGGTGTCTGGAGCACGACGATAACCTGGGCGACCGCGGGAACGCATTACATCAACGCGACCGACCAATGGTTCGACCTTGACGTGAAGGGCAGTTCCGGACCGATCTCTGTATCCCTGATACCGGAGTTCTCGACCCTGTTGATCCCGACGATAGGGGCGATCGCGATCTTCCTGGTGTTCAGGACGAAGAGAAGGCGGAAGTCCGAATAGACAAAGAGGTTGAACACAGACAGCACAAACGAACAGAAACCCCCTTTCCCCAAAACCCTCAATTTTTCAATTTTCTTGTTTTTATGAAAAAAACTTGGTTCTTGAAAAAAGATAATCATTAATGGACGAACAGAGAATGTCGAGAATCTCTTCCTGAGAGGTTTCAAATCAGTGTCTTCACGGAAATCTTCCGACCAAGTCTCTCTATATAGCCGTCAGGCCGCCATCGACCGGCACGAGCGCACCGGTCATGAAGCTGGCCTCGTCCGAGGCGAGGAATAAGATCGCTCGAGCGGCCTCCTCGGGTGTTCCCAGTCGGCCCATCGGATGCAGCTCCCCGACCTTCCGACAGTACTCTTTGAACGGCATTCCCCGGGTTTTCGCTTCCTGCTTCGTCATCGGGGTGCATATCTCCCCGAAACAGACTGCATTGACCCTGATGTTGTCCTTGGCATAGTCCAGCCCCATCGCCTTTGTCAGTAGACCGACCGCCCCCTTCGACGCGCAATACGCCGGGTCACCGTAATCACCCACAAGGGCGTTGCATGACGCGTTGTTTACGATTGCCCCACCGCCGGACTTTCTGATTTCCGGGATGGCATATTTGGAGACGAGGAAGATGCCCCGGACGTTTATCGCCATTATCCTGTCCCATTCCTCCACCGTCAGCTCCTCAAGGGTCTTCTCGATCAGTATCCCCGCATTGTTCACAAGGATGTCCAGCTTGCCGAACTTCGATACGGTCTCCTTCACCATCCTCTTGGCGTCCTCCTCTTTGGACACATCCCCATGGATGAATATCGCGTGGGGACTCAATTTCTTCAGCTCGGAAAGGGCGCGCTTCCCGTTCTTCTCCGAGATGTCCGAGATCGCGACCTTCGCCCCTTCCTTCAAGAAAAGCCTCGCGGTCGCAAGCCCTATCCCGGAGCCACCACCTGTAATCAATGCAACTTTGTTCTTCAATCTCATGTTATGCACCTTTTCTCGATAAGTTCTCGGATTTGCGGAAATCAGCAAAGCACTTCCTTCGCTTTCTTGAGATCGCTGACCACTATCGCCACGCTCGTCGTCGTGGCGTTCTTGTTGAGGATATAGATCGAATCGATGTTTATGCCCGCGTTAGCCAGCCTTTTTGCCATCTTCGCCAGCTCCCCCGGCCTATCGGCGAGGTCGACAACTAGCGCTTCGTTTTCCCTGAACCTAAAGTTCGCCTTGGACAGCGCAGTCCGGGTGGATTGCTCGTCGTTGGTGACTATGCGGATGACAGGGGTCTCGCTCCTCTCGCTTGCAATAGCCATTATGTTAATCCCATTCGAACCGAGGACGTCTGCCACCTTTGCGAGCTCTCCTGGTCTATCGCTCACGAAAATCTCGAACTGCCTCATCAAACCCCCTGCCTCCCTTTCGATAAGTTGCAATATTCCCTATGATGCGCATGGATAAAAAGCTTCATCTTTGTCCCCCCTAAAGGATATCGAACAGATTATTACCCATAGACGTCATTCGCCGGTCAGACAAGTGAATGCAATGCGGATATTGCTGATACATGCGGACAGGTTCGAGTATACTGTTCTCGAAAGGACAAAGATGGCAGAGGACTGGCCTCAGGAAAGCAAGTCTCACGTGTTCGAGGAGGTCCTGGTAGTCTTCACGACTGTCGAGAAGAGGGACAGCGACGCCGAGGCCGTCGGTCGGCTGGCAGCGGAAGAGATAGCGTCCGTTGCGAGGAGCGTGAAGGCGGAAAAGGTAGTGATATACCCGTACGCGCATCTCGCATCGGATCTCGCAGACCCTGCGCAGGCCGTGGCCGTGTTGAAATCGGTAGCGGAGAATCTATCTCGTATGAGCATAGAGACGCACCGCGCCGCCTTCGGGTGGTACAAATCGTTCGATATCCGCTGCAAAGGACATCCTTTATCGGAGCTCTCCAGGGAGATCGTCGCTGTGCCCGCCGATAAGAGGGCCGCACTCGGTGAGGGAACGTATGCTGTGATGACCCCGGACGGCCGGCTTGTCCCTGTCGATGAGTTCGCAGACGATACGAGCGATTTCGGCGTGGTCGTCTCGAAGGAGTCGCTCAAGAAAGACCTGGGAGAGCGCGGGGAGCCCGAATATTTCAGGCTGTGCAGGAAGTTCGGGATCGCATGGGAGGAGATGAGCGATGCCGGGCACATGCACTGGGAGCCGAAGGCCGCGCTGATGTTCGACCTCATCGGCGATTATAGTACCATGATCGCGAACTCCATCGGGATACCCGTGTATCTGATGAAAGGCACGAACATGTTCAATCTCCAGGAACCACCGGTGCGTGAGCATGCGGAGCTTTTCGGTGATAGGCTATACGTCGTCGAGGAGGGCAAGAAGAAATTCATAATGAGATACGCGGCCTGCCACCAGCAGTTCGCGATTATGCGGAACTGGACGATCAGCTACCGGCAGTTACCGTTCGGCGCGTTCGAAGTTGCGGATTCGTACCGGCTGGAGCAGTCCGGCGAATGCCAGCTGCTCTTCAGGGTCCGAAGGTTGAACATGCCGGACCTGCACGTGCTTTGCAGGGACACGGACGAAGCGTACGAATGGTTCCATAAGATACATCTGAGGATACTTGAGGAGGCAAGGAAACTCGGCGTCGATTACGAGATGCTGATAAATATCTCGGGCAAGAAATCGTTCGAGGAGAACAGGGGTTTCATAGAGAGACTCGTGAGGGAACGCGGAAAGCCCGCGCTCCTGCATTTTTATCCCGACGGGATCAACTATTACTGGACGATCAACATCGAGTACATGATGGTCGACGAGGGCCGCAGGCCGCGGGAGATCGGTACGGTCCAGATAGATGTGGGAAACGCAGAGCGCTTCGGAATAAAATACGCGGACGAAGAGGGCAAGGCGAGGTACCCGATAATACTTCATACCGCGATCATCGGAACGATCGAGCGGTATCTCTACATGGTGTTTGATGTCGCGCTCAAGAGAGAAAAGAGCGGATCGAAGGGCTACCTACCTGTCTGGCTTAACCCGGAACAGGTGCGCCTTATGACGGTCTCGGACAAGCATCTCGCCAGGGCCTCCGAGATCGCGCAGAAGCTCTCGGCGAACGGGATACGAGTCGGGCTGGACGACCGTACTGAGACCGTCGGAAAGAAGGTGAGGGAGGCGAAACAGGATTGGGTTTCCTATGCCGCCGTCATCGGAGACAAGGAATTGCAGTCGGACATCCTGAGGGTCTATGAAAGGGAATCCGACAGGGATATCGAGATGACCGTCGATGAGCTAATACGGCTGATAATGGAGAAGACAAGAGGATATCCGAACCGCCCGATGTATTTTCCATCAGAGCTGAGCAGGAGGATAGTGTAATCATCTGTCGGGCTGATCTCCCCAGATGAACTTATGCAGCTGCGGCAACACGCGTACCTGCAGCCTGTCCTTGACGACCCTTTCTGCCAGGAACTTAAGATCCGTGCCGCCCACCGGGGTCATGATGATAGCCGCCTTTATCTCGTATTTTCCCATAATCTCCTTGGCGTACTCGTAATCCTTCTCATCCGCTATCACGAACTTCAGCTGGTCATACTGCGAGAGCAGCTCGATGTTCGAGAAATCCATGCTCTGGTGCTCGCCCGAGGAGGGGCATTTGATATCCATGCTTATCATCACGTTTTCCGAGCACGGGACCTCTTCGACTGTCAGCGCCCCGGAGGTCTCGAGCTGGACGAAGTAGTCCTTGTCTATTAGCCTGTTCATGAGGGTTATCGTCTCCCTCTGAGCCAGCGGTTCGCCGCCCGTCAGGCATACATATCGTAACCCGGATTTCTCGATCTCCGTCATTACCTGCTCGAGGGACATCTCCTTGCCCGGAGAGCTCCTCGCCTCCTGCGTGTCGCACCACCTGCATCTGAGCGGGCAACCAGCGAGCCTGACGAAAACCATCGGAAGGCCCATCAGAAGGCCTTCGCCCTGGATCGATTTGAATATAGAGTATACCCGGAGCATCAGCGGCATCCTTCGCTTATGATTTCGTCTTTTTCGCCGGCTCCTCCACGAGCGCAGGGTCCGGTATGCCCGCCTCCATGAACCCTTTCTTCCTGAGGAGACAGGATTCGCAGACGCCGCACGGTTTCCCGGAGCCCTTGTAGCAGCTCCATGTCAGCTTAAACGGCACGCCGAGCCTGGTCCCTTCTCTGACTATGTCGGCCTTGGACATTCTCGCAAGCGGCGCGAGTATCTGAATGGGATGCCCCTCCACCCCGGACTTGGTGCCGACCTTGATGACCTGCTGGAAAGCATCGATGAAGGGCTGCCCGCAGTCTGGGTAACCGCTGTAATCGATGGCATTGACCCCCATCACAATCGCGTCCGCGCCTATGCTCTCTCCCCAGGCGGTCGCTATTGCCAACAGAATAGTGTTTCTCCCGGGGACATATGTTGGCGGTATCCTCTTGCCGATAAGCTTCTCGTCACCTGTGACATCCGCATCGGGGCTGATGAGCGCGCTTTTCAAAAGCCTGGATATAGGAAGATCGACTATCTCGTGCTCTTTCGCCTGAAGCCAGGATGCGAGTCTCTTCGCGCTCTCGATCTCCCTGGCATGTCTTTGGCCGTACGAAACGGTCAACGCGTAGATATCGTACCCCTGGTTCTTGACGATCGCAGCAGCGGTGATGGAATCCATCCCGCCGGACAATAATGCCACCGCCTTCTTAACCATGAATCTCACCTCCGCAGCTTGATAGTCTGCCAGACCGACTGTCCCATGCCCTCCTCGACGTTCACGCGCAGCGTCGAGATATTCGACCTGCCCGCGAGCTTCTTCCGGAGTCTCTCACCTACCCAGGTCGCGATCTCCTCCGCAGATGTCTGATGCACGTCGAGCAACGCGCAGTCCGAGATGGGCACGATGTATTCCGACTTGCCAGACCTGATTCGAACATTCTCGCCATCGATAGACACGTTCTTGTGCTTCTTCGCGACGAGGAACTTGTGGTCAAGCTCCATCGCGATGCCTCTGACAAGCTCCTTGAGCTCTCCGAAGTCTATAATGACGCCATCCGCGTCCGGCTCGCCCTCCAGGCTCACGCTTATAGCATAGTCGTGTCCGTGTAGCCTACCGCATCTCCGATGCCCTATCATGACATGCGCTGCCGAGAAGGTCAGGCGCAGCCGCCAGCCGTCTATTTCGAGCTGCATTCGAACAACCCTATCAGGGGGATGTGATATAAAGCCTTTCAGACTATTTCTTGGACTCTCTGGCTGCGCACAGGGCCGCTGCGAATGCCAGGGAATCAGTATATGATCTCTTGTCCCGCGATGTGTCTATGAATACCCTTCCGATATTTACCACGGGTGCGCCGATGGCGCTTCCTCCTCCGAGGAAGTACAGGGTCCGAAATATCAAGTTCCCGGAAACACCGTCAGGGGCGATTATGAAATCGGCCTCGTTAACGGCCTGCTCGATGAGGATGTGCCTGTGATGCGCCTCCAATCCTAATTCGCGCGCCTTCTCGACCAGCCTGTCGCCTTCCGCGAGGCTCCTGCTTATGCTCTCCCCTCTCGGGCCGTCCTCCGCTCTCCCCTTGGACAGCACCGCGATTATGGGCTTCACCCCGAGGCATTTCAGATATTTTGTGCCCTGCATCATCAGCTCGAATCTCTCATCGAAACTATTACCCTCATCGATTCCGACCGGGGCGAGGAAGAACGGTTTCCCCTCCGCGGTCGATAGCAGCGCAACCCTCAGGACGCGGTCGACGTTGTATATTTCCTTCATCGCCGCCAAGAGCTCGCTCGACGAAAGCGTTCCCCTGACGGCCGCGCAGAGTCTCCTCTCGCGCAGGTCAAGGCAGAGCTGTCTCGGATCTTCGTAAATCGCTATCTCGGGTAGCCCGAGGCGTCTCGCCTCAATGATGTTCTTTTCTATCACCTCGGCTCTCTGCTTCACGCCGATGCCGATCTTCCCCTTAGCCAGCTTGGCGAGTCGAAATATGCTCTCCAGATCCAGCAAGTCATTTCCTCCGTCTAATCCTGCGAGTCGTGAACCCCCAATGATCCATCGCGTAATCATCCCAATGCATCTTTCCGAGGGCTATCATGAGCTCGCCGGGGGTTCCCACCGGTCGCCCGAGGCTCGCACCATCATCTAGCGTCAATCTCGGACAAGCCGTAGAAACATAAGCGTCGAACCCGAGCTCCTGGAGCTTTGCCAGTGTGATGTCGTCTATCAGGACGAGCTCGGCCTTCTTGTTCTCGTTTCTTGCCGATCGAAGCAGCTCCTCCGCAAGCCGCAGCCTCTTCTGGCCGAGCTTGGAACTCACAATTATCCCGATGGTCTTCGCTTCGGCCAGCGCCTGGATGATCGCGAACCTCCTCCTGAGGAAAGCATCCTGGTCCACCTTCCTGACCGTGGCGTCTCTTCTTTCCGGGTCGAGCGAGATCACGGTCTTCCCAGTCGTGAGGGATGCGCCCAGCGCGTGGAACTCCCCTCCGCCGAGCAGCAGGAAAGAATTGACGCGAGAGGCGATCTCGGTCGCGGAGGAATAATCGCATCCCAGGATTTGACCCGGGCTCGACAATCTGCTGCTGCCCTTACCGATCAGCGTCTTGAATCCCGATGCCTGCAGGATCCTCACGGCATCTTTGATCTGATGAATGTGTTGCGCAGTCGCAATTACTCCAACAGGCGATTTCAGCTGTGGGAGCGCCGTGGCGATCAATCTATCCAGCTCAAGGTCGATTAGCATTGGAACGAAAATGATCGGGACGACGCCCTTTCGCAACCTCATCGGGGCGTGTCCGAGCTGGACTATCGCATCGACCTCGATCGGAGGCGGGAGGATGTCGCACGCGCCGTAGCATGAATCGCCCGATAGGATGACCTCGCATCCGTATCTGCGCCTAATCTCGTCCGCAAACAGAAGGCCCTTTCTCTTGAGTCCCGAGGGCAATTGCAAGAGCACCTTCTTCGGCCTAATCCTTTTGAACGCCCTGTCTGCGGATTCCCACGACAGCTTTTGAGATGGTTCCATCTGCTGCCCTCTGATACCGGATTACGCAATGCAGCAGATACCACAATAAGGTTTTGCGCGCCTCAGGTGGCGTACTCGCCGCCCTTTATTACTTCGATGTATGTAGGCGTTGGCAGCTTGGCCGAGGCCCTCCGGAGCGCTTCTTTTGCATGCATGAAGTACGCTGGAGTGGTCTCAAGGGTTATCAGAGCCTGCTTCCTGAAGACCCTCGCGGCGGTTCCGACGGGCTTGCCGAACGCGTGTCTCATCCCGTCCGAGATACGGTCCGCACCTGCGCCGACCGCCACCTTGTTCTCGCGCAGGACATTGTGCGGATAGACCAGGAGCTTCATGAAATAGTTGCTGTTTCCGACCTTCTTCGCGAGGTATCTGTTCGCGCTGATCCTTGCTGCCTCGAGCGCTATGTGCCTTATCTGGCATTGCTCCTTCGCGTGCAGGACCAGCTTCACCGGATAGTCGGCTTTCGTCCCGTGCTCGAACTGTGATATCCTGACCGCGGGAACCCCGCCAATAAACTCCTTGCGGCAATACGCGGGGCCCTTCAGCTGTCTGTACATCGAGTTCGGTTTGCGGACCATAAGAACTCACCAACCATCGGGTGCTTAGCCGAGAAATACGGTAGTAATATTTAAAGATGGATGGTCGGAAACGAGTCTCCGGACGTATAGGCCAGAAGCATAGCTTCGGCCTCAGCCTTTGACCTCCAGAGAAGACGGGTCATATGACGGTCCCGGAGAGGCATCCGCAGGGGTGCTCATCGGACGAACACCCCGACGCGCAAATGGGTTTAAGTAGTGCCAGGGGCGTAGCATAGTCTACAATGGCGAAAAGGCGCATTCCGAAGAAGGCCGCGAGGAGCATCGCGGCGGAAAGGATTGAGATACTCTTCGGACTCATCGAGCAGGAAGCCAAGCAAGGAAGGACGGCACGCGCGAGGAGATACCTCGATCTCGCGATGCGCTTGGGCATGCGATACAAGGTGTCGATATCGAAATACAAGAGGAGATTCTGTCCAGAATGCAAGTCAATATATCGGTTCCCGGAAAATGCGAGCTTCAGATTGAAGAGGGGTAGGATGATCATAACCTGCCTGAACTGCGGACACATATCGAGATATCCGTATAAGAAATGAGGATGAGCAGCATGAGCAAGATGACGGCGAATAGAGGCCGGAACGAAACACCGCCGACGGTCGCGGTAGGCAAGAACGGCGTCACTGACAACGTGATCGCCGAGATAGTCCGGCAGCTCAGGACCCGCAGGACCGTGAAGGTGAGGCTTCACGGGGAGTCGAAATTGAGCAGGTTCGAGATCGCAAAGGAGCTCGCGGATAGATCCGGGGCGAAACTGATCGATGTCAGAGGATTCACAGTCTTGCTCACGAGGAAGAAGACGAAATTGTAATCTATCGGCAAAGGTCTTTAACGCCCGCCAAGATTACAACAAGAGTCAGGCGATGACCGAAGCGAGGACGATTTGTGATGATCGATCCCAGACTGATACGTGAGAATCCGGAACTCGTGCGCCAAGCGATGATTAACCGCGGGTTCGATCTCGCGCCTCTCGAGAAGCTCCTCGAGCTGGACAAGAGATGGCGCACGCTCGTCGATGAGAGCAACCGGCTCAAGGCGCGAAGAAACCAGTGCTCCCAGGAGGTCCCGAAGCTCCCGAAGGAGGAACGGGAAAGAGTGATCGCGGAGATGCGGCAGATAAGCGATAGGATTAGGGAGCTGGACGCCGAGCTCAAGATCATCGATGCCCAGAGGGACGAATTGCTCCTAAATATACCAAACCTGCCGGACCCTTCCGTCCCGGTCGGCTCCTCGGATGCGGACAACGTCATCGTCCGATACTGGGGCGAGCAGCGGAAGTTCGATTTCAAGCCTCTGCCGCACTGGGAGCTCGGCGAGAGGCTGGACATCATCGATTTCGAGCGCGGAACGAAGATTGCGGCGAGCGGGTTCTACGTGCTCAAGGGTATGGGCGCGCGTCTCGAAAGGGCGCTGATAAACTTCATGCTGGACCTACACCTGAAGCAGGGATATACCGAGGTATTCCCGACGGTTGTCGTCAACCGCAAGAGCTGCTTCGGCACAGGTCAGCTGCCGCGGATGAAGGATGACATGTACCATATCGAGCAGGACGACCTTTTCCTGAATCCCACCGCGGAGGTACCCGTCACGAACCTGCACGCAAATGAGATACTCTCCATTGACCAGCTGCCGATCCTGTATGACGCCTATCTGCCCTCCTTCCGACGGGAGGCTGGCAGGCACATGGAGACCAAGGGGATCGGTAGGGTGCATCAGTTCAATAAGGTCGAGCTCGTGAAGTTCGTCTTGCCCGAGACCTCGATGGAACATTTGGAGAGCTTGCTCAGGGACGCCGAGGAGGTTGTCCAGCTTCTCGGCCTGCCCTATAGGGTAAAGCTGCTCTGCACGGGCGACCTCGGATTTCATTCCGCGAAGACCTATGACATCGAGGCGTATGCCCCGGGGATGGACCAGTGGCTCGAGGTCTCCTCTTGCAGCAACTTCCTCGACTTCCAGGCGAGGAGGGCAATGATAAAGTTCAGGCGCGCGCCGCACCTGAAAAGCGAATTCGTGCACACCCTGAACGGCTCGGGGATCGCGCTCCCGAGGACGATGATATCCCTCATGGAGAACTATCAGACCAGGGACGGCGCAATCGAGATACCGGCGGTCCTGAGGCCGTACATGGGCGGGGTGGAAAGGATAGAATGATCCGAGGAGGATGATCTCCCCGGTCTTTCTCCGGCCAGACTCGTTCCACTGATTGATAACTGCCTCATTTCGTTTAAATATCCTCTCTGCCAACACTGATAGGCAGATCAGGAACGGGGAGATATTCTGAATCGGAAAGACGAGGGCAGCAAACAGGACTTTCTATTGCTTGTCGGCAAAGCGTTCCTGAAGGAGCTTTCCGAAGGGGACACCGAGGAAGCCATCGCATACGGCCGAGCCATGCTTGTCCTCATGCGTGATACTCATCCCTGAGCTCAGGCGGGCGAGAGCGTGCCTCTCAGGAGCCAGATATCGACCTTGTCCCTTCTTACAGTCAGTGGCCGGACAAGCTTCATCCCCGGGAGGTCGTCAAGGTGCACGCCGAATATGACTTTGTATTTGCCCCAATCCTTGCCGAAGAGCGCCCCGAGGGTGGCCAGATTCATCGAGATCGTCAGTGCCAGCCTGACCTCGCGCGGGACCGAGCTGCCCGTGAACAGCACCGAGAGCATCCTCGGCGTGCCTATCCTCATGTAAAGGTCCACCCCGAGATATATCTCTTCCAACGGCCGGGCGTGCGCTAGAAGGTTCGGCGATATCGGGGATGGCAGGAACAGGTTCGAGATCAGCCTTGCGAGCTGCTCCACGAACCATAATATCCCTGTCTTGACGAACTCCTCCCCGAAGCTGACCTTTATCCTCACGCCGATTCCGGTGCTCCCCGAGATGTCGTTCACGCTGAACTCGACGAACAGCGCGACCTCATGCACAAGGCTCGCGATGAACTCCGCGCTGACGTTTATCAGCTCCACCAGGAACGATCTGAAGAGGTTCGTGACGAACCCTATCGAGGCCGACACGTTGTCCGCCTCGTCCTGAAGGGCGTTTATCATGGCGTCCACGCAGAGCTTCGCCAATAGGTCCGGGTATGTGTGTATCAGCGGGTTCCCGTTCGTGGTGCCCTTCGTCGCCTTCCCGAAGACCCATTTGGGAGCGCCATCCCACCTCCTGTGCCAGGTATCGGAGTTCGATGTGGTGTCCGAGAAAACAGGCGTAATGTCGAGCGCATCGCCGTCGGGGTTCAGTAGGGCTATAGAGTCGCCGAACGCGAATGAATCACCCAGTTCACCATTGTCAAGCGCGGTCCTCGAGAAAGTGAACACCCTGTACCCTCTCGGTGCGATCTTGCCGTCCAAGGGGAGCGTGACTATCTCTCCGTGCATTGTCTGGAGCGAGTACCCGGTGAGATCAAGCTCCTTTTCTAGCGGGTTGTATATCTCGACCCACTCCTTGCCCGCATCCGACCCTCTCGGGTTGAGCTCGACCTCGTTTATGACCAGCTGGTCGCAAATCGGCAGCCGGTACTTCATCGTCAGACCGGCGTTTATCGATACGGATATTCCCAGTGCGGGTATCGGGATCGACGATAGGATCGGGCCAAGCCCTGGCAGGTCCTTGAGCTCAACCCCTGCCTTGTTATAATCGTCGACCTCCGGTGACCAGATCATCAGTTTCAGCTTTTCCCAGACGACCTTGATCTCGAACATATGGTCCTTGACCTCCATCAGCGGGTCGCAGATGAGGTCTATCCGCAGGCTCCTGCCGTAGCGTACCGTCGAGTTCGTGACAATGTCTATCATCCCGTTCGACAGCTCGGCTATCCTGAAGCCCCAGGCGAGCCCGAGCTCGCCAATTCGGAGGACGAAGATCAGCCGCACGAGGTCCTTCGCCTTCTTGAACAGCAGGTCTGGCAAAGACAGGCTGACGATGACCCCGAAAGGTCCGTACGAGAACGAAACATCTATTCTCCCCAGCAGGTCGATCGCTATCTTGATCATCCCCCATAGGGGCGAAGCCCGGAGAGAATCGACGACATCCTTGACAGCGGAGGCGATCCATGAGCCGATGTCGAAGAACAGCTTCGTGAGCTTCTCGACGAACCCTGATATGTAACTGCACAGCTTCGATAGGGCGTCGTAGATCGCCTTGAAGGCCTTATCGAACAGCTCCAGCAAAGGCGATATGAACTCCCAGAGCTTGTTCTTGACCTCTATAAGCAGCGCCCAAGCGTCTCCCAGAAGCGTGTTGCTTGTTTCGTACCTCACTCCTTCCAAGGACCACCCAGAGAGGGCGGTTATCGGGATCTCGAGGTCTATCAGGATCTTCTCTTTTGAGCCTTGGCCCATAAGCCGGTCAGTCACGGTCAGCTGGACGACGCCCCTGGTCTTGACCAACCAGTTGTTCTCGTAAGGAAATGAGGACTTGCAATCGAGGCTGGTGTAATGGACGGATTTCCGGCTCGTGTAAGATGACGAGGGGGATTCTATTATGACGCACAGCTTGTTGAACGGGTCGACATTCTTCAGGTCGTATCCGGGAGATGGCTTAATCTCATAGCTGCGCAGATATCCCGGACTCTGGCGTACGCTCGGGAAGACGAACATGCTCGAATTTGTCCCTGAAGCGCCTGCGGCGCCTTCCTTTTGCAGCTCGAGGAATTCCTCCTTGAATGCGGCGAGTCTCTCGTCGAGGCTGAGCTCACGGGTCATGTTGTCCAACTGCGAGCCCAGCAGTCCGACCCAGTCGTCCAAGCCGCCCAGGAGCTCTTTTTTCATAGTTCCAAACGACAACAGATCCAGCAAGGTCCGCGGGACGGTCCCATCGATTTCCAAGGGCCTGTTCGCTGCGCTCTCGAGCAGGCCTAGCAGACAACTCTTGCAATCCTGCGATAATGTCCGGACCATCGACGCCAACGTCGCATTCCAGGCCGCGAGGGAGCCGCTTCTCAGCTCGTTCTCTATCACCGAGCGGATCTCATCTTTCCAACCGTCCGGAAGGGAGGATGGGTCCTGGACGCGGGCGGTATCGGCGAGATAGGCGGCGAGACTCCGTCGGGCGGAATCCAAGATATCGATCGTCGCTACGAGCTCGTCCCAGGAAGAGCTTATGAAATCCCTCAATTCAAGTAACGTCCTGTCACAAGAGAGTACCTGGGTGTACGCCTCCGGGCTTGCAACATCTCCGGACTGAACCCCCTGGAACTCTTTCTTCAGGTGATTCAAGATCGATATCACATAGGGGGTTCTCGAATTGAGCGATCCATATACGGTGTCGTTCCGCAGGTCGCGCGCGATGTCCATACACATCGCGGTGACGACAAATTCGATGTCCTTCCCTACCGATATCGCCTGGCTAGAAAGCCTCGGATAATACGCCACCCAGAGACTGCTGTCGATGATCGACCTTGTCGGAACATCTATCGGTACATTGCATCCGCCTATCGCGACCGGGACGAGATGGCCAGACCTGTCGAAGATGTACACGTACGTGAGGTTGCAATCCAAAAGGATATCCTGAGGGGCATCGAAAAGGGATTTCCAGAGAGACTCGGGCATGCCGATCTTTGAGAGCCTGTCAGAGACCCAATCCCGGACCTCTTCCAGCCTTTCATCGACCCCGGTCAACATGAGAACGAGGGTCTTCCAGGTGATGTCGCCAGCGAGCATCCCTTGCTGGACCATCTCCGCGAGGTCTATGAGACCGAGATAGTCGAGGTATTTCAGCACCATCCTGTCTATCAACGAGTACAATACCTGGACCGCGAAGTCCCTGGGGTCGACCCCTGAGATAATCTCGCCCTGTCTCAGCAGGAGATAGGTCTTGAAGGGGTCGAGATCGCTATTGAACCAATCCGCATCTATCGACAGGCTGCCGTCAGAGCCGGATTCCGATAGCAGCTGTCGCCAGGCAGCCTGATCGGTCGTCCTCAGGTCCGATAAGACGGTCAGCTGCAGCGCGAGGTTCACCGCGATTTCGACGTCTCGCGCGGTCAGGATGTCCTTGACCCCCTTCCCTTCAGGGTGACCTGGGGCGCCGTATCCCTGCAAGATCCTGAGCTGAGCGAGCTGCATCAGGATATTCCTCACTATCCTTCCCAAAAGACCGTCGAGCTTCGCGGCCTTGTCGATGTGCGCTATCTGCGATGCGAGGAACGGCACGGGTGTGTCTATCTCCTTTTCGAGTTCGACTGTCGTTCGGTAATTGATCCGTTCCGAGCGCGCACGGATGTCCAGCACGACTGACGCGATGACGCTTCCGGGTAACGAGACGTTATCGCTCATATTCTGCTTGCACGTGCCGAGAGCCGTCGTCAAGTTCTCCAAAGATACATTGACCTCTATCGTTCCGATCCTCATCGGATACCTGTTCGAGAAATACCTGTTCAGCTCGGCCCTCAGATCGTGTTCGAAGACCGATAGGTTGAATCCCTGAATTCCTGCTCCCAGCAGCTTGTTCGACCCCGCCTGCAGCGCGAGCTCGCATTCAACCGTGACCATCCGGACTATGTCCACAACAGCGCTCGATTCTGCATTCGCCTGTGCCGTCATTCTGTAGCTGTTCTCCATCTGCATGACTATTCCGCTCAGCGCGGTCACGCTCAGGAGTATCGCCACCGCTGCGAACGCGAACGATGCTGTCGCGCGAGTATCCCTTGACAGATTCTTGCAGCGCAATTTGACCACCGCTTCCCGAGGGTTGCTCCGAGGTGTTGGGAGGTATTGAAAACCCGAGGCTGCAGTTAGACTGCGCAGTCTCCTCAGGGCGCTACCGCGCTGAAGAGCAAAAATTGTGAGGCATCGGATTCAGACCGATCTGATCTTCGAAGGCACGCCGCCGCAGACGGATATTATGTAATCCCTCGCCTTGCTCGCGGCCTCGATGAGTTTGGTGGTCGCGACCCCCGGGACGCCACATGCTATCAATACCGCGTCCGTGGTCTCCACGGTTATCTTGCTTTCGTCCGCATCCCTGTAAGGATAGATCGCTATCACTGACTCCCCAGAGGACATCACCGGTAGGCCTTCAGGAAGAGTTTTCGGGGAGTCCATCCCTATGCCGAGGAAGGTCTCCCCGGCCCGGGACATCCGGAGGATTATCTCATCCTCTATCGCGTCGAGATCGAAGGCCGCGATCGGCACGCCGGATTCCGCAGAAGATATGTTGTAGGCATCCACGAAGTCGTTTATCCTGGGCAGCGAAGAGCCCTTCAGTATCCTCCTCACGAGCGCTTCCGCTGCTGGCCTGGTCTTTGTCGGGTCAACCCCTATCCGCCAGAAGAAATCTCTGTACGCGCGAAAGTCCTCCCTGTCTTTGACCGTGTCGAGCGTCAAACTCTTCGCGAGCCTCTCGGATTCCTCCTTGATGAGCTTCGTGACCTTGTCGCTGTTCGTGCCTATGCTCATACCGCGTATCTCGAGGTATGCAAGATGAAGCTCGGGATACGCCCTTCTGATCTCCTCCTCGACTCTCAGCTCCATCATCGTCGTAATCTGAGGTCGAGTACAATAAAATATTGCAGAGCGGTTCCGGAGGTCTGATGCGAGCTTTGGACATCTTCGGGGGTTATGGCACGATCGCCACAACGGCTTTCGTGCTTGGGCTGTTGCTCGGCGGTTTTCCGCTGTTCGCCTCCGAGATAACGATCCTATCGCTCGCGGCGATGATGACGTTGTCGCTCTCGAACGTGGCCATTGGCAGGGACGTCCTTCGAGGAACCGCAACGCCGACCTTGCTCGCGATTCTTTTAAACTACGTTCTGCTGACCGGGCTGATCCTCATCATCTCATCCTTTTTCAACGGCGAGCTCGCTGTCGGCTGGGTACTCGTGGCAGCCGTGCCTTCGGCCGTCGCGGTCGTCCCGTACACCTACATGCTCGGCGGGGACACGAGACTGTCGCTTGTTGGCACGACGGCGATATACTTCCTGTCGCTAATCCTCGCACCTCTGATAACGATAGTGTTCCTCGGTCAGGAGATCGACAGGATCCGCCTGGTCTATACCATCGTCCTGATGATACTGATTCCCATAGCCGTCTCCCAACTGCCGCCTTTGCGGAGAATGAGCGTTTCGAGGAAGACACCGCTGATCAACATCTGCTTCGGCGTGCTCGTCTTCACAATGACCGGGGCGAACCGGTCGGCGTTCACCGGTGACCCGAATATGGTCTTCTGGGTCTCGTCTGCCTGTTTCGTCTGCACCTTTCTGATAGGCGTAATCATCCTGTTGGTATCAAGAGCTAGGAAGCAACCGCATGAGCGCGGCGTCGCGCTCGTGCTCTTCTCTTCGTATAAGAATACAGGGCTTGCTGCGGCTGTAGCTATGGCACTCATCGGACCGGCAGCTGCGATCCCTGCCACGATATTCGTCCCGTTCGAGATATTCTGGCTGGTCACATTGAAGCGTCTCGTGCGCCTCCTGGGCAGGAAGGGCGAACCTTGAAATTCCGAGTTCACCTATCCGATGCGAGGAGGAAAGGTCGCATGCCTACGCGAAAGGAGCTTGAGCAGCTCGTGCATGACGCGAAGAGGCTCGGAGCTACGGATGCGAAGATCATCGGGACAGCGAAGATAGTCGTGGACGAGCGCGTGAGGCTGAAATGCGAGATCCCGCGCTGCTCGAACTTCGACTCACATCTCATGTGCCCTCCGATGACCCTGCCAGTCTCCGAGTTCAGGAAGATCGTGCGGAGATACAGGTATGCGCTCATCGTGCAGATCGAAGCGCACCATGATTCCTCGGACAAATCCGGCTCCGGCCTGACACTTGAGCTATGCAACAGGCTCGAGCGCGAGTTGCGATCCACGGAGCCCGAGAAGGCGCTCCACAGACTGATAAACAAGCTCGAAGCGGCGGCGTTCAAGAGGGGTTGCTATCTCGCCCTTGGACTCATAGGAGGCGAGTGCCTTCTTTGTCCGGAATGCGTCGGGAGACATAGCGGAGAACCCTGCAAGCATCCGTTCGAGGCGAGGCCCTCAATGGAGGCAATGGGGATAGACGTTTACAGGACCTGCAGGAACGCCGGGCTGCCGATGGCACTGTCTTCAAAGCAGAAAGTCAGATGGACCGGGCTCGTGCTCCTAGCTTGATCCCCTATCTTATCTTCCCCGAGAGCACCAGCAGTCCGTACTTCTTGCTGTCCTCTATCGCGTCCAGGCTCGCCCGCAGCATGTTCGATGAGACCCCGATGGTCCAGAAGGTCACGGAGTCGCATCTCGATTTCACCCAGACGCCCACACGCGCCTCGGTGCTCTTCTCGGTGTCCAGGTCCATCACCCTGAAATCCTCAAGGATTATCCTGGTGACATCCGGGAACCTGGATGAGAGCGCCCGGTCGAGCGCTTTCCTCAGCGCGTCGACCAGCCCCTTCCTCGACTCCGCAGTGGTGAGGACGATCTCGTCCCCTATCTGCACCTCCATGCCGACTGACTGGTACTTGTTCGCGTTGTCCGTCGCGACATAGTTGTGCACGCTGAACGGTGGTGAATATAGGCCCAGGTGCTCCGCCATCCGCAGATAGAGAGAGGCGTCGGCGTTCTCGAACTCGAACCCCTGTCTCTCGAGCTCCTTTATCATCTTTGTCAGCGATTCCGCCTGCTCCTCCGTGATCTCGAACTTGAACTCCTTCGCCTTGTTAAGTATTGCAGCCTTCCCGGAGTGCTTGGACGCGAGCGTCCTGCGGACGTTCCCGACGAGCTCTGGCGGGATGTGCTCGTACGCCCTGGTGGTCTTCAGCACGGCATCTATATGCGTCCCTGCCTTGTGAGCGAACGCCCGCTCGCCGACGTATGGAAGCCTCGGGTTCGGTCTCTCGTTAACGATGCGCGCGACGTACCGTGACAGCGCCGTCAGGCTGCGCATCTTGTCCTCTTCTATTGTCCTGTAGCCGAGCTTATACAGCCCTGCAATGATCGAGATCAGGTTCGCGTTCCCCACACGCTCGCCGTATCCGTTAATGGTCCCCTGGACATGCCTGGCACCTGCCTGCACGGCGGAGATGGTGTTCGCGACGGCGCACTCGCTGTCGTTATGCGCGTGGATCCCGACGACACAATCGAACCGCTGCACGACCTCCGCAGTCACCTTTCCGACCTGGTCGGGGAACGAGCCGCCATTCGTATCGCAGAGCACGAGGGTGGATGCACCGGCCTCTCTGGCGCACTCGAGCACCCTGAACGCGTATCCGGGGTTCTCTGCGTATCCGTCGAAGAAATGCTCGGCATCGAAGATCACCGTCAACCCCTTCTTGCGCAGATAGGATATGGAATCCGAGATCATCTCGAGGTTCTTGTCGAGGGTCGTCCCAAGTACCTTCTCGACATGTAAGGTCCAGCTCTTGCCGAACAGCGTGGCTATCTTCGCCCCCGTTTCCAGAATCGCCTTGATACCGGGGTCGCTCTCCGCGGACACGTTCTTCTTCTTCGTGCTCCCGAACGCCACGACCTTCGTATCTCCCAGAGATGCCGTCCTGAGCCGCTTGAATACTTCGACATCCTCTGGCGTGGAGGATGCATAGCCGACTTCGATGTAATCGACGCCGAGATCCGACAAGGCCTTCGCGAGCTTGAGCTTATCATCGAGAGAGAACGTGATGCCCTCACCCTGGGCACCGTCTCTGAGGGTCGTGTCGTAAGTCTCCACCTTGTCTTTGGGGTCGCTCATCCAGTCGGCCTCCAGCAGGGCGCTATTATTCGCTGAGGATATATTTAATGGTGATTAGAACGAGACATCTCCGTTATTGACGACCCAGAATCCGCGGATATCGAGAAGCCACTGCGCCCCGCCATTCAATTCTTCGTCTTGCTCAACGGGACGTATTTCTTGCAGGGATAGCAATAGTAGCGCTGGTATTGCGCGATCCATGTGGTTGGCTTCCCGCAGATCTCGCAAAGCGGGGCTGCGGTTGCGGTCTTCGTTTCTGCCTTCTTAGGCATTTCAGGTATGGCCTTGCTCTCCCCGCCAGCCTGGACATACTTCCTACAGTGATAGCAGTAGTAACGCTCGTAAGTCTGAATCCAAGTGGTCTGCTTCCCGCAGTCCGGACAAATAGGCCCTTGGGGCTTCCTTTGCGGCTGCAAGGATTCCTCTTTAGGAGCATATTTCTTGCAGGGATAGCAGTAGTAGCGCTGGTATTGCACGATCCAAGTTAGTGGCTTGCCGCAATATGGACAGGCTGGGGCCTCGGATATCCTGGCGGCGGAGGCGGCTTCCTCTCTCGTGGGCAAATATTTCTGGCACCTGTAGCAGTACCATCTGTTGTACATCTCGATGAATTTCGCGTCTCCCTTGCAGGTCGGGCATTTCCTGGGCTCCACTGCGACTTTCGCACCGACCTCTTTCGGCGCGTACTTCCTGCACTTTTGGCAATACCATCTGTCGTATTTCTGAACGTAGAGGAGCTCCGAACCGCAATCCTGGCAGGATTTTCGTTCTTCCTTTTCTAGTTCCTTGACGATGACGGCCTCCGGGGGTTCGGCCTTCTTCTCGACCGCCTCAGCCTTGGCTTCCGTGGGCGGAGCCGCAGACACGGTCTCGGACTTCTTCTCCAGGACAGTAGCGATTGCAGAAGCGCTCTCCACCTTTTCGGCCCCGCTTCCCACCTCAGAAGTCTTCGTTAGATCGATATAGTCCTCGCAGGAATAGCAATAATATTTCTTCGTATCCTCCATTAGAACCGCAGGTTCACCGCAGGATGGACAGACCAGTCCTTCCTCTGGCTTCTCCCCTTCCTTTTTCGGCTCTTCCGGTTTGACTTCCTGAGGCGCCTTACTTTCTGTAACGACTGCCTCTTTCGTCTCTTCGGCCTGCTTCTTCTCAGCATCGACCATCTCGAAATACATCTCGCACGAGAAGCAGTAGTGTTGCCCCATCTGCTCGACATAGTGTAACTCTGACTCGCACTTTGGGCATTTCTTGTCTTCCTTACTCTCGGTCATGTCTTGCACCTATGGAAGAGCGCATGCTCATTCTATTCCATCCTCAGGCCAAATAAAGGAATATCAATTTTATAGTTTCCTTCCCGGCTCTCATGCGCAGGAATTACTTGTAATCGACATGCAGTGGCACTGCTGATTATCTGTCGCAGGAATCCCTCATTCATGTCTGAAAGAAAGCTGATATCTACCGATCAACGCGCTAGTATCGAAGGGCTGCCGCTTCAGCTGATGATAATGGGCATCATAGCCAGCCTCGGAACCGCAGTGATAGTCGGATGGATTTCCTCCATCCAGACGCCAATCTGCATCGGCAACGTGGAGTTCGAGCCCGAGGAAATCTTGGTCAGCGACAAGGACCATGACGGCGTGTTCGAAGCGACCCTGAGTGAATTGTCGCTCAGGGTGACGGACACCGCCGGGAACCCAGTGAAGAATGCGAACGTGATCCTCGAAGGATCCAGCATCTGCAACGAACATCACAGATTGTACGGTAAGACGAACGAGGACGGGATGCTGATATTCAAGGACGTGTCCTTCAAAGTGGTGGGAGACAGGACGACCACGGTGACGGTCTCCGTCAGCGGCCAAGGGATAACGAGCGATTACTGGGCGGAGATAATCGTCCTTCCAGAGTAGGTGGGCGTTTGCTCTCGAACGAAGCCGTCCTCTCGATTCCTTTCCGGCTCGCAATATCCGTAGTCGTGCTATCTCTCGCGATGCCCATTTGCCTCAATTGCATGGACACAGGGGAGATCGAGCTGTCTCGGAAGGCAGCGTTCGAAATATGCATGAGAATAAAGGATGGTATAGAATTGGTCGCGACAGGCGGTATCGGGGAATCAAGGGTCATAGAGCTCGCAGATAAGGGCGCCCTGCTGCGGTCCGGGACGGAAATCACGGTAGGAGATTTCCCCGCCGGTCCGAACTCTTCGATGATAAGGTGCTCAGATTCTGGCGGCTGGAGCAGAGCCATCCAGATTAATATTGACAGCGGGATTGCCGGAGTGTGCTCCCCGATACTTTCTCCGATAAAGATAGACAGACATTCACGCCTCATACTAATTTCGCACGAGATCGTCGATGGTCTCGATCTCATACTCGTGGGTGTACAATGATAGAATATCTCTATTCCAGAATGATCCTTGTAATCGCCGCTGTCGGAATATCGGGGCTCGTTATTGTAGCCACGGTCGGTTCTGGACATGGAGCGATCAGGAGCCTCGCGGAGGAGATCGCAGGGCAGTTCGTGCAGCTCGTATCGACCGCTACCAGAATGAGCTGTGAATATTTCAGTGCCGACTATGTGATAACTGACCTACCGTTCTCGTTGGACGCGCGGGTCATAATCAGGCAGCAATCGATTACCGTTTCCATCGGGGAATACCGCGCAATCGGGATATTCGAGGATACCGTGAATCTAGTCGAAGGAAATGAAAGCGCCGATGCGCTGGAGTTCAGTTCGAGGTTGCACGGGGTACGTGTGATATCTGAGAAGAACATCCTGAGCAAGTTCAACAGAGTGACATTGGTCCTGATAGATATCCCGAACTAGCTGGATATTGCGTTCACTGCATCAGCCAGCTTTCGCGCTTCCTCTCTGGTGTTGTAAATATAGAAAGACGCCCTTGCAGAGCCATCGATACCCCGATCCTCGAACCAGGAATGGTTGCAGTGCATGCCAGACCTGATCATGATATTCTCAGCATCGTCGAGTATGATAGCGACATCGTGCGGGTTTCTGCCCTTGAGGTTGAAGCTCAAGATGCCTCCTCTTAGCGAAGCTTCAACTGGCGGTATGATCATCACTAACTCGTTCCCGAGCATCCGATTGGTCGCCTCCCTGTTTAGCTCTCTCACATGGCTCTCTATCTCTTTTCTGCCGATCTTCCAAAGATACTCTGCCGCGACCCCTGCACCGATAATTCCAGGATAGTTCTGAAGCCCGGCTTCGAACCTCTCCGGCGGCGGGAGAATCTCAGCGTGTCTTCTTGTAGCCGTCGTCACGCCATGGCCGCCATAGGTCAAAGGCTCCAGCTGTGCAAGTTCCTCATATTTCCCGGTAAGGATTCCGACGCCGGCCGGGCCGCACATCTTGTGACTGGAAAACGCGTAGAAGTCGGCATCGATTTTACGAAGATCGAACGGGCCATACGGAGCGAATTGAGCGCCGTCCAGTAGCACATGTGCCCCCTTGTCGTGTGCAATCTCGCATATCTCCCTCGCGGGTATTGTCGTTCCGTTCACGTTCGAGGTATGACACATCACTACGAGCCTTGGCTTGGACTTCGAGACGATTTCCGAGTACGACTCTAAATCGAATGTTTCATCGCTTCTTGAGGGGATCCATTTATATCTGATCCCTATCGTCTTCTTGAGTCTCAATAGCGGGACGTGCACTGAGTTATGTTCCCTATCAGTGGTAATGACGAGATCTCCTCTCTTCAGCCCGATTCCAAATATTACGGTGTTTAGAGCCTCGGTGCAGTTCCTAAGAAAGCAGATCTCCTCTGGTCTGCTCGCATTGACATACTTCGAAAGCTTCTCCCTTGCTTCATCGATCTCTATCGACACCGCCGTGGCGAGCTTATGGATACTCCTTCCGGCGCAAGCGGGATACTCCTCGTAATATCTCCTTACGGCCTCTATTACCCGCTTCGGGCGAAGCGACTGGCAGGCACTATCTAAATAGATTATCGGTTTCCCGTTGATCCGCCTGGCGAGCACTCGAAACTCCTTGCGTATGCTGTTCACATCCATTCGAATCGTCACCCTCTATGAGAATCTCGGCATAATATCCGTTATGGCTCGAACCTATATTTTCCAATGGAACATATATTATCGAGCAAAGAAAAGCAAATAAAGGAGCGTGGGGTATAGACCAAATCATATCAAACGGGAAAAAGGGAAAAGTGTACTCGATGAGGAGAATATACTTTGATAACAGCGCTACGAGCAGGACCGACGATGCCGTGATAGAGGCGATGCTACCTTTCATGAAGGAACATTACGGGAATGCATCCTCGCTTCACTCGTTCGGCAGAGAAGCAAAGATGGCCGTTGATGCTGCTCGAGCAAGCATCGCGAAACTGATAAACGCCGCAGAGCCAACGGAAATAATCTTCACGTCCGGTGGAACGGAGTCCGATAATCTGGCGCTGAAAGGTTTCGCGTTCGCCAACCGCAGCAAGGGACGGCATATCGTGACCAGCGCGATCGAGCATCATGCGGTATTCAATACTTGCGAGTACCTGAAGAAGAACGGGTTCGAGGTGACATACCTGCCTGTCAACCGGGATGGCCTTGTCGAGCCGGAATCCCTGGAGCGCGCCATACGTCCTGATACGATACTGGTCAGCGTGATGTATGCGAACAACGAGATTGGCACGATCCAACCGATCCGGGAGCTCGCGGAAATAGCCGAATCGAGAGGCGTCGTCTTTCACACGGACGCCGTCCAGGCGGCGGGCCATATTCCGATCGATGTGAGGTCAGAAAAGATTTCCATGCTCTCAATCTCGGCGCACAAGTTCTATGGCCCGAAGGGTGTCGGCGCCCTGTACGTCAGGAAAGGTGTCCGGCTGGAGCCCCTGCTGCACGGAGGTGGGCATGAACGAGGATTGCGCTCATCGACCGAGAATGTCCCCGGGATTGTCGGGATGGGCAAGGCCGCCGAACTGGCGATGTCGAACATGCCAGCGGAATCGAGAAAGCTGACCGCCCTGAGGGATATGATGATAGATGGGGTCTTGGAGAGTGTCCCGAGATCATACCTCAACGGCCATCGGACAAAGCGTCTCCCTAATAACGCGAATTTCAGGTTCGATTATATCGAAGGCGAGGGGCTGGTGCTGCGAATGGATATGCGCGGGTTCGCACTTTCGACTGGCTCAGCATGTTCGACGAAATCCCTGGAACCGTCGCACGTACTGCTGGCACTCGGCCTCAGGCCCGAGCAGGCTCACGGATCGCTAAGGGTCACTCTCGGGAAGGATAACACCGAGGAGGACGTGAGGCTCTTCCTGGAAGCATTGCCTGAGGAGGTCTCCAAGCTGAGGCAGATGTCCCCATACAGTGATTCGAACCCGATCGTTGCGAACGAGCCCTGGTGCCGGTCCGAAGAGCATGACCACGGGCATGACGTAAAGGAGGAATGAGCCTTGTATAGCGATAAGGTCATGGAGCATTTCCGTAACCCGAGGAATGTGGGCGAGATACCGGACGCCGATGGTGTCGGCAAGGTCGGAAACCCGGTATGTGGCGATGTGATGTTCATCTACATCAAGGTCAAGGATGACGTCATAACCGACATCAAGTTCAAGACGCTCGGTTGCGGTGCGGCAATCGCCACCAGCAGCATGATAACGGAGATGGCGAAGGGGAAGACCATCGAGGAGGCGAAAAAGATCTCGAGAAAGGATGTCGCGGATGCCCTTGACGGGTTGCCTCCGCAGAAAATGCATTGCTCCAATCTTGCCGCGGACGGCCTCAGGGCCGCAATCGAGGATTACGAGAAGAGGAAGGCGGCAAAGCCGCAGTAGCTCCTGAATACCAAGGAAGAGTCTGAGATGCCACGGACAGCAGCGGGCGAGATCGATCTCTGTGTGGATTTCCTCGGCATGAAGTTAAGGCATCCGATCATGCTCGCCTCAGGCATTCTCGGACAGACGGGCGACCTGATACTCTCCGCGCACCGCGCAGGAGCGGCCGCTGTCGTGACGAAATCCATCGGTATTGAGCCAAGGGAAGGGCATCCTAACCCGACGATCTTCCCGCTTAAATTCGGATTGTTGAACGCGATGGGACTGCCGAACCCCGGGATAGATGAGTTCGGAAAGGAATTGGAACGGCTCAGGGGAGCCGGCGTGAACGTCATCGGCAGCATATTCGCCTCCAAGGCGTCCGATTTCGCCATCCTCGCGAGGAAGATGGAGCAGTACGGCGTGCGCGCTGTTGAACTGAACCTCAGCTGTCCCCATGCGAGAGGCTACGGGAGCGAGATAGGTTCCTCCCCAGCCTCCGTCAGAAACATTGTGAAAAGCGTTGTCGCCGCCGTCAAGATACCTATCCTCGCGAAACTGACCCCGAACACCTCCGACATCTGCTCCCTCGGGCTCGCTGCCGAAGAGGCCGGTGCGAGCGCGGTGGTCGCGATCAACACGCTGAGGGCGATGGAGATCGATCCTTACCTGCGGCGGCCTGTGCTGGGCAACCGTATCGGCGGTCTGTCCGGTCCAGCGATAAAGCCTATCGGGCTCAGATGCGTGTACGAGCTATATGACGCTCTCTCGATACCCATCGTTGGTGTCGGCGGAATAAGCACGGGGATAGATGTCGCGGAGTACATCATGGCGGGTGCATCGGCTGTCCAGGTCGGCTCCGTGGTCTATGAGAAGGGGCTCGATGCGATAGCGACCCTGGAAAGCGAATTGCGGGCGTTCATGAAGGAGGAAGGGATCACGAGCGTTTCTCAGATGCGGGGGATGGCGCATGACTAGTGAGCATTTGATGTTCGTCACCAGGCTTGTCGAGAATCGACCAGTCGCCAAGGATTGCCATAGCCTCTTTTTCGCCGGGGACATCAGATCTTCCCCGGGGCAGTTCATCATGATATGGCTTCCGGGGGTCGACGAGATCCCAATGTCCATCTCTCATGTTGGGAACGGGCGATTCGGCGTGACTGTTAAGGTCGCCGGTGAGGCGACAGAGGCGCTGTGTTCGCTCAGAAAGGACGCTCGCGTCCGTATCCGGGGCCCATATGGCCGCCCGTTCGAGATCAAGGGGAGGAACCCGGCGCTTGTCGCCGGAGGCATCGGCGCCGCACCCTTGCTATTGCTTGCGTGTTCAATGCGCGATCTCGGTATTCACGGTACGACGATACTCGGAGCAAGGACAGCGAATGAGCTGCCGCTGGTAGATGAATTTGAATCGCTCGGATTCGAGGTGCTCCTCTCTACAGATGACGGCAGTAAGGGCTATTGCGGCACCGCAAGCGATTGTTTTCGTAACGAGCTCGCATCTGGCCGCGGCTTCGATTCGGTCTACACCTGCGGCCCGGAGGCAATGATAAGAAGCATCTGCGATATCTCGCTCAAGAGAGGCCTCTGGGGTCAGGCTGCTCTGGAACGGCTAATGAAGTGCGGCATAGGGATCTGCGGTGCGTGCGCCATAGATGACAAGCTCGTCTGCCGGGACGGTCCCGTGTTCGATTTCACGCAGCTGCAGAGCCTCTCGGAATTCGGGAAATGCAGGAGGGACGCCTCGGGAAGAGCCGAGGCCATCCTTTGACCGCCTCTTTCCGTTTCATTCAATTCTGCAGAAAATACGAGTTATTACAATGGATATTAGACCGGATATGAGGAAATCGACGACCCATAATATATTGATATGTCTCGATTCGCGATATCGGGGGCAACAAAATAATCGGTATCGATGACGCCCATTACTCCGAAGATACTGAATCCGAAAATTATATTTCTATTTTCGACGACAAGAGCCATGGTCAGGAGCGAATCAGAAATGCCTCAGAGAGTAGAAAGATGGAACAGGAGCTACGAGAACATAGAGCTCTCATGTGATTATGCGAGATGCGCCCCTTGCACATATCCTAATTGTCAGAGATATGTAAGGGTTAAGAAGACCGCTAAAAGGGCGTTCGCGAAGTAGCCGTCGACGTAAGTAACAGAAGGGCTTTTCTGTGTTCCCCTGATCAATCCGTTTCTTTCCTCAGCACTTTCTCAACCATATCCCAGAATTCATCTTCGGAGACGGCGCCCTTTTTCTCCCCCAGGCGCTTCACGCTTTTCAATATCGCATCTAGCTTCTCCGGGCTGGCGGACATGCCCCGTTGTGCGAGCTTCGCGCTTATCAGACTCCTGCCCGAGTGTTTGCCGATCACTATCCGTCTGGCGTTTCCCACTGTCTCCGGCGGGAGGAATTCATAAGTCGACGGATCCGTGAGGATCGCAGCCACATGTATCCCCGATTCGTGCGCGAACGCGTTTTTGCCCACCCATGGCTGGGTTGGCATCATCTCGACACCTGCATATTCGCAGACCTTTCTCGCGAGAGGGGTAAGCTTCTCGGTCCTTATCCCGAGGTCGATTCCGTACTGGAACTTCATAGCCATTACGAATTGTTCCAGGGGCACGTTGCCCGCTCTCTCCCCGAATCCGCAGACCGTTGTCGAGACCGCGTTCGCACCCGCTCTTACGGCGGATAGCGCGTTGGCCAGCGCCAGCCCGAAATCGTTATGCAGATGTACCGAGAGCCGATTCTTCGAAAACGATCTCACGAACTTTACCAGATCCGCGATGGACTCGGGGGTGGCGCATCCGACGGTGTCAGTTATACCTATCCTATCCGCACCGGCGGCGTCGGCCGCAGTGTATATCTGTCTCAGGAAATCCCTATCGCTTCGGGTAGTATCTTCCGTGCTGAATCCGACCATCACGCCATGGGCTCTTGCATATTCAATGGCCGAAATGGCGGCTTCCAGCACCTCCTCCCTGCTTTTCCTGAGCTTCTTCTCGATATGCAGATCCGAGGTTGCGATAAAAATCAGTATCATGTCGATATCGCAGCTCAGGGCGGCATCGATGTCTTCCTTCTTCGCCCTGGCAAGGGAAAGGATATCCGCATCCCCGCCGAGGGAGACGACCTCCTTGATCGCTCTCTTCTCGTCATCCGAGACAGCAGCAAACCCCGCCTCTATCTGATGGACCCCTGCGTCCATCAGCATTCGGGCTATGTCCTTCTTCTGCGCCGGGGTGAACCTCACACCCGGCATTTGCTCGCCTTCGCGAAGGGTTGAATCGTAGATTATCACATCATTGATGGCCACCGTTTTGCTCCTCCCGGCGGTTCCGGTCGTAGAACGCAGATGTCACTTTCAATATTATCGCTTCGTTTCCCTCATCGGAATCCTGGCGGCTGCGCGAATTTGACAAAGGCATAAATACGCTTTCATTGATAGACAAATCGCATGCCGGGGTGACAGAGTGGCCATGTGGCGGACTGCAGTCACAGGCGATGTCGGCGGAAATCCGTAAACAGGTGTTCAAATCCCCTCCCCGGCTCCAATTATCTCCCTTCAAATGAAGAAATTCCGTCAGGATGAGAATTCGAGCTTGCAGTATTCCTTGCCGGAAAATCCTCGATAATCAAGTCTTGAACTTTTCCGAATCGCTACGTCGGAAAAGTATCCATAGTGAAAAGCTTATTCGAGATTACATCTTTCACTAGTCTGGAGACGAATTAGATTTCATACTTTTAAATCCCCGAGCCCCCGGTGCAAGACCGTATGCTCAGAATCGACGAAGCTCGGATATTTTCGGCATATCGCCGAAAAGGGACAATGACAGCGCTGGTAATTCCCTATATTCCAAACGGATATTTACCCAAATAACCATCTTACCCGAGGACGGGAGGCTGTTCATTGGCGCTTTTGACCCCTCCACAGCTAGAAAGGTATGATCGGAATCTCAAGCTCAGGAACTACTCGAAGGGCGATCAGGAAACTCTCCTGCGGTCCAAGGTCCTCGTCGTCGGAGCTGGCGGGCTTGGCAGCCCGATATTATTGTATCTTGCCGCAAACGGCGTCGGGAACATTACAGTAGTCGATTCCGACAAGGTTGAGCTGAGCAACTTGCAGAGACAGATCATACACGATTCCGAATCCATCGGGAAACCGAAGACTGAGGTCGCAAAACGTAAGATAGAGAAATTGAACCCGGACGTCACCGTGAACGTGGTCTCAGGGAGGTTCAACCCGTCGAACGCGCGTCGTCTCGTATCATCTCATGATATGGTGGTCGATGCGAGTGACAATTTCGATACGAAGTTCCTCGTGAACGATGCATGCATCCTCGAGAACAAGCCGTTCAGCATCGGGAGCGTCCTGGAGTACCACGGGCAGACTTCGACCTTCATCCCGCGCAAGAGCCCGTGCTATAGATGTCTTTTCAAGCAGCCACCGGAAGGGACCATACCGACGACTGCCGAGGTCGGCGTGCTAGGAACCGTCCCAGGGATAATAGGGATCATCCAGGCAACAGAGGTGATAAAGACTTTATTGAACAAGGGCGGGAACCTGGCCGGCAAGCTATTACTGCTTGATGCGCTAGAATGGGAATTTCAAATAATCAGGTTCGAAAGGATGAATAACTGCCCGGCCTGCGGGGATAGGCCGAGCATAAATCTTAGGAAGTGACCGTGCGTAGCCGGATCTTTGAATATCGAAATATACGAGCATCGATATCACGATGTTAAGAAAAGGAATATCGAAGGGAGAATTACGATGAGCCCGGTGAAGGACGATATCCTCGGAACGATCGGGAACACTCCTATGGTGAGACTATCCAGAATAAACCCGCCGTCAAACGCGGAGATAATCGCCAAGCTGGAAGCGTTCAACCCGATGTCTTCCGTAAAGGATAGGATAGCCTACTCGATGATTTGCGAGGCAGAGAAGCAGGGGTTGCTGAAGCCGGGGATGACAGTTATCGAACCCACCTCGGGCAACACAGGAATCGGCCTTGCAATGGTCTGCGCGGTCAAGGGCTACAGGCTCGTGCTGACCATGCCAGATACGATGAGCGTCGAGAGGAGGAAGCTATTGTCTGCCTTCGGAGCGGAGGTTATCCTAACGGATGGCAAGAAAGGGATGAGGGGTGCGGTGGAAGAGGCCGTGCGAATAGCAACGGAACGGCCGGATTGTTTCATGCCGCAGCAGTTCGTCAATCCTGCGAATCCGAAGATACACCGAGAGACTACTGCCAGGGAGATCTTGGCAGATGTTCCTCAGTTCGATGCATTCGTCTCGGGGATAGGCACAGGCGGTACGATTACTGGTGTCGGTGAAGTGCTCCGCTCTGAGTTGCCCAACGTGAAGATCATTGGGGTCGAGCCCGCAGGATCACCCGTCCTCTCTGGCGGCCCTGCAGGAGCGCATCGCATCCAGGGAATCGGGGCAGGCTTTGTTCCGGCTGTGCTGAACAGGAGCATCATTGACAGGATCATCCAGGTGACGGATGAGGATGCGATGCGGACAGCGAGAGAGCTTGCGCGCAAGGAGGGGATCTTCGCCGGTATATCCTCTGGGGCTGCGCTATGGGCGGCGTTGAAGGTCGCAGCCGAATTGGGCAGCAGGAAGCGCGTTGTCGTGATACTGCCAGACACTGGCGAAAGATATTTGAGCACCGATTTATTTGGCGACAGAGATTGATGGCCATGGCGGAAGAGAAGAGCGATCTAGATGTTGTCCTCGAAAGGGACCCTGCGCCGAAGAGCCGAGCAGAGGCGTTGCTGTTCAGCCCCGGGCTGCATGCGATCATATTGCACAGGATTTCGCACAAGCTCTACCTCAAGAAGAGATATTTATGCGCGCGCGCCGTAAACTACTTTGCGAGGATATTGACTGGTGCGGACATACACCCGGGAGCGAAGATAGGCAAGAGGTTCTTCATCGATCACGCGACAGGGGTTGTAATCGGAGAGACCGCGGAGATCGGGGATGATGTATCGATATACCAAGGTGTCACTCTTGGAGGTGTCAGCACAAGCAAGGGAAAGAGGCATCCGACCATCGGAAATAATGTGGTCATCGGTGCAGGGGCGACCATCCTCGGGCCCGTGGTGATAGGAGATAACGTGAAGATTGGCGCCGGATCCGTGGTCGTCAAAGATGTCCCACCGAACTGCACCGTTGTCGGTGTGCCTGCGAAGATAGTGCATCGCGAAGGCGGTGCTAAGATAGACCTTCAGCACGACGATCTCCCTGATCCGATAATGAAGGTCTTCATAGATTTCTGCCACAACATCTCGATGCTGGAATATCGCGTCTCCGAGATTGAAAAGAAGATCGGCATGAAGCCGGAGGAGAAGGGCGAGACCTGCCCGAAGCTTCCGGAATGAACAGCCCAGGATAGATACAAATGAGCGAACTTCAGATTTACAACACGATGACTCGAAGGAAAGAGAAATTTCATCCTCTGAGCCCTGGCAAGGTCGGAATTTACGTCTGCGGAGTCACTGTATACGATGATGTGCATCTTGGGCATGCTCGGTCGGCGATAGCCTTCGATGTGATAGTCCGCTACCTCAGATACAAGGGGTTCGAGGTCAACCACGTGACAAATTTCACGGATGTGGATGATAAGATAATCGAGAGGGCGAAGGAACTCGGCGTGGAGCCACTCCAGCTGTCCAGGATGTACATAGAGAAGTTCTTCGAGGACATGGACTGCCTGCGCGTCAAGCGTGCGACAGCATATCCGAAGGCGAGCGAGACGATCCCCGAGATAATCTCGATGGTGCAGAAGCTGATAGATAAAGGATACGCTTATGTCGTCGACGGAGACGTCTATTTCGACATAACGAAAGCCAAGGATTACGGAAAACTCTCGGGACAGTCGCTCGACCAGATGCTCGCAGGCGCAAGGGTCGAGGTCGATGACAAGAAGAAGCATCCCGCGGATTTCGCGCTCTGGAAGGCCGCGAAACCGGGCGAGATATCCTGGCCCAGCCCCTGGGGGCCTGGTAGGCCCGGCTGGCACATCGAGTGCTCAGCGATGTGTCTGAAGTATCTCGGGCCGTCCCTGGACATCCACGGCGGCGGCTCGGAGCTCGTATTCCCGCATCACGAGAACGAGATCCAGCAGTCTGAAGCCGCGAACGGCGTGCAGTTTGTGCGATATTGGATGCACAACGGCCTTCTGATGGTCAACGAAGAAAAGATGTCGAAGTCCCTGCGGAATTTCTTCAGGGTCAGGGACGTCTGCAGGGATTACGACCCCTCGGTCATCAGATTCTTCCTGCTGAACACGCATTACAGGCAGCCGTTGAATTACGATATAGATGCGCTCAATGAAGCAAAGAGGAGTCTGGAACGCCTCCAGAACACCTATCGCGAGCTCATTGAGTACAGAAACAGGGCAACCGGCTCCGAGGACGCCAAGGCGCTTTGCGAGAAAGCAATCGCGGAGTTCGAGCAAAGTATGGATAACGACTTCAATACCAGAGATGCCCTGGCGACAATGTTCAACCTCGCACGAGAGGCGAACAGGCTCATCTCCGAGAGGAGATTGAGCAAGCTCGGTGCGGAGAACATTATCTCCACAATGGAAAGGTTTGACTCGATCTTCGACATTCTCACCGTCTCGATGAAGCCTCAGGACGAGCTCTTCCCGAAAGTCATAGACCTCGTTCTCCAGGTGAGGGAATCGGCAAGGAAGAGGAAGGACTTCGAGACCGCAGACGCGATTCGGAAAGGCCTTGAGGATTTGGGCATCGAGATCCAGGATTCCGCGGACGGGCCGAAATGGAAGATAAAGAGATAATCTTGCGGAAGAAGGCCGAGATGATCTGCTCCGGGAAGCTATTCATCCCGAGCGATATCACGATCCCCTTCCCTCTGAGCAAGAGCAGCGCAGGGCCGGGCGCAGGGAGCGAATCGATCGTCCTATCGTTTTCTGGGATGCGTGTGAAGGTCCCCATATCCCGCGAGAGCGGCGAGTTCCAGCTTCGTCGATCCGAGAACGGCCTTGACCTTTTGAGGAATGGTGAGCCTTTCATCTCGGGCGTGTCACTCGTCCCAACAGTATGTCATTCTCCCGGACAGGCATTCATCACGCTTACTCGTGCCTGCAGGATGAACTGCCTATTCTGTACGATAAACGATTCGCTCCATGGACGCAAGAGCGAGCTGTCGGCCGATGATGCATATGCCCTGATATCCTCAGCCTCGAAAAAACCGAATTTTCAAGCAGTCGCGATCACGTCCGGGATAACCACAACGGTGGAAGATCAAATCGAGAGGATTGCAGAGCTCGTGCGTCGAATACGAAGATCCTTCCCCGTAATACCTATCGGCGTCGAGCCATTGATAACCGACAGAGGGCAAATCAGGATTCTGAAGGACGCAGGCGCGACGGAAATCAAGATAAATATCGAGGCTGCATCTAAGAAGATTTTCCGCAAGGTATGCCCCGCAAGGGATTACGATTTGACGCTGGAAGCAATCCGTTGGGCGGTCGACGAGTTCGGGAAGAACCTCGTCACGTCAAACATCATAGTTGGGCTCGGAGAGTCGGACGAAGAGGTGCTCGAATCCATCGAGACGCTTGCAGAAATCGGGGCCGTGGGTAACCTGAGAGCAATCCGCATCAATGAATTCAACCGCGATAGGCTCTCGGACGTGCTCGGGAAGAACATAGGAATCAAACCTGACCGCCTGTTAGCTCTCGGAAAACATCATCGAGAAATCCTGAGAAGGCATGATTTGTCGACCGAAAGGTTCAGGACGATGTGCTTCCCGTGCGGCTGTTGCGACCTCGTCCCGGGGATGGATTTTTAATCATCTGTGCGCAAAGGCAGCGACTATATGCTCATCGGCGGATTCGATTCTAACGAACCCGAATCTTTCTAGCTGGACAATGTTCCCGACCTCTCTGGTCAAGCTCCTCTCTCCGACACCGATCACTTTGCTCCCGTCGGGCATCAGAACAGTCATCGGGAGAGAATCAACGGGTGCCCAGTGAATTATCTTATATCCCTGCTTGATTGCCGATAGATCGTTCCCCCGATACACTGCCTTCTCGTCGATGAGCTCGATGTTGCATAGGTCCTTGAGCCTTATCTTCCCGGCACCTTTGATATCATTCAGCTGGACGAACACCTTGATAGGCGTCTCGAGATGATATGTTCTGAATCCCAATTCTGGCCTGCTCGGGTGCAACGGTGCCTTCCCTTCCAGCCTGTCAACGCCCGTGATTTCCAGCGGTACGGGATCCGCAACGAAGAAATACCTTTTCGCCTCAGGATCGACGATGTCCTTGTTCAGAGCATATAGTGTGTCCCAGGAGAACTCGACATCGACCTCGTTCAAGCCTGCCCTTATCCAGTATTCCCTGAGGGCCTCCGGCCTGAATCCTCTACGAGCCAAAGCCCTTATGGTCCCCAGCTGGACGTCGTCCCAACCGGTGTATCTCTTCTCCTTTATCCCCATCGACATCTTGGATGTGCTGAGTTCTGGTCCGACTATGCTCACCCTGCCATAATGGATGTATTCCGGCCTTGGCCAGCCGAGGTAATCGAAGATGTACTTCTGCCGGTAAGTATTGTTCAAATGGTCCTTTCCGCGAAGCACGTGCGTCAGACCCATGAGGTGGTCATCGACCGCAACCGAGAAATTCATTAGCGGATACACCCTGTATCTCGTTCCCGTTCGAGGATGTGGGGTGTCCTCGATTCTCAATGCAGGGAAATCCCTGAGAGCGGGATTGGGGTCGTTCAGATTTGTCTTTATCATCAGCGAAGCTTCTTCGGGGGAGAACGACCCGTCGAACAGCTTGTCCCAAAGATGCATCTGCTCTTCGAGAGAAGAGTTCCTGTGAGGGCACGGCTTGCTTTTCTCTTTCAGATCGCGCCATACATCCGGCTTGCAGGTGCATACGTAGGCATGGCCTTTCTCAAGCAGCTCCTTTGCTATCTTGTAGTATATCTCCAGTCTATCCGATTGGTAATGAGTTTCTGTGATTCTCACTCCGAGCCATTCCAGGTCCTCTTTGATGAAGTCATATGCCTCCGGATCGACTCTTGCCGGATCGGTATCCTCGAACCTGTTGATGTACCTGCCGCCGTATCGCCTCACGTACTCGTCATTAAGGAATGCCACTCTCGAGTGGCCAATATGCAGCGGTCCTGATGGGTTCGGCGCGAACCTCATCACGACCTCTCCTCGGACGTTGTTGAGCTCAGGCAGCTTGAATTCTTTTTCTTTCTTTTCCTTGCTGAGCAGCTCTGGGGCTATATTTTCAAGCTTCTTCCTCTGTTCATCAGGCGATAGCCTGTTGACCTCTTCCACGACCCTTCTGGCGATCTGAGCGATCTCCTTCGCCCGGCTCTTCAGCTCCGTTTTCTCCGCGAAAACCTTACCTATCACCGCGCTGGCATTTGCCTTCCCCGAATACGATATCGCATTCTGCAAAGCATATTTCAGAACCAATCGCTCAAGGTCGTCCATCGGCCGTCAATTTGGTTTGCTGATATAAAATTATTCAGCACTGCTTTCGCACGTGTGCCCAGGACCCTCATCCGTTCAATCCTGCGAAAATGTCATCTATCAAATGAGTTATGCGATGATGTTCATCATGGAGCGTATAAGAAGGATAGGCGTATCGATGGAGCCCGAGCTCCTGGAGAGCCTGGACGAATTCGTGAGAGCCAGGAATTACCCGAGCCGATCAGAGGCGATACGGGACATGGTGAGCGACCGGTTGAGCCAGGAGAGACTGAGATATCCGGACGAGCCTGCTGTCGGATCGATAATGATACTCTACGATCACAGAGCCCGTGGCCTGAGCGACAAGCTGACGGATTTCCAGCACGCTTCCGGGCAGCATCTCATCATCTCGGCAACGCACATCCATCTCGATGAGGATCTCTGCATGGAGATAATCGCCTGCAAGGGCAAGGCGAAGGAGATAAAGAAGCTCGCGGACCGGCTGAGCGCAATAAAGGGTGTCAGGCACGGAGAGCTCTCCATGCGCAGCCTAAGGGAAGCGAGCCATGCCACGCATTCGCATGAGCACTAGATCGTATCCTTTTTCAGCAGCCTGAGCGCATCTATCTGAAGAATGCCTGAATCCCTGCGCCAGGATCTTCTGCAAGAAACAATCTCGAGCCTCTTCTCGAATTCAGGGCCGTCCAGAACGAACGTCTCGTACTCCCCGCCCTCACCTGCAATCTGGATGCCATATCTTTCTGATATTTTCTTCAGGCGATCAATGGCCTGCTCGTCTATTTTTCTTCCGAGCCAAGAATCGTCCAGCCCCTCGGCGGAGACAGAGACAACTATGACTTCAAAGCCTGCGCGCACGATTTCTCTGAGGATCGATTCCTGGTTCTTATGCCAAAGCGGTGAGAATACGCGCAGCCCCAGCGGTTCGCATTCCATGTTTATCTTCTGCGACTGATAATCGCTCGCGAGCGCTCCTGTGATGACCGCATCTGCGCCCAGCTGCTTCGCGCATCTCGCGATCAAGCTCGTTTCATCCTCGCCAGCATCGACCTCAACGGTGTGGTTCGGCAGCCCCATAGCGCTCGATACGACCCGGGCGAGCCTGGCGTTCGGCACGTGAAGCATCATCGATTCGCCGGAGGCTGGGATTGCGGTAAGCGTGGATATGATCTCGAAGGGCTGTTGTTGAGCTATATAGGTTGCAAAGACCGAATCCTTGCCACCAGATAGCAGGGCAACCGCTTTTATCATGTCAGGATACCTTACGGGATGTGTGGCTCAAAAGCTTAACGAGCGGATAAGCTGAGTTTTATAGCAAAGCTGACGATTAAGGAACGCTATGATGAAGGGCTGCCTGTATTGCGTCAGGTGCGATAAATCGATTCCCAAAGAGGAGCTTGAAGAGCGCGCGAAGCGCCTCTTCGAGATGTTTGGGGATAGGTCGCTCGCTTCTGGCAGATGCCCTGTCTGCGGCACGACGCTCATAGACATGGACGAGGTAGAAAAAAAGAGGAAGGCAGGAGGTTGAATGCTTGGTGTCAATATATGCTAAGGAGATGACGAAGGATGAGTTCGCTGCGGCGCTCAAGGAAAATCCCATAGTCGTTCTCCCTGTGGGCTCGATGGAGGAGCACGGCGACCATCTTCCTCTCGGGAGCGATACGTTCGAGATAGATTTCGTCGTCCAGCGTCTCTCCAAGAAGCTGAAGATGCTCGTGCTGCCGACCGTGAATTATGGAAACTGCGGCAGCACGTATAATTTCCCCGGGACGATATCCATATCGTTCGAGACGCTCAGAGCCTTGATATACGATATTCTCGCAGAATCTGTAAGACACGGCGCGAAGAAGCTGCTCGTGATCTCGGGACACGCGGGTACGAACCACATGCTGGCGTTGCGGATTGCGGCAGAACACGTGGTCAAGAAGCACCCGGAGGTGAAGATAATGGTCCTCTCGGATTACGATCTCGTTCCCGAATACAGGGGCGGAAATATCCCGAAATGGGACGGACATGCTGGCAAGGCCGAGACATCGAGGATGCTCAGTATACGCCCTGATATATCGAAGAGGGGAACAAGAGCGTCCAGACCGAAGAGGAAGGAATATCTTGTACTCCCAGATCCCGAGTCGATGTTCCCGTCAGGGATAATCGGCGATCCGACAAAGGCGACCGCCGAGCTCGGGAAGAAGATAGACGACTTCCTCCTGAGGCGTCTGGTCAGATTGCTGAAGGAGAATCTCGAGGCGGAGGAGGTCACCAAATGAACCCCAAGCTCGTGGCAGCGGCCGAGGCGGTCAAGCTCGTGAGAGACGGGCAGGTCGTCGGTCTCGGGAGCGGGTCTACGGCCGAGCTCGCGATATTGGAACTCGGGAAGAGGATACAGAGCGAGGGCATTCGGGTCATCGGCATTCCGACCTCGAGGAAATCCGAGGCCGTTGGAAAAGGTGCGGGCATTCCCATTTCGACCCTGGACGAGTACGATGTGGTGGACATCACTATAGATGGTGCCGATGAGGTCGACCCCCACCTCGACCTGATAAAGGGCCTCGGAGGGGCCCTGTTGCGGGAGAAGATGGTTGCGGAAGCGACTGAGAAGGAGGTCATCGTCGTGGACGAATCCAAGCTGGTCCAACAGCTCGGAACGAAGGCGCCTCTTCCGACAGAGGTCGTTCAATTCTCGCATCATCACATTGGGAAAAGGATCGCGTCGCTTGGATGCACCCCTGAGTTGAGGTCCGTAGACGGGAAACCGTACGTCACCGACAACGGGAACTACATATTCGATTGTCGTTTCGCGAAAGGCATCGAGGATGCGAGGCGGCTGGATTCGGAATTGCACTCTATCGTGGGGATCGTGGAAACCGGACTGTTCATCGATATCGCCGATATCGTGATAGTCGGTAGCTGTTCCGGCGCAAGAACGATACGCCGCTCGGAGCTCGATGAGGAGCGCCTACTTAGATAGACCGCGGAGCTGGCTTATCTCCCATTCGATTTTCTCTATCTTCTTCTTCAGCTCGTTCTCGATGCTCGAGATGATCTCCTCGAACGGGACCGATAGCCTGTATGCGTGCACGGGCCTTCCCTTGCCCTGCTTCTTGATATCCCGCTTTGCAACCCACTTTCTCCGGCGGAGCTCCTGCATTGCGATCGAGACCTCAGGCTGTCTGAGGCTTGTCGCGTTCTCTATCTCCACGGATGTAGTCTCGTCTCTCTTCTTGAGGTATACGAGAGTCTTCGCGATGTTCTTCTTGAGCCCAGCGTTGATCAGAAGCTGAACCAGCGACTCATCCGATTTCGTCAATCCCCTCGACGTCAATATTATCACCAAGCCAGCTATATTTGTGTTAATATTTATCGTTTTACATTCACAGGCAACCCTGTACCAGGACTGCCCATAGCCCTCCCGCACCGCTCACGAAGCGCCCGCAAATCCAGAGATATGCAAGCGTCAGCGGTTGCGGGGAATTTAATTAATGCAATCCCACCTTTTTATTTTTATCGTTTGGATTACAAGCTATTGCGATAAATTAAAATTGCCGATATTCCCATTTGCCAGGAGCAGCCGATCACCCGTAGCAGACCATAGCCTTCTCCACATGTGAAAAAAAACACCCAAATTTTCCGACAAGCCAGTGGCTCGTTTTCCGCTAAGCAAAGCATTAATATAGGTTACGTATTGGTGGCTTTTGCCCATCCGAGGCTGTTGATCAGGATGAAGATGCCGAAGGTCGTGAAGCAGTACTGTCCCAAGTGCAAGAAGCACACAGATCACGAGGTCGAGAGAGTGAAGACCCGGCCGAGGAGCGAGTTGAAGGCAGGTCAGAGGAGGTTCCGGAGAGCCACGGCAGGATACGGAGGCTTCCCACGACCGAAATACGAGGGCAGACAGAAACCGACGACTAAGATACCTCTGAGATACCGATGCAAGGTGTGCAAGAAAGCTCATCAGAAGACCTGCTTCCGTGTCAAGAAGTTCGAGCTCGTGGAGGCATAGGCTTGGCAAAGGAAATGGTTACGATGCCGAAGAAGTTCATCAAGGTTAAGTGCCAGGACTGTGGCAACGAGCAGATAGTCTTTTCAAGGCCGGCGACCACCATCCAGTGCATCGTCTGCGGTGCAACCCTGGTCAAGCCTACGGGCGGGAAAGGGATCGTTCAAGGAACGGTCGTCGGAGAAGTTGCCTGATGCCGCAGATATCCGAGTACCCTGAGGATGGAGAGCTCGTCGTCTGCACGGTCACGAGCGTGAAGAATTTCGGCGCGTTCGTCACCCTGGATGAGTATGGGGGCAAAGAAGGTTTCATACACGTCAGGGATGTGGCAACCGGCTGGGTCAAGTACATCCGAGACTACATCAGGGAAGGCCAGAAGGTGGTCTGCAAGGTTCTCGCCGTCGATCCGTCCAAAGGACACATCGACCTCTCTCTCAAGCAGGTGAACGAGCACCAGAAGAGAGAAAAGATCCAGGCCTGGAAGAACGAGAACAAGGCGGAAAAGCTCCTGGGGCTTGTCGCGTCGAAAATAGGGAAGAAGCCCGAGGAGCTTGCTCAGGAATGCCTCTCGGAATTCCTGGACAGCTACGGTTCCCTGTACGGGGCGTTCGAAGAGGCCGCGTTGAACCCCAAGGCGTTCAAGAAGCAGTTCGGGAAGAAGAAATGGGTTGACGCCTTTCTGGAGGTTGCAAAGGAGAACATCCAGCCACCTAAGGTCGAGATTGTCGGAATCCTGGAGATCACATGTCCCGAGCCTGACGGCATCGTTCATATCAGGAATGCGCTTATGGAAGAGGCATCTTCCGAGAAGGCCGAGATCAATATTAGATACATGGGTGCGCCTCGATACAGGGTGGAGGTGTCGGCGCCCGACTACAAGACGGCTGAGGAGGAGCTTAAAAAGCTGTACGAAGCCGTGACGAAGAGGCTCGAGAAGCACGGCGGAAGGACGAAACTGGTAAGGGAGCAGAAATGAGGAGCGAGATCCGCAAATGCTCTTCGTGCGGGATCTACACGTTGCAGGACAGATGCCCGAAATGCGACCTGCCTACAATCATGCCGATACCAGCGAGGTACTCGCCCTCGGATAGATTCGGTAAGTATAGAAGGGCGATGAGAATAAGCAAGGGGTGAGAAATCATGGAAGACATAATCGTTCAATATCTGGAGAGACCTGTGCTTCGAGACCCGATCCTCGTCGAGGGCCTTCCCGGTGTCGGGAATGTCGGCAAGCTGGCAGCAGAGCATCTCATAGACCAAGTCAAGGCGAAGAAGTTCGCGAATCTGTACTCGAAATATTTCCCGCCCCAAGTCTTTGTGAACGATGACGGGACCATCAAGCTCGTCAACAATGAGCTCTATTACTACAAGAGGAGCGATAATCCGCACGACCTCGTCATATTGATAGGGGATTATCAGGGGCTCACTCCGGACGGCCAGTACGCCCTTTCCGATAAGATCATCGAGATCGCAAAAGAGCTGGGCGTGAGGTCGATATTCACCCTTGGCGGCTATGGCCTCGGCAGGATGATAGACAAGCCGAGGGTCCTCGGCGCTGCGACCGACAGAGAGCTCGTCGAGGAGATGAAGAAGAAGGGTGTAATCTTCTCGAAGGGGGAGCCAGGCAGCGGCATCGTTGGGGCAAGCGGCCTCCTGCTCGGCCTTGGGAAGCTGCAGGGAATGAGATGCGTCTGTCTGATGGGCGAGACCTCAGGATACTTCGTAGATCCGAAGTCCGCTCAAGCGGTGCTAGAGATACTCTCGGACATACTCGAGATCAAAGTCGATCTCAGCGCTCTCGAGACAAAGGCAAAACAGATAGAGCAATTGACCTCAAAGCTGAGAGAGGTCGAGACCGTCCCGGAGCCAAAGAGGGAGGATCTCGGATACATTGGCTAAAAAGGCATGATCCCCCCTTTAAAAAAAAGGGGGGAAGGTCATCTTCACCGAGCAACGAAGGGTCGTTAGAGTGCATCCCATCCTTTTCTGACTTATCCTCATTGCTTCATGTATTGTTTCTGGAAGCTCTCGATTGACGCCAGAGCTTCTTCGGCTTTCTCGAGCTTCTTTATCTTGTCGATGACAAGCTCGGTCCTCGAATATACCATATCCCGTATCGCTTCTCTGATCGCCTCGGACCGCGAGGGGAAATCATCCAGTTCTACCAGGAAGTCGAGTGCCCTCAGATATCTTTTCGGAAGGCGTATCGTGACCTTTTCCGTATCCTTTTTGTCTTTCCCCATGAATGTCTGCTCCTCGTGTTCGTACGTCAAATAGGCCTCTTTTGACCTACGCTTGTCCGACCGAAATCGTCAATGAGATTATTTATAGATTGCCATCAAAAGGTCGATATCCCTCTATCAGGCTCGATGCGCACGAACAAGAAGAAAAAAATAAAAGTACACCCGCCGCGACGAAGCCCTGTGCTTCACCGTGCAAAGACCGGCGGATGCTTCTCGTAGTCCTTCAATATCTGATTGCCCTCTTTCAGTATGTCTTTATCGAGAGGTTCAACCACATGCTCTTTCAAAAGCCTCTCTACTTCCTTGTGTGCCTGGACCCTCATCTTTGTCGTCATCGTAGCTCCGTAAATCTTCATTTCCTCCTTTCTGATGTATACCTGCGACTTGAAGTTCTTGATGGTGTGTGGGTGTGTGAAGAACGTATTCCCGTGCCCTACCTCTCTGACGACATCAAGCGCCGCTGCTCTCTCGCTGATCTCGAACTTCCTCATGTACATCCTGAAGTCCTCCCAGATGTACGCATCGATAACCATCTGCTCGAGCGAGCATCCCGCATCCGAATCCAGTCCTCCGATGCCCGAGCAAAGGTCTGTTCCGTTCAGAGTCGTAAGGAGATATGCTATGCATTCCCCGAGCGGTGTTGGGACCCCTGTTGTCTTGCCATCTATGCCCAATATCCCGGTCATTTTCGGCAACTTATAGCGGGCAGCCATCTGACCGCATGCCGCATATATCAGCGGGGTCTCCACGCCTCTGTAATTAATGAACCCGGTTCTCATGTCCACCAAGGTCGATTCCGACGAGTATATGTGCGGTGCTCCTGGCGCCGCCGTCTGAGTGACGACGAGGCTCGCGAGATTTTCGGTGTTTGCGTTGACGATCGTCCCTGCGAGTGTCACTGGGCATGTGCTTCCGCCGAGGGACATCGACATCGAGATGATAGGCACCCCTGCCCTCGCGTACTCGCATTGCGCCTCGACAGCACCTTTCTCGAAGGAGAGCGGGGCTATCGTGCAGCTGAGGACGGTGAAGGTGGGCTTCTTTTTCAGCTGCTCCATCCCCCCTGCGACAAGCGCACCGAGCTTTATCTGGACCCTCGCGTCCTCCACACCCAATGTGCCCGATCCGGCAGACCCGTGAATCGGCTTGACCGAGTTCTGGAAACAAGTCCAAAGCTCGTAGGCGAAGCCGGTGTGAGGCGGTACATCCCTCACGGTGACCAATGGCCAAATCGCATCCACCGGGTCGAGAGCGTCCCCGAGCTTCGCGATTGCCGCGAGATCCTTTCTAGTCGCATCCAGATGTTTTTTCGTCTTATAGTCCTCTATCCATGCGGTGACCCCGCCCAGCGAGACATACGGGTATGTCTCCGCGGGGAGCCGTATATCCTTCTTCGGGTCGCGTGCGCCGATGACGAACTCCTTCGGCGCCTTCTTCAATGCCTCGTTTACCATCTCTTCCGGTATTTTCGCGATCTCGGTCTTGTAGTCCACCTTTGCTCCCGCGTTTTCCAGCATCTTCAATACAGACTGGCTGGGGATCTTGACCCCGTTTTCGTTCAGGTTCTTCAGGCTGAGATTGTGCACAAGCTCTTCCTCGTCCTTATCGAGGAACTTCAGGCGAGCCACCGCCATGCTTCAACAGACCTCCCGTCAGCCTACGCCGACGTCAATCCGAAAGTTCGCAACCGATATTATTGTTTCGCGCCGGGCCAGATATTCCGGATTCTGGCTAGTAGTGATGGAGAAGATATTGCGCCTCTCACATAACTGCGGATGAAAAGCTTCCTAATGAAGGTGAAAAATAGGCGAGTTTCCCGCGAGTAATCTCCAAAATGATTCATACGCCGTGTAGGCGCTCGAACTCCTTTATCTGCTCCTCTCCTTGCCTTACGACGGAGGCATCCAAGGGCAACGGCTCATGCTCCCTCAGTAACCTGATCGCGATTTCCCTCGCCTCCGGGACGCTCTTGTTGGACAGAGTCTGCTCCCAAGCTAGTTTCTTTTTATCCCTAAAATACAGCTCTTTCCTGAAATTCTTCGCAGTGTGAGGATGCGTCAGGAAGCTATTACTATGTCCCACCTGCTTGACCACATCCAGAGCGAACGACTCGGCGTCTATAGTGAACTTCCTCATGAACGCCCTATGGTTCTCCCACAGATATGCATCGATGACAACCTGTTCTAACGAGACACCCTTCGCGACGTCTATGGAGCCCGCACCAGCCGCCAAATCCGTCCCTGTCATCGCGCACAATGTCAAGCTGGTGATCTCTGATAACGGGCTGAGCAGGCCGGGCTCGGGATCGTCCGCACCTGTGCCCCATGCTCCGGTCAGGCAGGGCAGGCGATATCTCTTCGCCATCTGTGTAGTCGCGGCCGCGATGAGAGGAGCTTCTGGGCACTCGTAATAGATGTTCCCTGTGGTCATGTTCACGGGCGTAGATTCCGAGCTGTAAATGTGCGGTGCTCCGGGGTTTGCCGTCTGCGAGATGACTAGGCTTGCGAGATTCTCCGTGTTAGCATTGAGGATAGTGCCACCCAATGTTATAGGCGCGGACATCCCGCCGAGCGACATCGACATTGAAACCACTGGTATGCCCGCTCTGTTCAGTTCTACCTGACCTTCGACAGCGCCCTTCTCGAACGATAGCGGAGCGATTGGGCAGCATATTACCGAGAAGATCGGTCTTTTCCGGAGCTCTTCTTCGTCCCCAGCAATCAGGGATGCGAGCTTGATCTGCATTTTACACTCATCCGCGCTGCCGACGGACACACTCTGGACATGCTTTGACGTATTCTGAAAAGCGGTCCAAAGCTCGTGAAGACCATGTGCGATCTGCGGCACATCGGTCGCCGTCAGGGTCGTCCAAAGATAGTCTATCTGGTCAAGGGCATCACCCAGTCTCACCACGTCTGCCACATCCTTCCTGGTGGACGGCCGGTTCTTGCCTGTCCGGATATCCCTGACATATATCCCGAGCCCGGTTGTTGAGATGTAAGGCATCGACTCAGTAGGAAGCTTAAGATCGTGTTTGCCATCTCTCGAGTACAGTTTGAATTCCTTAGGCGCCTTTCTGATTGCCTCGGTCACCATCTCCTCGGGTATTCGCGCCACCATTGTCTTAAGGTCGATATCCGCTCCGGCCTTTTTCAGCATTTTCAATACTGATTCGCTATGGATCTTAACTCCTATCTCTCTCAGGCTTTTCAGAGAATATTCGTGAACGAGATCTTCTTCTTCCCTCTCAAGGAACCTGAGTCGCGCTACTGCCATGCTCAACTACCTCCCTGACAGGCTCAGACGATGTCCTGTCGAAACCCTAACGGAAGAAGGGTTAATATTTTTTCTAATCGAGAAGGGTGAACAAGCGGGAAAAATAGAAATAGGAAAGGTTTTCAGTTCGGGACATCAAACGCCCAGGTGCTTCTCCCATTCCCTGATTATCTCATTTCCCTTCTTAACGATATCAGGATCCAGGGGCACAGGCTTGTGCTCCTTGAGTATCTTCTCCGCTATCCGCTTCGCCTCCGGGACCATCTTGTTCGAAAGGGTCGCTTCGAATCTTCCCTTTTCAGGGTCTCTGAGGATTATCTCTCTCTTGAAGTTCTTCGCGGTGTGTATGTGCGATAGGAACGTGTTCCCGTGTCCGACGGCCTTGATCACGTCGAGCGCACAGCTCTCCTTGTCGATTACGAACGGTGTCATGAACTTCCTGACGTTCTCCCAGATATATGCCTCGATCACTTCCTGCTCGAGCGCGGCCCCCTTTACGGCATCGAGCCCTCCGATTCCGGATTGCAGGTCTGTCCCTGACATCGTGCTCAACGAGATCCCCATCACTTCGCTAAATGTCTGCGGGATTCCGGGTTCGGGCTTATCGTTAACGCCCCAGTCGCCCACCATGCACGGCATGCCGTATCTCTTTGCCATCTGTGCGAATCCTGTCGCGAGCAGCGGCTGGTTTACAGTCATGTAATCGATCATGCCGGTCTTCATGCTTACAGGTGCAGACGACGAGCAGTATATCACAGGAGCGCCCTTGTTCGCCACCTGGCTTATCACGAAGCTGGCGAGATTCTCGGAGTTCCCGTTAACCAGGGTACCCGCCATCGTCACTGGTGCTGTCCCACCGGAAAGGGACATAGTCATCGTGCATACAGGTATGCCCGCCTTGTTGAACTCTACCATGGCCTCGACCGCCTCGCGCTCGAACATGAGGGGGGCGATGGAACAATGTATGACGGAGAAACATGGCTTTTTCCTGAGCTCCTCCATGCCGCCCGCGACCAGCGCGCCGAGCTCTATCTGCTTCTTTGCGTCCTCCGCATTGAGTATCTCGACCCCCTGAACATGCTTCGTGGTGTTCTGGAAGGCCGTCCAGAGCTCGTGCAATCCATGGGTGAGCTGCGGCACATCCGTCGCGGTCAACGAAGTCCATACATAATCGATGCCGTCCAGAGCATCCGCGACTCTGATGAAATCCGCGATGTCCTTCCTTGTCGAAGGCCTCCGCTTGCCCGTCTTCAAGTCGACGATATACACGCCGAGCCCGGTGGTCGCAGTGTACGGAAAGGAGGATACAGGGATTTTCAGATTGTGCTTCGGGTCCCTCGCGTATAGCGTCATTTCCTTAGGTGTGCTCTTCAATGCATCCTTGACCATGCCTTCCGGGATCTTCGCAATCATGGTTTTCGTGTCGATCTCCGCGCCTGCGTTCCCGAGCATTTTCAGGACACGTTCGCTCTTGATCTTGACCCCTATCGTCTCGAGGCATTCTATGCTCTGCTGATGAATGAGCTCTTCTTCGTCCTTCTCTAGAAACTTCAGTCTGGCCACCGCCACGCTCAACACCTCCCCTCAGCCTGTCTGCTGAGTCCGATTCCCCCTAAGGTCGAACGTTTCTTAAGGGTTTCCCCGGAAGACGGCTCGAGGGAGAGGTGTCAACGCAAATCCGATCCGAGATCTTCCAGTTCAGTGCGCCAATCTCTTATCTAGCTCGGAGATTATCTCATTTCCCTTCCTGATTGTATCATCATCGAGCGGCTTAGGCTTATGCTCGTTCAATATCCGTTCGACGATCTTTTTCGCCTCGGGAACCATCGCCGTCGACCTTGTCGCCTCGAATTTTAATTTCTCCTTGTCTCTGAAGAACAACTCCTTCCTGAAGTTCTTGCCCGTGTGAGGATGCGTCAAGAACGTGTTCCCGTGCCCAACCTCCCTGACGACGTCCAGTGCGATCGTCCTTTCCGATATTTCGAATTTCCTCAAGAAGCCTTTGAAATTGTCCCATAGATAGGCATCGATGACGAGCTGCTCTAGCGATCCGCCTTTCGCCTGTTCCAGGCCTCCGGCCCCGGCCGAAAGGTCTGTTCCCGTGAACAACGTCAGAGCAATGGCAGATAGCTCGGAGAATGAAAGAGGTATCCCGGGGACGTCTCCGTTCGCGCCCCAGCTACCGGTAAATGTCGGCAATCCATATCTTTTCGACATTTGCCCGGCTGCGGCGGCGATAAGCGGTGCCTCGGGTGACTCATATACGATATTCCCGGTCACCATGTTAATGGGCGTGGACTCACAGCAATAGAAATGAGGCGCTCCAGGAGCCGCTGTCTGTGTGATCACGAGGCTCGCGAGATTCTCCGTGTTCGCATTCGTTATCGTTCCCGCAAGTGTGACGGGAGCTGACAATCCCCCTAGGGACATGGACATCGAGATGACCGGTATCCCGGCTCTCGCGAACTCCACCTGGCCTTCAACCGCGCCCCTCTCGAACGAGAGCGGGGCGACGACACAGCACAACGAGTGAAAGATAGGCCTCTTCTTAAGCTCCTCCTTTCCCCCGACGACCAGGGAAGCGAGCTCTATTTGCGCCTTCGCATCCTCCCTGCTCAGCGTCAATGTCCCGTAATTCTTGGTGCAGTTCTGGAATGCTACCCAGAGCGCATGCACCATGTGCGTTTTCTCGGGAACATCGAAAGCCGTGACGTTCGACCAGAAGAAATCTATCCCGGAAAGCGCATCCGCGACCCTTGCAAAGTCCGCAATGTCCTTCCTGGTCGTCGCTCGTTTCTTGCCGGTCTTGAGGTCGGTCATGTACGTGCCTATGCCGTTAGACCCCTGATATGGGAACGGATCCGCGGGTATCTTCAGATCGTGCTTCCCGTCCAGCGAATACATCACGAAGCTCTTCGGAGCCTTCCTGATCGCATCGTTCACCATATCCTCTGGAATTTTCGCGATCATGGTTTTCATGTCTATCTTCGCACCTGCATCACCTAGCATCTTGAGCACAGATGGACTTCTAATGAGTACCCCAAAATCCTCGAGAGTCTCTATGCTCGACGCATGGATCAGATCTTCTTCGTCCTTGTCCAGGAATTTCAAGCGCGCTACGGCCATTTTTTTTATCTCCTGTTTAATTCTTTCATCCCATGGGTTTTTAAGATTTCATCGTGGATAATGATGTCTTCTCATCTCAGGCTCTTCTCGAACTCCTTTATCATACTGTCCCCTGTCTTTATTATATCCGCATCGATCATTTCGACCTCATGTTCTTTCAGAGTCCTTTTCACTATCTCTCTCGCCTCTCCGACCATCTTGGACGAGAGCGTGGCTTCCCATGCCAGTTTCTTCCTATCGGGAAAGAACAGCTCCTTCCTCAGGTATTTCGCCGTATGAGGATGGCTCAGGAACGAGTTTCCGTGCCCCACTTCCTTCATGACGTCAAAGGCTATCGTCTCCTCGTTCACGGTCATGCTCCTGAGTATGGGTCTGAAGTTCTCCCAAAGATATGCATCGATCACCATCTGTTCCAAAGAAGCCCCTTTGGCGGATTCGAGACCGCCCATTCCAGAACAGCAGTCAGTCCCGCTGAGCATCGTCATCGCGATAGTCGCGAGCTCGTTGAACGAAACCGGCAACCCTGGTTTGTCCCCGTCAGCTCCCCATTGCCCGACCACGCACGGCAACCCGTATCTTTTAGCCATCTGGGCGAGAGCGGAGGCGATCATCGGTGATTCGTTCGCCTTGTAGTTTATCATCCCTGAGCTCATGTCGATAGGGGTCGACTCAGAGGCGTACAGATGCGGCGTTCCGGGGCTCGCGCACTGGGTTATCGTGATGCTGGCAAGGTTCTCTGCGTTCGCGTTCACTATCGTCCCCGCTATCGTGACAGGTGCGGAAAGTCCCGAAAGGGACATGGACATCGAAGAGATGGGGATGCCTGCCTTCGCAAACTCCACCTGCGCTTCTACAGCGCCCTTCTCGAAGGAGAGCGGGGCGATGGGACAACTCGTCACGGAGAATATCGGTCGCCTTCGTAACTCCTTCTCCCCACCCGCGACGAGAGCGCCCAGCCGTATCTGCATACGCGCATCGTCTGCATTGAGCGAATCTCCTTGAACGTGCTTAACAGTGTGTTGCATGGATGTCCAGAGCTCGTGAACGTTGTGGGCCATATCCGGGACTTCCGAGGCCGTCACCTGAGGCCAGAAGAAGCTGACCGCGTCCAATGCGTCCGCAAGTCTCGCAAACATCGCGAGGTCCTTCCGTGTGGTCGGACGCTTCCTGCCCGTTTCCAGGTCGGTCATGTATATCGAGAGGCCATTCGTGGCAATGTAGGGGAACTCCTTTGTCGGTAGGCTGATGTCCTTCCTACGATTTCGGCTGCAGAGAACGAACTCCTTGGGGGCTTTCTTGAGCGATTCTAGCACGAGGCTCTCTGGAAGCTTCGCGATCTTCCTTTGCGTGTCCACTATTGCACCCATCTCCTCGAGCATCCTCAGGACACTGTCGCTGTGTATCATCACCCCGAGCTCTTCCAAAACCCGGATGCTCTGGGAGTGTATGAGCTCTTCCTCTTCTTTTTCCAGGAATTTCAATACGGATTTAGCCATGATATGCCCCTGTAGGCTCAACTCCCTTCCTTAATTAATCCAAGGGTGTTATTATGATTGCTTCACCAGGGCAAGAAACGTGAATGTTTCAACCGAGGCATGGGTGCTTACCGGGACAAAAGGAATGTCTTTATAATTAGGCGTTCGTGAGCTTCGAAGGCTGTGGTAAATCTTCCTGTGTCCGTTTTAACTGGGGTGAAATAGTTTCATCCTTTTAGATACCGCTCCGCCTCTTCCATTGTATTCGTGATGCGGTCTAATTCCGCCTGCAACAACGCCCTCACCCTTTCGAGCTTGGATGATAGCGAAGCTATAATGTTGTGCAGTTCGAACTCTCTGAAAGAAACCTCGGGCTCATTTATTGGGACGAACTCGCACAGTATCTCCGGGGGGATATCAGACCCGGCCATTCCGGATATCTTGTCCCTTGATTCCTTTATTCTCCTGAGCTCCTCGATGTACTCGAGATATCCCGGGAACATCGGATCCTCGCCCATGAGCCCGCCTGTCCGGCAGAGCGCCCTGTTGAGTATGTTGCATGCGCCGAGCAGCTTCGAGTTCAAACTATCTACAGACGAATCATCGGCCAAGGCCAATTTCCGCTCCAGGTCTGCGGCGGCCATCGAGAAAGCCTCGAGAGCAGAAAACGCCCTATCGAAGCTCAACAGTTCCCCTGATACTCTTTTCAGATGCTCCAGTCCTGGGACGGTCTCCTTGAACAGATCTCCCATTATGTGCGAGGTCAACCCCGAGTGCCCCATCCGGAGTATCCTCGCATATCTGGTCAGGCTGAGCGGCAGCTTGTCGCTAGATGAGAACCTGTAGGCGGAGATGAGGAGCAATTTCGAGAATTTGGAGAGCAGGGAGGGCCTCAGGATATCGGGCGCATCGAGATCGGAGTGATACTCATCATACCATGCCCATGCGAACAGGGTGCTCGGAACGCCTGCCAACGAGAAGTTCAACTGGTCCGCTTGGGAGCTTGTCGGAACCGCGATGCCGAATTCGGGAGGCTTACCGTCCTCAATCAACGCCTCTCTCGCTTCCTCCACGATTACCTCGAAGAAGGAAACAAGGTCAGGGGTGCAGTCGATTATCAGCGTCTGCGTATTTGCTGCGCCGGCAAGTTCGCAATTGAGAATGCACGAAATGTCCTTCATCTCCATAGAGTGCGTTCTCACGAATTGCCTGGATCCCCAGAGATAGTACTGGTATCCCTCGCATCCTCCCTCTTCGGAACCAAAAGATATGAAGTCTATGCTCCTCTTCAGACCGGATTCCGAAAGCGCTCTCGCGACCTCCAAAATGCAGGCAACCGAAGATAGGTTATCGTTCGCACCGGCGAACCAACCATCATGGTGTGCGGAAACGATTATCCTCTGTTTATCGCCCAATGCCCCTTTCATCCGACCGATAACGGTTTCGGATTTCGCATCCCTTATTATCCTCGATTTGCCAGTCAGTACCCCCGTGACTTTGTTGCCGCTGCAAAGCTTCCTGATCTCGGCCCCGTCCTCCTTTTTGATGGAGAACACGGGAAACGGGATCGGTTTCGTGAGCATCGGCACAGCCTCTATCCTGAAACCGCGCTCGAGATGCGAGATTATGCCGAGGGCCGCGATGTTCTTCCCGGATTTGGCCGCTGCCAGTTCAATGAGGTGTGCCCCAGCGTCGTAGTTGAAATCGACAATCGGGATGATCCTATCATCGCCTAAGGAAACGTATTCGGCCGGGAAGCCGAACCTGAGGGGGATGATTCTGCCCTTCGAGCCCTCCTCCTCTGCAGGGGGCGAATACGGCATGAATTCCACGTCGAACGATCTCGTGCTGCCGTTATGCAGGGTCAGCTTCGCCTGATGATGCTCCCAGGAGATCGCATCGAACTCTTCGATGGTGACTTGGAGTCCGATGTTCCTCATCTCGTCCGCGATTCTCTCCGCAGCTAGTCTCTCCTCTCTGGACCCCGGGACGCGATACCAGAATCTGGAAAGCTCGGCCGCTAGCGATTTCGCCCTGTCGCCCGAGATCTTCCGGAGAAGCTCAGCTTCTAATTCCTTCTCGTGCATCATCTCAAACAACACCCTCGTAACGATAGAAGGAAAGTGTTATCCGCCACATCTAATTTGGGGGAGGCCCGGAATCCTTGCCATCAGCGTCATTCCAATAAGATTTATAAATGGAATGGGATATAGAAGTTGCACGATGGGATGCATTTGAACGAGCCTATTACCGAGGTTGGATACTCTCAACCTCACAATGAACCAGAGATGTCTCAGGAGAATGAGGTCGAGACTTATCCTCCTCTCCCTCCACCTCCTCCACCCGTGGACAGGGTCGAGCGTGAGCACACCTCGAGACATGCTAGGGCTCAGAAGTCCGGCCTGAAAGAGATTGGTGTCATCTACGGGAACGTCGGAACGACCTCCTTCAATATACTGCTCACAGGGGAAATAGAGAAGCTAGAATACGTCCAGGCGGAGCACGAGCATCACGGCTGGATACTCGGCCAGATCATAGAGATAGAGCGGATCACGGATTTCACCGTCGCGAAAGCCGTTGAGGCCGTCAAGGGCGCGACAATGGACATAGAGGAGAAGGAGATCGCGAGGGTCAATCTGATTGGCTATCGGGACGAAAGGAATCTGCTGCAGAGCCCGAGGACTCCGCTCAGGGCCGGGGCCTCTGTATACAAGGCGACGGACGATTTGATAAGGCAGGTCATCGGGTTGAAAGAGGGGTCGCCGAGCGGAGCATATATCGGCCTGCTTTCCGGTCATGATATCCGGGTAGAACTCGACATCAACAAGCTGGTCCAGAAACATGTGAGCATCCTCGCTATGACTGGCGCAGGGAAATCGTATTGCAGCGGCGACCTAATCGAGGAGCTCATGAAACACGATGTCACGACAGTCGTTATCGACCCTCACGGGGAGTATCATACGCTCGGCGAGAAAGGGCACGTCGAGAAAACAGCACGCGATTTCGGGGTGCATCCGAGGAGCTATGCCGACAAGGTCATAGAGTTCGCTGCAAACACCGCGATAAACAAGGACGCTAAGCCTCTCAGGTTCACCCTGAGCGCGCTCGATGCCAGGGAGATCCTCTCGCTAACGAACATCAAGAACGTCAGGTCGTACCTCACCATACTTAGGAGAACGCTGGATATGCTGAGGGAGACGAAAGGGGATTTCACGCTGAAGGATGTCATAGACTCTTTGCTGGCGATGGAGGACCCTCAGGTGAACACCCTTGTGAGCGAGCTCGAGTACCTCCAAGAAACCGAGATATTCGCGGAGAAGGGCACGAGGATAGACGAGCTTGTCCGGAAGGGCAAGACGACGGTCATAAATCTCAAGGGCGCACCGCCAGATATACAGGAGCTCATTGTCAACAGGCTCTGCACGAGCCTGTTCGAGCTGAGGAAGAGCGACAGAATACCGCCCCTGATGCTCGTGTGCGAAGAGGCACACAACTTCGCACCGCAGCAGGGCAAGGCGTGCTCGACGAAGATATTGCGTACGATCGCTTCCGAGGGGAGGAAGTTCGGGCTCGGCCTGACAATAATATCTCAACGGCCGGCGAAGGTGGATAAAAACGTTCTGAGCCAATGCAACACACAGATCATTCTCAAGGTGCTCAACCCGAACGATCTGAAAGCAATCTCAGCTTCTATAGAGGGGTTGACAGAGGCGATGGAGGAGGAGATCCAGCGGCTTCCGATAGGCACGGCGCTCGTCACCGGTGGAGGGATGGCTATGCCGCTGTTTGTCGATATCCGGCCGAGGGAGACGAAGCACGGCGGGGAGAGCGTGGAGATTGTCCCCACGAAGAGGATGTGAGCCGTTGACCAGGAGCGAGATAACGCAGGAGCATCTCACCAGGTATCTCGAGATCACGGAAAAGGCGATGAGAAAGCTAAAGATCTCCGTTCCGGAGAGATCCTATATGCGAAGGCTGGCCGAAGACTTCCTTGGCATGGCCAAGAGCTACTGGTCCGACGCGATCTCCTTCTCAAAGAAGGGAGATTATGTGAACGCCTTCGCCTGCATCAATTATGCTCACGGCTGGCTCGACTGCGGGGCGCGCATCGGGCTCTTCGACGTCGGCGGCAATGACCAGCTATTTACCCTATTCGAGTAATAGCGATGTCATACCAGTAATCTTGGTCCCTTATGGTCTATCTCGCATCTGTATGTATGACCCAACGGTCTCAGGGCCTTCACGAGCTCCTCGGTCTCCCCAGTACAGAATATCGAGTTGCCGAGCATGATCATGCTCGATATCCCATGGCTCTCCGCGACCATCATCCCCTTCAACACCTCCGGCGATACCAGTCCGGCCTCCTCGACGAACTCCATGCCGAGCGCGAACAGATGTTCCAACGTCTTGTGTTCCGAGAACTCGTCAACGCATCTCCGGCCCGCGGCGGAAATCGCTTTCCGCTTCTGCTCGTCCCTGAGGACGTTAGGGGTCTTTATCGGCGATCCGAGCACTGAAAGCACGAGTTCCGCCTCCGCGTCTATGCGCTCCACACGACCGAAGGGTGGTAGCCCAGGCTCGGCTCGGAGCTCCATCGCGCCGGCGTATATCCCGGCGACGTCCCCCAGACCGGTCCGGTTCTTCACCTCTGCAATATGGGCAGCTTCATACGCCTTCCGCTGATCGATTCCCAGCGCATCGCACAGTGCAAGAGCTGCCGATAGTGCTCCTGCAGCACTCATGGCGAATCCCTGCTCCATCGGTAGGTCGAGCGCCGTGTCGACCTCGACCCGGAAGTGCCTCTCACCGAGAAGATAGGCCAGCGCATCCCTGGTTACAGGTGCCCCGGTCTCCGTGCCATCAATCCTTATCCTGATTTCCTGCCAGGAGGATTCCTCCACCGAGACCGTGCTCCTTGCCCCCAGGGAGATGCATAGCCCGGCTCCTCTGGAACCGATTCTCAGTGGTTCCGTGTGATTGTCACATATTTCGAAGAACGCGGTAATATGCCCGGGGCAAAACGCGGCGCGCCGAATCGTCATTTCAAACACTTTATCAGTTGTTCGATGATCTCTCTTGCGATCTCTTCCCTCGTTCCAGACAGCTCCTTCTCGATACCGGATTTCCAAATCATGAACGCCTTTGTTCTGTCTTCCCTGACATCCTCAAGCCTGTTCGCAACGATCGCGGTCATCCCGCTCTTGTTCATCCTCTCTTTCGCTTTATGCTTAAGCTCATCTATCGATATACCCGCCTCGAGCTTGAAGGCGACCAGCACTGAGGCATCTACTGAATCGACAAGCTTCTCGTTCTTTTTCAATACGAGAGAGAAAGAATCCCTGTCCGAAGGTATCTTGCCATCGTATGCCTTCTCAGGGGAGTAATCAGAAACTGCTGCGGGCATCAGTGCTATATCCATCCTGCGGCCGGAGATAAGGCTGCTCAGGTCCTTGACGGTCCTGAAGCGCTTTACAGGAATGAACTTCGGCAATTGGACGCTGCAATTGCCCATCAGCAGCTCTACCTCCGCTCCTCTCATATACGCCTCCTTCGCGAGCGCAACGGCGGTCCCACCGGTGCTCGAATTTGTAATGAACCTGACCGCATCTATCGGCTCCGCAGTGGCTCCTCCAATCACTGTGACCCGTCTGCCCTTGAGCTCTCCGCCAAGCATGCTTCTGCCGGTGGCGCACACGATGCTCTCGATATCCGCCATCTTCGCCTTTCCCTCCTCGAAAGAGGGCTCGACAACCGATACGCCAAGCGCTCTCAGCCTTTCGAGATTATCCTGAATGATCCTGTTCTTCCACATATCACCATGCATGCTTGGCGCGATGACGATCGGTTTCCCTGCTCCGAGCGCGGTGACGAGCATCGTGCTGACCGCATCGTCGCAAATCCCTGTTGCGAGCTTCGAGATCATGTCGGCGCTGCATGGGGCGACGAGGACGGTGTCGGCGCTCCCAGAGGTCGACCCGCAGAGAGTGACGTGCTGCACATCGCCGTCTAATGTGGTGATTACTCTGCGACCAGATGCGAACCAGAGCGCCTCCGGGTGCACTATCCTTGAGGCGCTTTCAGTCATCGCGACAGTCACATCGGCTCCTTGCCTGAGGAATTCCCTGATAAGTTTCACATCCTCGACGGCGGCTATGCTACCCGTGACACAGAGCAGGACATGTTTGCCTGCGAACCTGCCGTTCTTGCCAGAGTTCCTTAGCATTTCCGCGGGATGCATGGCCTGCGCCTATCCATATGCCCTGACTTAAATATTGCCATATAGGTTGCTCATGACGTCCAGCACGACCTCCTCGAAAGGCCGAGCGGCGTCTATAACTATCACATTCCTGCAGAGGTCAACGAGCCTGTCATAGTTCGCGGTCACTTTCCTCAGGAATCCTATCTGCTCGAATTTGGAGAGCTCGTCTCTATCCTTCAGCCTGGAAAGGGCGATCTCCGGGTCTACCTTGAAGAAGAACACGATGTCAGGCTCGACGGAGACCTTGCGGTTGATAGAGAGAAGCCAGGGGACAGGGTCGAAATCCACCTTCCCTTCCAGCGCGGCGCCCTGGTACGCCACCGTCGAATGATAATATCTGTCCGAGATGACCGTATTGCCTCGCGAAAGCCAGTCCCGGATCTGGTCGGAATGCGCCGCCCTGTCAGCTATGAACAGGAACGCCTCCGTGAAAGGATTGACCTTCTCCCTGTGAGATCTCCTAACAGCATCCCCGAGCCAGCTTTTGGTAGGCTCCTCGGTCAGAACGAGGTTGTTCAGGTTAAGCCTCGCCGGAAGCGCCTTCTTGACGCTCGATTTCCCAGAGCCGTCGATCCCCTCGAGCACTATGAACCTCGACATCCGACCGCCAATACCTCCGGTGAGATATTTCATTTTATTGGGAGAGGTGCCAGGTTCGATCACCAGACGATAAATGTATCCCTGCAGTAGTACATACAGGCAGAAATGCATGCCCATAGGCCACTACTATTATGAAATCGACATCCAATTCTGAAATCCCTATGAACCATCAAGACCACCGTCTGATCCTATGACCATAAGAATACTCGTAGTAAACGATGACCCCACAATACTGGAGCTGACCAAGGCGCATCTGGAGAGGGACGACGATATTAGCGTTGATGTCGCAGAGTCAGCTCAGACCGCGAAGGATCTGCTTTCCGCAGGAAAATACGACGCGGTAATTTCGGACTATCAGCTGTCGGATGAGATGGGTATAGAAATATTGAGATATGTCAGAAGCACCGGCATCCAGGTACCCTTCGTGATTTTCACTGGGAAGGGACGGGAGGATGTGGTGATCGATGCGCTGAACGCAGGAGCGGACGCCTACATACAGAATGGCGGACGGCCTGAGGCGCAATTTGCCGATTTGCTGTGCACCGTGAGAGACCTCGTGGAAAGGAACAGGAGCAAGAGGAAGCTTCAGGAAATCCAATCTATACTCAAGAACCTGATAGACAACTTGCCAGCATTCGTCTTCTTGAGGGATTTGGAAGGCAGATACCTCGCGGTCAATAAGATGTTCTGCGAGCTCCTTGGCATCCCCGAGAATGAGATTCTAGGTAGGAAGGATGAGGAGCTCTCTCTATGCGAGCTGGCCAAGAAGCTGACCAAGGGAGATGCTGAGGTTGCAAGCTCCGGTAGATTGTCTCACTCCCAGGATCACGGCGTCTTCAAGGGGAAGGAAATCACGGTCACGATCACGAAGATTCCCATAAATGATTCTGATGGCAGAACAGGCGCAGTTGCGACTATGGCATATGACACGAGCTATCTCACTCATATCGAACAGGCTTTGCTCAAGCAGGTGCAGCTGTTCTCGAATGTCCTCGAGAGCGTTCAGGACGGACTCTGCGTTCTCGACAGGGATATGAACGTCTTGTATGCCAATTCCGCGATGAACAGGATATATCCTCCGTTCAATCCGCCAATAATAGGAAAAAAATGCTACTACGCGTATGATAATAAGACCTCACGTTGCCCGGATTGCAATGCTTGGCGGGCAATTGAAAAGAAGGAGATCATCCGGGAGAGGATCTTCCGGAGAGACCCAGACGATAAGGAAAGGTGGATCGAGGTCTTCCATTTCCCGCTCATAGACTCTCAGACCGGGAATTCGGAAGGGGTGATTCTATACCTGAGGGATATTACCCATCGGCGACTGGCGGAGAGAGCGCTCAGTGACGGTGACAGGTTCATATCTGAGGTTCTTTCGAGTATACAGGACGGTGTCAGCATCCTAGATAAAGATCTCAACATTGTCAGGGTGAACACCGCCATGGAGCGATGGTATGCCCATGCTTTGCCGCTGGTCGGCAAGAAATGCTATGAGGCATATCATGGCAGGACAGAGCCGTGCGAGGTCTGCCCGACCAAGAGGACATTGGCGTCCGGCAAGCCCAGTTATGAGATAGTTCCAAAGACAGGTCCAGAGCGTGTGGTGGTCGGCTGGCTGGACCTATACAGCTTTCCGATAAAGAACCCTAAGACGGCCGAGATCGAAGGAGTCATAGAATACGTCCGGGACGTCACCGACAGGGAAAAGGCCAAGGCGGAACTCGAGGCGAAGCACCAGCAGCTCCTATCGATTTTCAACAGCATAGATGACCTGATCTACGTATCTGACCCGGAGACCTACGAGGTGCTCTTCGTCAACGAGGCCGTCAAGGAGATGCTGGGGGATGTGGTCGGTAAGAAATGTTATAAAGTATTTCAGGGGTTCGATGCTCCATGTCCCTTCTGCACGAACGATAAGATATTCGGGAAGAATATCGGCCTGTCATACACCTGGGAGCATCAGAACCTCGTCTTGAAGAGATGGTTCAGATGCACGGATCGCGCCATCATGTGGTCGGACAACAGGTTCGTCAGGTTCGAAATGGCTATCGATATCACCGACCTCAAATCTGCCGAAGAGAAGCTGAGACAGACGAACCTGAAACTGAACATACTCGGCGACGTGACGAGGCACGACACGCTCAACAAATTGGCCACCATTCAGCTATACCTTGATCTCATGCGGAACACATGCAAGGACTCGGCCTTGCTGCAATGCATCGAGAAAATCGCCGATGCCTCGAGTTTCATCAAAGAGCAGTTCGAATTCATCTCGGATTACCAGAAGATCGGTGTCAAGAGCCCCGAATGGATAAACGTCCGGACGGAGTTCGATAATGCGGTCAAGGGCTTTGCAATGGGTAATATATCCATCAGGAACGAGCTTGCCGATATGGATGTTTACGCGGACCCCATGTTGGGGAAGGTATTCTATAACCTCATAGAAAACTCCTTGAAACACGGAAGAACCGTTACAGAGATAGCCATTCGCGGGGAGGAGCTCGAGGAGGGATACAGGATCCTTTACGAGGATAACGGAGTGGGGATCCCTCCTGAACAAAGGCCGATGATATTCAAAGCCAGGGTCGGCGAGAAATCCGGGTTTGGCATGTATCTTGCCGCCCAGATATGCGCAATAACTGGTCTCAGCATCAGGCTACAAGAGGGTTCATACGCGGGGACGCGCGTGGAGTTAATAATTCCGCCCGGGAAGTTCCGCATATGGGCGAGAAAGCGGGACGCGCAAACAAGATAATAGAGCATCCCGTTATCGCCATCCGATCGTGCCATCGCGTACGGAAAGGGGGGTATCAGGCTTGAGGGATATTTCCGTCAGAGAGCTTGCATCGGCGGTCGATGATTTCATTAGAAAAAGAAACTGGAAGAAATATCATAATCCCAAGGACATCGCGATAGCCCTGTCCGTCGAGGCCTCGGAGCTGCTCGAGATATTCCTCTGGAAGGATCCACGGAAGGGTCTTTCAAAGGCCGAGCTCGAGAATGTGAGGATGGAGGCTGCGGATGTCTCGATATACGCACTCTCGCTCGCGAACGCTTGCGGGTTTGATCTCGGCGAGGCGATTCAGGAAAAGATATCGCTCAACGAGAAGAAGTATCCGGTGGAAACCAGCAGGAATAAGTTCGATTAGGAGCCCGGCGCAGCTGTCTTTTCATTTCGCGTTTTCTCGCGGAGCATCCTGTAGCTCAGAATCAGCTCCCTGGCCGCCTTGACCTCATCGATTCTCCTCACAGAGGTGTTGTGCGGGGCGGTGCGTACCGTCTCGGGATCCTCGTTGAGTATCTTGTCGACTATATCGACGAATCTTTCGAGAGTCTGGACCGATTCCGTCTCCGTCGGTTCTATCATGATTGCCTCGTTCACTATCAGCGGGAAATAGATTGTTGGCGCGTGCACACCGTAATCAAGCAGACGCTTTGCCAAATCCAAAGTCCTGATGCCCTTCTCCTTCAATCTCTCGCCTGATAACACGAACTCGTGCATGCGCATCCCAGGATAGGGTAACTCCAGCCTTGTCTCGAGCAATTTCCGCAGATAGTTCGAGTTCGCCACCGCCCTCCCGGAAACCTCTCGCAGACCGTTTCCGCCCATGGATCGTATGTATAGATATGCCCTGAGCAAGACACCGAAGTTCCCATAGTACGCCCTCACCTTCCCTATCGATTTCGGCCGGTCATAATCGAACCGATACATGTCTCCTGTTTTGACTATCCTGGGGATGGGCAGGTATGGCTCCAGGAATTTTTTGACGCCGACAGGGCCAGCTCCTGGTCCTCCTCCGCCGTGAGGAGTAGAGAATGTCTTGTGCAGATTGAAATGGACAATATCGAAGTTCATCTTGCCCGGGGTCGTCCTCCCAAGTATCGCGTTCAGGTTTGCGCCGTCATAGTAGAGGAGCGCTCCCGCGCCGTGCAAGATATCCGCAATCTTCAGGACCTCCTTTTCGAACAGGCCAAGCGTGTTGGGGTTGGTGAGCATCATCGCCGCGGTGTTCTTCCCGACGACAGATCTCAGCGCATCACAGTCGACCCTTCCGTGCCTTGATGGCAGCTCAATGACATCGAATCCGGCCATTGCAGCACTTGCGGGATTTGTCCCGTGTGCCGTCTCCGGAACCAGTACATCCCGGCGATCCTCGCCTCTGTCCTCGAAGTATGCCCTCACAATCTGCATGCCCGTGAATTCGCCGTGCGCACCTGCAGCGGGCTGCAGGGTGACGGCATCGACGCCTCCGATCTCGCAGAGCATCCTCTCGAGCTCGTACATTATCTGAAGCGCACCCTGGACCGTTGATTCATCCTGGTTCGGATGCAGATATGCGGCTGAAGGAAGGCGTGCGATCCTCTCGTTCAGTTTGGGATTGTATTTCATGGTGCAGGAGCCAAGCGGATAGAAGCCGGTGTCGACGGAATAGTTCATCTGGCTCAATCTGAGGAAATGCTTCATGACCTCCCTTTCGGGCAAGTCAGGCAGGTCAAGGCATTTCCTTCTCAGTTTCTCCGGGACTGGGGTGTCTTTCAGAATCTCATCGCTGCAGGAGGTCTCAGCTTCGAGCTCGAATATTATCGGCTCATCGAAGGATGCCTGATGATAGCTCACTCATCTCCCCCCAGGGCCGAGACGAAAAGATCGAACTCTTCTTCCGTGTGCAGCTCTGAGACGGCCAGGAGCATGCTCTCACCGAGCTCCGGGAAATCCCTGTTGAGGCATATGCCACCGTGGATTCCCCTTGAAAGAAGCCGCTTCGATATCTTCTCGATGCTTGCCTCCCCGGACCTCATCACAAACTCGTTGAAGTGATGTGCGTCGAACAAAGGTGCCTTGAAGCCGTCGATGGCCGAGATCTTCTCGGCGAATTTCCTCGCCTTGCGGACATTCTCCGAAGATATCTCGATCAGTTTTCTCTTCCCGAGCGAGGCAAGATAGGCGGCAGCGGCGACGGCCATCAGAGCTTCGTTCGTGCATATATTCGAGGTGGCCTTATCCCTGCGGATGTGCTGTTCCCTCGTCTGCAGTGTCATGCAATAGGCCGTTCTACCGGTCACATCGGTCGTCATCCCGATTATCCTTCCCGGCATCTTCCGTATGTGTTCCTTCTTCGTGGCGAATATGCCGAGGAGCGGTCCGCCGAAATTCGGAGGCATCCCGAGATGATGCCCTTCGCCGATTACGATATCCGCCCCGTACTCGGAAGGAGGCTTCACTATTGCGAGCGACAGCGGGTTTGTCCCGACGACAAAAGGAATCTCCCCGACGATGCTCGACACCTCCCCGATGTCCTCCTCGAGAACGCCGAAGTAGTTCGGGTTCTCCAGATACACGCCGAAAACATCATCCGAGATCCGCTCCTTGAGAGCGCTGATGGAGACCCTACCAGTACTCCCCTCGAACGGTATCTCATCGATGGTCGCTCCGATGCCTTTGAGGTATGTTCTCAAAACGGCCTTCCTTTCTGGCGAAACGGCCCTTCCGATAAGGAACCTGTCACCTCTCTTGATCCGATGGCACATCAGCGCAGCCTCTCCGAGCGCAGTCGACCAATCATACATGCTCGAGTTCACCGCATCCATTCCCGTGAGCTCGGCTATCATGCTCTGATATTCGAACAATGCCTGGAGCATTCCCTGGCTCGCTTCCGCCTGGTACGGCGTGTACGCCGTGTACAGCTCCGAGCGGCTGAGGATCTCTCCGACAACAGCTGGTATGTAATGCCTGTAAACGCCCCCTCCTAAAAATCCTCTGAGCTCGTCGAGGGTCCTGTTCTTTCCCAGTATTCGCGTGACCTCTTTCTCAAGCTCGATATCACCGATTCCGTCAGGGAGCGTAAGGCGATCTATTCTCGCCTCGGGCGGGATCTCATCGAACAGCTCGTCTACCGATTTTATCCCGAGGACTTCCATGATCTTCTTCGGAACCATATCTCAATCCCGTTCCGCGCCTGTAAGGTTTCTTCTGCTCTTCCCCTTTCGCATCCCGTTACGGAATCCCGATGCCGAAATGCTTTCAACTGTTTTCCTCAACCTGTCGATGTATGCAGGGAGGCCCTCAATGTCCTTAAGCTCTTTCCTGGTCAGACTAGCTATCTTCCTGCGCGGCAACTCATCGTACTTCGCATCCGCGGCCTCAAATCCTTTTCTCAGGAGCTGTGCAAGATGACCGCCCTTCCTATCCCAATCGGTCAATATGATGACCTTTCTGTATTCTGCGGCCAGAGTCGCGCAGAAGTTCACAAGGCTATTCCCAGTATTTATCGGGATAATCATGCCGGTTATGCCGACCGCCCTCATCGCCTTGACATCCCGGGGGCCCTCCACGATTATCGGCTCAGAGGCGCTCCTGAGTTCGAGCTCTTCTATCAGTTCCTCGAGCATTTCCAGTCTTTCCTCGTCGGACGTCATTGGTTCAGCCCTAACCTATCCGCGATTATCTCTGGTGACACGGGCAAGAACACCTTCTTCAAGCCGGATTTTTGCCCTTTTACAATGACTATCCTACCCTTCGCCTCGGGGAACATCCTCTCCAGCACTCTCACCAGTTCCATGTTCGCCTTTCCCGATATCGGCGCGGAAGTCACCGATACCGTAATGGCGTTTCTCCAGATGTCCATATTCCCTATCTTAGATTCATTCCTGTTCGTTTCGACCTTCAGCCTCAGGTATGACCCGCCATCGGTTTCCTCGACGGCGGTAAGGTTCTTGTGCAACTCTCGATACTCTCCCTAGACAGTTATGTTAATTGAGATGCGAGCTATTTATTCGATGCCCTCGCAAAATGCTAAGAGTATGAAATCCGATGAGGAGTCGGGATGCCCGGAAAACCTGAAATGAGTTATGAGGAGCTGATGTCTGTTTACCGCCAGGAATCCAGACAGACGACTCTTTCCAAGGTCCCCCAGGATTTTTATCAGCGGGTGGCACTATATCTCGAAGCACTCGATAAGAGATGTGCCGAAAATAGGGGCGGAGCGGACATTTCCGGCATGCTGCTAAGTCAGCTCAAGACCGCGCGGGAGAAGAGCGCGGGCGTGTACGAGATCCGTATGCGGAAGATCGTACTGATGGCCATGAGCTGCGCATTCGGTGCCGAACCCAACCTCGAGAACGCAACCCCCGAGGAGCTAAGGGCGTTCGAAGCCATCAAGGGATACTTCGTCGAGCATCGGAAACAGACGCTGAGTCCGAAATACGACGAGTCGCGGAATTTGGAGCTGAAGCCGGAGCCAGTCGCGAGATCGCAAGAGCAGAAGGAGGCTCCCGAATCGTCGCCGGAGCAGCAGATCACCACTCGTAGCGAGAAGGCGGATACCGTGCTCGTCCGGATACTCGAGGATCTGCCAGTGATCGCAGGTACGGATAAGAACTATCGGTTGATGAAGGAGGACGTCATAGACCTTCCTCGTAGGTACGCGGAAATACTGCTGAAGAACAATAAGGCCGTCGAGATAAAGCATTCACTTCAATGAGATCGGCCGAGTCACCCTGTATCTCTCCGCTGTATAGACATCAGCCGACTTAAGCCTCCTTGCGAGCGCGCTTCTCACCGCGTGTCCGGCTTTCTCGGGCGTATTATTTTCCTCGCTCAGGTGCACGAGCACGACACCCCTGGTCCGATCCGTGGTCAACTCAGCGGCAGCGGCGGCCGTCTGCCTGTTCGAAAGATGCCCGGTCGGGGAGGCGATGGATCTCTTAAGGAACTCGGGGTAAGGCCCCTTCCTTAGCATCTCCTCATCATGGTTCGCCTCGATAATCAGGAGGTCCTTGTCGAATAGTGCTCCGTTTAGCAATCTCGTCAGTCGTCCGAGATCGGTCGCGAAGCCGATACTGTGCCTGTAATCCGTGATGACGAAACAGACTGGCTCAGCGGCGTTGTGCGGAACAGGGAAAGCGATCAACCGCAGGTCGCCGATCGAGAACTCCTCCTGGGTGCGGAACTCCTGGGAGTTTGCACTACCTATCGGTGCCATTGCGAGCGTCGGCGCGTTTCCCATTATGGTAATATTGTATTTCCTTGCGAATATTCCCGCACCCCTGCAATGGTCCGTATGCTCGTGCGTCAGAACGATTGCATCCATATCTTCCGGGGAATAGCCGAGCAGCCCAAGTCTCCTTTCCATCTCCCTGGCCGATAGACCCGCGTCTATCAATATCCGTGTATCTTCGCTCGCTATCAACGTCGAATTGCCACTACTACTGCTTCCAAGAAAAGCGACTTCCATGAGAGAGTCCCATCGCTCCTTGTCAGTTCCCAAATGTGCATGGGGTCTGCCGATAAATAGCCTTTACCATAAGGAATGTGTGTCCCTGATCAAACGGTCGAAACTAAAACGATACCCGAGATCACGAGCGCGATGAGCGTGAAATCCTTGATGGTGAGCCTTTCGTTGAGGAAGATCTGTGCCTCTATTACCGTCACCACAGGGTAGGAAGCTATAAGCGGAAACACTATGGATGCATTCCCGATCGAGACGGCAGCCGTATCGGCGAAGAGACCGAGCTGCCCTATCATCACGGAAATCACTGCTATTATGACAGGAAGGGACCAGCGCGGGAACACCTTTGAGATTCGGATTTTCTTGCCGAGCATGTATCCTGAAAAGACCAAGGGCAGGGCTATCGCGTAAAGTCCGAGGTATGTGGCGATCGGTAGGACAATCAGTGCCATCTTCGCGAACAATCCCCATAGGCCCCAGACCGCGAGTGTCACCGCACAGTAGAAGATGCCTTTTCTGGAGAGCTTCCTCTCGCCTTCCTGTCCGTTGTTCGCATAGGAGAGCGCGACTATTCCTCCGATTACGAGGATGATACCGATCCCTTGAGCCAATGTGATGCTCTCGTGCAGGACCGTGAGCGCGAGGATCGTGATGATAGCCGGGTAGGCAGCCGTGATGCTGCCGACTATCGTCACCGGGCCGCTTTCGAGGGCTTCAAGATAGGCGTAGTATCCCGCTCTCCCGAGCAAAGCCGCCATTAAGCCTATCAATAGGACCTGGAACCCTAGCTGCGAGATTTCCAGTCGCAGCGACGATGCGACAAGAAAGGTCGCATAAATTGGCATGGTAGTGATGAAGTTTATGACAATCATCGTCGCGACCGATATATCCTTGAATGCGACTTTAACGATGGTCTGAGAGGTGCCGTACATGAAGACAGCGATGAGCGCAAGAAATACCCAGGTTTCGAACATTCTCCTTCTCCATTTCGCACGTTCGCGTGGCCCTCTCGACTGGGCAGAAACAGGTATAAGATAATGCTTTTGGCCAAACAGGATATCCTTTTCCCATCAACAACTATGATCGTCAATTTCCCAGAAGACCGGCACGTGCGGAGGATTATTCGATAACTTTATTAGTAGCCAGTTATTATGAGCGCACGCGGGCCTGTAGCTCAGGCAGGTAGAGCAATCGGCTCTTAATCTCGGCGCGATTCGGGAAGAGAGACCGATCGGCCAAGGGTTCGAAAGGCGCTCGAAGCACCCGAACATCCCTTCAGGCCCGCTTCACTGATTTGATGAAAACCGAAAGGTGAGTGCTCTTGAGGGAACCGTTCAATATCTATTTTATCGGAACGGCTGGGTGTGGGAAGAGCACTCTGACAGCCGCATTTCATGAGTACCTCGACAATGAAGGGATAGACTCGGTAATTCTGAACTTGGATCCTGGGGCTGAGGATCTTCCATATGAGCCAGATATCGACATCCGTGACTGGATAAAACTATCCGAGGTGATGCAGGAATACGGCTTGGGACCGAACGGCGCGCAAATCGCGGCCGCGGATCTCCTGGCACTCAACGTCCCCGAGGTCAAGGAGGTGCTCGATAAGTATGATACGGATTATGTCGTCTTCGACACGCCAGGCCAGCTGGAACTCTTCACATTCAGGGAGAGCAGCAGGAAAATAATCGAGAGCTTCGGCAGGGAGACCTCTATGCTCTGCTTCCTGATAGATCCCATGCTCGCGAAGAATCCGAACGGGCTCGTATCATCGCTCCTTCTGGCAACTACGACGAGCTTCAGACTCGGCCTTCCAATGCTGACAATGGTTTCCAAGTGCGATCTTCTCAGCGCAGAAGAGATCGAGAGAATAGAGGGCTGGTCCTCCGACTATCAGCTCCTTTTCAACGCCCTTTCGGACGAGGTCACGAGCGCTCAGAACCAGGTCAGCATTGAGTTCCTCAGGGCAATCGAAACGGCGACCGGCAAGAGCGGCTCCATCTGTTTTGTATCGAGTGAGACGATGACAGGTATGGAAGATATCTATGCGCTTGCTCAGAACATTGTGGCGGGCGGTGAGGACGTAGAGCCACGTTGAATGCACACCTTTTTCAGATATCATTGGGATATAGGTTGCGTGAAGAAGAGGATATTGACCTGTCCCCAGTGCGGCTCATCCGACCTCTATTATGAGGCGGGGCTTATAACTGGATACAAGTATCATTGCAAGAGATGTCAATACGTCGGGTCATTCGTAATCGAGAAAGAAATCGAAATTTGATACCGACCGGTATGGGTTGGCCATGTGAAGATCGGAAAAAAACATGTTTTTTTGGATTACGGAAATACGCCCCCTCTAGTCTTAATAAGGTTCATTTTCAAGAACGATAGCAGCACATTATCTGCAAGAATTTTACAATATAACGCAATTCAATCGTATTGCTACGTCGAATTAATGAGTTCCTCAAAAACCGCAGTTATATGTATGGGTTTTGTAATCGAGAAATCAGATGATAGCATGCCGGTGATCGACCGTGGAAAATGCGGAGACGGTGGACGGCGATTTTTCATATTCTCAAGGCGGATTATTATATCTTTCCTGGTCATGTTCTTGATTTCGTACTCATCAATACTCTTGGCTTATCTGTTCGGAATGCCGATATTAAAGACCAATCCTCCAAGCGAAGAGATTCCTGCAAGAATCGCTTGGACCGAGCATGAGCCAATTTGGATATCTGACGATAAAGAATTCGTGCCCGAGAACGGCGTGATAGCTGGGACTGGGACCTTTTCCGACCCATATATCATTGCAGGGTGGGAAATTAGAGGAAGCCCGGTCGGTATTGATGTGAGTGGGACCACTGCCTATTTTATTATTCGGGATTGCTATATTCATGATTGCGAATATTATGGGATTTTTTTTGAGAAAGTAAGAAACGGCAGAGTGTATAACACGATTTGCTCCGAAAACTACATCGGTATTTATCTTCAGGAGGCGCGCAATTGCGTTATTTCAAATAATGACTGCTTCGTTAATTTCTTCGAGGGCATAACATTAGATAATGCCCTTTTAACCAGAGTCAGTAATAACGATTGCTCTTGGCCCGGTATTGGCTCCTATCCAAGTGTTTCTTGTATTAACATTACAAATTCTATTGGCATCACGGTTACGGACAATATTTGCGTCAACGATTATACGATGTACAGTTTTTTGACTTACGGCATCAAACTTCTAGGATCGAGTTCCATTTACCTCAAGAACAATACCTGTTGTGGTAATGACTGCGGAATCTACCAATGGGGTGGGTCTAATACACAGTTCATCGACAATAACTGTTCATATTCCTATTACGGCATATATTATTATGGAGGTTCAAGGAGCACCATTACCGGGAATAATTGCAGCCAGAGCTCCTATAACGGAATAAACATCGATCAATCGAATAACATTTCTATTTCAGAAAATATCTGTAACTATTTGGGATTAGAAGGGATCTATATCTCAGATTGTCAAGACATTGATATTTTAAATAATAGTGCCAGCCATTGCAATGGTAATGGTATTTGGGTACAATCTTCTGAACGCTGTCTTATATCAAATAATACCTGTTGTTATCAGACTTATCTAAACGGCATAACCATTAGGGGTACATACTCATCAACGATTTCGAACAATAATTGTTCGTACAATTGTGATGATGGTATATACTTGGAGGAATCGGACTACAATTATGTTCAACATAACAATTGTTCGCACAATAAAGTTGGTATTATGGTTAATTACCATAGCGATTATAATGACATTTCAAGCAATAATTATATCTCGAATGAATATGTTGGGATTGTTCTCATAGATTCCGACTACAATTATATCAGATACAACGTCATATCGCACAATTTTCATCAGGATTATGGCTATGGCATCTATATTTCTGAAGATTCAGATTGCAACATAATACATGAAAATTGGATAGCGGATAACTCCCGTTATGGTGTTTACATAGACTCAAGCTCTTGCACTAACAATGAGATATATCTGAATGCCTTCATAGGCAATAACGGCGCGGGTAGCAAATATGATCCTTCTCATGTTCAGGCTTATGATGACGGGTTTGAAAATCTCTGGTACAGTCAATATGATAATTTAGGAAATTATTGGAGCGATTGGACTTCACCTGATAATTGGCCTCCGATTGGCATAGTCGATCTGCCTTATGATGTCAAAGGATCCGATTCGTATTCGACCGATTTCTTTCCCCTGGCAGAAAACCCTCTCGTATGGATACCTGAGCCGCCTGCGTATATTCTTATTGGATTAATGCTGACGATTTTTCTCCTAATGCAGAGAAAAGGGAAAAAGACAATAAATTGAAGGATCCAGAAATTACAAAGACATTTTTTATTTCTCAGGAGCTTTTTTAATAGCAATTGCTTCTGCCTACCATGTTACTACAATGCTGAGCGGACTCCAATAGAATTCAAATTGAATTTTATCTGCTCTATACGAAGAACTCAGGCGAACATCGGTCCCGACTCGGGGGATTTCTGAAATTCCTCACCCTGGTGCATTACCTTCGATATCGCCTTTTCGAAATCCGCGAAGGTCACGGTGTCTCGGTTGTCCCTGATCGCGAACATCCCGGCTTCTGTGCAGATCGCCTTTATCTCCGCGCCCGTCGCCCCTTCGGTCCTAGAGGCGAGTTCTTGGGGTTCGACGGTTTCATCTATGTTCATTCTCTTCATGTGAATCTTGAATATCTCGACCCTTGCCTCCAGATTGGGGATCGGGATTTCTATTATCCTATCGAATCTGCCGGGCCTCAAGAGCGCCTCATCCAGTATATCCGGCCTGTTCGTCGCACCGATTATCTTAACATCTCCGAGCGGATTGAACCCGTCAAGTTCCGCAAGCAGTTGCATTAGGGTTCTCTGGACCTCTCTGTCACCAGAGGTCGCCATGTCAAGCCTCTTCGCCCCTATGCTGTCAAGCTCGTCGATGAAGACTATGCTCGGGGCCTTCTGTCTCGCGAGGTCGAACAGTTCTCGGACGAGTCTCGCACCCTCTCCAATGTATTTCTGGACTAGCTCGGACCCGACGAACCTTATGAACGTCGCATGTGTCTGGTGCGCCACGGCCTTTGCAAGCAGCGTCTTTCCTGTCCCGGGCGGGCCAACGAGCAAGACGCCTTTCGGCGGATCTATGCCGACCTTCTTGTAGAGCTCTGGCCTCAGCAACGGGTCCTCGACCGCTTCCCTGAGCTCGATTATCTGCTGCTCCAGCCCACCGATGTCCTCGTAACTGGTATCAGGCTTCTCGATTATCTCGGCCCCGACCACGATCGGGTCGAGAGAAGGTGGAAGGACCCCCATGACGGCGAGCGTCTGCTTATTCAACGCGACCCTCGCTCCAACTTCTATGTTATCCCTCGGAACGTAATCAGATATGTTTACTATGAAATCCGGGCCGGTCGAGCTTTTCACGACGACTCGCCCGTCCGAGAGCACGTCCTTTATTTGCCCGATTATCAGAGGAGGTGCCTTCAATCTTTCGAGCTCGGCCTTTAATCTTTTCATTTCCTTTTGAAGGCGTAGCATCTCGCTCTCGACGAATCTCTTCTCACCCTCGATCCTCCGGGATTCTTCGACGAGTTCGAGGTTCCTCTCCTCAAGCATCGCGATGCGTTTCAGCTGCTCTTCTATCGTCTCCATTTTCTTTGACTCATCCCTAAAAGCACCCGGGTCGTCTCCCAAGTTGAACACTCCTTCTGGCGTGATTAGTTTCGGCTCGATAAGCTATATAGCCGGGCTGGGCTATTTATCGTTTGCGACGATGACACAAAAGCAGTGTGAGATGTGTGGCCAATTGGTCCCCGTCTTAAAGAGGGTGAAGGTCGAGGGGACAATGATGGAGGTGTGCTCCGACTGCGCCAGATTCGGCGACGAGGTCGCAAAGAAGGAGGCCCGGACTGCCGTAACACACCCGGTCGTGAGGCAAAGGATAGCGAGGATCTCTAACCGACCCGTTTATAAGGACGTGTTCGCAACCGAGGACACGGGCGAGATGCTCGTTGCGGATTATGCGGCGAGGATAACGGCCGCACGAAATTCGAAAGGATTGACGAAAAAAGAATTGGCTATGAAGATCAACGAGAAGCTGTCGGTCGTGCACGCCTTGGAAAGGGGCGAACTACACCCGGATGACAAGCTTGTCAGGAAGCTCGAGAAGGAGCTCGGGATATCATTGAGGGAGAAGGTACCCGAAGTCAGGGTCGAGAAAAGAGCATATTCTCAGGGGATGACGCTCGGAGATTTCCTCAGAAAACAATGAACCTACCAGCTGGTAACCCGAGGCGAACATTGATTTACGATAATTGATACTCGGGTTTCACAATGGACATCTCCGTACTGGTATTCATCTTACTAATCATTGGGTTCGCGAAAGCCCTGGGAGAGCTTGTATCGAGGATAAGCCAGCCGGCGATAGTAGGTGAGCTTCTCGCGGGCATCATCCTCGGCCCGTTCGTCCTGGGAAGCTTCGTGTCCGAGCTTCACATGATGTACGCCGATGAGTTCATCAGGAACCTGGCGGACCTGGGGATCCTTCTGCTCTTGTTATATGTCGGTCTGGAATTCTCCTTCGAGAGAATATGCTGGTATCATTTCGTTCAGGTCTAATCATCGCTCTGGGAGGAATGATTCTCCCGATGGCGCTCGGAGTGATGCTCGGCGCTACTTTCGGTATGAACGAACAGACGATGCTCTTTCTGGCGATCGCGATTTCTGTCACCGCACTCCCCGTCACGATTCGTATACTGAAGGATCTGGAAGTCCTTGAGACGGAAACGAGCAGCCGAATAATCAGCGCGGCAATGATCACGGATATCTCCCTTTTGTTCGCGATGGCGATAGTTGTCGCCGCCCCAGTCGATGGGCGGGGCTCTGAAAAGGCCTTTGTCCTGTGTGCGGGGTTCATTATGTTCTTCATTCTTGTTTTTCTGGTGAGCCATTACGTGATTCCGCAGCTGTACAAGCTCCTGATACGGTTGCGAACGGGAGAGGCTGCCTTCGCAATAGCAATCGGGTTCGCAATGGCATTTGCGATATTCGCGAGTTTCGTCGGTCTTCCTGATTTCGTCGGGGCGTTCATCGCAGGGATGATGCTCAGGGAAACCGGAAGCAAGCTCAAGGTCTGGGCGCACGTGGAAGACATACTTTCTGGCATTACCTTAGGATTTCTCGCTCCGATATTCTTCGTGCTCATCGGTTTCTCCGTCGATTTCGGCACCCTATTCTTGACCACTCCCAATGCAATCATACTATTCACACTCATACTGTTGATAGCAACGCTCGGCAAGGTCTTCGGTAGCTTGATCTTTGCAAGGCTAGCCGGCGTCAAGAAGAACGAATCACATGCGATCGGCTTCATGATGATGGGAAAGGGCGTGATGGAACTCGTGTTCGCAAAGATCGCTCTTGAGAGCGAGCTTATCAGCACCGATATCTTTTCAGCACTGGTTCTGATGGCATTTATCTCAACCTCTCTTGCGCCCATCCTGTTCAAGCATTACTTCAATAAGGCCGTGCTTTCGAACGAGATCGTCAAAGCACCGAAGATAGAGGAGCCAGTGTTCGACATTGATAGATGAGCTCTTGAGAGGAATCCGAAGGCTATTCGAGCCTGTTCAATGACAACATCCTCTTCCTAAAGGTGTCTTCCAGCATCGTGAGTTTCGTACGCATATCGACGAAGTTCGACTTGAGATTCGGTCTATTCCCGGCAGACGATGCGGACTTTGTCTCCTCGGACTTCCTCAGTATGAGTGTGGCGATGTCCAGAAGCTGCGCGTCGAGCTCGTAAAGCCTCTCCAGCTCTTCTTCACCAAGGCTAATGTCGCTCGCGAGCCAAGAGAAACCCGATTCCGCATATGCAACCTCTGACTCGATCCTCTTAAGCGCGCTCAGAAGAGAAACGAGGAACTCCATATCCTCATATAACAGGGCGTTCTCCAATATCCGCACGGACTCCTCGAGGTGTTTTCTCGCGAGCGTCAATTTCTGTGAGAGGACCATCCGGATCATCCTATCTGCATCCTTGAGATCCTCCCTGCGAGAGTATCCTCTGAAATCCGGTATATAGGTCTGCACTCTCTTGAACGGGTGTTGTCCTTCCCGCCCTTCCTCTCCGAATTCTCCCATCAGGCTCCCCGGTGATAATTTTCAATGATATATGATAACGAATCTCGGAAAGGGTTATTAAAGCCCTTGGTAACAAGGTCCCAAGCGGATTGCCTCTTCTACTTCGCGAGGAGCTGTTCCCTGACATTCCTGATGTCCTCGGATATGTCTACTCCCAGGTCCCTGCCGACTATTAGCGCGGCGACTTCGATGTCGACTGGCATTCTCTCCCGCATCTTGTTTATCTTCGCGATGATCTCCTTCCTCTGCAGCCCAGAGCTGGCCGAAATCCTATCCACCAGCTCGATGAAGAAGTCCTTCTGGTCTTTCTGTTGTTCCGCGAGGATGAGATCCCTTGGGGGCTTATAATCGAGCTCCACGGTATCGTCGGATATCTCGAATGACGGCGTGAGTGTGCCGTCCGACAGCCTCAACAGGCCGCATTTCAATGATATCTCCAGCAGCATCTGGGCTTCCTTTGGCGTGAGCCAATGCAGATCCATCGATGCGGCATACACGAACTCGCGCTCGGTCATCACATCTTTGCCCTTCAGACGGAAAAGTGCTGCAATGCATTTCCTCAGTTCGCCGTTGATCTCAGCTGCCATTCTTGATCAGCTCGTGATTTATTATGATATAATCGGCATCTATATCACAGGCGTTTTCATCGCCAGGCCTATCCGCCATTGCCCTCAGCACGAGGTTCTGTGAGGCGCGGATACTTCTGAGCTGCGATATCACCTCTACGGGGACAACGAAATCCCTAATACCGAGCTTCGAGCAGTCTCGGATGATGTCCTGAAGCTCTCTCCCCTCGAACGGTTCTCCGAGGATACCATTATTCCAATCGACCTTGAAGCCGACATTCTCTGTGTATGATAGTGCGACCTCGAGCTCGTCGAAAGACTCCAGCGATGCCGAGTTCATGTATGCGACCTCGGCTCCGGCCATGATGAAATCGATGATATTTGCTCCCCTTCTCGGTCCGCCTTCATAGAGTATCCCGAAATCATCCGAGAGTCGCTGGACGATGTCGAGCTGCGGTTTGTTCCTCTCAAGCCCGTCCAGATCCATTATGTAAAGTTTCTCGAAGTTCCGTCGCCTGAACTCTCTCGAGAGCTCGTTCAGGGCTCTTTTCGAATATTCCTTGAAAAGAAGCGTTCTGCCCCTTAGAAGGAGGAGCGGGATCAGTACGGCCTTTTTCCTATCCGTTTGCATCTTGGCGAGGATAGAATATGACCTGATATAAAATGCTCGATTGAATCCAGAAACCGAGGATTCATCCGATGAGGTCGCAGGTCTTCGTATCCGTGGTCAGCAGTCTTACAGAGCGGGATTCAGTCCGGCCGGAGTCACGACGAACGGGAGATACACGATCTTCGAATCGTTTATTCTCAGCGAATAATCCAACATCTGTAAAACGCCCGGCTCGTCGGCTTCCATCGTCACGACTGCGAAATCCGCCAGCTCGGCGGCCTCTCTCCTCGTGACAGTGCAAGGCATGTTCCTGACACCGCCGAAATTGAACCTCGTGCTGTATCTCGGCGGATTTGAGAGGAACAACGATACGAGCCTCCGGAAGGTCGCGGTGTCCAGATCCGTCGCAGGGATGTAGATGGCGATATTGCCAGTGTTCGACCCTGCCTTCAAGAATGATGCCAGTTTAGATATCAATCCCCCTTCGGAGCGTTTGTATCTTATCTCGAAGGTCGCGTTCATTTTCCAGAACGGAATGTACACGTCGTCCCCGTGTATGTTGGGATGGAACTCCGCAATCTCGAACGGTATCACTTCGACGCCCTCCTCGCGCATGTGCATCGTGTTGCATTGGTTGCAGAGGAAGAGCATGTCCTTCTGCTTAGATACTATCGGAGCGTTGCACTTTGGGCACTTCACCTGGACGACCCTCATCGTCACACCCTCCCCAGCTGGCTCGCTATCTGCTGTATGCCCTGGATAGTCTCCTTCGCCGTGGGCCGCTTGCTCTTGAATTCGCCCTGCACGATCTCGGAGCCGTGCCTGAAGAACAGGTACGTTATCGCGAGCACTATGCTTCCCACGACCACACCTGCTGCCGCAATCCGCCAGTCCGCCGCGCCGGCGAGTATTCCGCCCGCCGCAATCAGCCCACCGATGGATGTCCCTCCGGTTATCGCGAGGCTCTGGTAGAGCGGATCTCCGGGCGCCCTCCCGGATAGAATCGCCCCTGTGACTCCGTCGACCGTGTTCATGTACATCCTGTCGCGATAGCTGTATCTCACGACCCAGACAGGATAATAGATCAGTGACAACCGTTTCGGTATCGCGTGAATGCGCTCGAAGGTCACGTTCGGAACCTTCGCATAGGCTCTCGCGCGGTTTATCGCGTCCACCCTCGCGTGCGCGATCGCGTCATCCTTGCTCGTTGTGGATTCGAACGTTGGTATCATCTCGAAGTCCTCGAACGTTGTCTCGCCCTGCAAGTTCTTCAGATGAGCTATCCCGAGATCGCCCGGATCGCAGGCTATTTCAGAGAATGTGTAGTCCTGGAGGACCATCACCTCTTTGGGGATTCTTTCGACCCTGACATTGCCGCGCTGATCCGTGTACCTCCGCTCTTCGTATCCGCATATCCAACCCGCGACCCTTGTCGTCACGTTCCAGAAGGGCAGGTATATCGGGTACGCCTCCAGGATCTTGCCGCTCTTCGGCAGGTCGCGCGCCTTGAGCCCTCTCCGCCACCAGTCGAACGTCGCGGCGATCGCGTGCTCCCGCTGGTACCTGTTCTTGAAGGCTATTGTGTGTACGCCTTTGTCACCCTCGATGAACAAGGTTGAATTGCAGTACTGGCATATGACAGTGTTCTCCCCTTCGGATATCTGGATAGCCCCGCCGCACGCCGGGCAGTTGAGACCTACGGATATACCTATCATAGCCTACATCCTCCTGGCGACAAATAGCGCGGCCAGGAATATCGCTATTACCGTTAGCACCATCAGGACTACCGCCATCGGCACATTCGCGATTGCCAGCAACCCTTCCGCGATGAACGCGATGAACCCGATGACCGCGACGACGATATAGGGCGCTGACGCACGAACCGGGAACTCGCCCGAGAAGACCTCTCCCGAGACGCCGTCGATGACGACCGTGTACTGCTTCCCCTGGAATTCATAGGCTATCGTCCAGATGGGGAAATAGACGAGCGCCTGCTCCTTCGGCTTTCCCGGTAACTTGTTCAGATATGACAGCATCTCGATATCGGGCATGATGAGCTCCGCTCCTCCGAGATCGAAGCTGGAATCGAAGATCTTCAGATCGCCTGCCGGAACCTTGAGGCTATGAAGGCCAGGCAGGGTCGTGGAGCCCGCTGGCTCGACGAATACCTGCTCCACCCCCTGGTTGTCCCTCTTGAACAGATACACAGGGAAATACTGCTTCTTTATCGAGACTATCCGCGCGAGCTTGTCCAGATCTTTCGCTTTTGTCGGCCCTGCCGCCCAACGCCTGAAGATCCCTATCGCACCGTTCTGATCGGACATGAAGGTCAGTATGTAATAGAAGCCCGCGCCCGACCTGTCAATGTATATTTGCGAGCCGCAGTAAGGGCATTTCGTGAACTTCGTGCCCGAGTCGAACTGCACGTTCGCGCCGCACTTCATGCACCTAATCGACGCCAAACAAATACCCCCGATGACGCATCAGTGATATGTTCCTGGCACTCACTGCTCCTTGCCGCACTCTGGGCAGAACTTTGCCGATGCCGGCACATCTGTACCGCATTTCGAACATTTCTTTGATCCCAATGGAGCCCCGCACTCGGGGCAGAACTTGCCCATCGGGACCTGTTTGCCGCACTTCGGGCAAGTGGTCATGTCGATGATGAGCTTCGAGCCGCAGGACGAGCAGAACTTCGCGCCTGCCGGGTTGATAGTACCGCATTTTGGGCAGGCCAGCCCTGGAGCGGCCGCAGCCTGCACCGGTGGAGTGCTCGGCTGCTGCATCGCACCTATCATCTGGTATCCCATGCCTATTCCTGCGCCGACCCCGACCCCGACGCCGGCAGCGCTGCCCGCAGGGTTCGCAGCAGCATCTCTCATCGCCTGTCCGGTCTGGTACTGCATATAGTTCGCGCCGAGTATCTGCATTGAGGCGCGCGTGTCAACAGCCTTCTGGACCTCCTCGGGCATCGAGATGTACAGGCCGGATATCTTGTCGATGGATATCCCATATAGCTCGAAGTGCTCCTTCGTCCTTGAAAGCACTGCCTGCTCGATGTTCGTGAGGTTTGCCGCTATGTCCGCGACCCCCATGCCCTCGTTCTTCATATCGCCAAGCGCATCGTAGACAAGAATCACCATCTGCTCCTTGATGCGGTCCTCGACTTCGGCACTCGTTGTGAAATTAAACGTCCCGCAGAATTGGTTGACGAAGTTTATCGGCGAGGTGACCCTGTATCGGAACTCCCCGAAGACCCGGAGGTTCACCATTCCGAATTCCTTGTCCCTGAACTGGTACGGCTGCTTGCTCCCGAACTTGCCGTCGAACACCCTCTTCTGGATGTATATCACTTCTGCCTGCTGCTGCACCCCGGAGAGGAACTTGACTATCTTGCCGACGATCGGCGCGTTGAGAGAGGAGAGGGCGTACCTGTCTGGGCGGTCGATGTAATCGAGCGCCTTTCCGTCCCTGAAAAAAACCGCGATCTCGTCCTCTCGGACAACAATGTTATCATTGAACTTGATATTTCTCGGCACACGCCACATTATGTTATTGCGCTTGTATGCGTCCTCCCAGATGAACGTCTCCGCGCCTATCAGACTCATCCGATCACACCTCCGTTCCGGTGATGATTATCTTCCTCCTGTTGAAAATCTCCTCGAATTGATTCACCTTCTGCTTTATTTCATTAAGCACAAGCATGCTCTTCGCATCGTCCTGCGCGGCCAATGCCTCCCCGAGCGAATCAATGCTTGCTGCAATCGACGTCACGCCGTCAAGCATCGCGGCATCGTACTCGTATAGCCTGTTGAGCTCGTCCTCTTTTATCTGTACATCCGCGGCGAACCCCGAGTAGCCCATGTCCGCGTGCAGCACCTCACCTTCGACCTTTTTCATCTGGAAGATGATGCCGCCTATCATGTCCAGCGGCTTTGAGTTGAACGTCTTCGTTATCAAGCCCCTGGAATCTTCAAGCCTCTTCCTCTGCTTCCCCAGCCTGTCCGCAAGTTGCATGCGAAGCATCCTGTCGGCGTCCCGGAGATCTTCTCTCCTTCTGTATCCTCTAAAACCGGGAATGAAGCTCTGAATCTTTTTCAGTAGCCCCATATCCTCCTCTACTCTCTGCCTTATGTCGGCCATTTGGGTATCCTCCGAAGTCTTGTTGTCGGAAGTATCCGGTCCGAATGTTAATAAACATATCGTCCTGACTCAGGGTCCGAATCCAATCATTCGGTGAACACAGGCGCAGCGGAGGATCGTCTAACTAGAGCTCATTTTATTTTAGATACGTACTCGTCCATTTCTTTCGCAATATCTTTGGGCACGACCATCGTCGGCTCTTTCGCGAGAATCCTCTCGACCTCTTTCTGTGCTTCCCTGACGAGCGTTCCCCTTTCCGCCTTCTCCTGTCTTCCCGTTATGACCGCGGCGGGCTTCGATGTCACCAACGATTCCTTTCTGAATCTCGTGATCGTGTGCTTTTTCGTCAGGAAGCTCATGTCCTCGGATGCCTCGCGGATGGTGTCGAACGCTATTGCGTCCTCATCGGTATCAAACTCCCTCGCTATCTCCCTGGCGACCTCCCAGATCCATGCATCCACCAGTATCTGCTCGAAGGATGCCCCAGAGGCCTGGTCTATTCCTCCAAACCCGGAGCCGAGATCGGACGGCACCAGGGCTTGGCTCAACATGATCGGCACACCTTCTCTCACACTGCTCAGGCTAAGGGAGCTTTCTTCGATGCCAAGACCCGCGCACATGACTGGGAGACCGTAATATCGTCCCATTTCCCCGGATGCCGCTCTCATCAGCGGGGCCTCGAACGCGCCGTAATCGATTGAGCCAGTCCTCAGATCCGCCGGTACCGAGTCGCTGCTGTAAATCCAGGGTGACCCAGGTTTCGCCGTCTGTGATATCACGAGGCTTGCGAGGTTCTCTGCATTCGTCTGCGTGACCGTGCCGGATAGAGTTACCGGGGATGTCAGACCTGCCATGTTCGCGACCATCGCGACCACGGGTACACCGGCCTTCGCGTAGGTGACCTGAGCCTCGACAAGGCCTTTCTCGAAAGTCAAGGGCGACAGAGGGCATTCGACGGCCGAGATGATAGGTCTTCTGGCCAGCTCCTTATGCCCGCCGACCACTATCGCGGCCAAATCGATGTCCCTCTTCGCCTCCTCTGCGCTCAGGCTGCCTCCTTGCCAATGCTTGTTGCAATATTGAAGAGCCGTTTTGGTCTCCATGGTGGTCTTGAGCTTATCGGGGACATCCAGCGCGCCGACAAGACCCCAGAGGTAATCTATCTGCGGAAGGCTCTCGACGATCCTCGCAACATCACGGAGGTCGCTGAGGGTGGATGGCCTCGTGGTTCCTCTCACGAGGTCCTTGACATAAACGCCCTCACCCCCTGTCGAAGCATAGAGCTTGCTCGAAGGAATCCGCATGTCCTTCGCATCATTTCTCCCCGCCAGCAGTATTGACTTAGGCGCACTGGCAAGCGCGGACTTTACCATATGCTCGGGCAACAATAGTCTCTTCCCATTCGGCGACCTCACAGCACCGGCGTCAAGGAGCATCTTCGAGACTATTTCGCTCTTTACAACGATGCCTATCTTCTCTAATATTCTAATGGAAATGGTATGTATACGTTCGATCTCCTCCGGGAACAGGATGCTAAGTCTTCCTCGCGCCATGGCATATCTCCTTTGGTATGGGGGCCGGATTGCGACACTTGTAGAAGTAGATTCTGACGTGCACACCTCGCACGCGCAGACCCGGTTACGGTAAGACGAGGGCGAAAGAGCATCCTCTTCCGAGTCCGCCACGGGACGCATAAGAACCTGATACTCCAAATTTTGACAATCTGGCTATGAGCTACTGATCGAATTTTCTCAATGGTAAGCTATTTATAGAAGTTCTAACATAACGCCAACACAACCGAGGAAATCAGATAGACAATTCGGATGTTCGGAGGGTTTGAAATGATAGGACAGACACCGGTTTTAATACTTAGGGAAGGCACAAAGCGCGAGAAGGGAAGAGGTGCTCAATTCAGCAATATAATGGCGGCGAAAGCCATCGGCGACGCCGTCAGGAGCACGCTCGGACCGCGCGGAATGGACAAGATGCTTGTTGACAGCATGGGGGACGTCGTCATCACGAACGATGGCGTGACGATCCTGAAGGAGATAGATGTGGAGCATCCTGCCGCGAAGATGATAGTCGAGGTCGCCAAGACCCAGGACGAGGAGTGCGGCGATGGGACCACAACCGCAGTCATTCTTGCAGGTGAGCTCCTGAAGAAAGCAGAGACGTTGATCGAGCAGAATGTGCACCCGACAGTGATAGCCTCAGGGTACAGGCTGGCGGCCCAGAAGGCGCAGGAGATCCTGACGGATATCGCCATCAAGATAACCCCCGATGACAAGGAGAGGCTCAAGGACATCGCGATGACCGCGATGATTAGCAAGAGCGTGAGCGCCTCCAGGGAGCATCTGGCAGACATCGCCGTCAGGGCGGTACTCGCCGTGGCGGAGAAGAAGGACGGTAAGTACACAGTCGATCAGGACAACATACAGATTGTAAAGAAGCAGGGCGCATCCATGGAGGACACGCAGCTGATCGAAGGGATCATCGTAGACAAGGAGGTCGTGCACAGCGGCATGCCGAAGAGGGTCGAGAACGCAAAGATAGCTCTTGTCGATTCGGCTCTCGAAGTGAAGAAGACAGAGATAGACGCAAAGATCGAGATAACAGACCCGGCCCAGCTTCAGGCGTTCCTCGCCGAAGAGGAAAAGATGCTCAAGCGCATGGTCGACATGATCAAGAAATCCGGAGCGAACGTGGTGTTCTGCCAGAAGGGTATCGACGATCTCGCACAGCATTACCTTGCGAAGGAGGGCATATATGCCGTCCGCAGGGTGAAGAAATCCGACATGGAGAAGCTGAGCAAGGCGACGGGTGCGACCCTCGTGACGAAGCTGGACGACCTGAAGGAATCGGATCTGGGAACTGCCGCACTGGTCGAGGAGAAGAAGATAGGCGGGGACCAGATGACGTTCGTCACGGGTTGCAAGAACCCGAAGGCCGTGAGCATTCTGATAAGGGGTGGTACAGAGCATGTCGTCGACGAGATCGAGCGCTCCCTCGATGATGCGATAAGCGTCGTCGCATTGGCTCTCGAGGACGGTATGCTCGTTACGGGCGGAGGCTCAACCGCCACGGAGATCGCCCTGAGGCTCAGGGAATACGCCGCATCCGTCGGAGGCAGGGAGCAGATAGCGATTGACGCCTTCGCGGACGCAATGGAGATTATCCCGACCACCCTGGCGGAGAACGCAGGCCTCGATCCGATCGACGTCCTGATCGAGCTCAGGAAGGCTCACAAGGACGGCAAGAAGAGGGCGGGCATAAACGTCTTCACCGGGAAGGTCGTGGACATGGAGAAGGAGAAGGTCCTGGAGCCCATCCGGGTCGGCAAGCAGGCGATAAACTCCGCAACCGACGCCGCGGTGATGATCCTGCGGATCGACGACGTCATCGCGTCGAAGGGCACCAGCACCAGTGGTCCTGGCGGCAAGGGTGGGACAGGTCCGGGCAAGGAGTCCTCCGGTGGCGGAATGGACGAGGAGTTCTGAGCCTGACAGGCTCAAAACCCCTTCTAAAACCCTTTTCAGATATGATTTATTTACCCGGTCAAGGGGAGGGCAGCGGGTATGAAGGACGAGATGAAGGAAGATGATTCTGAGGGCAAGACCGCCGCCGAGGCCATTGTGTCCGGCCCAGAGCCGCAGGCCTCGGAGCAAGATCTAATGAGCAGGATATCAGAGCTCGAGAAGAAGAACCAGGAATACCTGGACAGGCTCAAGAGGCTCCAGGCGGATTTCGATAACTACAAGAAAAGGATGGCGAAAGAGAGAGAGGAATATATGGCACTTGCAGCTGAAAGGGTCGTCAAGGAACTCCTGAATCTCGCAGACGATTTCGAAAGGGCGCTCACGAACTCGAAAGGGTCAGGCGAGAACCCGCTAAGAGATGCGCTCGAGATGATGTACAAGCAGCTGAAGGATATCCTCAGGAAAGAGGGGGTCGTGGAGATCCCCACGGACTGCAAATTGGACCCGTTCGAGCATGAGGCGGTGTCGAAGGTTGACCAGCCTGGAAAGCAGGAGGGGGAGATCGTCGAGTGCCTGCAGAAAGGGTACAGGATCGGGAACAAGGTGATCAGGCCTGCCCGCGTGGTGGTCTGTCACCGCGAGGAGGGTGAAAAGCCAGTGGAGGATGAGAAAGCAGGGGGCGCCAAGGCGCCCACGCTTAATGAAGCTCAGAAATTCAATCTCAACGATGAAGGGTATATAGACACGGACGAATAGGAGGGTGAGAAGGATGGCGAAAATCATCGGTATCGATTTGGGGACGAGCAACTCTGCAGCAGCCGTAATAGAGAACGGCAAGCCGGTCATAATACCGAGCGCAGAGGGCACAACATTGGGCGGAAAGGCGTTTCCATCGTACGTCGCGTTCACGAAGGATGGCCAGGTGCTGGTAGGCGAGCCTGCGAGGAGACAGGCCGTATCGAATCCGGAAGGCACGGTGTTTGCCATCAAACGGAAGATGGGAACAGACTATAAGGTGAACATACGCGGCAAGGAGTACACGCCTCAGCAAATATCAGCGCTGATACTCCAGAAGATCAAAAGGGATTCCGAGGCGTATCTGGGGACGAAGATCGAGAAGGCGGTCATCACGGTTCCCGCGTATTTCAACGACAACCAACGACAGGCGACGAAAGATGCGGGGACCATTGCGGGCCTGGAGGTTGTGAGGATCATAAACGAGCCCACAGCCGCGGCCCTGGCATACGGCATCGACAAGTCCGAGAAGGAGCAGAAGATATTGGTATTCGATCTCGGTGGCGGAACGCTGGATGTCACGATCATGGAGTTCGGGGAAGGCGTCTTTGAGGTCATATCGACGAGCGGTGACACGCAGCTCGGCGGGACCGATATGGACAATGCGATAATCGACTACATTGTCAAGCAGTTCAAGGCCGAGCAGGGGATCGACCTCACAAAGGACAAGATGGCAATGCAGCGCATACGTGAGGCAGCCGAGAAGGCGAAGGTCGAACTCTCATCGACGATAGAGACCGAGATAAACCTCCCGTATATCACGGCTGACCAGAACGGCCCGAAGCATCTGACGATGAAGCTCACGAGGGCCAAGCTCGAGGAGCTCGTTAGCCCGATAGTCGAGAGATGCAAGATCTCGATAGATAACGCGCTCAGGGACGCGAAGCTCTCGCCGAGCGACATCGACAAGATAATCCTCGTCGGCGGGCCGACCAGGATGCCGATTGTCCAGAGATTCGTCGAGAAGCATCTCGGGAATAAGATAGTCCGGGGCGTTGACCCGATGGAGTGCGTCGCAATTGGTGCGGCGATACAGGGTGCCGTGATCGCGGGCGAGATGAAGGACATCCTGCTACTGGATGTGACACCGCTTACGCTGGGCGTCGAGACGCTCGGAGGGGTCTTCACCAAGTTGATCGACAGAAACACTACGATCCCGACGAGGAAATCGGAGATATTCACGACGGCGGCGGATAATCAGACCGCTGTGGAGATACATGTCCTTCAGGGAGAACGGCCAATGGCTGCGGATAACATTTCCCTCGGCAGGTTCCATCTGGTAGGTATCCCGCCTGCGCCCCGAGGTGTGCCGCAGATAGAGGTCACATTCGACATCGATGCCAACGGCATACTGAACGTCACCGCGAAGGACCTTGCGACAGGCAAGCAGCAGTCCATCGTGATAACTGCCGCGACAAAGCTCTCGAAGGAGGAGATCGATAAGGCGATCAAGGAGGCGCAGGAGTTCGCCGAGCAGGACAAGAAACGGCGAGAGGCAGCCGAGCTGAAGAACCAGGCGGAGTCGCTCTCCTATCAGGCGGAGAAGACCGCGGAGGAGCTCGCGGCGAAGATCGGCGACGAGCTCAAAGGCAAGATACTGGACAAGGCTAAGCGGCTGCGAGAGGTCATTGCGACCGACGATCTCGTCAAGATTAAGGAGGTCATGCAAGAGCTGCTCGCGCTCCTCAACGAAGCCGCGAAGAAAGCGTACGGTCAGGCGGGGGCGACGACTACAGGTCCAAGTGGCCCAGGGTCACCTCCTCCGGGCGGAAGCGCCGGCCCCGGCGGAGGAGGGAGCGGGGACAGCGGAGTCGTTGACGCCGATTACAGGATAGTCGACTAGTCAGAACATTGAAATCCGGGCAAGGGACACTTCCGGGGCGAGTGTTCCCGACTGCAGAGGGGCTCTGATATGCCCGAAAAGCGCGATTACTACGAGGTCTTGGGCGTATCGAGAAACGCTACCAAGGAAGAGATAAAGAAGGCGTACCGCAGGCTTGCCAGAGAATATCATCCTGACGTTTCGAAGCTTGATCGGAAGGTTGCCGAGGAGAAGTTCAAGGAGCTTTCGGAGGCCTACGAGGTACTTGTGGACGACGAGAAGCGGAGGCTGTACGACACCTATGGGATGGCCGGCGTGCAATCCACGTTCAGGGAAGGCGGATTCCAGTGGACGGATTTCACGCACTTCGCCGATCTCGAGGACATATTTGCCGACCTCGGTGACTTCGGGATAGGCGGCAGCATATTTGACCAGTTCTTCGGAAGATCCTCAAGAAGCGCCAGGCGCGCTCCGGCTCAGGGCGAGTCCATCAGATACGATCTCGAGATCTCGCTCGAGGATGCATACCACGGGGCAGAGAAGGAGATACTGGTACCGCACACAGTCGTCTGTCGTGACTGCGGCGGGACCGGCTCGGCTGACGGAAGGATAGAGAACTGCGACGCGTGTGGCGGTTCTGGACAAATCCGCCGTAGCCAGACCAGAGGATTTGCACAGTATATCACAGTTACCACCTGCCCCAAATGCAGGGGGACGGGCAGAAAGAGCACCAACGCGTGCAAGAGCTGTGGCGGGACTGGTCAGAGACAGGAGATGAGCCGGATAGCTATTTCCATCCCGAAAGGTGCGGACACGGGCATGCGGCTGAGGATTCGAGGGGCCGGGGAGCCGGGCACGCACGGCGGGCCCCCAGGCGATCTGTACGTCGTCATTCACGTCGCTCCCCACCATCAGTTTGTGAGAGATGGGAACGACCTGTTGATCGAGGTCCCTATCACGATCACCCAGGCGGCGCTTGGGGGTGAGGTCAAGATACCCACCATGGACGGGAACGCGATGCTGACGATACCCCCAGGAACGCAGTCGGAGACGATATTCCGATTGCGCGGGCGGGGCATGCCCGACCCCGCAGGCCGCGGAAGGGGCGACATCCTGGCCAAGGTCAAGGTATCGATCCCGAAGAGGCTGACAAAGGAGCAGAGAAACCTGTTGAAACAGCTGGGCGATTCGTTAGGGGATTATGCGGAGAGACCGCATCCTCCTGAGGGCCTGCGCTAGAGCGTGACCTCGGGTATGGTCCGGCAGGAAAAAATATCTCGGCCGAAAACCTTTTTCTTGTCGATCGGATGAAGAAGATCGGTGTCCTGATATCCGATGCCAGTCTGATGTTCGAGATAATCGAAGCTCTTAGAGCGGATCGTGTCCCTTTCGATATAATCGACAGAGGATCCCGCATACCGCAGAATATCTCCGTCCTGATCACGACCGTATCGGACAAGCCCGAGAAGTTCTCGAAAAAGCTCGTTCTCTGCGATTCGAAGAATGCCGAGATGGTCGTCCGCGAGGCGAAAGCCATGCTCCGCTCGGGCGATCACATCAGGAATCTAACTATCGGGATAGACCCTGGAAGCAAGACCGGTGTTGCGGTCCTCGTCGATGATTCCTTTGTCGATTCCGCAGTGGTAGGTCGTCCTGAGGACGTCGCACAAGTCATCCAGGAGTTTCTGAGATTGTACCCCTCCGAGTCGGTTCTCGTTCGCATAGGCAACGGCGACCGCACCAAAAGAAACAGGATATTCAACTCGATATGGGACATGGGTCTCCCGATTGAGATAGTGGACGAGAGCAATACGACAAGGATCAGCAGTCAAAAGGACGTCGATGCGGCGATAGAGATCGCGCTGACCTCAGGATATCGACCTGTAAGGCGGCAGCTGGTCATACCTTCCGATGGGGAGATTGCGGACATCCAGCGGAAGAGTAGGATCAGCAGCGGCGGCTGCCTGACAATTTCGCGCTCGCTCGCGGAGGCGGTCGCCGTCGGTGAGCTATCCATGGAGCAGGCGATAGAGCGTCAGCGGAGCATGAAGAAGCCGAAGAGCAAACATCAGGCATCGAACAGGACCTGTATGTAGCCCTTGGTCTCGGGGTGCACGTCGATCGCGTGATATGAGACGGCCTTTATGGCCTGCTTCATCCTGTGCTTAGACTTATCGATGTGCTCACCCTTTGCTTCGACTCGTAACACCTCGCCATCATATTTCAGGTTGAACTCTTTCAGCAATACCAGCTCCGTGTCGAAAAGATACAGAAGTTCGCTAAGGAAATCGACGAGCAGCTGCTCAGGGTCGCTGCCCTCTATCTCGAAGCAGAACCGCTCCTTGGGTTCGACATTCGATAGATCTGCCAATAGGTCGAACAGCGCGAACGCGGCGTTGGAAAAGCTCGTTTCCAGATCGTTTCCATATGCCCTTATCATCAAGTCTGCCGTGTGATTCACTGTCTCATATCTCTTATCGTTCATTTTTCCTTCCCCTCTGTCATCGCGCTACCGGCATATCTCTCCTTCTCCGACCACGGGCAGATGTCAAAAAGAACGCATAAGCCGCACTTCGGTCTACGTGCGGAGCAGGTCCGTCGGCCGTGTTCTATCAGGTTGAGATGGTAGCTGAAATAGTCCTGAGGCCGGGCGAGCCCAGCCATGACCCTCTGCGCTTCGAGTCTGCCCGTGTGCGGGCCGATCAGCCCGAGCCTTTTGGTGACCCTCAATATATGCGTATCGACCGGGAACGCCTTTTTCCGGAGCGCAAACAACAGCACAATCGCCCTCGTTTTTGGACCGACCCCCTTCAATTGCGCAAGCCAGGCGTCCGCATCCTCTTCGGACATGTCCTTAAGGAAATCCAGAGACAACTTGCCAGTAAGTCTCTCGATCTCACGGAGCGCGTTCAGTATCCTTTCCGCCTTCAGCCGGGCAAGCCCTCCTACCCTGATGGTCTCTGCAAGCTCGTCAGGGTCAGCTTCTTTCAATTCCGTCATAGTAGGATATCTCTTCCGCAGGGATTCCCAGGCACGCTCGGATGTGGCATCAGTCGTGTTCTGTGAGAGTATAGTCCGGACGAGGGAGGACAACGGATCCTCCTGCAGGTCGTTCTCGGGCCTGCCGAATATCTTCTCCAGTCTTCGTCTGACGACCTCCGAGCGCCTCTTCGGGTCCATCGTCGACCGCAATGAGGCGGTCGATATTTGTATCCATCTGAAGGCTGTTGCCACTACGGCTCCCGCCTCCCGAAAATTGAAAATAGAACGGACGGTCATGAACTATCTCGGTGTCAGTGTTTGAAGCTGATGATAATAGGCTGTGGCTCTATCGGTACTGTGATCGCAAGAGCTGCCGCTGAGATGAACGAGATCGAGAAAATACTGTTGTTCGATATCGACCGTGAAAAGGCGCAGAAGCTGCGGTCGAAGTTATCAAAGTCAGAATCTGTCTCAGAAGTGAGTTTCGATGTCGACCTCATAATAGAGGCGGCTGGACAGCAGGCAGCTAAGGAATATATCCCTGCTGCTCTAGAGGCCGGGAAGGATTCAATGATCATGAGTGTCGGAGCATTTGTCGATGAGGATTTCCAACAGAGATGCTTCAAGGCGGTGTCCTCTCGCGGCGCTCAAGTGATCATACCTTCGGGCGCGGTCGCCGGGGTGGACGCTCTCAGAAGCGCGTCAAAGGCGACCTTGGATGAAGTCCTGTTGACGACGACGAAACCGCCAAAGGGGCTCTCTGGGGTGAAATATCTGATAGAGAAAGGGATCGAGGTGGAGAAGCTGAAAACAAGAACGGTTCTGTATTCCGGTCCGGCAAGCCAGGCAGTCCAGTATTTCCCCGCTAATGTTAATGTCGCCGCCACGGTGAGCCTTGCTGGCATAGGGTTCGAGCGGACCAGGGTAGAGGTGATCTGCGATCCCGAGATAACCGTGAACTCGCACAGGCTATTCGCACGCGGTGCGTTTGGTGAGTTCGAGGCTGTGACGAGGAACCTGCCGTCGCCTGACAATCCCAAAACGAGCTATCTGGCATCGCTCTCGGCAGTCTCAGCCCTGCGCTCATATATCTCCAGGATCTGGATAGGCGTCTGATCTCCCGGAAAGGTTAAACTATCGAGATGCAGATAGATGCGGTATGACAGAGCCGATCCCCAGCATCCGTGCATCCCGGTTGTTCTCGCTGCTCGACGATTCAATAGATGCAGTTCTTGTGTGCAATTCGAGAGAACCATATTACGATGATAATTTCCGATATCTGACAGATGCGCAAGGAGGGGTTTTTGAAGGCGATTGCGCACTCGTCACAAGAAGAGGTGTGACGATATTGACATCCCTTCTCGAGGAGAGGATCGCGAAAAAGACGGGGGCGCGTGTGATAACCTACGAATCGCAGGAGCAGTTTAAGTCGAAGCTTGGGAGCCTGCTCAAGGGAAAGGAGATAATAGGTATCTGCCCGGATAGAATGACGCTTTCGATGCTGAAACTGATAAGAAAACATGCAAAAGGAGTAAGGTTGAGAGATGTCTCAAGACAGCTAAAGAAATGCAGGATGATAAAGGATGAGATCGAAATCTCGAGGATACGAAAAGCCGCCGTGATAGCCTCGAAGGTCGCGGAAGCGATCCCTGAGGTGGTCGAGATAGGAATGACCGAAAGACAGGCAGCTGCGGAAGTCGATTTCCTCGTGCGATCCTACGGCGCGGACGACGTTGCATTCAATACAATAGTAGCTTTCGGACCGGCCTCTTCGCTTCCTCACTATCAGCCAGGAGACAGAAAACTGAGGAAAGGCTCCACGGCACTGTTCGACTTTGGCGCGAAGTATATGAACTACAGGTCGGACATCACGCGGACCTATTTCACGAGACCTCTCGATCCAAAAATGGAAACGATATACAATATCGTGTTGAGAGCGCAATCGGAAGCGATTCGCAGAGTCCGCGCAGGCACGAGGGCGAAGACGATCGATTTCGCCGCGAGAAAAATCATAGAGGACGCAGGGTTCGGAAAGCATTTCATCCATTCCACGGGTCACGGTCTCGGGATATCGACTCACGATCCCGGCCAAATCTCGAAGAGGTCTAAGGATGTCCTGCGCGAGAATATGGTATTCACAATAGAGCCGGGGATATACTTACCTGGCAAAGGCGGGGTGCGCATCGAGGACGACGTGATCGTAAGAAAGGATAGCGCCTGGGTCATCACAAAAGCGTCGCGAGAAATATCGTTCATTTGAGCGCTTATTCAAGAGGTCAGACTCAGCCCGAGATCGGTGGCGATCTTGAGCGCGGTCGAGTATTCCTTCGCAGAGATCGGCCGTGATATCTCCTTGAACTCGAGTGCTCTGTGCTCTGGTCTGTACTGCGCCATGACGTTCACGACCGAGTTTGGCAAGTGTTCCGCGATCCATTCCAATATCGGTCTCGTGCAGCACTCGATGTGATTCGGCATGACCAGGTGCCTTATGAGGACATCGCATTGCTTCGCCGCCAAAAGATGATTCCTTGAGACGACCTCGAAATATCTGTCCACCCCGGAGAATTTCTTGGCACATCTATCGTTTCCATACTTGAAATCCGCGAGGTAAAGGTCTATGACGCCATCAAGCAACTTCATCGATTCCTCAGTGAGATACATGTTGGAGTTCCAGATCTGTGGCAGTCGAGAGTTGCACATTCTGAGAGTCCTGAGTATAAACGGGATGTTTGAGGTCGGATCTCCTCCTACCCAGTTGACGTTCTTCGCGTAGGCAGGTCTGCCAAATACCGGAAATGCCTCGATACCCTTGAGCCTATCCGCCTCTCTGCTAAGCGAGGCGTCTCTGCTCTCTATCATTCTCGCGAGTCTCTCGGGCGATATTATCCTGCCATTCTCGGGATGCGTGCTTATGTCCCAGTTCTGGCAGAAGACACATCTGAAGGTGCATCCCGCGAAGAAGATCGTGTAGGAAGGGATGACCTCTGGCTCCTCCCCCATGTGCACGAAATCGCTCGATATCCTCGGTTCAAGGACTCCACAGGCTCCTTTCTCACCCTTGGTTCTGTCTACGCGGCATCGCCTCTCGCACAGGATACAACTTCTCAAAATCCTTTCCGAAAGTTCGATTTTGAGATCCAGCAAATTTCTCTGTTTCTTTGAGCTTCGCTTTGGGCTCATCGAGAGACATGGCTTATCGTGCAGCTGCCAGAGATTCTCTATTGGCTCCGATGGGTCGAATTCGCATTCGATCTCCCTGAGTCTTAAATACCGGGGCAATTCGACCCCCTGTGCGATCCTTTCGTATTGCTCGAGTCTCCCCGGGCGCCTAGGTTCCATTATTCATCCCGATTCTGGACAAAATACATATTACCCCCAACGGGTGCTATAGGTATTTCGGTGATTCAGCTGGTGACCTATTTTCCCCGGATCGACCTTGTTGAAGAAGTGAAAAAGCTCGTGGCTCAGGTGCCAGCAGGTAAGGTTACTACCTACGGTAGCGTCGCAAGAGCGCTGGGGGACATCGCCGCGAGCAGATTTGTCGGAAAGGTGATGTCGGAGAACGACGACATAGTGAAAGTCCCATGCAGACGCGTTGTGCAGTCTGACGGCACGCTCGGAGGATATACCAGCGATGGCGGGGTCGAAGAAAAGAAGAGATTGTTGCGTGCCGAGGGTATCCAGATAAAGGGCGACAGGATCATGGATTTCGAGAAGGTGCTGTTCGAAAACTTCGAGACGAATTATCCGCTAAAAGTATTCAGGAAAATACAGGAGAGAGATAGCCACAAGCTTGTCCTTGACGATGATTATTCCGATGCCTCAGTGATAGCAGGTTCGGACGTTGCGTATCGCGACGATATTGCCTATGGAGCGCTTATTCTATTCGATAGAAAGTCCGGGCAGCAGATAGATATCCTTTTGAACAGGGTCAAGGTGCATTTCCCGTATATCCCAACATACCTGACATTCCGCGAGGCTGAGGTGATATCGAAGCTCGTAGAAAAAGCCGGCAAGGACCTGATACTCGTACATGATGGCAACGGCATCTTGCATCCTCTCGGATTCGGTATAGCCAGTCACCTCGGGGTTATCCTTGATGTGCCGTCGATCGGTGTCGCGAAGAAGTTGCTAGTGGGCGAGGTTATCGGCAAAGGCGCTGTCAGGAAGGTTACTATTGACGGAAGGCACATTGGATATGCCGTGTCAAAGGGATCAGGAAGCGCACCAATCTTTATCTCCCCTGGGCATAGGGTTTCCATCAGATCAAGTCTGAAGTTGCTGGAGCCATTCTGGAAATACAGGCTTCCGGAACCGGTCAGGGTCGCGCATATCGAGGCAGAAAAAGCGCGGAGAGCGGACGAATGAGGATACTCATCTTCGGCGCAGGCGCACTCGGAGGAGTACTGGGTGCACTTCTATCAAGAGCCCATGATGTGCGATTGATCGCTCGCGGAGAGCATCTGCGAATAATACAGGAGCACGGGTTAAGGCTAGAAGGGCTTATCGAGGATAATTTCGAAATACCAGCCTTGGAGTCGATCGAGGATCAAGGATTATTCGATGCGATATTTGTCACAACGAAATCATATGATACCGACGTCGCTGCAAGATGTACCGTAGGACATCTTTCAGAAAACGGATGTATCATAACGTTGCAAAACGGGATCGGAAATGCGGAAACGCTCAGCCAATATCATCGGATAAGTTCCGTCGTAATCGGTGTCACCAGCATGGCAGCTCATAGGCCAAGGCCGGGGGTTATAAGATATGTATCCGAGAACGAGATAATCCTCGGATCGCTGATCGGAAAATCCTCAGCCCGGGATACTGCGGAGAAGATTCTCAGGGATGCCAAGATCAGGGTGAGAACGAGCGAGAATATAACGGGAGTCATTTGGTCTAAAGCGATCGTCAACGCGGCAATAAATCCTCTCACCGCAATCTACAGGTGCGAGAACGGCAGGATAATCGAGGATAAGGAATTATATGCACAGGCGGTCGCAATATGTGAGGAGGGGATGCGCGTTGCGGCTGCGAAAGGGATTGATCTCGAGCCTCCCGATGTCATACAATACATGTCTAGGATTGCAACCAATACCGCCAAGAACCGGTCAAGCATGCTCTCGGATATCGAGAGGGGGAAGAGGACCGAGATAGATGCGATTTGTGGAGCTATCCTGCGATTGGGGAAGGAGCTCAGGATCGATTGCCCCGTCCTGTCAAGAGTATATTATGCAGTGAAATCCATCGAAAGAGAATCCGTTCATAAATGACGGCTTCACTTCGTGCTCCTAGCCTGAGAACAATATTTCCGTCGCGCTTTCGCTTAACAAAATTGATGACATGCCCGACATATTTATATGCTTAGCAGGGCTGATTATCCCATTGTCGATATAAAATCAGATAGCATCAGTGCGCATATTATATCATAGAAGAAGGAGCTCAAGGAAAATCGCGTTGCAAGATTGAGATAAGAAATTCGAATCATCCGAATCTGCGGGAACTTCGTAACGAGATGCCCGAAGCCATGAGGTTTTCCGCATCGAGAGAGGTTGAGAAGATTGGCAGGTAGCTACTTGAAAAGCCTTCAGTTGGCAAAGCAAATAGAGCAGAAGGCGAAAGAGGCATCCAAGAAGAAGGCAGAAGCGGAAGAGCGCCTCAAAGTAGCCGAAGGAATTCTGGAACACTGCAAGGCTCTCAATGCGGATATCGACCTCGGGAAGAAGGCCATCGCGGAGACGATCGCAGCCCTAGATGCAAAGGATTTCGACCTCGCATTAGAAAAATCCGAACGCGCGGTCGAGACCGCGAAGAAGATTTTCAACGAACGGATTTATTCAATTCTTCAGGGAGCGGAGGAGATCGTCCAGATAATCTCAGAAGCTGGGGGCGAACCGGCGCAGCTGAAGCAATTGATCGCCGACGTGAAATCCTCCATGGAGAAGGAGGATTTCGATGCGACAATCAAGCTTGCAGAACAGACGTATGACATTTCTCAGAAGGCTCTTCACGAACATTATGCAAGAATCTACTCGAAGGCCCAGCAGTTAGTGCTCAAGGCGAAGGAACTTGGGGAGAATATCGAAGATCTACAGAAGGATCTGCATAGCACGAAAGAGATGATCGAATCCGAGGATTATCGTACCGCGATCGTGACCATAAACTCATTGCTTGAATCTGCAACAGACCTCGTCAAGTCCAGAATCGGTGCCGAGATAAATGCCGCGGAAGACAGTGTGCTTGTCGCTGAAGATCTCGGCGCGGACGTTTCGAAGCTGAAGGATTATATCAGCAAGGCTCGTGAGAAACTCGAGTCATCCGAATTCGACGAGGCGATGAGTTACATACGCCGAGCCCAGAGCGAATGCGAGAAGGCGACATCCAACAGGATTTTGGAAGATATCAGAAAGATACGTGAAGAGATCAGGATAGTGAAGAAGTACGAGGGCGACACGGAGGCCGCCCAGACGTTAATCGAGTCGGCGAGCAAGGCGATGAGGGACAAGAACATCTCCGAGGCCGCTAAATCGATCGAGAAGGCGAGAGCGGCCCTGAAGGATGCCCAGTTCAAGACTGTTCTCCAGGCTATCTCGAAATCGAAAGACAATTTCGTCCTTGCAAAGAGATTGAATCTCGATATCAGCAAACCGATAGCGACCCTTAACGAGGCGAGAGAAAAGCTCCAGAAAGGGATGTTCGAGGAGGCCGTCGCTGCCGCCAACCAGGCTGATAAGGAAATAAACGAGATCCTCTCGGCTTTCAGGAACGCCCAGAGCGGCCTTGAGAAGCTCGCCATGATGATCAAGGAAGCAGAAGATGCCGGGATGGAAATTCCGGACGATGTGAACATGTTCGCCGAGGTGCGGGCAGCCCTCGCCGACAAGGATTTCCTCCGGGCGGAGGCGAAGGCGAAGGCGGGCATCGAGGCTATCGAGAAGTATACCCGGAAGGTCGCCCAGGAAAGGATATTGGATGCGGAGAACCTCATCTCTATCGCGGGACAGCTAGGAATCGAGCCAACGGAGGCCAAAGAGCATCTCCGCATCGCCAACGAGGAGCTATCCGAGCTGAACTCGCTCGAGGCGTTCAGACGGGCGACCATGAGCATAGAGGCCTCTAACAAGGCGTATCACGAGGTCCTGGTAGATACGGCCGCCGCATTGGAATCGTTCCTCGATGATTGCTCGAAGTCGTTCGATGTCACGGAGTTCAGAACCGCTCTGAACGATGCGAAGCAGCTGATCTATTCCTCGCAGTACCTAGATGCACTTTCCAGAATCACGGACATCAAGGAGAATCTCGAAAAGCGTGGGATAGATGAGGCGAAACGTCTCATCGGAGATGCCGAGATAAAGATATCCGAGGTGGAGGCAGCGGGGATAGATGCCTCAGATCTTCGGCTGATGATAAGCAAAGCCGATGAGGCTCTCCAGAAGGGCGCGCTAGAGGTCGCCGTCGCCACGGCGAAGGAGGCGATCGAGGATGCTGATACGGTGCTTGAGGAGGTCGCTCAAAGGACGCTTTTCTCGCTGAAGGCGGCGCTCGATGACGCGAAGTCGGAATCGATTGATACGACGAAGTGGAGAGCCTACTACAAGCAGGCGAAGGAGCTGCTGGATGCGGGAGAAGCCTCTTCCTCCTATCAGACATCTTCTAAGGCCTTGAGCGAGATCAACAGGTTCACCCAGGAAAAACAGGCTCTGATGGCCAGACTGAACAAATGCGAGGAGATGCTATCCGACGCGCGCAAGAATAATATCGACGTCTCGGATGCAGCGAAGCTGCTGGAGGCCGCACGAAGCGATCTGGCGGGGCTGAACATTGATGAGGCCAAGCGGAAGATTGCGGAAGCGGAAACGGCATTGGAGCGCTCCATGGCGATGTATCTTGCCGCCAAGCTGATAATGTCGCTAAAGACGTCTCTGGAATTCACGGACTCCGAGAACCTCACACCGCAGTTGGTGCGGCAGGCTCTGGAAGATGCGAAGGCCGCGATGAAGGAGAGGAAGTACGATCTTGCCCTGGCCACCGCGAAAAAGGCGCGCGCCGAGCTCGACGAGCTCTTGAAATTGAAGGCCCAGGAGGAGATCGCATCGATCAGCACGCTCATCGCCGACGCGAAAAACGTGGGTGTGGATACATCGCGCCCGGAGAAGCTGCTCGAGCAGGCGAAGAGGGAATTCAATGAACAGGATTATGAATCGGCTCTGAGGAGCTCGAAATCCGCAAGGGAGGAGATCGACCAGATAAGAGAGCTGAGCTCGAAGAGCGCAATAGAGATAAAGATAGCCAAGGAGCGTATCAGGGACGCCGAGATGATAGGCATAGATATGTCGGCCCCTCGAGCGATACTGGCACAGGCCATAGATTCGCTGAACAGCCACAAATACGCGATCGCGTTCGAGCTCGCGAAAAAGATATCCGCCGAGGCGTCGGAGATAGCCAAGAAGAGCCTAGAGGGTTTGCTCCAAAAGCTTGCAAGAAGGATAACCTATGCCGAGAAGGACGGCACGGAGGTCAGCGAGGCGAAAACAATGCTCGAGGATGCGAAGAGAAGCTTCGAGCAGGGCAATTTCCAAGATTCCATCAAGAAGATAATTTCATGCGAGAAGGAGCTCGATAGGGCCGACCTCCAGCGTTCGATCGCGACCGGTGCGCTCGAGGTTGCAAGAGATAAGCTGCTGAGCGCGGAGAAGGACATGCTTTCCGTCGAGACCGCGAAGAAGATACTCGCGGAAGCCGAGGAGGCTATGCGCGAGAAGAGGTACGAAAAGGCCATCGAGCTTTCGATATCTCTCGGTGACGAGATCGAGCGCGTCAGGCGTCAGGCGGAATGTTGCAAGTTGGATCTTGACTCGCTCAGGGATCGCCTGGCACGGTTGAGCAAGGTGGGGCTCGAGCTCCCGAATATCGAGCAGATCCATCAGAAGGCCGAGGACGCCTTCCGGAGCGGGGCTTTCGCCGAGTGCAGGGAGTTTTGCATCGACGCCGAGCGTCTGATATCCTCGGAGCTGGAGAGGATAATCAATGAGAGACTGTCAAAGGCGGAGCTACTGCTTGACCTCGCATCGAGCCTCGGGCTTTCGAACGATGCAGATTATCGCGCGCAGTTCGGCACGGCACAGGCATCCGCGAAAGAGGGACTCTGGGATGTCGCGTTTGAAGAGGTGCAGAAGGCCAGTCAGAGCATTGAGAGCTATCTCAGGGAAAAGCTGTATTCGACGATAGGCGAGATCCGAGCGAAGATGGCGCTCGTCGCGAAGACGGGCGCGTCCATCTCGATAGTCGAGGAGGAGCTGAAAAGGATAGAAAAACTGATAGAAGCTGGTGACTACGAGCTCGCCCTGAAGGCGATAATCGAATCAGAATCCCTGCTGTCCAAGATCGAATCGTTGCACAAGGAGTACCTCGATGCGAAGTTCGCGGCCGAGAGCGCGGTGAGCGTCGCGAAACGCTTTGGAATACCGACACGTGAGAGTGACAAGCTGATAGCGATGGCCGAGACGGAGAGGGAAAAGGATTACTCTTCGGCTATCGAACTGCTCAAGACTGCCGCCGAGAACGTCAAGGCGAGCATGGACAAGTTCAGCCCCGATATCTCGGTTTCCATCCAGCCGGTCGAACTGAAGCAGGACCAGAGGGCGAACATCGAGGTCGAGCTCGTCAACAGGGGGAAGGCGCTTGCGAAGGATCTCAAGCTCGAATTCTTCGGGAGCAATATGGATGTTGAATCGCTGCCCGAGCTGCCCCCCTTGAAGGCCGGTGAGTCGAGGAGAATATCCATACCCGTGATCCCTAGGCGCGCAGGGGACTCGCAGATATCTGTCACCGTCATCGCCAAGAGGATATTCGACGGCAAGGAATACCAGTTCGTCGCGAGGAGCGACGTCATCGTGATGCCGAAAGAGCCGAGCGCGAGGATTGCGCGTGCGATTGAGCCTGCGAAATGCGTCTCATGCAGCGGCAAGATAAAGCCGGGCTTCGACATCGCGATATGCAATAAGTGCAACAGCATCTCTCATCTCGCATGCGCGAAGAGGACAAAGAAGTGCGGTAACTGCGGCGCAACGCTCGATTTCTGATCGGTCATTCCTTGACGAACTTATATCCGTAATAGATGATTCCGGCCTTACCGTCCTCGCCGAGCTTCCTGAACGTGGACCTTACCCTGGTCCCGATCTTGATCTCGTCCGGATCACAATCTATGATTTGTCCGAGTATCTTCGCCCCCTCGTCGAGCTCGATTAGTGCGAGCGAATACGGCTTCAGCATGTCATACTGCTCGTGTGCCTCGTGCACGGTGGTGACCGAATACACCGTCCCTCTGCCCGAGAACTTGAACCTCTCCATCTTCCCGAGGCTCTTCCTGCCGCACTCGGGGCACATAGCCCTGGCCGGGAAATAGGTTCTACCGCAGTGCGCGCACCTCACACCTATCATGTTGTATCTGCTCTGGTTCTCCCGCCAATATCTCGGAGTCTTGGTCATTCCGGCACCCCCAAGATATGCACAATCACTGTCGACCCGGTGCCCCCGACGTTCTGCGTCAGGCCTATCCTGGCGTCCGGCACCTGTCTCTTGCCCGCCTCCCCTCTCAACTGCTGGACGATCTCGATGACCTGCGCCACCCCGGTCGCGCCTATCGGATCACCCCGCGCCTTCAATCCGCCCGAGGTGTTCACGGGTATCTCTCCTCCCAGCGTGGTCTTCCCCTCAAGCGTGAACCTCCCTCCTTCCCCCTTCGGTGCGAACCCGAGATCCTCAATCGCCATGATTTCCGTGATCGTGAAGTTGTCATGTACCTCGGCGACATCTATGTCTGATGGCTTAAGTCCAGTCCGCTCATAGGCCTTTTTCGCGGCGATCTTCGTAGCCATCATCTCGGTGATGCTCTTCCTTTGTCCGAGCGCCAATGTGTCGCTTGCCATGGCAGTCGTCAATATCTCCACTGGCCTGTCGGTGAACCTCTTCGCCATCTCTAATGGGCACATCACCACCGCCGCAGCGCCATCGGATATCGGTGCGCAGTCGAGCATCCTCAACGGGCTTGACACCATCGGAGACTTGCTGACATCCTCGGGCTTTATCTCCCGTCTGAATTGGGCCTTCGGGTTCAAAGAACCGTGCTTGTGGTTCTTCGCTGCGACTGCAGAGAGCATCTCTCTGGTCGTGCCATATTCGTGCATGTGTCTCGATGCCATCAGCGCGAACAGGCTCGGATAGGTCGCACCGAATATCGTTTCCCATTCCTGATCCGCGGCAGAGGACTGTATTGCGTTCACCTCGATGTCGCTTATGTCAGTCATCTTTTCTGCGCCCCCGACAACGACGATGTCGTGAATGCCCGATGCGATGGCCAAGAAAGCCTCCCGGATGGCGAGCGCACCGCTCGCGCCGCCCGCCTCAACCCTCGTCGAGGGAATGTGATTCTTCGCGAACCCCGCATAATCGGCTATCAGCGCGGAGACATGTTCCTGTTCGATGAACCTGCCCGCGGACATGTTTCCGACGTAAAGCGCGTCTATCTGATCGGAGGTCACATTTGCATCGTTCAGGGCTTCGAAGCCCGCTCGGATACCCATGTCTCTGAACGATAGGTCCCAGAGCTCTCCGAACTCGGTCATTCCGACGCCTATGATCGCCACCCTCCTCATCTTCACTCACCTCCGAGCACTATTTTGCCCCGGAATTTGGCATATGTGCCGTAATCGAGCATCTTGACGTTTGACAATATCTCCTTCACGGTGGGGGCAGCAGCTCTATCGAATTGCTCTATCGCATCCGTGACCGTGATGTCGAACCCGTCCGAGCCAGCTCCGGAGCCGTATGAGACGACGAATATCCTGTCGCCGCTTTTCGCCTCGTCGAGCACGGCGGACAATCCGAGCGGGACGGCGCCCGAGTAGGTATTTCCTATCTTCGGGGTGAGCAGCCCGGTCTTCACTTGCTCCTCCGTGAATCCCAGCAGTTTCGCGGCCCGCAACGGAAACTTCCCGTTAGGCTGATGGAACACGGCGTACTTGAAGTCGGAAGGCTTCGCTCCTGTGCGTTCGAGCAACATCCTCCCGCATGAAACGATGTGCTTGAAATACGCGGGTTCGCCGGTGAATCTGCCACCATGGCTCGGATATACTTGTCCCTCTCTGCGCCAGAAATCCGGGGTGTCGGTGGTGTACGAGAGGGTGTGATCGATTCTCGCGATGACATCCTTCGAGCCAATCAGGAAGGCTGCGCCTCCCGCGGAAGCGGTGAATTCGAGAGGGTCTCCGGGGGCTCCCTGAGAGGTATCGGAACCGATGGCGAGCCCGTACTCTATCATTCCTGATTTTACAAGCCCCATGCAAGTCTGGATCGCGGCCGTCCCGGCCTTGCACGCGAACTCGTAATCGGCGACCGTGAGCGTCGGTGTAGCCTCGATTGCCTCAGCGACGATCGTCCCGGTCGGCTTGACAGTGTACGGATGAGACTCGGAGCCGACATATATCGCGCCGATCTTCTGCGGAGGAACTTTGCATCTTTTCATGGCGTATCTCGCGGCCTCGACGGATATCGTTGCGACGTCCTCGTCGGGCGATGGGACCGATTTCGCTTCGACCATCAGCCCCTTCCCCACACCGACACCGTCGAGCCCCCAGATTCGTCCTATCTCCGCCGGGGTTATCCTGTATTTCGGCACATAAGCACCGTAGCTGACTATTCCGACATCCATCACGTTCACCAGCATTCACAATTTATTCAATCTCTCGATGATGACCGGTATCTCCAATTGAGTCCGGACAAGAGGTATGTTCTCTATCTCCGCCAGCCTGACGGCAAGCTCGTCCACCTTCTCGGGCTTTTGATAAACAACCATGGCCGGCTTGAGCGGATGCGCCCGTATGGCTATCATCGGCGATCGGCCGAACTTCACACCGGTAAATATCAACGCCCTCTGGCTGCTCCATCCGTAGATCTTCAGATAATCGAAAGAATCCAGCGAGGTGATCGCCTTGATGCTGTCGATGATCGTATATCCGTGCAGATGTCTGTCCATCTGCACCTGAGGCGCGAGGTTCTCGCCCTCGATCGCCTTCAGGAAGACGCCCATCTGGACGTCTTCGGAGAATTCCCTTATGGCTATCACCGCCTCGGACACATTCGCCAGAGTGTATTGCTTCATGACCTGTCCGCCGGTGAGCTCGTCTATCTCGATCAGAGCATCGACGATTCGTCTCACGGTGGCTATCCCGGGCGATTTCCTCCTACCCGCCTCGTAATCGCTTATCACGGACGGGGAGACGCCCAACTGCCTTGCGAGATCCTGCTGGGACACCCTGAATTGCTCACGCCATTTCTTTATGGTCTTTCCGGGCTCATCCGAGAGCGCTATCTCTCCGGCCATTTTCTCTCGGAGCTGCTCTCGCATGGCTGGCTGAAGCACTTGTACATATAAAAGTTTGTCGAATACGGTAATCGTCATTCGACGATGGCTATATATCCAGTTGGTGCAGGCTGATATTCAGTATGAAAAGGTGATAGGGGCATTCGGAGGTCTGCTCATGAGATAAGCAACGCTATAATACGATTATCCGATTACACCCCGCCCTGACGGAGAATGAGGGGTAGTGGTCTAGTTTGGTTCATGATTCGTGGTTCGGGACCACGAGGTCGTCGGTTCAAATCCGACCTACCCCACTGCAATTTTTTTTCGCGGATCGTGAGATTGGGATAACGATTTTAAATCAACGGCGGGAAGCCAGCTCTTCCCAGGTCATTTTAAGTCTACGAGTGCAAGTCCGCTTTATTCCGCTCGCGCGGCTGATATGGATAACCGCATCGTGGTATCGCGCGGTATCATGCAGCTAAAAATCCTGATTGGAGAATATTCTTCCTGCTCGGCTGCAGCCATGAGCAAAGGGTTCGAGCGGTGCGGATTCCTACGATACATCTATCCTCTAGATGCCAATCAATTGCGACAGTCTCTTGGTGACGATCTCAGATGACGCCATCTCAAATAGATTGTCTGTTCAATGAAGAATTCGCGCGGAATGAGCCGCGAGAGATGATTCTCAGAGAGAACAAGCCATTGGATATGTTTCGAATAGGCTCTGCAAGAACCGTTGCGTAATCTTCGCTGTCAGAGCGCGCGAAAATCGAGTCTGCCCTCATCCGGAAGATGCAGGTGGGCCATGACCATCTCATCAGCTGATACTCATATGCAAAAGAATTAACTCACATAATACTATAGTTATCTTGCAGTTGGCACGCGATGAACGAGTCAGCGCGATTCGAAGCATCAGGACAAATCGAACCTGCGATTGTAATATGATCGAGGATGAGTGATAGAATTGGCTGGCGCGAGACGACAGAAAAACCGAGGCAAGACCGCAGGAAGGCGCACTCAGGCGAAACCACTCGACTCCGAAAGACTATATGTCGCCCTGATCGATTTCAATAAGACAATCATCGGCGCTAAAGAGCCATCGGAGTTGTTCGACGGTGTCTGCAAGATCGCGGTCTCGAGCGGTCTTTTCAAGTTCGCATGGGTCGGCATCGCTGATGGACCGACAGGCGAGATGCGCCTGGTCGCAAGTGCTGGCATGCCGGAGGCGTTCGATCTCAGCTCGATGATCACGTCCATGACCGCGGTCGGGCATGAGACGATATCGATCACGACGGGAGAGCCGTTCGTATCGAACGATGCGGCTGTCGATCCCAGGCTTAAGCCGATGGCGAAGTTCCTCGAGGAGGTCGGCGCGGGATCAATCGCATCATTCCCGATTCGCAAGGAAGGAAAGCCGTTCGCCGCGCTCATACTTGGCTCATCGAAGAAAAACGCATTCGACGAGAAAGTGATATCGCTCCTGGAAGATGTAGCCGCGAACATTTCGCATTCCATAGATAAGCACGAGTCCGAGCGGAAACGGATGGCTGTCGAGTTCGACCTCAGGGAGCTCAACGCGGAGCTCGAAAAGAGGATTGCTCAGGCCGAATCGGCCACCATGCGCGCGCAGACGTATCTAGACTTCATGAGCCACGACCTGACAAACATTCTTACTCCTGTCATGACCTATGCGGAGATGATCGCGAGCGATGAGCGCGTGCCGGAAAATGACAGGAAGTACAGCAGGGTGGTGGTGGATCATGTTATGCGCGCGGCGAAGTTCATATCGCGCGTAAAGAATCTGGCAATAGCGGAGACGATGCCGCTCGAGAAGATGGAGGCGACGGACCTCCGGGAATCCTTCCTGATCGCGCAATCCGAAGTGCTCAGGAGATACCCAAACAAGGATGTCGAGATCGAATACATGTATCCCAACGATGAGCCGATTTATGTTCTTGGCGGGTATCTGATCGAGAGCGTCATCGAGGAAATACTAGACAACTCGATAAGGTACTCGAGCGGTCCGAGAGTCGAAGTGACAGTCCTCGTGTCCCAGGACAGGACAGCCAATGGCCAGCCCATGTGGAGGATAGAAATATCAGACAACGGCCCAGGAATGAGCCCGCGGCTCAGGGACACATTGCTCGCGGAGGCTTCCGGCGATGATAAGAGGCTATCGAAGACCATTGCGAGCGGTATCCCATTCATGACCCGCATCGTCAGGCATCTCGGCGGGAAGATATCCATAGAGGACCGTGTTCAGGGCGATTATTCCAAAGGTACGAAGATTGTCGTCAGCGTTCCGGGATATGGTCAGTAGAATCGATACGGTTCTGCGAGAATTTCTCTGTCGCGATTCTCTTTATGCCCTCCGCTATCACCCTGCCGATCCCTTCGACCTGCATCAGCTCCTCCGTCGTCGCGCAAAGTATCCCCTGGACGGATCCGAACTTCTCGAGGAGCCTCTCGGCGAGCACAGAGGTCACGTTCGGGAGGCCCTGGATCATCCTCATTTGATATTCGCTGAGATCGGGCTCGTCGGCTTTCTGTCCTGTGCCCTTCCTCATCTCGGATTTCACAAGCGATGCGATGAAAGCGGCGGAATCCGAGGCGTTCGAGGTCGCTATGACGGGGATCCCCAGCTCTCTTATGAGGGATATCAATACATCGTACACGGGGAGCTTATCCGGTATCTCTGCTTTCCTCACCGCCTTCCCCTCTACTATCATGAAGACCCTTTTGAATCGCTTGCCCAGAGTTGAGACTTTCATCTGGATGCCTTTCTTGTCAATATCCGCCAGGAAATCATCGACCGATTCTCTGATGATGGCGATTTCATCGCCTATCGAGAAGTCCTCGAGCTGCCCTTTCCTTCGGTCGAAGTCTATTCCGACGCTTCTCAGCTCGCGCAAGACGTCCTCGTTCCTGTCCTCATCTGCGCACAGCTCGAGCCCCGAGGAGGCCACCGCGCCAAAATCGGAGAGCAAGGTCTGATTCTTTGATATCCTCTGCGCCCTCCTCTCGGCCGCGACTTCCTCAGGCATCCTCTCTATTATCTGTTCGATATCCGGGGTCTGGCCCGAAACCGTGCCGATATGTTTCGCTATCTTGAGCCTCCGGCTCAGCATCTCCAGCTGTGCTCTCATCTTCTGCTCCTTTCTCTTGCTGGAGAAGTTAAAGGCCTCATCCTTGGTCCGTCTGGCGAGGATCACCACTACCCTTCCGGGACGGTGTCTTCCGGTCCTTCCCCGTCTCTGGATCGTCCTTATCTCGGATGGGATCGGTTCGTAGAACACGACGAGATCGGTCGATGGGATGTCCAGTCCTTCCTCCGCCACGGAGGTGGCAACAAGGACGTTGAACTCGCCGTTCTTGAACCGTTCGATTATCTCCTTCTGCTCCTTCTGTTTCAATCCCGAATCGGCGCCTTTCCTCGCCTGTCCGACGAATCTCACGGGTCTGATCCCGCTCACTTCCGAGAGCAGCCTGCAGACCTGCTCGCTCATGTCCCTGTAGTGTGTGAAGACGATTATTCTCGAGCCCGGGTTCCGCTGGATTTCTTGTTGCACTATCTCCTTTACTTTGTCTAGCTTCGGATGCTCTGTTATTCCCGAGTCCAGCTTCCGACGGACCATCTCGAACCTCGCATCCTTTACAAGCTCTTTCGACGCTCTCGAACCCTCTTTCGACTGCGACTCCTCCACTATTTTGGCCACATAGTTCCTGAGCGATTCTATTCCCTGCATTCTCGCGAGGTCTATCGCGTGACTGATCTTCATCGCGCTTGCCTGGATAGTCAGTGCCCTGTACAGGTGGTAATTCTTCCTGTTGCTGGCTATCTTCGCCCTCAGCACATTGCCTGCTTCCAGAAGCGCTCTCGTGGTGGGCGGTTTCTTCGGGTCGAGCACGTGATACTTCCTGAGCGCCTCGATCTTCTCGTCGAACATCCTTTGCAGCAGGGCCGTGACTTCATCCACATCCTCCGGGACATCCACTCTGACGAACTCGATCGCGATGCCGTAGACATACGGTGCGACGTCCTCGTCAAGCTCGCTCCTCATCGCTATGTTCGATATCCCCAGATTCCTGCACACCTCCGCTACCTTTTCGAGGTCGGACCCGGGTGAGGCGGTCATCCCGAGGACGAGGGGATCATCCCTTTCTGCATTGTACCTTCCGCCTATCCTGACGTACGAATAATCTCCGACGGCCCTATGAGCCTCATCGAATATCAGCAACGAGAACTCCTTCAGAGGCGCAACACCGGATTCCATGTCGTTCTCGACAACCTGGGGTGTTGAAACGATTACTTTTGCATGTTTCCATGCTTCAACCCTCTTTTCAGGGGGTATCTCACCGGTGAAGGTCGAGATAGACTCGATCAGGAGGTTCTTCCGGAGGAAGGCCGCGTGCTGGTCTACAAGAGGCTTGGTGGGAGCCAGGAACAGTATTCTCCCGTCCTTCTTCATCAGGACGTCCGCTATCACAAGGAGCGCCACGACTGTTTTTCCCAGGCCTGTGGGGAGAACCACGAGTGTCGACTCCCGAACGCATTCTCTGGCGATGTTTACCTGGAACTCCCTTCGCTCGACCGCGTCCTTTCTCAGAAGCGGGTGCTCGACGAACACATCCTACATGACCTGAGTCGAGTGTAATCAAAATTGCGATGAGGTGTGCGCAAGTGCGGCAATGGTATCCGCCGCTGTTTCTCATGCAAAGTATTAAAAACGAATCCCCTATTGGAGGCTCGGTAAGATGGAGCTCAAACTTCTCAAGAAGCAGAAGGATCTCATACAGCTCGAACTGATAGGCGTAGACGATACGCTCCTCTATCCGCTGATACACCAGCTCCTGAAGGATGAGAACGTGGAGGATGCATCCTACACGGCTGGTCATCCGAAACTGGATAACCCCACGCTCACGGTGAAGGTCAAGGATGGCAAACCGCAGTCCGCGCTAAAGAGGGCCGCCCGGGCTCTCGCATCGGAATTCTCTAGTACGAGAGAGCTCATCGAGAAGAAGCTCGGATAGGTTCGAGGGCTCTTTCTTTCCAGGTCAAGCGGGGATTGTCCATTATGATGGTTCCAGAGGAGGAAATCGGGATTTCGGTATACTGGACGAAGGAGGTCCCCGGAATCGGCGGGAGACTGAAGACGGTACCTGAGGACTTCGTCGTCGAGGAACTGAGCCTGTTTCCGCCCGAGAGTCCTGAGGGAGAGCTCTCCGCTGCGGTCGTCAGGCACAAGAACTGGGAGATGAACCGGCTTGTCAGGCGGCTCAGCACGAACCTGCGCATCAGCCGCAACTCGATCTCGTTCGCTGGGACGAAGGACAAGCGTTCGGTCGCGACCCAACTGATGACCTTCAGGGTGCCGCTGGAGGCATTGGCGACAGTGCAGATCCCGGATGTAGAGTTCCTGTATATGTACAGGACGAATACGCCGATAAGGCTCGGGAATCTCCTCGGTAACAGATTCAGGATCTTGATACGTCAGGTCTCGCTCGAGGACAAACAAGCCAGGATGAGCGCGGTCGACGAATCACTTCGGGCGCTCGGCGGTTTCCCGAACTTCTTTGGGATACAGAGGTTCGGAATCACGCGTCCCGTGACACACCTTATAGGAAGAGCGATGATTCGCGGGGATTTCGAGCAAGCGGTCATGTTGTACCTCGCATACGAGACCGAGTACGAGAGCCCGGAATTCCAGAAAGCCCGAAAGTTCATCAGCGAGACAAGGGATTTCAAGACTGGGCACTCGATGCTCCCCAAAGAGATGATTTTCGAGAGGATGCTGCTGAGGCACCTATCGCGCAAGCCGGACGATTTCGCCGGGGCGCTCAGGATGCTCCCGAGGAATCTCGTGATGATGTTTGTCCATGCATATCAGTCGTACCTGTTCAACAGGATATTGAGCAAGCGGATCGAGAAGGGGCTCCCGCTCGACTCCGCAATCGAGGGTGACATCGTTCTTCCGCTCGACAAGCACGGCCTGCCGGACCATAGGAGGTACATCCGTGTTACTTCGGATAATATCAGGATGGTCAACGAGCAGATCAGGGCTGGCAAGGGGTTCGTGAGCGGGTCGCTGTTCGGCTCCAATCCGGTCATCGCCGAGGGGGAGATGGGGGAGATCGAGCACGAGATCATCGCGCTCGAGAAGCTGGAATCCGAGGATTTCGTCATCCCCGATGTGATCGAGGCCTCCTCTCGCGGCATGCGGCGGGAGCTCCTCGCGAGGATAAGCGGGTTCGACCGGTCGAGCACGGAGATCGGCGAGCTCTTCACGTTCGAACTCAACAAGGGGTGCTATGCGACCTCTTTGCTCCGAGAATACATGAAAGCCCCGCTTCTTAGCTATTGAAAAAGAGGCTCATAATCTCGTATAATCCCGCGGTTTCTCCTCGCGCTCCCTGGCGGGTTTCTTCGGGCTCTCTTCCGCGCCCTCCCCCGGTTCTTCCTCTTCGCTCTCCTCGGTGTCCGTCAAAGGTGAACCGCAACGCGGGCACTTGGCTACTCCACGGATGCATTCTTTGCACAGGATCGCCTTGCAGTTCATGCATCTGCCGATGGCTACCCCTCCATGGAAGAGGCACCTCCTGCCTTCTATGGTAGGGTCATCCCTGTCCAGGCCGAACCTCCTGCCGGATGTCTCCCGGCGCTCCTTGCGCTTCGCCTCGGGCTCCTCCTTCCTATGCTTGGGCTGCGCGACCATCTCGAACTCTTCCTCGACCTTTTCCCTGCCGGCAGGCTCCCTTGCATGTGGTCTGGCTCTTCCAACAGGCACCTCAAGCATCTCCTCCTCGCCTCTCCTTACCTCGGGTGCGTATCCGACCCTATCGGTCGCAGAGGGCCTTTCTCCCCCGAATCCCTCCGTCACGATTCTATGAAGGCTCAGGGTTGGTGTTTCGTATCCTCCGCCCCTGAATGTCTGGAGTATCGTCACCAGCCTTCTCGCCTTCATCACTCCCAGGTTCAGGTTGCGCATGATCCCGAGCACGTTCTTCTCCGTATCCGGCAAATCGAGAGCGGCTCTCAGAAGATGCTCAGTCTCCGGATCGCTGGATTTCTTTTCCGGAAAGCTCATCTCGCTAACTTTCTGTATGTATGCAAGTATCTTCTTCGCGGTCGATATCTTATATTCCGGGAAGTTCCGGACTATGTCCGCCAAGCTGAGACCGCGATTCTCGAGGAGACCATCATCATATGCCTTGAGGAGGACCTCCCTGGACGCCTCTTCGAAAGCCTCCAGTTCTTCCGGTGTGAGCTCCGAGATATTCAGGTCTACCCTGGCCTGAAGGTACGCCAGGACGTCGTCGAGGAACGCATAGGGTATGCCGGCTATCCTGAAAGCCTCCTCCTTTGTTACGGGTCTCCTGTGCGCGTATTCGAAATTCAGTACGGCCCTGGCATAATCCTCGATTTTCAGCTCCCTGACGAGCTTCTCCGCTTCCTGCAGCCCCTTCTTCGCAGTTTCGCTCGAGGGGTTCAATGCGGTGGCATGCTCGAAAGCCCTCAACGCCTGTTCCGGCTTATCCAGCCTCAGCAGCACTGAGCCCTTCCTTTCCCAAGCCTCCGCGTTGCCCGCGTCGATCCCGATTGCCTGGTCATATGCCTGGACGGACTCCTCGAGACGACCGAGAGACTCCAGGGAAACGCCCTTGCTAAGCCACGCGGAGGGGTCTTCGGGGCCCATCTCTATGACCTTATCGAAACACTTGAGCGCTTCCTCGTGCTCTCCCAGGGAAGCGTAAAGCTGTCCTATCCTCGTCCAAACGGCCTTGTCCGAGGGATCCTCGTTCAGACTCTGCCTGTAGTGAGCGATAGCCTCGCGCGTCCGGCCCAGAATCTCCGCAGCTTTCCCCATGTTTCTGAAGATGTCCTTATCGCCTTTCGAGGATTCCAGCGCTTTTTCGAAGCTCTTGAGCGCTTCGGCCGCCTTCCCCATCCTCAAAAGCAGGTTCCCCTTGTATTTCAATGCGTCATAGTCACCTGGCTTGAGCAGCAGGGCGGTCTCGAACGACTGCATGGCCTCTTCGAGCTTCTCCTCGGCCGCGAGCGCTCTGCCCTCGTTCACGCGGTATTCCGCCTCTTTCGGATTGATGTTTATCGCTTCCCTGAAATAGCCGAGCGCCTCGCTCGTTCTCCTCAGCTTCATCATCGCCTTCCCGAGATTGTTCAGCAGCACAGGGCTCTTCGGAGAGACGCTCAGGGCATTGAGGAACGCCTCTGCAGCCTGGGCCGGCCGGTCCATCGCGAGCAATATCTCGCCCTTCCGGTTCGCGATCTCTGCGTCGTTGGGATTGGATACGAGGATGTCGTCGTACACCTTGAGTGCGTCTTCCAGATTGCCCATCCTCTCGTGCGCCAGCGCGATGTTGATCATCGTCTGTCTATCGCCCGGGCTCATCGCGAGTATTTTCTCGCCAACCGATATGACACCCTCGTTGTCGCCGAGCTCTATCAGCGCGGCTTCCTTGAGCTTGTAGATGGCCAGGCTGGCAGGTCGCAAATCGATGGCCATGTCGAAGTTTGCAATCGCCTCCTTGTATCTTGACAGATTCATGTTGGCCTTTCCCTTGTCTATAAGCGTGTCAGCATCCCTCGGGTCGAGCCTGAGGATGTCGTTGCAGATCCTGATCACCTGCTCGTCGTCACCCAGCCTCATGCTCGCCTCCTTCAGTAGCCTCAATGCCGCGAGGGAATCTGGGGCCAGCTTGAGCGCTGCGGATAACGGTGCGATGCTCTCTCTCGGTCTGCCCATCTTGAGCAGCACCTCGCCCTGCTTTATCAGCGGGGCGAAATCAGTCGGCCTCATCGATGACAGCTTCGAAAAGCAGTCGAGCGCCTCCTGCAATCTGTCCAGCTTGAACAGCGCATTCCCGAGCTGCATGAACCCCTCGGTGTCCTCGGGGTCTAGGTTGATCACCTTCCCGAAGCTCGCCGCGGCCTCCTCGTACCGGTGCAATCTCATCAGCACGAGCCCTCGGCTGTAATGTGCTCCCTTATCCCCGCTGACCAGCGAGATGCTCTTATCCAGGGCTTCGAGAGCCTTCAGATCGTTCTTCCTCGCGAATTCCGCCTCGCCCAAGATTCTCCACAACTTCGGCTCTTTCGGGGCGTGATCGAGCGCTTTTCTCGCAACGTTCGCGCACTCATCGAACGACCCTTTCCTGTAAAGCGCAAGCGCGAGGTCGTATGCGGTTATAACATCCGTCGGGTCGAGCGCGAGCGCCTGTCCCAGCATTTCAATGGCCTTGTCGATGTCCCCGAGCCTGTTATGGGCTATTGCTCCGTCGAGCAGCGCCTGCCTGTTCAACGGCTCTATCTCGAGTATCCTCTTCGATATCTCGATGACCGCCTTGTCGTTATTCGATGATTTCCAGATCTCCTTCAGACTCTCCAGGATTGCTATATTCTCCGGTTCGATCTTCAAAGCCTTCTCAAGGATTCTTGCCGCGTCCCGCGGCTTCCCGATCTTGAATAGCGCTATGCCCTTGTCGTGCATTGTTCCCGTGTCGTCCGGGTTTTTCTTGAGGATGGCATCGGACCAGCTTATGACCTCCTGATGGATTCCCAAGTTCTTCGCAGCATCCTTCAACCGCACAAGTACGCTAACATTCTCCTTAGATAGCGCAAATGCGGACTTGAAAATCTCGTAGGCCATATCGAATCTATCGAGATGCACGAGCGCATCTCCCTTGTCGAGTATCGTGTCTACATCGTTCGGGTCTGAGACGAGGATCTGCGAGCAACAGTCGACAACCTCCTCGAATTTGTTGAGGTGCTGCAGTATCACCTTCTTGTTCCTCAGCAGGTCCAAATCGGACGGCGATATAGACAACGCCTTTTCAAAGGCCTCCAGTGCCTTCTCGTAATCCTTCTTTTCGGCGAGCGCGATTCCGAGTTCGTTCCAGAGGAACTTGTTCTTCGGATCGACGGTCGTGCCCTTGCGAAGGCACGCGATCGCCTCTTCGAGGTTTCCAGAATCTCTAAGCAGCTTCGCCTTGAATCCCCAGCCATCTGCGAATTTCTGATCGATGCTCAGGCATTTATCCATGCATTCGAGCGCATCATTCATCCTCTTCGCTTCGGCCAGCGCCTTGGCCTTGCCATACCAGAGATCCCTGTCATTCGGGTTGAGCAAGATTGCCTGTTCGAAAACCGCTACTGAATCGGCAGCCCTTTTCAGGTCGAGCAGGATCTTCGCCTTTCTTTCCAGGAAGGTCACTTCGGCCGGGTTCAATTGTATGAGAAAATCGAGTATATCTAGGTCCCTCGGGTCTATGTTACTCGCCTGGAGGAGGCTTTGGGTAGCGGCCTGCTCATCCCCCAGGGCATGCAAGATTCTTGCCTTTTCGACCCAGAACCTTTTCTCTTTCGGGTTCAATCTAATAGCTTGATCGATTTCCTTTTGGGAATCCTGAAGAGAGTTCTGGTTTCTCAATGCTATCGCAAGGGAATGGTGCGCTTCGCTTTCGTTCGGATTGAGTCTGATCGCGGCTCTTGCAATTTCCGATGCCTCGGCGAACTTTTTCATCCTGATGTATCTCATCGAGGCGTTTGCCAGGAATCTTGAGAATTCGTTTTTCGCGTCCGAGATGTCATCCATGCTTTTCCGTATTTCGGAAAACAGCTCATCCAACGCGTTTCCTGCCTTCGGGCTCGAGTGATTGATGAGGTGATCTATTTCGGCCAACGAACGTTCCATCTTGTTGAGCAATCTTCTCTCCCTATCCAGAATGGAACGCAGAATTCCCATCCCGTGTCACCCGATGTGTTATCTAAAAAGCAATTGCAGGGATAAATTCTTTTCATATTTCAAAATCGGGGGTATAAACTCCTCAGACAGAAGGCCGAACAGCGATTTTCTTCCTGACTTCCTCGATTTCATGCATGAACTCCCAAGTTCCAAGCGTCCCAGAGAGATAGTTTTCGAGCAATGCAAGGGCTTCTGAGGGTATCTTCGATTGCAGTTCGGCTTCGATTGGCATCAAGTAGCCCAATGCTCCCCTTGGCAGACAGAGTTCCTGCTCTTCGAATATCTCTTCGAGCCTCGGGTTGTCATACCAGTCTCTCATAGCTCCGCCATCAGTAGCGTCATGTCCCTGCATGTAGGCCGTAGCCACTTTTGACAGCCCTTCTTTCCTGCAGACGGTAGAAACCCAGTGTCTGAGGTCTTTGGGTCGAAGTGGTGGCAGATTGTATTTCCTTTTAAGCCGCATCCATTGTTGATTGAAATTATCCCAAGACATTCGTTTTCCAAGTTCTATCTGCCCTCTGACTGACCGAAAAGGTAATACCCAATTCTCAGGATAAGGTGCTGGGTGAATCTTTTTCAGTTCCTCGATAGCCGTCGCAACATCTGGCGGTAATCTTACTGCAACCGGTGAATATGTCTTGAATTCCCCTTGGCTCCCATAGGCCACGATTGCGCATGGCTTGCCATCCTCGCCATATTTCACATCTCCCCATCTAATCCCTGTAACATGGCTCGGCCTCCAGCCAAATTGAGCAATCAGCAGCCAAATCAGTCTAAGATATGGGTCTCGCTCTCTCGAAAGCGCATCGGCCCATTCCTTGACTATCGAATCCGCTGGAGTTGGCTCTCGTCTGACTTTCGGTAGTTTGCCTATGTCTGTCTTGTTGTTGATTGGCCATGGCAATCCTATCCCTGTCTCCCATATTAAGCGAAGCCCCGCTAGTTTATATCTCCATGATGACCGTGGAATATGTTGCAGATATTCGAGTATCAGTTGTTTTCCAAGCTTGCCCGCCAACTGTCGTTTTGTGTATGACTCTAAATTACATATCTGTGCAAACTGCCTGAGCCAGAAAATATATATCTCGCTTGTACTCGCCTTCAGCCTTCCCCTTGTTGCGTTCAGGAATCGCTGCTCGATCTCGGCAATCTTCACGAGCCTATCCTGCTCGCCATCACTGCCGAAATCTGTCGAATGCTCGCCTGCCCCGATTGGGTGTCTATCGGGTCCGTCATTATCTTCCCGTCCAGTAGTGAGTTGTCCCCAATCCTCACTACCGCTAGCCGTATGGGCTTCGGAGATAGTAAATTTATCGTCCGATTTAGTAGCCACGCCTTGGGCATCTGGAGAGTTTTCTACTGGCCTCATGTCGAATTTCTCACCCGAGCTCGTAGCCTATGCCTTCTGAGAGTTTGCTTGACCCTTTGCCGGTCAATCCCTATCACCTTCTCAGTTTCTCGGTCGAATGAGTCTCCTGCAGCCATTCGAGAAAGATCATTCACATCTCGAGGGCTTGGATCCCTTGAGACATTTCTTTCCTTTGCATTGGAATGAGAGCTTGTAATTGATGCATCGCACTTGCACGACTCCTGTTGCTTGACTCCTCTTTGTTGATCTCCATTTCAATGACATCATTTTTATTCATTAAGCAATTCTATACTAATGCGCTTTCGGATTTAAATAGATTGGCACATGATGCCGATAGACAATTTCATATCCCAGATAATAATTGATTTTGGGCAGAAATTAAACAATAATCCCCCATTTTCCGGGGTATTTTTAGAAAAATATAAAATAATGGAGTACATTACCTCATTACATAATTTGGTCCGGGAATCGAATCGAGTTATCCCCCGAAAAAGCGCTATTTTCCCCAAATTTCTTGTGATTCCTTGGCGATTTTTTATCAAAGATCGGAGGATTTGACAGTAACTGCCTATAGCCAGTCAAGATCTATAGTTAATTCTATTATATTGCCTCTGAGAGCGCGATACCCCTCTGTAATTTCCTCAATTTTTCCAACTGGCAGATATTTCATTTTGTAACATTTTGTTGCACTTTAACCCCGAAATTATGCTGGTTCTTATCATTTAATAGATATCTATTCTTGATTTGGCCTTCTGGGGCGTTTTTCTTGGTATATCTTCACGTCCTCCCGATTTTGTATCAACCGGCGAGCTAGTAAATTTATTGTCCCCAAAAAACGGGCCATTTCTTGTGATGAGCTAACAAAATGGTATTAGACGATCCGCTCCGCTTCGGCCTCGGGATGAGACATATAAAAAGATGGCTTACCGACGGCGAAATCGCTAAAATATGCAAAACGATATATTAAAGGCCAGTTTGATACGGGCGAGGAAGTTATGAAGAGAAATCTCGTTCTCAGAGACAATTATACTAGAATAATCTATAATGCTTGTACTGGCCGAGCTTAGCTCCTCGACTTTCTAGGCGCTTGAACTATATTCTAAGGGCAAAAAGTAACAGAAATAAGCGAAATTGCGGGGGATTTAGTCGTATGCAAATCTATCGAGCATTGAAGGATAGTATCCAAGAAATGGCAAAATAAACAGAAACGAAGATGTAAAAACGGAAAATATGGAGGATATAATCGGTGAAACCCTTCGGATCGGCGCGATAACCTGTTTCCACGAATGAAAATTTGTAGCCTCATTGAAGCTTTCGTTGTTTAGCTTTGCTTATGCTGCTTAATGCTTCCCTGAAGGCTTTTATGGCCTGTAGACGAGCTCCACAATTTAGTCAAGCATTTCTGAATTTTTCTCTGTCGACTACAACTCCTATAAGACTTTTGAGAGGTCAAAATCGATCGGCTAAACTCCTACCAGTAAGGAAACCGCTGCAGTCGGAGGTTCGCCTGCCCCTTACAACCTGATACGGAAGCGCGTTTGAAAAACTCTTCATAGAGAACTTGAGGAAACCGCTACTGGCATAACTCACTCTTTGGTATACGATTTATAGATTTCTGCGAACGGTATGAGTATCTTTCTAGACGGTATGAATCAAGGAATAAATATCTTTGAGACAATAACATAATAATCGTCGGTCAATCACGAATGATGTGGGCATATCTGTAAGATTGTTTTCGGGGAAATGGCTAAAAAATGAACTTCGGGAGATGAGAATATGAAGAGTTTGAAAAGCGTAAGCGAATGGGATACATTATCGAATGGAAAAGATTCACTGATAATCGATTTCTCGGCCACCTGGTGTGGCCCGTGCAGAGAGATGCATCGATTGCTCGCGCAAATCGAAAAGGAGTTCCCAAAATTGAAGATCGTCGAGGTCGATGTTGACCGCTTTGGAGAAATAGCGAGTGAGATGCGGATCCAGGCAGTACCTACGCTCTTTTTCTTCAAGAACGGGAAAAAGATCGGAAAGACGGTCGGATTAATCGGCATTGATGCTCTACGAAGGTATGCGAAGAAGATAGCGTGAGAACATACCAGGAGGAAAGGCTCAGGCATCTTCGCCTGATGCCACCCCTTTTATCTTAATAATCCAAGGAGGGAGTGAGTTGACAGATGAGTTGATGAAGGCGTTAGCCGCAATGGTCGAAGGTCTGAAGGTCAGGGCTTTGGAGACAATACCTGAGCTCGCGGGCCTTAAAATGAATGAAGACACCGAGCTCACGATAGAATACGATTGGAAAATAAGACCAGCGCATGCCCAGGCGCTTGTAGATTGCGGGCTCTTGAAATTGAGACAGCAATTGCCGAGACCATGGGCTAGAGTGGTCAAATCGCTAAGGCCTTGCAAGGTTAAGCGACCATTGTCATTCGATCTCTGGGGAAAATATTATCCTGATAAGCAGAAAATCGTCATATACGATCAGTCTTCAAGCCTAATAATTTGCGCACTGTGTTACAAGATGGGGAGCCTTTGTGTACCAGTGCCGTCGATTAGAATTCTGGCTCATACGCATATGATCTCGCATGCGATCTCACATCTCGGCATAGATAAGAACGGGAAGATGTGGGACGGATATGCTGACGCAAGCCAAGAGCTGAAAGAGCTGTTCGCTCAGGCGTATTCCTATCACTTTTTCCTGGCATACGGGAAATTTTTGGAGGCTTATCTCATGGAATCGTTCTCTGAACATCAATGTGAAGCATACAATCAATGGCAAAAATACAGAAATAATCTTGCTGGGCTCAATAAAAAATTAATGAGAGTGCGAAATAAGGAAGGGATGATGAGCAAAGAGATAATCTAAAAATTCCTCGGCTCATCTTCTCGACAATTATTTTTTTAGTAAAATCAATGATTTTACTCAGAATAAGAAATGATGGACATTTAAACCACGAAGTTTGGCAGTTTAAACTTCTGCCAGTAAGGAAATCGCTACAGTCAAAGACTCGTCTCTCCCAAACCCCTCTCAACCATTCATTTGATGGCATGAAACTTTTTATTTATATTTGATCCCTTCTGATTTGGGAATTTTACTACGAAATTTTGAAGCGTCCAAAATACATCCTTTCATTGCGTTTTGGTATGAATTATTTCGAAGATACAGTGTTATGGGCTTTTACATCGAATAGGAGACAAATCCATGTATGTGGACTTCACACCAGGGGTTAAGTCAATAAGCTATTATATGCATGGGATGATATCAGACTTTATCGACAGACATTTCGTAATAAGAAGAGCGTTAGATAACGAATGATAATAAATATGGGGTCGATCGATTCGGAGAAAGCGGATAACATCAGATTTATGGGGCAGCGAACATATTTCCAGGACAGGGATGTCATAATTGTGTGAGACGGCTTCCGTGTAAGTAATTCCGGAAACGGCAGCGGAATTCGCCGATCTGAAATATCAGAGGGCAAGCATGGAGGTCGATAACAGTCTGCCTATCTCTGCGAGAGGCGATGGTATCGAAACCCTATGCAATACCGCTCGTCGAGATGAATGATAATATACTGGCCAATCATAATATGAGCGCGGAAATCAGTAAAGACCTTTCATAAAGATGCCGAGTTCGATCACCCGCTCGAAATTTGCAATGTGCCGATATTTAAGGC